>Ga0209573_1001936_pt1 | contig 28770 bp, 25 predicted proteins | sample TNRBio252014_DNA_FD_185870 | JGI IMG/M metagenome (GOLD analysis project Ga0209573, IMG submission 185870) | Wastewater treatment Type I Accumulibacter community from EBPR Bioreactor in Madison, WI, USA - TNR Reactor_6/25/2014_ DNA (SPAdes)... | ecosystem: Engineered > Bioreactor > EBPR >...
AGAATTGTAAAAGAAATAATCGATGACTTAATCGAATCAACAACAGAAGATATTTCACTCGCCGACACGATTGCTACGGAATCTATTGAAATGAAGATTAATTCGCGAGCTGTAGTTGTTTTACCGTGGTGCGTTTTAGCATTATTAACTTTTAGTGGTTCGACCTTTAGAGATTTCTACCAATCTTCAGCCGGTGCAGTTGTAATTCTAATTGGTGCAGTTTTGAGTGTTATTGGAATAACTATTCTTTCCAAATTGTCTTCCCAAGAAATCGAGCCGAGGGTTTTCAACTACGCAAAAGTAGGTAAATCATGATTTTGATTACTTCAATTCTTATAGCTTTAACAGTTTCGTTAATTGCCTACCTCATTTTTACGCCGTTACCTAAACTTTCTAGACGCCTATCACCTTGGGACAGCGTTGTAAAAGTTCGACTACTTGGATCTTTCGGAGATCGATCGATACAAACAAAGAATCAAGAAAATTTAGGTTTTGCTTTCGAATTTTTCAAACCAATTTATGATTCTGCATCGAAAGCTATTTCAAGAATAGCGAACTTAGACAACGAAGAAGAGTTGGCTCTGAAACTACATCAAGCTGGGATCGACATTACAGTTTCCAGATATAAGGTTTCTTTAATTAAAAAGGTGATTTTTACCCTATTAGTTGGGTTTATTGTAGGTTCTGCCACTGGAAGTCTGGCCGGATTGTTGTTCTGCCCGAGCATTTTGAGTTTTATCGTGTTTACGAAATCTCGGTCGAGCTTAGATAAGGCAATTGAACAACGTCGACAAACAATCCGACTTGAACTTTATACAATCAATCAGTTATTAGCTTTACATGTTCGAACAGGAGCTGGAGTCAGCCAAGCCTTGTCTCGAATTTCTGCACGAACTAACGGCATTATTAGCAATGAGATATTAGATGTACTGAATCGTGTGAGAACAGGCGTATCAATCGAAGATTCACTATACAATGCCGGGAAATCAACCGCAGAACCTCATGCCAAAAGAACATACAATTTACTGGCTGCGGCTAGCCATCGCGGTGTAGATCTAACTCAAGGTTTATTAGATTTAGCGAAAGATTTACGAAGAACTCTGAGAGAAGATGTCAAAGCAACAAGTGCGAAAAGACGAGCAGCAATGTTATTACCAACAATTGGATTACTTGCTCCGATCATGTTGCTTTTCGTTGCTGCCCCTATTCCGTCGATCGTGTTAGGTGGAAGGTGAAACAATTTTCAGGAAGATATTCAAAAGAAAGGAAAACACATGAGAAAAATACAACAAATCAGAACGCTTAAGAGGTTAAGCGACGAAAATGGAATGACCACTGCAGAGTTGTTGGGCAACGCCGCTTTGGGTGTTGCAGCTCTCGTTGCAATCTGGGTTGTGCTCCAACAAATTGGCCTTGATGTCATGGATTACATCAGAACTTCAATTGGCGTCTGATGAATTAAATTGAAAACGAAATTTGAATCTAAAACAAGCAACGAATCAGGAATGGTTACAGTTAGCTATGTTTTAGCTACTGGACTTTCTTTGCTCGTTATGACATGGTGCATGGTTTTTGTCGTGGCTTCTTATACGCGTGCCGTAATTAGAGATTCAGCTAGTCGTGCAAGTCGTGAAGGAGTTGTGGATTACAACTTAAACAAAGATGTCTCCAGTGCAGTTAGTAGTTGCGAGCATCGTTTTAACGAAGATTTGAATGCAGGCTTACCAACATCAACCCACTCTGGATTGACAGCAAATTGTTCAATCTCAAATGGAAAAGTTATAGTGCGCACCACTGGTTCGCTGAAACATATAGGCGGTCTTCTTATGCCATTCGAAATAGATGAATCGACTAGTAGAAACATTGAAATTAGCATGCCATGAATTGCTTGCTAAAGAATCGAAGTTCTGAACTTGGGTATGTTGCTTTAGAGTTCGCGCTCGCAATGGGGTTGCTAGTTTTGCCGACTTCATTAATTCTGTTACAAATTCCTGGATATTTAGAAAAGGCCGATCGAACTAAAGCATTGGCAAGTGCTGTAGCTCAGGCTTGTGCATCAGAGGCTTCAAGTGTCCGCCAGGGAGATGCAATCGCAGACTCAATCGCGCTAGAAGAAATGAATGTGAGTTCGACGTTGCAGAAAGCGCGCCTAAGTAACGCAAGTTGCATGTTTGAATCAACAACACTTGAGCCGGGAACTCGTGTAACGAGTTCTGTTTCTCTGCAAGTTTCCAGTCCGGTAATTCCTGGATTTCCGTCTACTGCAGACTGGACGATTAGTAAAAGCCATACAGCTATTGTTCCTAAATATAGGAGCTTCGATTCTCCATGAAGCGTAATGAGCAAGGCACATTTACCGTTTGGGCTTTGGCCCTATGCTTGATTTTGTTCTTCATATCCGGGATAAGTGTCGATTTGTGGCGAGCGATCGATGCACGCAGAGAGTTAAATGAAATTGCTGATACTGCTGCCAGGTCAGGTGCGAGCGAAATCAATGTTCGAGAGCGTCAGCTTTATGGCCGTGTTGTTTTAGATGACTCTTCCGCTGAGTCAGCAGCTACCGATTCAGTTATAGAAAATGCTGCATTGCAGTCGGTAGACGTGGATTCAATAAATATCTCAGTCGACGGAACGATCAATGTAGTCGAGGTAGAACTGACTTCAACTTATTCTTTTTTCTTGTTGGGGATGTTACCCGGGGCCAGCGACGCTAAAATCGTCGCTCGATCCAGCGCCCAACCTTTCGAACAATAATCAACCTTGCGCGTTGGGCCGATTTCATTCCGAATATGATCCATTTTTACAACAACGCTGTCATGGCTTTTTGCGTTCATGTAAAAACCTCCGGATAACGGAACAAAATCGGCCCAACGTTGAGAGGTGAAAAGAAAACAGGCATAAAAAACGGGGCCGAAGCCCCGCTTTTAATCATTTTAGGATTACTTATCCGTGGATAAATTATCCAGCTCGCCAACCAGTTGTTTGGTCCTTGAACCATGTAGCGGTTGCCCAAACAGTAGCCGCTGATGGATTAACATCACCAGGGGCAGCAGGGCAAGCAGAGCCAGCAGCACCAACTACAGATGCATAACCTGTACCACCATTAGCGTCCAGATCGGTGTAGAAACAGTTTCCGTTAGCTGATCTAGTAACGAGCACCATTCTATTAGTTGTCAATATTGGAACACTAACAACGTTAGTATTCTGTGTTGCACCGGGAAGTGCTGTCTGCCAAGTCAAGTCTGGCTCTTCTGCTGTCAATGATCCTGCATTAGTACCAGTTACAGTGATACCTGTAAAGTCTTGTGAACCTAGTCCAGTCTGAGTTGATTTAACTGCTGAAATAGCATTACGCATTGTTGTCTTAGCAGCAGATTTCTTACCTGAGTTAAGAGCTGACAATAGGGCGACGATTCCGACTGCTGCCAAAATCGCGATAATTAGAATCACAACAAGAAGCTCGATAAGCGTGAAACCTTCGTCTCCTCTGCGATTGCGGCGACGAAGCGCCTCTTGTATTCTTGCTTTCATTTTAGGGACCTCCATTGGTCGTTATCCCTCGTTATTGGGCGGGGGTGGTTACGTGTTATCCATCGTCTAAATTCAGCCTGGGCTTAACCTTCGTGCCACAAAAAGTGAAAAAAATTCGCAAAAAGCCTTATAAACGCCCAAAATACCCTATTGCAATATATCGCCAATAGGTGCATTATAAGTATATCGCCTAAAAGGTACATAGCCTTTAGCCGATAGAACCGATGCCCCATCGGTAAAAGGATTGCCCCATGACCCAAAACCATACAAATAGTGCGCAGACGAATGCCCTCACTCGTTCTCAATGGATGATAAAGAACGACACCAAACTTCTCTCTCCCTACCTACCTGAATTTCATACTTTGGTTTTAGAACCACTCATTGAAAGATCAAAAGTAGGAGCACCACAAGACCGACTTGCAAATGAACTTTATACAGCAATTCATCCATGGCTAACTCGATTCGTTGCACGCAAATCTCGACACCTTCCGGCAACTGCCGACTTAGGGGAACTCGAAAGCCGAATCCATGAAGCTGCATTGCTCGCATGTCGCTCACTCGACTGGAATCGAACAGAAACATTTGCAGCATTGCTTCGCATGCGAATTGAAGGCGCAGCAATCGAAGCAGCACGACACGACGACTGGTTGAGCCGTCGACACAGAAAACTATTGAATGAATTCCGAAGTGAAGTTGCAGACAAGGAACAAAACTTTGGTCGTGTTCTCAACGACGAAGAAAAACGAGAAATCGCAAAACGTCTCTCACCTGATGGAGCAAGAATAAATTGGGAAAGCGACTTGCAACGACAGTTCGCGCCAACAGGCTGGACCGAAGCTTTCGACAACCAATTATCAGACAAACTCGGGTCACCCGAAGAAGTTTGTATGAAGTCTGAATATCAAAATATTATCCACGAATGGCTTCAATCACTTCCAGAAGGCGTTGGCGAAGCAGCTTACGAATGGGCCATCGATCACGTCGACGGAAACCGCGGTGCACCACGACCAATCATGCGAAAGCTCAAGCGATACATTCCAGCACTAATGGAAAAGCTCGGGCCACACATGTCAGAAGCTGGTTTCAATACCGAGGCTGGTTTGGCTTTAGACATTTCGTAAAAACAGCTCCTGCCCCGCGTTGGGCCAATTTTACTTCGAAATAGTCCCAAATTTGCAAGAACGCTCTTGACTTAAATCCGTCAGACTGTAAAAATCAATCCATCTTCCCTTTTTCCAATTTTCGGGAATCGATATGGATAATTTGGGCCATTTTTTAAAACTCGCAGGACAGCAGCATGGCGTGATCGCTAGATTTCAGCTTATTGAGAAAGGATTCTCACCCAGTTCTATACACCGACATTTAAACTCTTCAACCTTTCAAAGAATACATCGAGGAACTTTTAAGGGTGTCGGCACCATCGATACCTGGCACCAACAAGCAACCATTGCAGTACTTGCTAATGGTCCTGGGACATTGCTTTCTCATACAAGTGCACTTAAAAACCTGGAACTCATAGACAAAAACTTCGATGACCGTAATGTGATTCGAAAACGGTTTCAGCGTGAACTAAACCTCTTTCATCTCGTCTCAAATCGTGAAATTCGAAATAACAACAACTACTTCATTCACAGATCTCTAAGCATAGATAAATCAGGAACGAAGAATCTTGTAAATGGCATTCCTCAAGTAACAATAGAAAGAGCGATAATAGACAGCGGAACAATTCTTAGTGACTATTTTTTAGACACAGTAGTCTTTCAAGCGATACGCAGAAATTTAACTAGCTACACAAAACTAAAAATCGAGTTGCAAAAATCAAAAGTTGCACCCGGTAGGAGTAAAGAAAATATTAGGGAAATTATTCATCAATATAAGGATAATGGAAACGGAAAGGAAAGGATAGAAAGCATTCTTGAAAAGCGCGTCTATGACTTGTTGACAAGCACTTTCAATATTGAAATAAAATCTCAATATGAAATATTTATAAATGGTCGGTACTATCGTGTGGATTTCGCCATCCCAAAAGAGCAAATCATAATCGAAGCCGATGGACATGAATTTCATAGTTCTCGGGCACAACTAGATAGTGACCGTAGACGTCAAAACGACATAATTTCCCAAGGCTGGAAAGTGCTTCGAATTACAGCAAAATTCACAAACAGAGAAATCATCGAGTCCTTTATTTCTCTTAGAAATAGCAATTCTCGCAATCCTGCGTAATTGTAAAAAAGCTTGAATTTCGGGACAAAATAAGCCCAACACTGTGGAAATGGCCAGCGTGCATGCAAAATTACCTCAAATATGGGACAAAATAAGCCCAACGCTGTGGAAATAAAAAAGATCAAAAAACGGCAATTTAGGACTCGAGAAAGGCCTAAGTGCCGACGATATATGAATCACGAACACACTACGAATAAGAAGTGTCCATTAGACGCATAAGAGCTGCGCAGAGCCCAAGTGCCTAAGGAGAAAATATGACTGTCCAACCTCCAGAGAACAACGATCCAAATATTCAGGATCCAAACTATGGATACTCTCCAACAAGCGGAGTGCAACCAAACGAAACGCAATATGTTCACTCGCCACTTCAAGGTGACCCGCATGCGAATCATCAAGCACTCGGTCACGACTTAAACAACGACCCAATGGTTGCCCCACCAGATTTTTCTTCTGCAGACGCAATTCTTTTAGAGCATGCAAAAGCATCAGGTATTCCTGTAATTGAAAATCCACACCACGAACTCGACCCTGCAGCGGTTAGAGCAATTCCAGAAGACACGGGCGTGTTAGGAATTGGATATCACGAAGGATACTTAATAGTCGCTTGGCCAAAAATGCCAAAGCCCCAAGAAATTGATCACGTACAAAGCAAAGCAGGAATGCCTATTCGAGTTGCGGTTGCAACAGAAGCTGCATTTCAATCTCTCTGGCAACAAGGTGAATTAGCTCGCAGCACTCGCCTATCACTTGTTGAAGACATTCTCGAACAAGCTCTAAAACAAAAGGGTTCAGATATTCACATGAGCGTTGGAACACAACCATTAACTCGTGTTGGTGGTCACTTAGCTCCACTCGATGGTTTCAGCGTTTTATCAAGTGCAGACTTAGATGAAATCGTTGAATACTTAGCAGGACCAGAACCACTCCGTGAAGGTTTCTCTGGCGACTTGGACCTTGCGTGCACATATGGAAACTGGCGTTTCCGTGCAAACGTATTCTTGCAACGCGACTCATTGGCAGTTGCTCTACGTATTATTCCTAACGCAATTCCTCCGCTTGACTCACTTGGTCTTCCAGAGTCAATGAAGCAATTCGCTCAACTTCGACAAGGTGTTGTTTTGGTTTGTGGACCTACAGGTTCTGGAAAATCAACTTCTCTTGCCGCTTTGATCAACAAGATCAACCACGAACGAGATGAACACATCGTTACAATTGAAGACCCAATCGAGTACATTCATGCTTCGAACAAGTCATTAATTCAACAACGTGAAGTTGGAGAAGATACAAAGAGTTTCGCTATGGCTATGCGTTCAGTTTTGCGTCAAGACCCTGACGTTATTCTTGTTGGTGAAATGCGTGACCTTGAAACAATTTCAACTGCACTTACAGCAGCTGAAACTGGCCACCTCGTGTTCTCTACTTTGCACGCTACAGATGCACCGGGTGTTATCGACCGTGTGATCGATGCATTCCCTAAAAACGAACAAGCACAGATCAGAATTCAGCTAGCAAACACACTTGAAGGAATTGTTTGTCAATCTCTTCTCCCTCATGCGGAAGACCCTTCCAAACGAGTTGTGATTTGTGAATTGATGGTTGTGACTCCAGCGATTCGAGCTTATATCCGTGAAGGAAACACCCACCAGATTCCAACTGCCCTTCAAACAGGTATTGATGAATTTGGTATGTTACCTCGTGACCTTTCGCTTGCAAAAGCAGTGGTCAACGGTGAAATCTCTGACAAGATTGCTCGAGACTGGGCCCGAGATCCAGCTTCATACCGCGAATACCTAAATAAGATCCGTCAGTCTAAAAACTCTTAGTTTCCAGATTCAACAAAGTTAAAGGCCCCAGCGATGCTGAGGCCTTTTTTGGTGGACATTCCTTGTAACCACTTACACGAATAACCAATGTTTCATTATATTTATCGTCTGAAAATTCATACTCCTATATAGGTATTGTGAACCATTCTCTGAAATTAACTCCTGTCATTTAGAATAACTTTATGAATTCTACGAATGAAGATACCAAAACGCATGATGGTGAAATAACAGTCGTTATTGAGATACCTAAGGGGTCACGAAACAAATACGAAATTGACCACGAAACCGATGCAATATATTTAGATCGATACCTTTTTACTTCAACTCAATATCCCGCAGAGTACGGTTCAGTTCCCCACACGCTTTCAGACGATGGAGACCCTATCGATGCATTCGTTCTACTAGAAGAATCTACATTTCCTGGTTGCCATATTCGTTCACGAGCAATAGGGATGATAGAGATGAAAGATGAAGCTGGCGGCGATGAGAAATTGCTTTGTGTTCCCTCTTCAGATCCCCGTTGGGAAAGCGTCCAAGACATTTCAGACGTAGATGATCATATTCTCGACGAAATTGCTCACTTCCTAGATGTATACAAGGCGCTAGAGCCTGGCAAACATACCGAGATAGGCGAATGGCTAGGAGCAGACCAAGCTCGAATTGCTATCCATCAAGCACTAGAAAACTACGCGCTTAAAAATTAGAGTTCAAGTACCGAAAACATCTCAACGTGATGTGTATAACTAAACATATCTATAGGTACACAACTTTTTAGTTTGTAACCATTTTCTATTAGCAATGCTATATCTCTAGCTCCTGCTGCAGGGTCACAACTAATAAGAACAACCTTGTTTGCTTTACACGACAAAACTGCATCGATTGCGTGTTTGGCGATACCCTCCCTAGAAGGATCGGCAACGACTAAATCACACTTGCCGCCAAAAGCATCTTCATCATATCGGAATTTCTTTACGTCACTGTGAACAATTTTGGTATTGAATCCTTGGAGATTTTTAACTGCATCGCCTATGGCATGTGGATTACCTTCAACAGCGATTACTTTATGACCTTCATTGGCAAGAGCCAAAGCCAGAACACCAACACCACTAAATAGATCTACACAAATCATCGGCTTGTCCGATTTCCCAGTTGCTTCTAACAATAATTCACTTAATTTTTCCGGAGCTTGAATGTGACCTTGATAAAAACTCTCTCGAGATACGGAAAGGTTTACGCCCATGAATACATCAGGAGATCGACGCACCTGGGCTTCATTTAATTCATCTTTGAGTTCTGAATTTTCAGTAAGTGATTGTTCGATAGAATCCACAACATCAACTGCCTGTTGTTGACATTCTTCATGTAAAACCATACAGTCTTGGACTCTTACCATTTCATGAGAATGCCTAGCGCGGAAACCCCAGTTTTGTGAGTCACAAATAATTCGTGCAGTTGTGCGGTATCGTTCAGATTCGAGCTCGATAGCTTCATCAACTATATTTTCGGCATTCTCCAACTTCGCAATTCGCGATAGCGCATCAACAACAATCTCTCTTTTGTATTCTCGCTGTGCATCTAAAGAGATATGCTGCCAATCGCAACCGCCACAACCATGTTCAACATATTCACAAGGAGGATCAACTCGGCTTTCAGAAACTTCAAGTAACTCAACGATTTCGCCAAACTTGGTTTTACCTTTAGATCTATTTTCTGCGACCCGCGCTGTTTCTTCAGGTAAAAGACCCTCAACGAATACTATTTCTCCAGAATCAAACTTGGCGAGACATAGCCCGGAAGCTACCAGTTTGACCCCAGTGGCCACATTAGATTGTTCCATGTTTTAAGATGCCGGAATCGTAGATGTAGTGGTTGTAGTTGAATTCGTAAGAACACCTGCTGACTCTAAAAACTCTTGGCAACTTTCCAACTTCCAAGTAGAACTTTCATAAACAAAATCAAACCATTCAGTCGGTTCATCAAACGAGAAACTTGGAGCATTAGAATTTGGGTTCTCCGGATCATTTAACTCTTCGAGTGCTTTTGCAAGTGCATCACGACTTTCACCTTTTACTTCAATCGTGTATCGAGCCTGACCTGATTCGCCTTTGGTAACTCTTCGAGTCTCAACTTTTGCGACAGAAAAATCGTCGATTGATGCACCAACAAAAGTAGTGAGATATGCTCGAACTGTTCTCAACTGTTTTGTAACTTCTGTTCGAGTTAATTTTGATTGACAATCTCTAGAAATTTGAGCAAAAACTCTATCGCCATCAGCATCAAGTATTGCTTGAGCTATCAATTTCGCCGCTGAACTTAATCCAGAAGAGTCCTTGGCTGTGGCAGCTGCGGCAAGTGAATCGTTATCGACAGCAGAAGTCGATTCCGAAGAAGTACATGAAGCAATTACTAGCGACATCGATATAACTATTGAAATTATCAGCGTAGTGCTCTTAAACTTCATAGCTACTTCCTAACTAATGGCTTATAAGTAATCCGATGAGGCTGATCGGCATCTGTACCGAGACGTTTGTGTCGATCTTCCTCATATTCAGTGAAACTTCCTTCGAAGTATTTTATCTGAGAATCACCTTCGAAGCTGAGAATATGAGTGCAAATACGATCTAGGAACCACCTATCGTGAGAGATCACTATTACACAACCAGGGAACACGAGCAACGCATCTTCAAGCGCGCGCAAAGTGTCAACATCTAAGTCATTCGTAGGCTCATCGAGAAGAAGAACATTTCCTTCGCTTTTAATAACTCTTGCCAGCTGAACTCGGTTTCGTTCTCCACCTGAAAGATCTCCAACACGCTTTTGTTGGTCAGATCCAGTAAAACCAAAACCTGCAACGTATGCACGTCCGTGCATTTCGCGTCCACCAGCAATAACTCGATCAACACCTTCACAGATTTGGTCATACACACTTAAGTCATCATCAAGAATGTCTCTGCTCTGATCAACGTGTGCCAACTTAACCGTAGAACCAACAATGACTTCCCCGCTATCAGGTTTTTCAACGCCTGTAATCATGTTGAACATAGTTGTTTTACCTGCACCGTTTGGTCCAATGACTCCAACAATTCCTCCAGGCGGAATAGTAAAACTAACATCATCGACGAGAAGCTTATCGTCAAAAGATTTGACCACATTGTGCAACTCTATAACTTGGCTTCCCAATCTTGGACCAGATGGAATCATTATCGAGAGCGCTTCTTTTTGCCCTTCTGAACTATTAGCTTGAGCGACCAACTCTTCATAAGCTGTTATACGGGCTTTGCTCTTTGCGTGTCGACCTTTTGGAGCCATACGCATCCATTCGAGCTCTCGTTTCAAAGTGTTTTGCCTGTCTTTGTCAGATTTTTCTTCAAGAGCAAGACGGCTTTCTTTTTGCTCTAACCAACTCGAATAATTTCCTTCCCATGGAATACCACGACCGCGGTCAAGTTCCAAAATCCATTGAGCTACATTATCCAGGAAATATCTATCGTGTGTAATTGCGACAACTGTACCTGTGTAATCTTTTAAGTGACGCTCAAGCCACGCAACAGATTCTGCGTCTAAGTGGTTGGTGGGCTCATCCAGCAATAACATATCTGGTTTACTCAATAAAAGTTTACACAATGCAACTCGTCTTTTTTCTCCACCTGAAAGTTTTGTAACTCCAGAATTAGCAGGCGGACAACGAAGTGCATCCATCGCAATTTCGAGCGTTCTTTCAATATCCCAACCGTTTGCGCTATCAATCTTGTCTTGCAAGTCTGACTGCTCTGACAGCAAAGAGTCGAAATCGGCATCTGGATCAGCCATCGCGTCACATACTTCTTGATACCTTTTCAACCAAGCAGCAACATCACCTAATCCATCGGTTATATTTTCCACAACATTTTTTGATTCATCGAGTTGCGGTTCTTGAGGTAAATATCCAACACTAAAACCTGGCGTTAATCGAACATCTCCTGAATAGCCATCATCCAGCCCGGCCATAATTTTTAGCAACGTAGATTTACCAGAGCCATTCGCTCCAATAACGCCGATTTTTGCACCTGGGTACATCGATATATTGATGTCTTTGAGGACATCTCGATCTGGTGGAATAAACCGGGAAAGGTTGTGCATTGTGATAATAAACTGTGCTGCCATAAGGGAAAACACTAGCGCGAAAAGTAAGGATTTCACGAAATCGGGCATTTTTGGTACAATTGACCCTTATGCCATTTTCCTTCCCTTCTTCATTTAGTCGAACTTTGATACAGAGCTGCAAGAATTTTGTGGCCAATAATCCAATAGAACAGCTTAGTTTCGACACGAAACTACAAGTAGGAACAGACGATTACTACCCTATCGGTGAAAATCTCCACTATATATTCACTACAAATTTTGATATCAAAGAGGACAGTCGTGTCCAATTTGGTGTTATTGAAAAATTGAAAGCTATGGGTATCGATTACGAGACTCTTGTAAACAACACAATCACAATTCGAAGTGGACCCAATGCACCTGCGCTATCTGACCAAATAGAAATTTTAGAAGCTGCGCAAATCACTCCACCAAAAGCAAAAAATTCTCCCATAAAAGAAATGCCAGGCAAAGCGCCAAAAGTTGCCGCACCCGCTCCTAGAACTCCGAGAACTAACGGTTCCTCCAGAAGATCAAAAGGCGCTCACAAAGAAGAGCCAACCACAACGAAAACTCCTTTAGAAATTGCTAGAGAAAAATATTGCAATTGGGCTTCAACTGCGGGAACTGTGGGAGTTAGCGAAATGATCCAAAAAGTTGAACCAAAAGAAGACGTAGACAATTCAACTCTTCCTAATGAAGTTAAATTCGGAAGTCTAAAAGTATCGGCGAAGGAACTGTTAACAGTTAAAGGGATTTTAATGCAGGCCGGAGAACTCGACCGCAGAGGTGTCCACGGCTATATTCCACTCGGGACTCTAGACAAACAGATCCGACAACAAATGGAACAATCCAGATAATAATTTCGACTAAACCATATCTGCCGGAACAACTAACTTGTCATAATCTTCTGCAGAAACATAACCCAATTCAACAGACATTTCTTTTAGTGATGTCCCTTTTTTGTGAGCCAACTTTGCTATCTCTGCTGCTTTGTCATAACCAATGTGTGGCGCAAGAGCAGTTACCAGCATCAAAGAATCTTGAAGATAACTAGCAATTTTCTCTTCATTTGCCGTCAATCCTTCAATACAAAATTCTCGAAAAGTATCGCAGACATCAGAAATAATTTCTACAGAGTGTAAGAAATTTGAAATGATTACTGGTTTAAATACGTTAAGCTCAAAATTGCCTTGACTGCCAGAAAAAACAATTGCCGCATTATTTCCGAAAACTTGGGCACAGACCATAGTCATCGCTTCGCTCTGAGTTGGATTTACTTTTCCAGGCATAATCGAACTTCCAGGTTCATTTTCCGGAAGAGAAAGTTCACCAATTCCACATCGGGGTCCGGAGCCCAACCACCGTATGTCGTTTGCAATTTTCATAAGGTCTGCCGCCAGCGAAGCTATAGATCCATGCGCATTTACAAGATCGGAATGACTCGCCAAAGACGCGAATTTATTTCGAGCTGGTGAAAACTTCAAGCCAGTTTCGCTAGAAATGTATTTGGAGGCTTTTTCGTCGAATCCTTTGGGCGCATTCAACCCTGTACCAACAGCAGTTCCACCGATGGCAAGCTCTAGGACATCAGAAATATTTGATTTAATACGCTCAATCGACATATCGAGTTGGGCTACGTAACCAGAAAATTCCTGCCCCAAGGTAATTGGCACAGCATCTTGCAAGTGGGTTCTACCTATTTTGACAATAGAATCAAATTCTTTCCTTCTTAGGTCAATTGCATCTCGCAATCTTTCGAGCGCAGGCAATAGTCGGTTCGTTACTTCTTCAACAGCAGCGATATTCATTCCTGTGGGGAAAGTGTCGTTACTAGATTGACTCATATTTACATGATCGTTTGGATGAACTGGCGTTTTCCCGCCACGCTCTCCCGTCGATATTTCGTTGGCTCTACCAGCAATGACCTCATTTACGTTCATATTTGTTTGAGTGCCAGAACCTGTCTGAAAGATAAACAAAGGAAATTGATCTGCCAACTTTCCTTCTATAATTTCGTCTGCCGCTTGCACAATCAAATCACACACTTCAGAGTCGAGCTTACCTAAATCCTTATTCGCTAAAGCAGCAGATTTCTTTAAGATAGCCATTCCTCGAATCACTGATTTAGGCATTGTCTCATGACCAATATGGAAATGATGAAGACTTCGCTGAGTTTGGGCTCCCCAATATACCTGCGAATCAACAGCAATTTCACCCATTGAGTCTGTTTCACTTCTTGTAGTATTTTTCAATTTTTCTGTCATATAAGGCCAGATTACCACCTCAGCACCCTAAAACTGGATAAGAATACGTCCGTGCCGACCGCGAAAGACCAAATAACGAAAAATGTAATGGCGTTGGCCGATGATTTCCTAGATCGACTGTGTGATCTAGATCCTCTCGGAGCCAGCGAAGAAGGCTTTTCTCAATATGACGGAAAAATTGGAGACCTCTCTCCTGCTCGACAGGAGAAAATGGCCGATCTGGCAAGAGGAACAAAATATCTTTTAAAAAATTGCGAAATCAAAAGTTTCAACGAAGATCTATGCGCAGATGTTCTAGACGATTACTGCACCGATTTACTTGACGAATATGAATCAGACGATTGGATACGGACAATTAATGTGTTAACCAATCCATTAGATACCATTCACGTAACCGTCTATAACTCTGATTCAGAAGATGAAGAAGCAGTTGCCAAACGTGATCAAAAAATTGAAGAAATTCCAACTGCGCTTGCGTCCTTCAAAGAAACCATTGAATTAGGACTTGAAAGAAACGCGTTACCTAGGAGATTACAGATTGCACATATGGCACACAATTGTGCACTTTTTGCCAACGACCAAATTTTCATATCCACTAAAGCACGAAATGCGTTTTTAAGATTTGGCTCTTTTTTAATGGATGAAATTATCCCAAAAACAAATGAGAAAGATGCAGTCGGCCCTGAAATCTATGCGCGCTGCGCTAAACGACACCTTGGTAAAGACATTAACGTCAAAGAAACCTACGAATGGGGATGGCATGAAATTCATGCAATTTTTGATGAAATCGAAAAAGTTGTTGCCGACTTAAATCCGGGCGGGACTTATAAAGAAACAATTGAAATGCTGGAAAAAGATGACTCGCGCGCAGCCAATTCTCCCGAGGAGCTAAAAGACTTTCTTCAAAATTTGTTAGATGAAAGCGTATCCCAACTTAACGGAACTCATTTCGACATCGATCCAAGAATGCTAAAGATAGAAGCATGCCTCCTAGATGAAGCAGGTTCATCAGCGATGTTCTACTCTTCTCCATCAGAAGACTTTTCCAGACCAGGAAGAACCTATTATCCAATAAACGGAAAAACGCGATTTCCACTTTGGGAAGAAGTAACAACTTGTTATCATGAAGGTCTGCCTGGACACCATTTACACATCGGTTCGATAAAATGTCTTGGAAACAATTTAAGCCAATTCCAAAAAACTCTCGCATTTAATACTGGCGAAAGTGAAGGTTGGGCTCTTTATGCTGAACGACTAATGGTAGAGCTTGGATATAATCACGATCCAGCACACATTCTAGGAATGTTAAACGCATCGCTTTTTCGAGCGACCAGAGTCGTAATGGACATAGGTTTACACTGCGAATTCGATATTCCTAAAAATGCACCAGACATATATCCTGTTGGACAAAAGTGGAGTCCAGCTCTAGCAATGACGATTTTAGAAGACGTAATTGGAATGTCGCCGATATATGCAAGAGATGAGGTCTATAGATACCTTGGATGGATAGGCCAAGCTGTCTCATATAAAGTCGGTGAACAAACGATTAGAGACATCAGAGAAAGAGAACGAAAACGTTTGGGCTCTTCATTTTCTCTTAAAGAGTTTCATTCTCGTCTTTTAGGCTATGGCCACGTCGGTCTAGGCAGACTAGAAAAACTATTCGAAACTCATTAGAAGTTTTCCTACAAATTGTTAGCCAGTTCTTCAGCTCTGTCAACCATTGCTGAGATAATTTCTAAACCATCTTTCCAGAAATTCGGATCATTAAGGTCAACTCCCACTTTCGCAGCCAACTCTTGTGGAGATGCTGAACCACCAGCACTAAGCATTTCCTCGTATGCAGGAACAATTTCACTTCCTAGTTTTTGATACTGAGCATAAACACTAAGCGCCAATAACTGACCATAGGCGTAAGCGTAAACATATCCTGGAGTTGAGATGAAGTGCGGAACATAACTCCACCAATTGCCATAACCTTCGCTTATATTTACCGAATCTCCCATCATGTCTCGTTGTGTGTTCAACCAATATCCGGAAAAGTCTGCGAGTTTAAGTTCGCCAACATTACGTCGGTGCGTATGAACTGCTACCTCAAAATTGTGCATCGCTATCTGTCGGAATACCGTAGCAATTTGTCCATCAATGTAGGCAGCTAATAGTTCGAGCTGTTCTTTTGGATCTGAAACTTCGTTCAAAAGACGATTGAATGTGACAGATTCTGCGAAAACAGAAGCGGTTTCACAAAAGGTAAGCCCTGTGTCTTGGTGAAAGGTACCTTGATCTTTGGCCAAGTACGCATGACAAGCGTGACCTAATTCATGCGCAAGTGTTAAGACATCGTTTCTATTGTCCGTCCAATTAAGCATCACGAATGGATGATGAGAAGAAACAGTGTAAGCACAAAAAGCGCCTCCCCGCTTTCCTTCTCGAACAGGAGCGTCTATCCAATTATTTTCCATGAATTTATCAAATACATCAGTCATCTTTGGTGAAAAACTTTGATATGCATCTCTAACAATTTCACAAGCTTCATCGTATGAGACTTTGCTTTCGCTTTGCGACAACGGAGCATATCGATCGTAATCTTCGAGAACATCGAGACCAAGAAGCTTTGCTTTTAGCTTGTACCAGCGGTTCGCAATATCGAATCTCGATACACAAGCGTTTACAAGTGCATCTACAGATTCATCAGTTGTATCGTTGTCTAAATTTCTTGCACTGATCCATGTTGGATATCCTCGCAACTTGTCCTCTAAAGCATGGTCAGCTGCGAGAGTGTTATAGATATATGCCCTTGTCTTTAAGCCATTTTTCAAAGAATCACTAATTGCATCTCGCGCAGATTCTCGAGCTTGCCGATCTGGTGAATGGAGAATTGATAATGCAGTTTCAAGCTGAGCAGGTGTCGCATCTTCTTCTAATTCAACAGTTAATGTGGAACACAAGTCCTCAAAAAGACGATCCCAAGCGCTTGAACCCGTTACAGAAAATTGAGTTATTAAAGCTTCCTCTTTGGTAGAAAGTTGGTATTTCGCAGTTCTTCTAATGTGTGACAAATAATAACTACAAAACGATGCGTCTTCATTACCAATTATTGCTTGCGCTTTCTCTTCTGGAAGTTCATTAAATTCAACTTCAATAAAAGTAAGTTTTGCAGATATGTCTGCAGAAAGTTCTTCGATTTTTTGCATCTGAGATGCAATGTCTTCATCTTGAGTATTCACACTGTATAACAATCCGGTGTAGTTACCAGCCCTTCCAAGCACTTCGTGAAGTTCTCCGTATTTTTTCATGAGCTCTATGAACTCACTTACGCTTAATTCAGAAATCTTGCCTTCGTTTTTTGCAAGGTCTTGTGTTATTTTTTGAGCCTTTGCAACAGTTTTCTCTAAACCGCCGAAAGGTTCAACTAGATCAGATACATCCCACTTAACTTCTGATGCTTGCAATTTGACTCCTTAGTCCTCGTACTTTTTTATAATTTTAGCTAATCGATCGTCGTAATTAGAGTCTAATAACACAGCTAAAGTTTGAGTTGCTCTTGTCAATGTTACAAATAATGATTTCCAACCGCTCGGACGCCTAACATCTCCTACGATTCCATGGGGGTCGACCACGATTACGTGATCGAATTCCAGTCCTTTTGCCTCAGTTGCCAACAAAATTCCGATCGGAGAATCTATAGCTGCTGAAGGATCTGAACTTGCAGAAAACTCGACTAGCTTTTCTTCAAGGCTTTCATGAAGTTCTTCTTTTGCGATGACCGCCACAGTTCCACCAAGTGCAATAGCTCTTTTCACTTGATCATAAACCAAATCTATCGGATTGGAAGATGACTCAACAATAGGGTTAGTTCCTACCTCGCGGACGGCTTCTGTCTGAGCGAGTTCGGGTGAAACTTCCCTCATCACATCATGAGCCATTGACATGACTTCAGCTGGAGTTCGATAATTAACACTCAACAAAACAGTTTGCGCTGTTGTGCGGGACACTTCGCTAAGTATTGCAATTACTTCATCCCAATCTTTACAAGCGCCAGGTAGCGATGCTTGAGCGAAGTCTCCTACAACCGTCATTGACATTGGCTGCGCTCTTCTTCCAACCATTCGCCACTGCATAGGCGTTAAATCTTGCGCTTCATCAATGAGAACATGCCCAAAAGTTCGTATCTCGTCATTGGCGCTATCGCTTCCAGTTTCTCGAGAACCATATCTTTCCGCCAATTCGCTAGCTGTCATATAGCCGCTCAATCCGAGTTCGCCAATAACTCGTGATGCATTCTCGACGTCAGAACTATAACTAGATTTTCTCTTTCTTGGTTTTGCATGCGAAATAGGACCACACAAGAAATCACATTCGTCTATCAATGCCAGATCGTAATCGCTCCACTGAACTTCTTCAATCGATTCTGCACGTTTTTTTAACAGCATCTTCTGTTCTGATTCTTCCAAAATATTTTGGGACGCACTGGAAATTAATGCCTCAAAGGAACAAAGGTCATGATACAACTCTGCACCGGAAATAATTGGCCACATTCTTTCTAAAGCTTTTTTAACTTCATCTAAGTGTCTCAATCTATCTTCAAGAGATTCGACCCAATCTTCAGGCGCAGGTCTACCTTCACTCAACCTTTTTGCAACCTCAGGATTAATGACTTTGTTTGAAGAAGCGAACCTTGAGACATTACTTTGAGAACTGTCGCTACCTTTGAACGCTTGCACTAATAGTTTTTGATATTGCTTAATGAGATCTCTCAAAACCATTTTTGCAAACATATTTCGCTTTGAATTGTGAGATCCGGGACGTGCAGAAATAGTGCTTGTCATATGTCTTGTATTTTTTGGTGTTAGGACGAGCCGATATCCGTCTATCCAAATTTCCGCCGGCTTTGCTAATGGATGCTCCCTGTCTTTCATTGCTTTGGCAAGAACTTTTGCCATTCGGATATCACCTTTTAAGGCAGCAACTTTCCTTGAATCGAATTCGGCTATTTTTTGACCAGTACGAATATTTGAAATTGTGCGCAAATGGACATCGTCTTCTCCTAGAGATGGAAGAACTTCATCGATATAACGCAAGAAAGTTTTTGAAGGTCCGACAAGTAAAACACCTGCATTAGACAAGGTATTGCGATGAGTGAAAAGTAAGTAAGCCGCTCTGTGAAGCGCCACTGCTGTTTTTCCTGTACCGGGTCCGCCTGTAACTATCAAAACATTATTTAAAGGAGCACGAATTGCCATGTCTTGCTCTCGCTGAATAGTCGCAACTATGTCACCCATTCGGCCAGTCCGCTTTTTCGAAACCGCAGTTAGAAGTGCAGCTTCACCAACGATGTTTAAGTTATTTGAATCAGCACCTTCTTCGTCAAATACTTCATCGTCAATCCTCACAATAGTTTTGTCGTTCATGTGGAAATGTCGACGACGAATAACTCCAGATGGATCCAATGGAGTAGCTCGATAAAAAGGTTCCGCTACAGGCGCTCGCCAGTCAATAACTAGCGGTTCTTGATTATGTCCAGCAACAGCCAATCTGCCAATGTATGCAGTATTTTGACCTTCGATAATACTTTCATCTTCTAAATCTAAACGACCGAAACATAAAGGCTGTCCACCAATATTTAATGTTGCAATTCTCGTTCGAGCCAAAGATATTGCGGCATCTTTTTCATATTTTGCTTGATGGGTTCCGCCTCTACCCACTTCGTCAAAACCATCTTCAATAGCTTGGGCTCTTTGACGCAAATCATCTAGGCGTTCGTACGCTTTGTTGATGTATTCTTGTTCGCTATCAATGTCGTCTGCACGCATTCTAAAAAAATTCTCCTATTGCACAGCTGTCTCGTTATTCAATTAAATTTCTACGTTTTCACAGTGCTTTTTGTCTCTGTATCCCGAAAAAAAACACAATTAGTCAAATCTAGTCGGCATATTGGAACTATGCACTATCAAAATATCGAAAAGATACATCTACCAGGGAAAATCGTCAGATTTTAATGCGCAATTTGAATAAATTTGTAGGCTTCAGCAAATTTACCTTTTCCAAGACCTCCGAGTTCAGCCATCGAGGCGCACCATTCTTCGACCATCAACTTTGTTTGTTTCAAATCACTTATTTGAGAAGCATGCTGAAAAAGGGCTTCAAGTTTTCTATCCATAACGTGGGTTATATCAATATAAGTGTCGGGGTGTTCATCTGCAGCTATCCAAACAGCTTTGACTTGGTGAGATTCATAGCCTTCATCTAGAAGATTTGGGAAAGCGTGAGGATTCTGGGAATCTGGGTATACAGCACTTAATGTTGCTTCACCAACGGCCAAATGGTCTGGATGAGAAGCAAATATCCGATCATACCTTCGACGCGGTGACTGAGTTATAACTAAATCTGGTTTTTCTTTTCTTATGATACGAGTAATCTTCTCTCTTAATTCCAAGTTATAGACAATTTGTCCATCAGGCATGCGTAGATAATGAATAGTGTCGACACCTACAACTTTTCCTGCTGCACTTTGCTCTGATTCTCGTTGTTCGATTCTTTGATCTTTGGTTAAACCGTCTGAGTCTCCTCCGGCATCGCCGCTTGTAACGAGACAATAACCTACAGATATGCCGAGCTCATCAAAAGCAGCAACTGCTCCTGCCGAACCGTAATCGATATCATCTGGATGAGCTACTACAACTAATACAGATTTAATGTCAGTTAAGTCGGGATTAGGACCTACAGGTAAAATAAATGGTGTGCTTTGAGTCATGTTTCTATTTTACTCTTCGTTGCAATTTTCTTGGTCACGTTCGATAAGCACAGTTGATTTGCGCACACCTTCTACATCTTGAAGCTTCTTCTCAATCCTCTTTTCTTCTTCTCTGATGTTAAAACCTTGCTTGTCAATTTGTTTGTTACATGTGCTGATTACTATTTTGACATTGGTTGCATTTGTGATTGCCGGTCGCAGATTAACTGGTTCTTCTCGAGTAATTTCTGAATAGCCATACCAAGACCCTGACACAAGAACTAGAACTGCCACCAACCAGAGAGGAACACGGAAAAGGAACACTTTAAATATTTTTAGCCAATTAAATTTGGCTACGTTTTCAAGACTTTTCTCGTCGTTTGGAATTTCTGTATTTTTGATCTCTTTGTTCACAATGCTCCTAACAGCTTGAGTTAACTATTGTACTTTGGAAAGCATCAAGCCAAGTTGAGTAGCCAATAAACCGACATCTGGCAATATAATTTGTTCTGGTTTGAGCTGATCTTGAGGATTAATCACTGCAATTGATGAAGAAATTGCAAATCTATTGTTACCGTCCCTAGCGGCTACTAAACGTTCGCTCTGCAGTAGGTTTGTTTTGTCGAAATAAAACCCTTCATCTACGGACGTTTCAATATCTTTACCTTTGTTGGCTGTTTTAACTAAATCAAATGCGTCTTGGGACTCATATATATAGACGTTGAGCACAAGAAAGAGAGTTTTATCATCTGAAATTGCTGCATATCTGCATCGCAAAGTGTCTTTTGACGGCTTTGAACTTTTGAGTTCTCCTAATTTTTTCTCTGTTGTTCCTAAAATAGAAGCGGCAGTTTTCAACGATAAAAATGAACAGGGCTGAGAAATGTTTGCTTCTTCTGACGGTAAGGTAGAAAGAGTCTGTTGAGTTTTAGTTGATTTAAAACCTCCACCAAGATCCTCTGGGCCCGTGCAGGAGTTAAATATGAACACGGCCATCAGCACTAAACCTAAAATAAATATTCCCAGCGAAATATATGTTTTAGATAAACGAATTTCTGGCATTAATCCAGACTAGCGCCTATTTCGTCCACTCAATAATTTCTCCAGCATATAAGTTGGTAGTTCCTCGAGCACTTGCTAACTGATCAACGATGATACGAGGATCGCCATCTGGATCTATACGATTGGCAACTGACCATAAAGTGTCACCTTCCTCAACGACAATGGCAATGGTATCGCTTTTTACATCCGCAGTTTGGCGTTCGGCTGGCACGAGGGAGAGCCCTCCAAACGCCGTAGTTGCGGGTAGGGTAACAGCTAAAAAAGTTATGACGACAAGGATTGAAACGAAAATTGTTTTTGGCGAAATACGGATCTGGGTGCGCTTTGGAATTTCTTTTTTATATTGTGAAGTAGGTCGCGATGAAACTTTCAATTGCTGGCTCGCTTGGCGAGGAACGCGCAATGAACCCTTATTAGAAAAGCCTTGCTTATAGAGGTCAAATGATGAATATTGTCTAACTGGAGCTGCTGTTAGTGTCATGTCTGTCTCTTTCTTGGCAATCGCCTGAGTGCCTATGCTTTCAGTAAATCATCTACTTACGACAAAAACGTTTTTGATGCATTTACCGAACACTCGTACGCTACTACGAACGCCTGTTCGAGTCAACATTTATACGAACAATTGTTTGTAAATGAGTTCAACCAGCATAAATAGAGAGCGAAATCAAATAAATGCACTTTTAGAATGAGAGTGACCGATTATCCCTTGAGTGCGTCAATTACGCTCATCTTTGCCGCTCGTCGAGCCGGGAAATAGACCACAACTAGACCGAGAAACGCAGATCCGATAATCACCTGAGAAACTAACGAGGTCTGGAATGAGAATACAGATATTGACTCATTTAATCCTCTTGACCCTGCCAACGAATTCAGAAAGCCATCAACACCCTTACTCATAGCCATAGCAGTCAAAACCCCAAAGGTACCTCCGAGAAAAGACAAACCCATAGATTCAAGAACAAACAATCTTCGGATGTCTTTCTTTCTGGCACCCAATGTTCTCATCAAACCAATTTCTTTGGTACGTTCCAACAAGGTAATCGTTAAAGTATTGAACATACCCAAGACGGCAATTACTAAACCGATTCCACCAAAACCTAAAAAGATATAATTCAAAACGCCGAACACTTGATCAATTTGTGCAACGGTATCGTAAGGTGAGGCAGTTGTAAATCCCAGTGAGGCAATTCGTTTTTGCAAATCCCCTACTGCTTCTTTATTTGATACAAGAATTTTTGCTTGGCTCGCCGTGTCGATGTTTCTATCGGTAAATACAGAGCTAGATACAAAAAGTTCTGAACCAGAACCGCTTTCCACTACTGAGACTATTTTCAAACTTGATTCGATGTCACCTTCCATGCCTTCCGGACGAAGATCTTTAGGTATTTGAATAGTCAAATCAATTTTTTGGTTCAAAAGCTTTTGAGGATCTTTAATTCCAATTGCTTTTAAGAAAGAAGTATTAGCAACTGCAGTTGTTGAGTCCTTAAGCGAAACTCCCTTTCCTGCTGTTAGAGCGAACGCGTTCAAATCCATATATTGCTGATCTGTTCCAAAAACAACTACACCAGTTTTCGAGTTATTGTAATTAACTTGGCCCGCATAGGAAAACACGCGTGAAACAGATTCAACATCATTAAATGCTTCTATCTTTTCTTCAGTGGCAGTATCTAGAGCAAGTAACGTCGGATTTGCTTGGTTGATATCAATTGTTCGAATTGAATTGGAATCAACAACTTGTTTAGTAACTAGGTTTCGCAAACCATAACCAAACGCCAACAAGAAAACAACAGCTCCAATACCTACAACAACACCAATAACAGTAAGCGTGGTTCGTAACTTTTTGTAAAAAAGGTTAGAAAAAGCAATGCGGACCAGAATTGTTGGACGAATCGAATCGTTTTCTCCAACGAGCGCGGTTTTTCTATCGTCGCTGGCTTGGTTTTTCTTACTCATTTTACTTCTCCGTCGTAATTATTCTCTTGAGTAATCACTCCATCTTTAATGTGCAAAATATTGTTGGCATAATCTAAAAATTCAGGGTTGTGTGTAACCATTACGACAGTACCTGCACCATTACCAGTCTGACTTATGAGAAGGTTCAGTACTTCGTTTCCACTTTTAGTATCCAAGTTTCCAGTCGGTTCATCTGCAATAAGAATTTCAGGACTTTTCACAGTAGCTCTAGCAACAGAAATACGTTGTTGCTCACCACCAGATAAAACAGTCGGCTGAGAGTTCAAATATCGTTCCAAGTGAACATTTTCAACACTCTTCTTTGCTAATTTACGGGCTTTCATACGTCGGTATCCACAAAGATATAAAGGTAAAGCAACATTGTCGATTACAGACAAAGAGTTCACCCAATAGTTGTCCTGGGTAACCATTCCCACAAAGTGAGTTCTAAATTTTGCGCGTTGATCGCTTGATAGGGAATATAGATCAACGTCGTTAACTTGAACTTGGCCTGATGTAGGCGGCTCCAAACCGAGAATAGTATTCAAGATTGTGGATTTACCTGAACCTGACGGTCCAAACAAAATGGTAAAGCTTCCTTTGGGTACAGTGAAATTAATATTTTTTAAAACATCCACTGTGCCGTGTTTCACAGGAAACGATTTACTTACATCTTGAAATTCAATTAGGTTTGTCATACTCCCACTCCAAATATCTTTTGAAGCACTGAGAATATGATTCCGAGTGCGCTTTCCGAACCGCGACCTACAATTGCAGATTGCGTATCACCTTCAGCTTTGTTTTGACCTTTATCAAAAGATATTGGTCGGATTGAATAGACTTTCGAAGTAGACAAGTCGGAAATAACAACAGCATGATCGAGAGTTAATCGTCCATCTTGAGCTGTCGAGCTTCCTAAGTCTCCTGTTGTACCTTCACCATATGCAACTTGACTTGTTGCAGGCTCGTCAGTTTTCCAAGAAACAATTATTTGTCCTCTAGCTTCACTACCTACACCTCTAATACTTGCGGAAACAGCGACTTCGGTGACCTTTGGTGGTCTTGTGTCTAGTTCAGTTTTGAAAGTTTGAGTGTCTGATGTAGCTAAGTTAGCTGCAGCGTCTCTAGAACGTGCAATCAAGTTATAAGTGCTGTCATCAACCAGGTTGGAAATGGTGACGGCATGAGTAGTTGTTAATGTTGTATCGAGTGCTGTGAGGGTTTCGCCGCCAGCTACTCCATAACTAAGTTCTGAAGTAGAAGGAACATTTGTTTCCCAAGAAACCAATTGAGTACTAGATTTCTCACCTGCAACAGGCTGGAATCTTAAGTTAGAAATTTTCGGCGCAGGCGGAGTGTCGAATGTCAACGTAGTTCCGTCATATTCAAAACCACTGGCATCGAAAGTATTTATTTTGTAGTAGTACTTTGTTCCGTCTAGAAGGTTTTCTAACGCTGTTAAATATGTTGATCGAGAAAGTGAAGTTGCAGTTTCAATTACAGCACCAAATCCATTGGTGATTCCGTAGTAAACCTTTACGTTTGCTGCACCTGAAGTTGTGTATTGCAAAGTCGCATTGTTTAGTCGTACTTCTATAGCGTTCACATCTTCAACTGTTGGAGGTGGCAATGTTGTAAACACTTGTTCAGTTGTTGTACCTGTATTTCCATCAGTATCCGTCCATCTGGCAACAAAATAATATGTAGTTCCAGGAGCTAAGTTGTCGAGCTTGATTTCATGGTCAGTCGTTTGTAATGAACTGTATGCTTCTGTTGCTCCATATGATCCAGAAGCAATTCCAAATGCAATTTTTGAATCTGCATTTCTATCAGTATTCCAATTGAATGTTGCTGATCGTGTTTGTATGTCTGAAACTCGAATGGTTCCGCCAGCATTTGTGAGCAATGGAGGCGTTGTGAAACGACCTGTCGGAGTTTCATCGACTTCTGCACTGAACGATCCACAGTTGTTTGCAGAGTCGCAGGCTCTAGTTTTGTAAAAGTATTCAACTTGAGACAATCCGGTATCTACATAGCTTGTTCCACTTGTTGTACCAGCTTTAACCCAATCGATTCCGTCTGTACTTCTATAAATTTGATACGAAGAAATACCTGCACCAACATCGGTTGGTGGTTCCCAGCTGACAACAATTCTCCAGTTTGAAGAAGACCTAACAGAAGTATCGGCCAAGTCGAGGCTCAATGGGATTCCAGGAGCAGCAGTATTTGCGACGAATTCTACAGAAGCAAATGTTGAATAGTTGATAGAGTTCGATTCATCTCTAGCCACAACATAAAGAGTATTGATACCAGGTTGTGTAGCGAATGGACCTTCAGCTAATTCTGTAATTCCAGCTCCTGTATAAGTACAGTTTGAAGAGTTAGGCAATGTGTTAACTGTGTAGCAGTAGTTCAAGGCGTTTACATTTCCGACAAATTCGGCTGGAGCTATCCAATCAAAAGCGAATGAGTTTGCAGTGTTTACTGGAGGTGAAGCCACAAGGTTTTGAGGAGCACTTGGCGCACCTGCAGTGTTGATTTTCAAAACTGTTGTTACTGTGGCAATTGATATATTGCCAGCATTATCCCAAGTTCTGAAATAGATGATGTTGTTACCTTCAACCAAATCGTCAAAGTCAGGGATAGCTATTGTTTCGTATTCTCCGTCGTTCGCCAATAGGTCGTCGAAGTCTTCACTACCATCATGGCTGTCTCCATACCAAGTTCCTGAAATTCCGATTCGATATTGCAATCCAGCAATTCCTGAAGTGTTATCGGTAGGTGCCGATCCTCCGGAAGTAACCCAAGTTAATGTGGTTTGCTTTGAGGAAATGAAACTCGATGGAGCGTTAATGAAAGCTGGGTTAGTTGGAGCCGTGTTATCGAATCTGAAGTGGAATGATTCTGCCGAACCTACGAAGACATTGCCGTTGCCATCTATTGCTTTTAGATTTAAATAGTAAGGAGTATTACTAGTTGTTAGTTGAGTTGCTAGTGCGCCAACAGCAGCTAAATCTAAATAATCATTTTCAGTTGCAAAAGGACAAGTCCCGCGAACATCTAAATCGCCAGTATCTAGCAACCCCTTTGCAGTCAATGGGTCAGCAGTTTCATCGGCTCCTAAATATGCACAATATCCTGCTACACCAATTCCACCTGCATTATCAAGACCTTGGTCCCATGAAAAATATGGAGTGTTTCCATTTGTCCAACCGTTGAGCGATACTGGATCACCACCGTTTGAACGGAACATTTCAATGTTGCTTGCGTTTGTGTCTGGAGGAGTTTGGTCGGCTCCGACGTAATCAATCGAGATATCTTCAAAAATTGGAGAGTTGCCGCTGTCGATATCAAGAATTACTTGGTATTGAATATAACGCTCGGCGTCTGTTACACAACCGTTTGTTCCCGAAGAAATATCTGCACCTGAAACTATATCTGAACACGTAGAGAAATTCGGCGCGCCAGTCATGTCTGCACTATTTGAAGACCGCACCTTCACGCTTACCACTCCAGACCCAGAAGTTATGTAGTTCACTTGGCCCCAGTTTGATAGACGGCCTGTGTCAAAAATATTTGAAGTTAGAGTTCCAGTGTTTTCTAATCTATCTACACTAAATTCATCAACATAAACGGTGCTTCCTTTTTTAACTTCAACACCGTAATTGAGATCTCCAATTTGACCGACGATTTCAGCACTCAATTTATACCAGCCACTTCCGACAGAAGCATAATCAGTTGCGATTACGTCTTCGTCGAGGAAAAGCTCGGCAATAGTTTCGTCAACTGCGTCTCCATCGTTGTAAATATATGTAGATATTTCGTAAGTTTCGGTGTCTGCGACATCCATCAATTGTGTAAATCTCGTGTTCGCCCAAGGTGAAGATTCAATTTTTGCAGAGGACGCCCCTGCATATTTCGTTCCCGTATCGCGCGTTGCGGAAACGTAATTTCCTCCAGCATTAAATGCAACTAAGTATCCTTGCAAAATTCTTAATGAAGCATTTGTCATTGAGATATTGTTTGCAGCAGCAACTGACTGAATTTTGTATCCCGTTTGAAATTCTGCAGCTGACGAGCCGAGGATGGTTGAAAAGCCGCTCGCTGCCCAAGATACCGGGAAACCAGATGTCGTAGAGTTTCCGATACCACCAAGAATGAATGATTGGTTTTGCGTTGTAATTGGAAGTGAAAAAGTTAGCGGGTTCGTATTCACATTTGCGAATGTTGTCGTTTGATCAATAGGGTCATCTGCGTAAATACCTCTTACTTCATAAACTTCAAATGTTCCGTTAAATGGATACTGGAAGTTAAAGAAATGGTCTTGTGGTTCATTGTTTGATGCAACTTTAGAATAAAGAGCAGTTGCGCGACCACTTGCAGATTCCGCAAAAGCAACTTCGGTCCACCCGGCAGGCGGAGTAACTGTTCCCACATTTGCTTGCGTTGCAAAAGTCGCAAACAAAGTGTTTCCTTGAGATATTGATTCTAAATATGTTGCAGCTAATACTGTTGACTGAGCATACAAATTGTTTTTACTTTGCACGATTGCGGGAGTTTCCGATGGAGCAGCTTTAAATACTGCCAAAGCTCCTGCACGCCTTCTATTTGTGACACCAGTTAGGGTTGTGGATACCTGTTGTGTAGTCGTCAAAATTTTTGTTGCGGTATAACCGTAACTTGTGGTTCCATTTAAGTTTGTAAAGCTGTTTGACCAAGAAGAGAAGGCTGAAGTGTTGTCAAAAGATCCCCTAGCAATTGCAATGGCATCATCGGTAGAAGTTGTTGGCGTATCGGGAATGATAATCGTCGTTCCAGTTGTAGCGCCCGTTTGCACTGTTGAAGTGACGTCCAAGGGGTTAGACGTATCAATACCAGACAGTTCATGGATTGAATAGGTGGTTACAATACTGTTAGATGTTTTGAGTACAAAACTTGGTGGATCATTTGCTTCTACAACTTTATGGTAAATAACTGCGCGACCCAACGAACTTACATTTATTGAAGATACAGACTCAACCCATCCATCTGGCAAAGTCACAGTTCCGGGGTTGGT
>Ga0209573_1001937_pt1 | contig 28731 bp, 17 predicted proteins | sample TNRBio252014_DNA_FD_185870 | JGI IMG/M metagenome (GOLD analysis project Ga0209573, IMG submission 185870) | Wastewater treatment Type I Accumulibacter community from EBPR Bioreactor in Madison, WI, USA - TNR Reactor_6/25/2014_ DNA (SPAdes)... | ecosystem: Engineered > Bioreactor > EBPR >...
ACCGCCCACCGGGTCGCCGCCGTCCAGGCCGAATTGCTCGACCGCCCCGACGTGGCGCTGGCCGCGATCACTGCGCATCTGGCGCAGAAGATTTTCCGGGGCAACGACCTCTACTATTGCCGCTCGGAGAACGTCTTCGCCATCAGCGCGACCGACAGCCAAGCCGAACTGCGATCCGCCGCCGAGGACATGGAGGCTAGTGCCGCCTGGGCGAAGCTTCAGGCCGAGCGCACCGCCTGGGCCGAGCGGCTGCCGGAGAACCTGGAGGACATCTTCCCGTGGCTGCTCGCCCAGGAGCTGGCGACGGTGCTGCACCTGCTGACCTTCGTCGTAGCGGTTACCGTCACGGGGATCTATGGCACCGAGCCCGAGCGGCAAAGCAACGAGGCGTTGGCCCGGGCCTTGGGCTTGGACATGAGCCAATGGTGGACGGCCACGGGGGCTTCCTACTTCAACCACGTCTCCAAGGCACGTGTCCTCGAGGTCGTCACCGAGGCCGTCGATGCCAATGCCGCCAGCCCGCTGGCCGCGCTCAAAAAGGATGCCGTAGTGACGGGGGCGGAACAGACGGTGGCCGGCACGGGCTGGTTGCCGGCGGTGTTGCGAGTTCAGGCTCTACCGACAGCAGGCGAGTGCTCAGAATCTTTGCAAGGCGAAGAAAAGGAACCGACATTGGCCGAGTAAGCCGCCGCAATGCCATACCGTTGAACCGATGCGGGAAGACACTGGGCGCTGGCGCGTTGCGCGGCACTCGCCCGCCTCGGTGGGGGTCAGCAAGGAGGAAATCCAGGCTTGAGAGGTGGGGGCAGAGGGGCAGTCCAAAGACCAGCCAGCTTGCGTTACCTGGATTTGTGCCAATAGAGTGCATATAATGTGCGTAAGAGTTGCAATGCTATAACTTGCTTGCCGGAGAGACGCCATGCCAATGACCGCTGCCTATGCCCCTGCCTTGAACCACGGCTTCGAAGGCTTCCTGGATTTTCTGCGCGATCAGGAAGCCGGGCCGGCCGTGCTCTCGCCGAAACGATTCAGCGACGTGCTGAGCATCGACCTCCAGACGCTTGCCGGGCAGGCCCATGTGCACCGCAACACCTTGAGCCGGGCGCCCGCCTCGGAGAGCGTGCAGCGCTTCATGCGCGAGGCCCTGCGCGTGCTGCGTGCCGCCGACGACCTGACCGGCGATGTCGGCCGAGCCATCTTCTGGTATCGCAACGAACCCCTGCCGTCCTTCAATTACAAGACGGCTGAGCAATTGGTGTCGGAAGGGCGGGCCGAGGATGTGCTGCGCTACGTGGAGTCCCTCGAAGCGGGCGCGGCGGGATGAAGCTGATCCGGCTGGCTGGCGTCACCGCCTATCGCCTGCATATGCCGAAGTGGGCGGTTGCGCCGACGAGCGGCGCCGGGGCGGCCAAACACGGCGGGCGAGCCAACCGGCCTGGAGTCGAGGCGCTCTATCTGGCTCTCGATACCGAAACGGCGGTGCGGGAATACCAGCAGGTGTCGAGCCTGCTCCCGCCTGGAACCCTGACCAGTTATCAACTGACGGTCGAGCCGGTGGCGGACTTCACCGCCGGCTACGATGCCTCGGTGTGGCCACCGATCTGGGAGGACTTCTACTGCGACTGGCGAGAGTTGTGGTTCAACCAGCGTATCGAGCCGCCGAGTTGGATCGTCGGGGACACGGTGATCGCGGCTGGGAGCAAAGGGATTCTCTTTCCGTCGCAGGCGAGGGCGGGCGGCACCAATCTGGTCCTGTTCGACGATGCGCTGACGGCGACTGATTCGCTCCAGGTCTACGATCCCGGCCGGTCCTTGCCGCAAAACCAGGACTCCTGGGCAAGGTAATCGTCAGCCATTGCTCTGCAGGCCGGAAAAGAGTGAAGAAACCCATGCAGGAATCTCCTCAGCAAGCGATTGAACGCTATCTTCGCAGCGGGGAGCACGATGCACACTTCCGGCCATGGCCGGGGGATAACTACGTTGCCCAGGCCCGGTACGGGAGTGTCGCGCTGCGTCAAGCACTGATCTCGGCGGTACGCCATCAAACTGCGGACACCGAACTCCCTGCAGTCCTGCCCGATATTGATGTCTTTGCCTTCACCCGCGGCAAAGTGGCCCCCATGGTGCGGGGATTGTTCCCGGGCCACGAACATGACTCCGTCCTTGACGTGCTCGGACGCTCGGTCGTCTTTCTCACGCCGGCGACCATCGACGCTGTGCTCGAGCAGACGACATGGCTCAGTACCGCCTGGGATCTGGCGAATCTCTATCTCGCCGGCATCGGCGCGGAACTCCTGGCTGACGACGCGCCCAACCTTCTCGGCCTCAGCGAAGGAACGACCTGTTACCTGTCGGCCGAATACTTCGGCGCGCCGGGCCGCTTCGACGATTTCCTGGTCCATGAGGCAGCCCATATCTTTCACAACTGCAAGCGTCGCACGATCGGATTGCGCGAGACCCACCGGCGTGAGTGGTTGCTGGAGATCGAGTTCGCCAAGCGCGAAACCTTCGCTTATGCCTGCGAGACCTACAGCCGCATTCACGACCTCGGCCCGGGGCTGCGGGCTCGGCAGACACTGCTCGCGGAATACGCGCAGGGGCCGATGCCAGCGGACGACAGATTGGATGTGAATGAATACCTCGACATCCTGCGCGAAGCGGTCGCTGCCCGGAACGGCTGGAAACGCATCCTTGCACGGTGCTCGCCGTCCCGGGATGGGCACAGCTGCAGGTCATAGCCTTGACGCGCCAAATTTTCCACGATTTACGACCAAGCTGCGCCCGCGGTCCGCAGTTCTTGAACGGTTTCGGTTTCTTTGGTCTTTCCACAATTCCGCATGCGGGAATGCCCGCAGTGACGAGCCGGTCCCGCAGGTCGTCATAGACACTGAACCCCTTGCCGCCCTTGGGGGACGATAGGTCGGAGCGGTCGAACGCAATGTAATTCGCGCCGCCCAAGCGCACGCCCCGGTCAGCGAGCGACAGGAAGCGGCAGGGCGTCGAAGTGCTGGCGCTGGTGAGATCACTCAAACTGCATGAGATTTGATCCACAATTGCTTCTTAATATTGACTTCCTGCGGTAGGCTCTCTGTGGAGAAAGTGCGCGATTAACACCTATGTTGCGCGTCTCCAATGGCATGCGAATGAATAAAACTCCGATATGGAGTGATGCCTATGTACTGGTTGGGGAGGGGATGCATGATCAAGTTCATGGAATGGTGCAATGAGACCGAAGAGGCGGTATCGACGCACAAGTTGTGTCGGCTGTCGGCCGATCCGGCAAAGCATGCGCAGGTCGTCGATACGCTCGCCGAGGCAGTTCCAGACTACTATGCGGACCCAGTCCGTATCGCGCAATTGCTCAAGAAGTTGGGTAAGGAAGCGGCTGCGAACTATGTCGAACAAAAACTCCCGACCAAAGTCACCATCCGCTCCGGTGACTTGGGCGAAATTCTCTGCACTGCCTATGTGCATGAGGCAACGCCTTTCAACCTGGGCATCAAGCGCCTTCGCTGGAAGGATCACCGCAACATGTCGATGCGGGGTGAAGACGTATTGGCGTTTCGCCTGAGCGGCAAAAGTGGCTCCCTGAAAATACTCAAGGCCGAGGTCAAGAGCGCGGCCACCATGTCGAGCACCATCATCGGGAAGGCCAGGGAAGCGCTTTCGGCCAACAGCGGATTGCCGTCGCCCCACGCGATTTCGTTTGTTGCGGACCGATTGAACGAAGCCGGTGATACTGCTCTTGGCGATGCTTTGGATAAGGCCCAGCTCAAGGACGGCATCAAACCTGCCCAGGTCTCGCACATGCTGTTCACGTTTTCCGGGAATGACCCCTCCAAGCCCCTGAAGACAAACTTGCAAACCTATGCAGGATCGATTCCGCAGCACTACGTTGCGCTGTGCGTGACAACGCATCAGGCCTTCATCAAGGAGGTTTTTGAGGCGGTGACCGCGTAATGGCGTCGACACTCGAAGAACTGCAAGCAAACATCGACTCGGCCATCACTCCGGGTTTCCGATACAAGCTGCTCGCACGGGGACAATCGCGCGGAATGATCTGGCGTGATGGGGTATTGCCCGAAGATGCGCCGAACTACGGTTCGGAACTGTCGGATGACCTTCTGTCCTATGGGTATTCACTGTTGCTTCACGGATTGCGATACACCGAGCTGGGCGGTGATGCCGATAGGGGGCGCTCGGCCTTCGCGGTTGCTGCCGAGGCCCTTGAAGCCGTAGCAGCAAAGGGCGTGGCCGACCCGGAGCGGGATTTTCATTGTCTCGTTGCTGCCGCTGCCTATCATCTGGGGCGCTTCTCGGCGCGAGCTTACTCGCTGCTGCACAAGGGACTCACCAAAGCAAACCTGTCCACCGTGGAGAGAGGACTGGCCAAGCTTATGCTTCGTGACCTCAATGGCCTCTCTCGGGACATCGAGACCTGGTTCAAGGCCGGCAAGGCGAATGACGATGCGCTTATCGCTGGGTTGTCCCGCATTCCTGAGGTGCCCGACGGCGAGGAATCATGGGAGGAAGGGGATTCGGAAAACCGTGTTCTCGACGTCCTGATCGTGGCGTTGGAAGAGAACTTCATGGCAGCGCTAGCCATGAGCTTGCTTGCTCTGGAACGCGGAGAGGACGGCTTGCTGCCGCAGGTACGAGCGCGTCTCAAGAATGGTTTGGACGTTGCGGGCGAACTCAATTTGGTATCGCAATGGTGGTGCCACAGGTTGGCCATCCATTTGCTGGACGGCCTGTGGGACGCCAGCTTCCATAAGATATTGCCTCTTGAGGGGCCGCCAGGAGTCGACATTGGTGACTGGGCACAGCTTCGCAAACTTTTCATAGGCTCGCTGTATCGCAGGAGCAAGGCAGAGATCGACTTGTGGCCGTCGCAATTCCTGGCGGCTCGACGGGCGCTCGACTTTGACGCCAACTTGGTGCTGTCCCTGCCTACGAGTGCGGGCAAGACGCGTATTGCCGAACTGTGCATTCTGGCGTGTCTTGCAACGAAGAAACGGGTCGTTTTCGTGACTCCGTTGCGCGCGCTTTCCGCGCAGACCGAGGTTGGATTACGCCGTACCTTTACTCCGCTGGGCAAGACCGTGTCGAGCCTGTACGGCAGCATCGGTGCCAGTGGTGCCGATGTGGATGCCCTTCGCTCCAGAGACATCGTCGTTGCGACACCGGAGAAGCTCGACTTCGCTCTTCGAAGCGATCCGACACTGCTCGATGACGTTGGCCTTGTGGTGCTCGACGAAGGACACATGATTGGCTTGGGAGAACGGGAGGTCCGTTACGAGGCACAGATCCAGCGCTTGCTGCGTCGTTCGGATGCCGCGGGGCGACGCATCGTCTGCCTGTCCGCCATTCTCCCGGATGGTGATCAACTCGAGGATTTCGCAGCCTGGCTGACCTACGACAAGACCGACGGGCTGATCAAGAATGATTGGCGCCCGACCCGGTTGCGCTTCGGGGAGGTGGAGTGGAAAGGGCAGCATGCCCAACTTAACGTCAGCGTCGGTGATGAGAAGCCGTACATCCTCAAATTCCTGGTGGCCAAGAAACCGACTAAGGGGCGAGCTACCAAGACATTCCCTGCCGACCAGAGGGAACTCTGCATCGCGACGGCATGGCGTCTGGTGGACGATGGACAGACCGTGCTCGTCTTCTGTCCGTTACGGCGCTCCGTGCTGCCGTTCGCTTCGACGGTCATCCAGATGCACAAGCGCGGGCACATAGAGTCCGTTCTGGAGCACCCTCCATCGGTGTTGGCAACCGCGCTAGCCGTCGGTGCCGAGTGGTTCGGGCCAGACCATGACATCCTGAAGTGCCTGAAGCTGGGAGTGGCGGTACACCACGGTGCCCTGCCGACACCGTATCGAAAAGAAGTTGAACGCCTGCTGCGCGATGGCGTGCTCAAGGTGACGATTTCGTCTCCGACCTTGGCCCAGGGGCTCAACCTTAGCGCGACCTCTCTGGTCTTTCATGGCGTGAAACGCAACGGCGATTTGATCGACATTGCCGAGTTTCGCAACGTCGTCGGACGCGCAGGGCGAGCCTACATCGACATTGAAGGACTCGTTTTGTATCCGATGTTCGATGATCACTGGAAGCGAAATGCAGACTGGCAGGCATTGATTTCGAATCAGAAGGGCCGAGAGATGGAGAGCGGCCTACTTCGATTGATCGTTGCGCTTCTGCAGCGGATGCGGAATAAGTTGGGGAACGTCGACAGCGATCAGTTCATCGAGTACATCGCAGGGCAAGCCGCTTGGGAGTTCCCCGTTGTCGTTGCGGAGCAGGAACGGGATGCCGTCGAAGCACGCAAGCGCTGGGAGACCCACCTGATGAGTCTGGATACGGCGATCTTCAGCTTGCTCGGAGATATGCCCGTGCCGGATGAGGAACTGGGGAGCAAACTCGACGAGATTCTCGGGTCCTCGCTGTTCGAACGAAGGCTTGTTCGGTACAACGAGGATTCGCGGACGCTGCTGATGGCGGGTTTGCACGCCCGAGCCCAATACATCTGGAGCAACAGCACCGTTCAGCAACGGCGCGGCTACTTTTTGGCCGGAGTAGGCCTTGCTACCGGCATGGCGCTTGATGCGCGAGCGCCCGAATTGGAGCAACTGCTGCTTACGGCGAATGCAGCGGTTCTCACCGGGGAGCAGGATACGGCTGTCGACGCCATCACTGCGTTTGCCCAGATTGCCTTTCTCATCCCCCCGTTCAGCCCCCAGGCGCTGATTGATGACTGGGAGTCGCTGCTCAGACTTTGGCTGCTGGGGCAGCCTGTCACCAATGTTCTGTCGGGGAACAACGATGAAGCCATCCAGTTTATCGAGCAGGCTTTCGTCTACAACCTGCCATGGGCGATGGAGGCAGTTCGGGTCCGCGCCGAAGTACATGAGAATCCCTTTTCGGACGAGGTGAAGCTTTCCGATTTTTCCCAAGCCCATGCAGTAGTGGCGCTGGAGACTGGGACCCTTTCCATCGCTGCTGCGACTTTGATTCAGGCTGGTTTCGGTTCGAGGCTCGCGGCAATTCAGGCTGTTACCTCGACCCGTGCAAACTTTGAGTCGATGAAGGGACTGATGGCCTGGCTTTCATCTGACGAGATACGGGCCTTGTCCGTGAAGCCGGATTGGCCCACACCTGAATCGCATCAGCTTTGGATTGAGTTCATCACCGGCCCCTCGGGAGCACTGGCCGCGAAGGCTTGGACGGCAACTACTTACTCTAGCCCAGTGACTTGGCATGACGTGCCAATGCCACCCGGTGTGGCCTTGCGTATCGGTGGAGGGCCGGGCAAGGAACAAAGCGTCTTCTCTGCCGATTACAGGGAAGTTGGGATGATCGGATGGATGCCAAACCCTGTGGCAACGGGGGTGATGATTGCTACTTCAAACGGATCGCAAGATAAGTTCGATTTGGAGTATATCGGGCCGGATGACATGTTGACGTCCTGAAACTACTGAGCGAAATCTCTTATTTGTTGCAGACGATATATGAAACGCGAGAGACGCATAGCTCCGATTTTGATACCGTAAAGCAAGATGCTAAAGAAATATAACGATTGAATCTAACTGAAGGTAGTGCAGTGTCGAGTCCAATACAGATTATGTCGGCCGCGGATCTTGCGTCTGCATTTGCCCTTCGTCCGCATCTGTTCGCTTGGTTTCTCGGCGCCGGAGCGTCGGCGGCTTCAGGGATACCAACCGGTTACGCCATGATTCGCGACTTTAAGACACGAATCTTTTGCCGAGAAACCGGTTACTCGCTTCGTGAGGTCGATTCTGGCGACCAACTCTGGATCGAGCGAATTGACGATTTTTTTCGGCGAACGTCGCTACTACCGCCGGATGGCGACCCCAACGAGTATTCGGCTGCGTTCGAAGCGGTCTATCCGAACGAGAGGCAACGACGGCAGTACATAGACGATGCCATCCGCAAAGGTACGCCCTGCTTTGGTCACCGGGTGCTCGCAGCCTTGATGTCGAATAGGCAACTGAGCTGTGTATTCACAACCAACTTCGACCCTTTGGTCGAGGATTCAGCGACGCTCGCCAACTCGTTATTGCCTGCCGAGTCAAGGGTTAAGCCCACAGTCGCGGCGCTCGACTCTGCGGAGAGAGCGCTTAGGTGCCTAGAGGAGTCGGACTGGCCGTTGGTGGCAAAGCTCCATGGCGATTACCAGTCGATCGAGATCAAAAACACTGGAAGCGAACTTGAGCGCCAGGACGAACGCATGCGCCATGTCCTGGTTGAGGCGAGTAAGCGCTTCGGACTGGTTGTCGTGGGCTACAGCGGTCGAGACGCTTCCGTCATGGAGGCGCTTAAGTCCGTGTTGAAGGATCCGAATCCGTATCCGAGTGGGCTCTATTGGGTCACGTCGTCAGCCTCGAAACTTCTGCCTGCCGTACAGCAATTCCTGGAACACGCCACGCTTGCCGGCGTTGATGTAGCAATCGTTGAAGCCAAGACCTTTGACGAGTTGGCTGCAGACGTCGTGAACCAAATTCGGCTACCAGACGTCCTTAGCGAGCACATCATGCAGAGACGGGCGCCGGCAAGGCTTCAACCCGTAAAGCTCCCGGAGGCCGAGGCCAGGCCATTTCCTGTACTTCGATACTCCGCACTGCTGGTCGAGGCGCTTCCCGGCGTGGCGAGGCGGATGACGTTGAATAAGGCCGCTACTTCCCCAGAGGTTCGGCAACTATTGAAGAACCAGAAGTGTCGAGCTGTGGTCGCGGCCATCGGTCGAGAGCTGGCGGTGTTTGGAAAAGATGCGGAGGTCATTGCTGCGCTCGGCTCACTTGGGGCACAGCCCGCTGGCACTTTCGACCTGAACCCGATTCGAGACAGTTGGGCGTTGGGTTTGCTGTATGACGCTTTGATCAAAGCGCTGTCACGTCACAGTCCATTGCTGCCGCGCTACAAACGAACAGGACACTCGCTGGTCGTGGCTGGGTCTCGCGAAGGAGAGGAAGCCGAATGGGCTCGCAAACGGGAGACCCAACTTGCTCAGCTTCGATTTGCCTACGATGCGAGCTTGACCGGCGCAGTGCCGAAGCTCGGGTATCCGTATCAAGAAGGGGTCTTTTTGAAGCTTGAGCGAATCGAGGACCGCTGGTGGTGTGGGTTCGAGCCGTTTACCTTCGTGGATGTCCCGCGAGAGGTGTTGCCGGTGCTGGCACCTGAAGACAGATACGAGTTGGAGAGGCCGGTTATCGGCCGTGGAGGCGACCCGGCTGGTGACTGGCGGCGCGAACGTTGGGCGAGGAAGTTCAACAAGCAATGGGCCGGCATCATCAATGCGTGGGCAGCATTACTGACTTCTACCGACGGGGGCAGGGTACGGGCCTTTGGTCTGGAGGACGGAAGTGGGATCGATGCGGTCTTCTCGATTTCTCAAGTTACTGGTTGGAGCAGGCCGTCTCATCACCACGACTACTTTGAGAGGGCCAAGTGATGGCACATCCCGCAGTGGCTTCCAAACTTCCACCGTTCACACTGCTTGAGGAACCGCTATTGGCCTTCTCGCCGGCAAACCCGGATGAGGTCGATGTCCATCCATTGAGAGGCTTGGTCAGATACGGCCCTTTCTCTAAAGGCTCATTTGCCGGCTTCACCTCCAAAGTGAGAGTGGCCACCGTTGGGCCTGAAAGCGCTTTCAAGCGGCGCGGCGCGCTGATGGCATCCCTTAGGGAAACGTATGATCCGTCGGACCGTTCCGAGTACGTTCCGAAGTACCCAGGTTTCGAGCATCTTTTCAAGATCGAGCTGGTCTCGGCGCCGAGTACTGCGCATATTCGTTGGCCTGACTCGCTTGGCCAGCTACCCGGACAGGGCTCGGCGGAGGCCCGCCTGTTCGAGGCTATGGACGCAGCACTGCGTCGGCTGGAGTCTGTTCGCAATGAGTTCGACGTTGTCCTAGTGCACTTCCCTGACTCTTGGGCTCCAGCGACGCGTACCAAGGGGTTCGATGCGCACGACGCCCTGAAGGCTCTCGGTGCCAAGTACAACATCCCAACCCAGGTAATCAATGACCGGGCATTCACCTTTAACTACAAGGCATCGTTGGCTTGGCGTCTCGCTATAGCGCTGTACGTCAAGGCAGGAGGCATTCCGTGGAAGCTGGCACGCGTACGGGGTGTGCACGACGACACTGCATACATTGGTCTGGCCTATGCACTGCGCGGTGATCAGCGCGAGGCACATTATGTAACCTGCTGTTCCCAAGTCTTTGACATGGATGGCGGTGGCATGCAGTTCGTTGCCTTTGAGGCGCGGGACCCTGTCGCCGACCTTGCTGAGGCGCGCAGAAATCCCTTCCTGAGTCGAGATGACATGCGGGCGGTGCTTGCTCGTAGCCTAGAACTCTATCAGGGACGAAACGGTGGCAACCTACCGAAGCGCCTTGTCATCCATAAGACGACGGCGTTCAAGGCGGATGAAATTGACGGTGCCTTCGATGCGCTTGCTGGTATCCCCGAAGTCGAGTGCATCGAAGTTGGAGCAAACTCAAGCTGGCGTGGCGTGTGGCTCATAGACTCTGGTAAAAAAAACCCGCCAAGCAAACCTTCGGGATATCCGGTCCCACGCGGAACGGTCGTGATTCGCTCTGGTACTTCAGCATTGCTATGGGCGGCAGGCAACGCCCCGGGCGTGTCGAATACAGGCGACTATTATCAGGGGAAGAAGAGCATCCCGAGACCGCTCCAACTCATTCGACATGCTGGTAGGGGCCCCCTCGAGGTGATTGCTCACGAAGCGCTGGCCCTGACCAAGATGGACTGGAACAATGACGCGTTGTATGACCCTGTTCCAGTCAGCATTCGCTACTCTCAGAAACTTGCAAGAACGATTGCCAATGTGCCGGACCTGCCGGGCAAGACTTACCCCTATCGGCTCTTCATGTAAGGGGCGGCATTGACCTGGTAGAGGCGGTCGCGGAAGCGGACTGAGCACCGGGTAGAGCGTGATGCGCGAGGGCAGGGTGCTTGCATCTGGGGCTGGTCACGGAGTTGAAAACAGTCGCTGGAGCGCTGTGCGGTGCTGTCGCGCTTCGGCATTGCGAATTTCAAGCCACGTTATTGATGCGGCGATAGCACGCCAGTATCAGACGCATTGATTCATCCGCAAGAAAATCGGGGCGAGGGCCCCCCGATTTTCTTGAGTGACAGCAGAACGCTCACCATCAATGGCCCTCGGGCGTGGCTCTGTCGCCACGTGCCTTGGGCACATCAGTCTGCTGTACTCGTAACTCGACTTGCCGAGCCAACTTTCCACAATAGGCACTTGCGGCCCTTGCGCGCGCATGCCCTGCCAGTTGCGACACCGCCAGCCGCGCCGCCCGATCCAGTTCCGGTGATACCGGCCCGCCCCCTCGGACCGGCGACGGCACGCCAGCGACATCTTCATAGGCATCATTCAACACCTCGTGGCGCAGGCCGTGACCTGTCGCGCCCCGCTTGCGCAGGGTGATGCCGAATTTCTCGAGGACGTAGTCCAGCCGCCGCAGGTTTCGCTTCAGGTCCCGACGCGGATCGCCCATGTGGGCGTCGCGACCGTCGACCACGCCCTGGGCAAACTCCAGCGCTGCCAGATGAACCGGACTGTCCAGGGGAATCCAGCGCACCCGGCCGCCCTTGCCCTTGACCCATGCATAGCGATCCGCCTTTTGTTGATTCTCTGGCAGCCCGGTCTCGCTGAACGGCATGACATGCTGGAATGGCCGGAACTGCACCGACTCCTTGCGCCGCAGCCCCAGGGCCGACATCAGCCGCAGCGACGCGCCGACACGGAGGTCGAACTTGCATACTTCAGCGATTACCGCCTCCGCATCGATCCCTTGGGCGGTCCAGCTCTTGTCGCGCTGGGCAGACTCGTGGCGCTGGTACTCCTCCAGACTCAGGCCGTAGTGGCCCGGCTTGCGCACGAAGCCGTGCTTGCCCATCCACATCGCCAGCCCCCGCAGGAAGCTCAGGTAGGTCTGGATCGTCGCTGGCGCCAGATGCGCCTGCTGCCAGACCTGCACCATCGCGTGGATGTGCTTCTGCCCAAGGTTGCGCGGGTCCGGCACCGTCTTGAAGCCCGCCTTCAGCTTCAGATCGCGGAAGAAGCGCCGCAGAAACTGCGCACGCTCCTGCCGCGTCTTGTGCGAGACGGTTTTCTCCAGCGCCGTGTGCTGGGTGTTGAAGAGCTTGATCAGGACCTCCAGCACCTTGAGCGGTGGCGACTTGCCCGGCTCGTAGCGGGCGAGGATTTCCTGGGGGGTCTTACCCGCCCAACCCTGGGGGCGGGCGGGTTGCTGCTGGCTCGAGCGCCCGGGGCTGGCAGGTTCCTGCAGCCGGCGGCGAGAGGTCCGGCGAAACGTATTGCTGGGGATTGCGTCTGACATGGCGATGGCTCCTTGGTGGAAGGCCCGCCGCCCGAACGGCAAGCCAATGTTGGCGATGAAAGTGGAATCCAGGGCAGTTCCCGGCGGGACGGATTCCGTCGCCCACGCCGGTCAGTGGTCAAGAACGTCGGCACCGCGCGCGACCACGGCGTCGCGGCACCTACCCAGTGGGTTCGTCGGCCAGCGCGTCTGCGCTCGCCAACTCGGTCGGTCTTAAAAACGAAACGGGTTGATCCGGCCCATCCGTGCATTTCTGCAGCCATGGGGGTGGTGATGCCGGCCGGCCTTTGGGGCGTGGCTTGGGCATCGGCGGCGAGGTCTGGCCTCGCGCCATCTGGTGGATCGGTTCTGAAGTCGTAGCGCCATCCACTCGCATGGGTCCGCCCCTGACCGAAAGTCCAGGGCGGTGTCGAGGGTATGAGCGAAGGCGCGCGGGGAGCCCAAGAGGGCAAACACAACCGCGCGCTGCGTGGAACGCGTGCTCAAAGGATGGCGGGAACAGGGGCATGGCATCGGGTGCCGGCCAGGTGCTCTGTTGTCCGTGGCGCGCTTCAGGGAGCGCCCAGCGATGAACGCTGGCCAAGCCACGGCGACTTGCACTACGAGAAAGACCTCGGGGCCGGAGCCTCAAGGGCGACGGCATTGCCGGTTCGAGACCGGCGCTTCAAGGGCAGGTAACGACTGCGACGCCTTTTGCTCCGCGATGGAGCGGGGCCAGGTGGCCCTCGGGAAACCATAGTTAACGCCAAGCGGGCAGGGCCGTCAAGCGGGCGGCTCGAAAGCGCGGCGATTTGCGGGCGATTGCGGGTGGCACTTGCGCGCCCGGGAAATTGCGGTAAGGCGCATTTATTGTCGCAAAGCTGCGGGCAACGAGGCGGCGGGCGGGCTTGACGGGGGAAATCTCTGCCTCTGGTCCATGGCGGGCAAACCCAGCGCATTTTTCGTGTGACCTGTGCACCGATGGCGCATCCAGCGAACGGGGTTGATGCCCGCCATTTGAATGAGAGCGTAGTGACACACACGCAGCCCCGCCGGGGGATGACGCTTTTAAGTGTCAGCGAAATGTCCGTGCATCGCCGGTTCGCTGATAGCGGGCCGGGCCCGATGCCGAAATCGGCCTCTTTGAGTGGGGATTTCGTGTGGCGGGATCAGATCGCCCTGTCGATGCTGATCGACCTCAACCCTACCTCGGAGCCATCCTATGGAATTGATCGTCAGAGCGGTGGATGTCGGATCCGGCAACACCAAATTCGTCACGGCCGCGGCCGGTACCGACATCCGCTGCGCCAGTTTCCCGTCCGTTGCCTATCCGTCGAGCGACGACTCGCCGTCGTGGCCGGCCAGTGAACGCAAGAAAACCGTGTGCATCCCGATCGGCCCGCTGTTCTATGAGGTCGGGCCGGACGTGGGCCTCGCTGCCGATACCTTCCGCGCCAAACAACTGCATGATGAATACACCGAGACGCCCGAGTACATGGCGTTGCTCAGGGGGGCGCTTTCCATGATGAAGGTGAGTCACATCGACCTCCTGGTGGTTGGGCTGCCGGTGGCGCTCTTCGCGGTCAAGAAAGCGGCGCTGGAGAAATCCATGACCGGCCCGCACGACATCGGTGGCAGTAAGGTCGTGACGGTCGGCAAAGCCATGGCCGTCGCCCAGCCGCAAGGGGCGCTGGCGCAGTTCGCCTCCGAGCACCAGAAGATGGCGATCATCGGCAACGAGCAGAGCCTGATCATCGACCCGGGCTCGCGCACCTTCGACTGGCTGGTGGCCCGGGGCATGCGTCTTGTGCAGAAGCAGAGCTACTCCTTCAACCGCGGCATGTCGGATGTACTGCGCCTGCTAGCGGCCGAGATCACCAAGGATATCGGTTCGCCGTACCGGGACTACGACGCCATCGACCTGGCACTGCGCACGGGCAAGCAGCCGATGATCTTTCAGAAGCCTTATGACATGAAGCGCCTGCTGCCCCTGGCCGAGACCGTCGCCGAGCAGGCCGTGTCGACGATGAAGGAATGGATCGAGGCGCCGCATAGTCTGCAGAACATCATCCTGGTCGGCGGCGGGGCGTTCCTGTTCCGCAAGGCGGTGAAGGCGGCGTTCCCGAAGCACCGCATCCACGAGGTGAAGGAGCCGATGTTCGCCAATGTGCGGGGTTTTCAGCTTGCCGGGCAGAACTACGCGAGCAGCAAAATGACCGCCACCGGTAAGGAGCAAGTTCAGGGGCCGTCGGGAGAACTCGAATGAGCACCGATACCGTGAATGACACCGCGCCCATTCGCCTGGTCTTCGTACTGGCGCGTGCCGACCATCCCCGTCTTTACGACGACCTGATCCAGTTCCAGAAGGGCGTTAAACGCATCAATCGCCTGCGGCTGCTGGCCTACGATGGCTTGCTGGCCCAGAGCGGTGTCTTCGCCGGGATAGGGCGTGGCTTGCCTCATCTGCCTTCCGCAAGTAGCGCGCAGGAGGGCAATGGCGACATCACCAACGACCTCTTCGCGCCAGCGATCGACGCGTGAGCCGGCCATGGGCAAGCGATCGCGCCGGCTGGTGAGCGGCCGGATGGTCAGCGCCTCGGACCTGGCGCAGATGGGCCGCTGCGAGAGACTGGTGGTGTTCGAGCATATCTATGGAAGTCGGCGCACCGCCCGGCAGCGGCATGCCCGGGCGCGCGGGCTGGTTGAGCATGAGCAGTTCTATCGGGAAGGTCGGGCGGCTTCCGCGCAGGCTGATCGGAAGGGGCGCTGTTTTATCGCCACCTGCGTGTTCAGCGAGGCTTGGCAGACGGAGGTCCTGCGCCGGTTCAGGGACGAGGCACTGCGACCCAGCGTTTGGGGACGCCGGGTGATCCGCCTCTACTATCGGGGTGCCCCCAGCATCTGCGTCGTCCTGCGCCGATGGCCCCCGTTGCAAGTTCCTGCCCGCATGCTCTTGGGGGCGATAGCGACCGGACTTCGGTGGTGGTCAGGCTTGCGTGGAGGCGGCAAGTGTCGACGCTAGCGTGGGGCGTTGGTTGCGCCGTTGGCGTCGTATGCTTCGCGCTGGCTCTTGCGTGGAGGCGATCACTTCAGACCAATGCTGCACGGGCTGAGCGGGCCTCGCGACCGGCAGCGCTGCGGGATGCCGAGTTGGTCTACATGGAAAAGCTGTTCCGGATTTCCACACCCGTCGGACTGGTGGCGAAACTTGACCGGGCATACCGCCTGCCCTCCGGTCTGCTCGTGTTGGTGGAGTTCAAGACTCGCTGGAGCAACCAGCCGTGCCTGTCGGATGTGATCCAGTTGTCGGCGCAAAGGATGGCGGTGATGGGGCAAACGGGCCAGTCGGTGGCGTCCCACGGGTACGTGATGGTGAAAGCGCCGACCAAGCAAGCCTTGCCGATCGCGCATCTCGTCAACTTGATGACCGACCAACAGGTGGTTGCCTTGATCAGGAGGCGGGAAGAAATTCTCGCGGGGCGCATTTTGCCGCACGGGCACTTGTCTCGGAAGACGTGCCTTTCGTGCGCGTTCCGAGCACAATGCAATCCGCTTCCTTGAGCGAGTCGGCACATCGCCCAATCAGTTTCTCCGGACAAGGAATATTCGTCGCAATGACCTCGACGGACGTGTCCTCGGCCGAAATAGCTTGCTGCCCTACAAGGCGATGAGGGCAAGATTCTCGGCCGGCACATGACGCTGCGCCAACTCAACCATATGCCGGTGGTGTGTGAATACCAGCACTTGGTTCTCGCCAGCGAAATCAGCCAACGCCTCCAGAATGGCGCCAGAGCGATCCTCGTCCGAGGTCATCAGAACATCGTCAAGGATGACCGGCAGGTCGACGCCGGCAGCGCGCCGAAGATCCAAGGCAGCTAGGCGTAGCGCCAAGTAAAGCTGGTCAAGGGTACCCTCGCTCATCTCTTCGACGCGGATTCGCGATCCACTAGTGCGTTCGGCAATCAGGGCCGGCTCCTTGTCGGAATCGTCGCTGATCAGCCGGACAAATTCGCCGCGCGTCATCCGGCTAAAGTAACTCGACGCTGCAGTCAGCATGGGCCCCTGAGCTCGATCGGGAAATCGTTTGAGCGCTTCGGCGAGAAGCGCATGCGCGAGCCGCGAACGAATCCAAGGGGATATATTGGCGCGTATGCTGGCAGCCGCTCGTTCCATATCCTCACGCGCCGCGACGGCCGTGTCGGAGCCGTCGATGGCCTCCAGGGCGCGCCGGGCCAGCTCCTCACACTCGCGGGCCGACCGCAGACGCAGTTCGAGTTGGCTCAGCTCTTCCGAGAAGTTCGTCTCGTCGGCATCCATACGCGCCGCATCATAGTCGGCCAGTAGGGTGCGCAGTTCGTCTACCGAGCGCCGTGATGCCTGCGCCAAGTGCGAGTTCGAGCGATCGACCTCGCACTGTGCATCCCGCTTGCGCCGTGACTGCTCTTCGGCTTCCGGAAGGTGATTTGCTGAGTCGACGCCGGCGGCGAGGCACAGGGTTGACAACACTTGCTGGTGACGCGCACCCGTGTCCTCATGTTCGCGCTGCGTTTTCTGGGCAGCCTCCAGCGCTTGCTGCGCCAGCGTGCGCTTTGTCTGGACTTCCTCGGCAGCAATTAGACGCGCGGAGACCTGCTCGATGTGCAAACGAAGATCGAGAGGCTCGGAGCCACCAAGTACCTGCCAGATCGCCTTGGCGGCGTCGTCCAGGAGGGCGAGCGCCTGGTTCGCCCGGCGCTCCTTGGCTTGAGCCGAAGCGAGCCTGTCCTTGGCGTCCATGAGATCTTCAAATTCGCGCATGCGCGCCCGGGCGACCGCGACCGTCGTATCCTTGGGCAGGAGCAGTCCGGCGAATGCTGGATTTAAGGCATCCCTCGCATTGCGCAGGGCGCTAGTTAACTCGTCTTCGTGGGCGGCCCGCTGCTGGAACTGCCGCTCGCGTTCGAGGCGCTTGCCAGCGGCCTGGTTAATCGCCGTTTCACACTGCTTGATTTCTGCATCGACTTCCGACGCCGTCGCCGACAGCGTACTGAGCCGCGCCTCTCCCGCAGGCATGGCGCGGCCGGTAGCGACGATCGCTGCGCGCAATTGGCTAGCGAGCACCTGCTCGGTGGCTTGAACCTGCTCGAACTCGTCGAGCTTCGACTGCAGCGTCTCGCACGCCGTCCGAGCAACTGGCAACAGGGCCTGCCAGTCGCGCAAGGCTGCCGGCGACAGGGCAGGCAGATTCGCCGCAGCAAGCGTCAGATGCCAAGTCGCTTGCCGGGTCTCTTCGTCCCGATCAAGTTCTTCGAGTTGGTGCTTGAGTTCGCTGCAATCCGTCTCCAAGGTCTCGATTGCCCGCTTGCTCGACTGCAGTGCTGCCGCGCGCATCGGTGGGAGAACTCGTGCCGTCAATGTAGATTCCGCGCAGCAGTGTCCACTCGGCGTCCCGATGCGAGCGTGCCGTCTCGACATCGTCCCGCGTCGGGACCTCACCTTTGGCAAGCAGACGATCACGCTGGCTGAGTTCATTGCGCAGCGCCTCGGAAATCTGGTCGATTCGTTTTTCGAGCGCATCGCGCCGTGTCGCGAAGGCATTTTCTTGCTTCATCGCGACGTCGATCTGCGAGTCCAGCAGCGGTTGCACCCTGCGTAGGGCCGCTTCATCCACCAAACCGACGGCTTCCAACCCGCTGGCCACCGCGCGTCGCGCGGCCTTGATTTCACCGGGTAGCGAAGCCAGACGTTTGAGATCTGAATCGCTGCGCGCGAGTTCGGCCTGGGCGATGCGCAGCATCGTTCGCGATTCCGGCGAGGGCAGTGTCTCGGCCGGAGACTCCTCGGCGTCCATGCTCTGGCGCCCGGATTCCTGGTGCTGCCTAAGCGCCTGCTCGGCGAGTTCTACGGCATGCAGAAGCTGCTCGCTGCTGACCCGCGCTGTTCTCGCAGGTGCGTGTTCGCCGACCGTTTCAGCGGATCGCGACGCGTCGATTTGGGCTGCGAGCCGGACGACCTGTTCCGTTTCCGTAGCCACGTCGACAGTGGCGTCAGCCAAATCGCGGCGATGTTGATCGATCGACTCTGCGGAGGCCGCGAGTCGCTTGACCGCCGCTGCGACGTCCAGGATCGCAACATCCAGTTCGAGTTCGTCGAGCCGCTGTTGCTGGCCCATAGCCTCTGCCGAGGCTAGCTTGGCATTATGCTGCGCATCAGACAGGCCGGACTCGGCGGCGGCCCGCTCCGTGGCTGCGGTTAGCGACAGGAGTGGCACCGACTTCAGGTCATCCAGGATCCGCGACGCATGCTGCAGCGTGCTGATTACCGGTGCCACGGCGCGCAGTTCCTTGATTAGAAGCAACTTGGTATTCAACTCCCCACGGCGCGCCTCAAGCTCGGCAACATCGGCCGCCGCCGCCTGATGTTTCTTGAAGACATCGGCCCAGTGCGCCGGTCTCACCAGGGCCTGCTTGTACTCACCATGGCATTCTTCGTACACCTTCATCGCTTCGTTGATGCGTGCGTTTTTTCCACGCGCACCGGGCATGAAGAACTTGCGCGCTGAAGCATCCAGACGCTCAAGGATTTGTGGGATGCTGCGAATCCCAGCACTCGCTTCGAACAGGGCTGCCCCGACGTCACCTTCGCCATTCAGGAGTGCCTGACCACCTTCTCGCAGCTGGCGGTGGTCGAGTCCGAACATTGACTCGTACTCTTCCTTGCGAAGCCCACCGTTCAGCAGAATCTCGACATCTGGTGGAACGGGCGTTTCCAAGGCCAAGCCTCCTAGGTCGAAGTCGGCGAAGCAGAGCGTTGTACCGCGACCCTTGCGGCGTATCAGCGAATACTCGTTGCCCTGCCGATCAACGAACTCACCGCCCACCCGCATGTCCGGGTGAGCGTGTATGAAGTTGTCCTTGCTGTGCAATGGGATCCCGAATCGCAAATCCGAGATGGCGCGCAAGGTGGATGACTTGCCCGCTTCATTGGCGCCGTGGACGAGCACAAGTCTTTGCGTGGCCGTGCCAAAGTCAATCACGCGGTCGGTGAAAGGGCCGAAAGCCTTCAGGTGCAGCCGGCGCAGCTTCATTGGACGCCCCCTTCGGTCGTGATACCGGAAATCTGAGCAAGCACCGTTGCTTCGGCGTCCGCGAGAAACGCGCGCATCGTGGCGACGTCGAATGTCATCGGGTCGACGTCAGCGAGCGCGCCCGGAAGGTCCTTCATCTCGGCCAACTGCTGTGAGAACCACGCCTTGAGTTGTCCCTCGTCAGTGCTGACCAGGTCAACCAGCCGCACGACTTCGCCAACCGCATCGGCACGCCCGGCCATGGCAGTGCGATCCATGGGCGACTGCAGGTCGAGGCGGATTTGCTCGATCCAGATGTCCGTATCTTCCAGGTCCTGGGTTGCCGCCTGGATCGCCGCGGCGATCGAACCGGGCTCCTCAGCCTCCAGCCTGTGCAGCGCCGACTCCCCCTGGATGAGGAGGCGCACAGCGTGGAGACGGTCCCGGGCATCAGCGACGAGTTCGCGCGCTTGGCCCACGAAGTGCCTCGCCAAAGCGTCGAGGGAACTTAGCCCCGTTACATCGAGGCGAAACTGATGCCAACGCACTACCTCCAGGGGGATAAACTCGGCCGCGGTGATGACGCCGCCCTCGACCGTGACCAACTCGCACCCCTTCGGGCCGGTCTCTTTGGCGTGGCGCCCCTGCAGGTTACCCGGAAACACGATGCGGGGATCAGATGGCCGGACCACCTCGCGTGCATGCACGTGGCCTAGCGCGAAATAGTCGTAACCCTTGTCGCACAGCGCCTCGACGGAAGTGGGCGCATATGAGTCGTGGCCCTCGCGTCCAGTCAGGCTCGTATGTAGAAGGCCGATGTTGAAGCGCCCCGGCAGCGGATCTGGATAGAGGGGCACCAAGTCCTCCGGCACCGCGCGATGCGGGAAGCTGCGCCCGTGTACAGCTACACCGAGTGCCTCCAGGTCGATCGTTTCGCTCTTGTGAGCGCTAAAGACGTGGACGCCTTCGACTTCTGGTAGCTGTTTCGTGATCTGGCTTTCCGCGTCATGGTTCCCCTTGACCATGAAGACCAAGATGCCGGCGCGCCGCAGCCGCAGCATCTGCTCGCGGAAGAACAGGCCCGTTCGAAAGTCGGCCCAGTTGCCATCGTAGATGTCGCCAGCGAGCAAGACGATCGCCACATTCTGTTCAAGGGCGAGTTCGACCAAAGCAATCAGCGCCTGGCGTGAAGCGCCACGCAGGCGCGCCACGGGAGCACCATCATAGCCGTCCAGGCCGCGTAGCGGACTGTCTACATGCAGATCTGCTGCATGGATGAATTTCACGGGGGATTCCCTCCTTGTTGCGCTGTCGGCGACCCGGCAGCGTACGATGTATGCATGCCGCGCCAAGAATCTTACAAGAATCTCGGCTAGTCCCAAGCCTTCAATTCAAACGAACACTCTGTGGCCACGCTTGGTGGAGGTCATCAATTACACTCGGCCGGCTTGGACGCGGCGTGCCAAGCAAATAGGGAGACCAGTAGTCTCCATTAGCTATACGTCACCTATGACCACGAAATAGAATAAGGTCTGAGCCCAGCACCATCAGCTGGGAGCGGGGCGCTTAAAAGGGAGCGGGTGTGATGACAACCAATGTGCAAGACCAACAGGACACTACGGTGGACGAAGCGGCACCGGCGGTGGAACTGAAGGTTATCGCCGACTCGACCACCGGGTATGCGGCCATTCAGAACAACATCCCCGTTGTGCGCTCCCTCGTGGTCAAGAACACCTCGGCCGAGGCGCTGAAATCCCTGGATGTCCAGGTGTCCTGCACTCCCGCCTTCGCCCAAGGCGCCCGATTTCAGTTCGAATACCTGGCGCCGGGTGAGTCCCGAATCATCTCGCCGGTAGACCTCCTGCCGGACCATGCCTACCTCATCCAGCTGGACGAAAGCGAAAAGGCGGCCATCCGCGTCAAGGCTGTCGCCGCCGGGCAGCACCTGGCCGAGGTCTCTCACCTCATCGAGGTCCTGGCCTATGACCAGTGGGCGGGGACCCGTAGCCTACCTGAGTTGCTGGCGGCCTTCAGCATGCCTAATTCACTGGTGGTGGACCGCCTGCTCGGCAAGGCGTCAGCGCTCCTGCGCCAAAGCGATGCCGGACTGTCGCTGGATGGGTATCAGTCCAAGAACCGTGAGCGGGTCTGGAAGCAGGTGTCGGCCATCTACAGCGCCTTGCTGGCGGAGGGGCTGCACTATTCGAACCCACCGGCCTCGTTCGGCGCCGACGGGCAGAAGATCCGCACTCCGGAGCGCATCTTCGACGGGCGGGTGGCCACCTGTCTCGACCTCGCCATGCTCTTCGCGTCCTGCTTTGAGCAGGCGGGACTCCACCCGGTCGTGCTGTTCAAGGAGGGGCATGCCTGGATCGGCGTTTGGCTCATAGAGACGAGCTTCCCCACCGCGGTGGCGGACGACGTGATGGCCGTGCGCAAGCGGGTGAAGTCCGGCGAATTCCTGACCCTCGAAACAACCGGCATTGCGGGCGACCAGAAGCCGTCGCTGCGCTGGGCGTGCGCGACAGGGGAGGGCTACCTCGACGAAGAGAACGGTTTCCACTACGCGGTCGATATTCACCGTGCCCGACAGCTGCAGATTCGGGCCTTGCCCTCGCGGTCGGCGGCCCAGGAACCAGCGGTCGCCATTGCCGAGGAGGCACCGCCTGCCATCGAAGCGATGCCGGCGCTGCCGCCGCTTGACCCGGAGCTGCTGCCGCCGACGGAGATGTCGACACCCGATACGCCGGATGGGCGACTCGCCAAGTGGAAGGGCAAACTCCTGGACTTGACGCTGCGTAACCGGCTGCTCAACTTCAAGCCGACGCACAGCAACCTGCGGGTGATCGCACCCAACCCCGGTGCGCTCGAAGACCAGCTGTCGGATGGGCGGGAGTTCCGGGTCAAGGTCGCGCCCCTGGTCATGGAGGGCAGCGACCCCAGAGCCGCCGCCGTCTTCACCGGCCGCACCGGCCAATCGCCCCTGGCGGCCTTTGCCGAAGAGGCCCTGGCCCGCAACGAAATCGTGGTCGATGTCCCGGAAGACAAGCTGGACAATCGGCTCACCGAGATTTACCGGGCCGCGGAGACTGGGAAGGAGGAGGGCGGGGTCAATACCTTGTTCCTTGTCTTCGGGCTGTTGCAGTGGCGGGAAGACAAAAATTCGGAAGCGAGTCACGTCGCCCCCATCCTCCTCATTCCCGTCAACATCAGCCGCCAATCGGTGCGCAGCGGGTTCCGGCTGGCCCGTCATGACGACGAGGCGCTGGTCAATCCAACGCTCATCCAGAAGCTCACCCATGACTTCGAGCTCAAGCTCCCTTCGCTCGAGGTCCTGCCGACGGACGCCAAGGGCCTGGATGTGGAAAAAGTCTTCCAGATTTTCCGGCTCGCCATCACCGACATGCCGGGCTGGGAAGTGAAGGAACAGGTCCATCTGGGCATTTTCTCCTTTACCAAGTACCTCATGTGGAAGGACCTCCAGGACCGCCAGAAGCAACTCCAGGAGAATGCGGTCGTCGCCCACCTCATCAACCATCCCGGTAAGGCGTTCAGCGAGGCCGAGCCCGAATTTGCCCCGCACACCCTTGATGAGCGCTTCGCGCCCCAGCAGCTGTTCACGCCCATGCTGTCCGACTCGTCGCAGCTGCGTGCCATTTGCGTGGCCGATGCAGGAAGCAACCTGGTCCTGGAAGGCCCGCCCGGCACCGGCAAGAGCCAGACCATCACCAACCTGATTTGCCACTTGCTGGCGACTGGCAAGACCGTGCTCTTCGTTTCCGAGAAGATGGCGGCGCTGGAAGTGGTGCATCGGCGGTTGAATGCTATCGGCCTGGGGCCCTTCTGCCTGGAATTGCATTCGGCCAAAGCCAAGAAATCGGAAGTGCTGACCCAGCTCGGCAATGCCCTCAATGCCGCCAGCGGGCGCACCGTCAAGGACTGGGAGCTGGAAGCCGAGCGCCTCGCTGGGCTCCGGGACGAACTGAACGCGCTGGTCGCCGCCCTGCACTGCATCCACCCGAACGAGCTCTCCATCTACGAGGCGATGGGCACGTGCATTCAAGGTGCCCACTGGAAGCCGGCTGCCTTCGACTGGACTGACCCCCATCAGCATACCCGCCAGGAACTCGATGCCCTGCGCGCCATTTGTCGGCAAATGGCAGCCTTGGCCAGCCAGTTGCGCGACCTGCAGGCCCATCCCTTGCTTGCCATCAAGCGCACAGCCTGGACCCCCTCGTGGCAGCAGGAACTGCTGGAGGCCGCCTCCAGCCTCGCTTCAGCGGCATCAGCCACCCAGGAATTGAAGGCGCCTTTCCTGCACATCCTGGGCCGGCCCGAGCATGGGTCATCGTGGGCCGAGCTCGGGGCTCTCGACCGATTGGCGGACGTGCTCTCGAAGGCTCCACGGGTGCCCATCGGCGTGGCCCGGGCGGCCACCGACGAGGTGGCCCGGCAGCGCTTGAAGATGCTGCGCCAGCACGGGTTGGAACGCGATGCGGCCTGGCAGATCTTTGCCGGCGCTTACCGGGAAGAAGTGGCGAACCTTAATGGCCAAGAGCTGGAAGCCCAGTGGGCCGAAGCCAATAGCACCTGGTGGCCCAAGAGCTGGTTGGCCAAGCGCGGCTGCCTGAAGCGCTTCGGCTTCTACCGTACCGACCGCGCCATGCCGGCGGAAGGAGAGGTGAACGGCCTCGTCCGTGCGCTCCGGAAACTGAACGAAGAGGACAAGGCGCTCGCCACCATGGAGGTCGATGCCACGGCCCTGTTGCAAGACGAATTCGCCGCCCACAAGACCGACTGGTCCGCGGTCGATGCCCACGAGAAGTGGGCAAACGACTATGCCGACGCCCTGACGCAATTGGCGGCCGGCGACCTCAGCGCGCAGGGCGCCTTGCTCGCCAAGCTGCTGCCCTATGTGACCGACAACCGTGCCCTGCTGAAGGCTGAGGGGGCGTTGGGTGGGGCCTTGGTGCACTACCGCGACACCTACCGGCAACTCGTCAGCGAGCTCCATAGCGTCACTGAGCTGTGCGGTGCCAAGGATTCCTTGATTCACGACCCGCACGCCGCCGCGGCTCTGCAGCGACTGCTGGCCCAGGTGCACGGCTGGCAGCACGCCGCCCATCAAATCCAGCCGTGGTGCCTGTGGCAGGGTATCCGGGAAAAGGTCATCAGCGCCGGCTTGCCCGGGGTGGTTCGCTCTCTGGAGGCGGGCCAAGTGCCCCTCGCCGACATTGCCGAGTTCTTCGAATACAGCTACCAGAGCTGGTGGGTTCGCAAGGCCATGGACCGTGAGCCGGTCCTGTGCGCCTTCTCGAGCGCCGACCATGAGCGCAAGATTGCCGAATTCAAGGAATCCGATGCACGCTTCCAGAAGCTCACACAGCAGTACGTGGTGGCCAAGCTTTCGGGGCAGATTCCGTCCAGCACCGCGCTGACTCCGGGGGCGGATTCCGAAATGGGAAAGCTGCGGCGCGAACTCACGAAGCAACGCGGGCACATGCCCATCCGCCAACTGGTGCGGAATCTGCCCACCCTGCTGCCAAAGCTGAAGCCCTGCCTCCTGATGTCGCCCTTGTCGGTGGCCCAGTATCTCGAAGCAGGGCATCAGCCCTTCGACGTGGTGATTTTCGACGAGGCCTCCCAGATTCCGGTCTGGGATGCCGTCGGCACCATCGCCCGCGGCAAGCAACTGGTGTGCGTCGGTGACCCAAAGCAGCTGCCGCCCACCAACTTCTTTAACCGTGCCGATGACGATGACGTGAGCTTGGCCGAGGACGAGGTGCAGGACCTCGAAAGCATCTTGGACGAGTGCCTGAGCATCGGGCTGCCGCAGTTGAGCCTCGACTGGCATTACCGCAGCAAGCACGAGAGCCTCATCACCTTCAGCAATGCGACCTATTACGACAATCGCCTGGTGACCTTCCCATCACCCATGACCGAAGACACCGCCGTCCAACTGGAGCGCGTTCAGGGAGTCTATGACCGTGGCGGGTCCCGGACCAATCGGGCGGAGGCGGAAGCCATCGTGGCTGCCATCGAGAAGCACTACCTGTCGCCGGAAGACAGGAAACTCTCATTGGGGGTGGTGACCTTCAACCAGGCGCAGCAGAATCTCATCGAGAACCTCCTCGATGCCCGCCGCCGGGCGTCCACCCCGCTCGACCAGGCGATTGCCGAAACCGCGTTCGAGCCGCTGTTCGTTAAGAACCTGGAAAACGTCCAGGGCGACGAGCGCGACATCATCTACTTCTCCATCACCTATGGCCCGGACGCTGCCGGCAAAGTGGCCTTGAACTTTGGCCCCTTGAATCTCGAAGGCGGCCATCGGCGCCTCAACGTGGCGGTTTCCCGTGCTCGGCAAGGGGTGGTGATTTACAGTACCTTGATGCCCGAACATATCGACCTGTCGCGAGTTCGCGCGGCCGGGGTGCGGGACCTCAAGAACTACCTCGACTTTGCCATTCGCGGCCCGCGCGCGCTGATCGAGCAAGTGGCGCCCACCGGACTGGAGCCCGACAGCCCGTTCGAGAAACAGGTCATCAATGAGTTGCGGGAGAAGGGCTGGATCGTCCATCCGCAGGTCGGAGTTTCCGGGTATCGCATCGACATCGGGGTGGTTGACCCGCGTGCCCCCGGCCGCTACCTGCTGGGGATTGAGTGCGATGGCCGGACCTACCATTCCGCCGCCACCGCCCGCGACCGGGACCGTTTGCGCCACCTGATTCTCGAAGGTCTCGGCTGGCAGTTGGACCGCATCTGGTCGACCGACTGGTGGCGAAGCCCCGCTGAACCGATGCGGAAAATTCTGGCCAGATTGGAGGACCTGCTGACCACGGAACCGAAGGGACCCACGGTGCCTGCGGACGGGCAGCCGGACACCGCAATGGACCCCGTCGAGGCAAGCGCTGCCGAGGTGGAAGAAGTTGCGACCTATGCCAAGCTGGTCCAGCCCGAACCCGTGGCCGCCCCGAAGCTCCCCATTTATCGCGTCGCCGGGCTCCCCGCGGGGAATGGCGACAACTTCCATGACCCGTCATTACGAGCGGTCCTGGCGGAGCAGCTGATGCGCGTCATCCGTGCGGAAGGCCCCATCGCCGATTTCGTGCTCTTCCGCCGCGTCGCCCGGGCCTGGGGGCTCCAGCGGACGGGCCGGCGCATAGAAGAATTGTTGCGTGCGCTCGTTCCGCCGGCGGGGGCAAGGACGGTCGAAGGCGACGTCACGTTCTACTGGCCGGAAACATCGCAACCGGACCAGTGGGAGGGCTTCCGCGTGGCAGACGACCTCGAGGAAAGCAAACGCCAGCTGGATGAGCTCTGTGCCGAGGAACTGGGCAATCTGGCCATGTTCCTTTTGTCCGAGCACGGCGGCACCAGCGTCAGCGAGCTAGCGCGCTCGATATGCCGGCTACAGCGCATTGCGCGCACCTCTGCCGATGCGGAAGCCAGAATCGTTCGCGCCCTGGAGGTGGGCAGGGCCAGGGAATTGATCCGGCTGAATGTGGGTATGGTCAGTTTGGCTAAGTCGCCAGGGAATCGATTCTGATAGGAAGAGCAACTCCCGATGTTCGGGCTCAGTTCGTCTGTGCCGTGGGTGCGGTTCCCAGCGATGGTGTACGTGTGCCGGTCCCTGAGGCGGCATTTTTGCGAGCCTTCGGTGATTTCGTGGTGGGCGGTATGTTCTTGGCGGCGGAGTCTGCGGTGTTGTTCATTTTGAGTGCCGCCAAACGTGTCAAATGCTTACCAAGGGCCTTCCAGGCTGCCTGCATTTCGTGCTCGTAAGTATGCCGTTGGTAAACGCGCTTCGTGCGATTCTCTTCGATATGGTTCAGGCAGTGCTCAACGACATCGGGTAGCACATGTAGCTGGGTCATCATTGTGGCGCCAGTTCTCCTCAAGTCATGAGGTCCCCATTTACCACCTGGCAGTGCCAAGGCAGAGGTGGATTTGCTGCGCCGTTTCATCGGCTCGCTACTGCGCTGCCTATCCCCCAGTTGTTTGGTAATCGACTTGCTGGAGAGTGCCTTCTTGCAATCTCGGCCCGGGTAGACCCATGCGATATCAGGGTTACTAAGTGCTTTCACTTGGCAGAAGTGCTCCACAGCGAAGTCGGACAAGTAGATTTCGTGAGGTTTGCCATTCTTGGTTTCAGGGATGCGCCAGCGTCGGTTATCAAGATCAATGTCAGACCATTTCGCACTCGACAACTCCCCGATGCGGCAGAGCGTTGCAAGAACGATCCAGACCGCCGCCTCTGTTTGCGGCATAAGTCTTGCGCTGGGCAGTTGGTGACACAGCGTTTGAATTTCGGCTTGGCTCAGAACGCGCTCACGTTCAGTGTCCGGACCGCCGATCTTGACCTTTCGGATGCTGGCGGTTGGGTCGGCTTCGATGTAGTCTCGATCGACGGCAAACCGGAACATTTGCCGGACCAAAGAAAATACAAGTTTGGCCATCCGGTTTACGCCTCTTGCTAACAGAGGATCGGTGACCAGTGTGATGTGCCCTTTCTTGACATCCGTGACGAGGAGGGGGCCCAACTTCGGTAGCACATCTTTCTCGAACATCCGCCGGACTTCTTTACCCCCATCTTTGCGGCGTATCAGATCGATCTCGGCCCAGTGCTCGAATAGCCCTTGGACGGTGAGCCTAGCCTGCTGGGCGACAATTTCGTCAAGCCGCTTCTGTTGTTTTTCTATTTCTTCCAACTGGTCGACTTTGACCTTGAGTCGTTCCGCTTTGCGGCGTTCTGTTGGATCGGATCCACCGTCAACCTCTACTTTCAGCCGGTCTCGTTCGGAGCGGATCGATGCGAGAGACAGTTTTGGCCACGCACCGACAGCGATTTGCTTCACCTTGCCGTCGAAGCGGTAGCGCCAATCGAAGTAGACCGACGCCCCGCTGGCACCGCAGCGTACCGATCCAATCAGGCCACCATCTTCGCGAAGTTTCTTGCCCTGGTCCTTGTTGCCGAGTGCCTCAAGTTCCTTGACGGTCAGCTTACCCATGCTTGCCTCCTTGTCGGGGAGCGGTCAGTGGGGTAGAATTCCCCCCACGTTTCCCCCCACAGATTTGCCGGATGTGGTTGGATTGTATGAGACGAGGCTGGAATGGTAAAGGTGTTTTTCTACATACAAAACAATGCGTTGAGATGGTTTCTGGGATGTTGTTGGATGCTCTGGGATGCACTTTTACCCTCATGGGGTGCAAGGGGTCGCGAGTTCGAATCCCGCCGCCCCGACCAATTAAATAACCGGCTTGCGCCGGTTTTTTAATTTAGCGGTTGATAAATATGGAAAGACAA
>Ga0209573_1001938_pt1 | contig 28728 bp, 23 predicted proteins | sample TNRBio252014_DNA_FD_185870 | JGI IMG/M metagenome (GOLD analysis project Ga0209573, IMG submission 185870) | Wastewater treatment Type I Accumulibacter community from EBPR Bioreactor in Madison, WI, USA - TNR Reactor_6/25/2014_ DNA (SPAdes)... | ecosystem: Engineered > Bioreactor > EBPR >...
CGCAGACCGGCAGCGTGGAGATCGAGATCGCGCCCGGCATCAGCATCGAGAGCGAGATCGGCCAGTCGACCACCAGCGGCACGCAAGGCGCCCTGGGGCTGAAGTGGAAGTGGGACTACTGAGCCCCACTCGCTTCGATGAAAATCGTGCCCTGCGGGGCTTGAAATTTCAACACAAAAAACTATGTAGATAAAAGCCGGTCGGCGATGTTCGAGGCCGGCGAGTGTGGTCGACGACCACGCGTTTCTCGCTTCGAAGGAGGGGAAAATGATGAGTATGCGCGATTTGATCCCCTGGAATCGCAGCCGTGAAATATCCCCAGGAGGGCCGGTGGAGCATCCGCTGCTATCGTTCCGGCGCGAAATGGACCGCTTGTTCGAAGACATGTGGCGAGGATTCGAAATGCCGGTGTTGCACCGGGCCGGCTCGGGTACAGGTACGCTCAGCCCACGCATCGAACTGAAGGACAGGGACGACGCAGTCATCGTTCGCGCGGAACTGCCGGGTCTCGAGGAAAAGGACGTGGAGATCACCTTGACGGAGGGTGCTCTGGCGATCCGCGGGGAGAAGAAGCTCGAGAAGGAAGAGATGGAGGAGGGTTACACCTACTCCGAACGTTCCTACGGCGCGTTCGAGCGGCGCATTCCGCTGGAGACCGAGGTGATTGGCGAAAAGGTCACGGCGGACTTCAGCAATGGTGTGCTGACCATCACTTTGCCGAAGAGCCAGCAGGCGAAGTCCAGTGCCCGTCGAATCCCCATCGGCGGCAAGACCGAGGCTCCCGCCGAGCGGACACACGCTCCCGCCGAGCAACGGGCAGCGTGAAGACGGAGAGTATCGTAGAATAACAAGAAAGCGTTCCGAATGAGTTGATGCTGTGGTCGGCCGGCGAAAGTCGGCCGCCACCGTCTCCGTCCTTCGTTGGACTCACAAGTCCTCGACGACACTCTCCAGCCGGGACCGATCGAGAACCGTGATCGAGCCGCGACCGACGTCGATGACCCCGTCTTTCTCCCAGGTCCGCAGCTGCTTGTTCACCGCCTCGCGGGTGGTGCCGATCATCGCCGCCAGCGTGTGCTGCTGGATCCGAACACCGCGGGGCTTTTTCGCGTCGGCCGGTTTTTTGTCGTCGACCGGACTGCGGTGATGGTCCCACAGGTGGATCAGCCGCTTCGCCAGCCGGCACCGGAGATCGAGGAAGTTCACGTCCTCCAGCTGCTCGCTGGTCCAGCGCAGCCGGTGGCACATCACCTCGAGCAGGCGAATACACACCGCCGGGTTGCGCTCCAGAAACGGCAGGAAATCCCGGCGAGTCAGGATCAGCAGTTCGGTTTCGTCCATGGCGAACGCGTCCGCGGTCCGCTCGCCGCCGTCGATCAGCGCGATCTCGCCGAACACCTCGCCGGGGCTGATGACGTTGAGGACGACCTCGCGACCCTCCGACGAGTAGGAGCAGATCCGGACGCGGCCGCCGAGGACGGCCATCATGGCGTTTCCCTCGTCGCCCTTGAGGAAGATTTTTTCGCCGGGCTTGTAAAGCCGGGTCATCACCAAGTGGGAAAGACGGTCCAGTTCGTCGGCCGGGAGATACTTCAGCATGAAGTGATCGCCGAGGATCCGTCTCACGTCCTGCATCGAACCAGCCTCCCTCGCTCGCCAGCTGACATTGTCACCTGTCGCCCGGGTATACAAGCAGTGGTCGCAACGCTGACCATAACAACCATTGACGGAGTATTCAGCGGCGGTCCGGAAGCTGCTCCCGGGCACGTGCCGCGGACAGCGCGTTCCGCAGATCAGCCTCGCAGGCCCGCAACTGCCGCTCCGCCTCGCCGCGTTGGCGCTTGCCCTCGTCGACGATCTGCAAGCTCTCCTCGATTGTCGCGATCAGCACGTCGTTGGCCGTTTTCACCGCCGCGATGTCGAAGACGCCGCGCTCCACCTCACGCCGCACCTCGGCGTTGGCCTGCTTCAGGTTTTCGGCATTGGCGAGGAGCAGTTCGTTGGTGAGGTCGCTCGCCTCCTTCAGCGTGGCGCCGGCTTCGCGCGAGCGCCAGATGGTCACCGCCTGGGCGAGCTGCGTGCGCCACAGCGGCACGGTGTTGGCCAGCACGGAGGTGATCTTGCCGACGAGACTCTTGTCGTTCTGCTGGACGAGGCGAATGCTGGGCAGGCTCTGCATCGCCACTTGGCGGGTCAGCTTCAGGTCGTGCACCCGGCGCTCCAGGTCGTCGCGGGCGGCCCGCAAATCGCGCAACTCCTGCGCCGCCAGGACATCGCCACTGCCCTCGGCCCGGCGCTGCAACGCGGGGATCGTCTCCTCGTCGATCCGCCGCAGTTTCTCGTCCCCCGCGGCGATGTAGTCGGCCAAGTCGTGGAAGTACTCGAGGTTCGCCGCGTAGAGCCGGTCGAGTGCGATGATGTCGCCCAGCAGGCGCGTCTTGTGGGCGTCCAGCCGGTCGCCGATGGCGTCGATCTGCCGCCGTACCTCCTCGTAGCGCTGCAGGAATTTCACGACCGGCTTGGTACCGGAGCCGAACACGCGCGCCAGCAGGCCGCGCTGCCTGTCCGGATCCATCGCGCTGATATCGAAGCCGCGCAGCGTCGCCACCATCTCGCCCAGCGCACCGCCGGCGGCGCCGACGTCCTTGTTGCGCACGCCCTCCAGCATGGTGTCGGAGACGACCGTCAGCTTCTCCTGTGCCTTGCTGCCGAAGAACATGATGGCGTTGGTGTCGGAGATGTCGATCTCGGCGATCACCCTGTCGATCCGCGCACGGCGTTCCGGGTCCGCCGTCTGGTAGTCGGCGGTAATCGGGGCGGACTCGCCGCCGATCGGCGCCGGGACTCCGGTGTCCGTCGTTGCCTTCACCCCTGCCTCCTCCCCCTCTCTGCTTTCGCCATCTGTGCGCCGGTCAGGCTACCCCCTCCTGACGCAGGCGCGCCGACAGCACCTCGATCTGCACCTCCAGGTCGGAAACGTCGTGCTGCAGCAGCTTACCGTACTGCTCGTCACAGGTGTTCTCCATGTCGACCAGCAGCGTCCGGAAATTGTGCTCCAACTCGGACGATGCGGCGGTGGACGAATGCGTGCGCACATAGTCCTCGGCGATGCGCTGTGCGCCGTCCAGATAGACGGTGAGGAACTTGCGCGCCCGGCGGAGGTCCCGCGGATCCTCGGCGACCAGCTTCAGAATACGTTCGACGCTGCCGGCGATATTCCCCAGCCGCAGGCGAAATTCCGGCGAGCCGATGGCCTTGCGGGACTGCTCGATGCCGTCCAGCCGCCGATAGGCGTCCTGCAACAACGCCGCCGTCTCCTCGTCGGCGGCCGGCCCGGCAGCGGCGGTGCCGGCGAGCCGATCCGCGCCATACAGCAAGAAATAGCCCGCCGAGGCGATCAGCCCGAAGGCGACGGCGATCGGCAGGCTGTGGCCCGCGGCAAACAGCGCGGTGAACGCCGTCGCGATGCCGGCCAGCACGCCGCCGGCCACCTTCATGCGACGGCCGGGCCGCCCGGCGAAGGGACGCTCCGCCGCCGCCAGTTCGGCCTGCAAGCCGCGACGGCACAGCATGGCGGCCGCAATGAACATCAGCCAACCGCCTCCGGCCGCCAGCAGCATGCCGGGCTCGTCGGACCAGAGCGAGAAGATCGACTTCAGCAGCAACGGCAGCGTGAGCAAGAACAAAAGCACGCCGACCGTCTTCGATCGGACGGCGCGACGCCGCCGCGCGCTAAGCATTCCGGCTCACCGAATCCCCCGTTCGGTCGTGGGGGTCGGCAAGCCCGAGGTGCCGGAGAACAGCGCCTGGCAGCTGACGATGCCCACTGTCAGCACCAACAACATCGCGCCCGCGACTTGCAGCAATCGTTTCGACATTCGTTCGTCAACCGCTCCGCCGGGGCGAGCGCCGCCGTCGGCGCTCACTCGGGACGCGCAGTGAGATGTGGCGTCCCGATACCGCTGTCAATCGCCGGCGGGGCCGCAGGCTCGGGTCCGCGCGACCGCGGCGACCGGGTGCCGCCCCGCCGGCCGCGTACTTACGCCGCCTTGGGAATCCGCAGCACCTGCCCCGGATAGATCTTGTCGGGATCCGAGAGCATGGGTTTGTTCGCTTCAAAAATCTTGTGATACTTGTTGGCGTCGCCGTAGTGTTTCTTCGAGATAGCGGATAGAGTATCGCCTTTCTGCACCGTATAGAAGGTAGCGGCTTCGCCTGCGGGAGTTTCGATCGTCTCCTCGACCTTCGAGACACCGGCGACGTTGCCGAGTGCCAGGATGATCTTTTCCTTGATCTCCTGGCTGGGCGCCTTGCCGGAGACGATCACCTTGTCCCCGTCCACCTTGATGTCGAGCCCATCCGTCGGCAGACCGAGTTTGCCGACGCTCGCCTTCAGGTCCTCGGCCTTCGGCTCCGCCGCCTCGGCGCCGCCGATGCCCAGCAGCGAACCCGCCGCTTTGACGAAATCCCAAATTCCCATGATGATATCTCCTATCCTGTCCGCGCGGAAAGCTCACCCCTGCCGCGCGCTCTTGATATAGGGCTTCAACTGCAGGATGCGATCCCGAACGGCTGCGTGGATGACGACCGCCCGGGCTGTCATTGCCGCGAGACGCCGCTCGACCGTCAATGCGAAACCATCGGCGCGAGTGTCTTCGCCTGCTCGATCCACTTCGTCACCTCGGAAGCGTTCGGCAGGCGACGGACCAGTTTCTTCTCCTCGTTCACTGCCGCCATCTTCGTCACCAGATTGTCCACGTTGCGGTGCTGAAGTTCCTTCACAGTATCCACGCCCGCCGCCTCCAGCAACTCGGAGAACTCTCCGGCGACTCCGGTGATCCGCATCAGGTCCGCCATGTTGACCCACGCCAGCAACGACGTCTCGCTGATGCCGCTTTGTTTCGAGATGGCCTTGCGCCCTGCGGCGGAACCGCATCGACTCAGCAAGTCTTCGGTGGTTCGGACCCCGGCTTCGCCGAGCTTGCCGGCCATGAGCGCGCCAATCCCTTCGATTTCATCGATCCGATAGCTCATCTCGCTGCTCCCTCTTTACAAGCGGGCGTGATCGCCATCGCCCGCCTTGCCGTCACTTTGCGGGAGCGAACTCCTCCTGTCGAGGTTGCGCACGTCGGTGGCAGTTCTCTCGCCTTGCTGCGCCCCAGGCTCATTCCGACGCACGGGCCGGTCGCAGGACGAACTCCGCGGTGGCGGGACTGCCGCGCGTCAGCACGGCAACCGCCCGGTCGTCGAGGAACCACAGCGCGCCGTCGACGAGAATTCGCGCGCGAACCCCATAGGCCTGGGACGGGACGACGCGGGTCCGGTCGTAGGGCAGTTCGAAGTTGATCGGCACCTGTCCCCCGGCGACGAACCGTTTCCTAGCGATCAGGGTGCCGGCACCGGCGCTTCCGCCGCCGCCGAAATCGATGAGATCGACCACGACGACCGCATCTTTCGGCAGGGCGATCCGCTGAGGATAGGACACGGTGCCCGTCACGTACGCGACATTGCGCGCATCGATCGCCGCCAGTGATTCCTCGGTAGCACCGACCACGGCCACGCCCGGTGCCGGTCGATCGCCGCCGGCTGCACATGCCGCCACCATCAGCGCCGCCAACGCCATCGCCATCCCTTGCCGAAACCTTCCGCCCGTGGCCTTCACGACGATCCTCACCGCTGCCGCCCTGTCCGTTGAGCCCATGATAAGCCCCGGTGGCTCGATTGACAGGCGGCAATTCCGCGACCTAATGTCCGCGGCGTGGGGATAGCAGGCTCCCCGCCCAGCTCTAAAGGTCGTCTCGGCCCAAGCTCTGCCGTGTCGCTTCCTCGCAATGGAGAGAAGTCGTGGGCCAGATCGACCGTCCGATGTCGCCTTCCGAACCTCCGGCCGCGGCCCCTGTCGAAGCCGCCGCCGCCGCTCATCCGACGTTCGGAGAAGCCCTCCGCACCTGGCTGAAGATCGGCCTGATCGGCTTCGGCGGCCCGGCCGGCCAGATCGCGCTGATGCACCGCATCGTCGTCGACGAGAAGCGCTGGATCGACGAGGCGCGATTCCTGCACGCGCTCAACTACTGCATGCTGCTGCCGGGGCCGGAGGCGCAGCAACTCGCCGTCTACCTCGGCTGGCTGCTGCATCGCGTCCGGGGCGGGTTGGCCGCCGGCATCCTGTTCGTCGTTCCGGGGACGCTGGTGATGATGGCGCTCTCCATCCTCTACATCCTCTACCATCGGATCCCGCTGGTGGACGGGCTGTTCTGGGGCCTGAAGACGGCGGTGCTTGCGGTCGTAGTCGAGGCGGTGCTGCGCATCGGCAAGCGGGCGCTACGGACGGCGACGATGTACACGGTCGCCGGCGCGGCGTTCGCCGGCATCTTCTTCTTCGATATCCCGTTCCCGCTGATCGTGCTCGCAGCCGGTGCGATCGGCTGGTTCGGATCACAGCGCTGGCCGAACCTGTTTCCAGCGCAGGGCGGCCACGGCTCGCAGGGTGCTACGACGCCGGCGGGAATCGCCGCCACGCTCACGGTGCCGCCTGCCGCCGGCAGGACGGCCGCGGCGTTCGCCTTCGGCCTGCTGCTGTGGTTCGGCCCGACGCTGGCGGCGGCACTGCTGCTGGGCGGCGCTTCCGCCTTCACCGACATCGGCGTGTTCTTCAGCAAGATGGCGGTGGTCACCTTCGGCGGCGCCTATGCGGTGCTGGCCTACGTCGCGCAGCAGGCGGTCGACGTCTACGGCTGGCTGTCGCCGGGCGAGATGCTCACCGGACTCGGCCTCGCCGAGACCACGCCCGGCCCCTTGATCATGGTGGTGCAGTTCGTGGCCTTCCTCGGCGCCTACCGGGATCCCGGCCCGTTCGCGCCGCTGACGGCCGGCGTGCTGGGCGGGCTGTTGGCGGTATGGGTGACGTTCGTCCCCTGCTTCATCTGGATCTTCGCAGGCGCGCCCTGGGTCGAGCGGCTGCGCGACAACCGCCGGCTGACGGCGGCGCTGGCGACGATCACCGCCGCCGTGGTGGGCGTGATCCTCAACCTCGCGATCTGGTTCGCCGTGCACGTGCTGTTCGGCCGCGTCGACGAGGTGTGGCTGGGGCCGCTGCGGCTGCTGTCGCCGATGCCGGGCAGCCTGGACGCCTGGGCGCTGGTGTTCTCGGCGTCGGCGATGCTGGCGATGCTGCGCTTCGGGATCGGCATGCTGCCGACGATGGCGGCGGCCGCGGCCGGCGGAATGGTGCTGCGCCTGTTGTGATCGCCGGAGGCCGGCCGGCGGTTGCATCCGTGGAAGACGCCCGCACATCATGGCAGGCAGGAGACCCTGACCGGGAGACGAGATGCAGCCGACCTTCGCCACGCCGCCGGGCTTCTTCGGTCTCTCCAGCCACGACAGGACGTCCGCCATCTGTGTCGCCGGTATTCCCTGGGATGTGGGCACCTCCAACCGGCCGGGCGCGCGCTTCGGCCCGCAGGCGATCCGTCACGCCAGCCGGATGCTGCTGGACGGCGATCACCCGACGGCGTGGATCGACCCGTCGCGACTGCCCATCGCCGACATCGGCGACTTCCAGGTGGCGCTGGGCGACATCCCGGCGACGCTGACGCTGATCGAAGAGCAGGCGAGCGGCATCGGCCATCTGGTGACGCTGGGCGGCGACCACTCCGTGACGCTACCGCTGCTGCGCGCGCTGGCCGGGCGGACGGGCCCGGTCGGCCTCGTCCATTTCGACGCGCACGTCGACACTTGGCCGGACAGCTTCGGGCAGGTGTACGGCCACGGCTCGCCGTTCTTTCACGCGATCGAGGAGGGACTGATCGATCCGCGGCGCACGGTGCAGATCGGCATCCGCTCGCCGATGCAGAAGGCGGTCCATGATTGGACCGTCGGCAAGGGCGTGACGATCATCCCGGCGATCTCGGTGCACGAAGACGGGCCGGCCGCCGTCGCCGGGGACATCCGCTCGGTGATCGGCACCGGCCCCGTCTACCTCACCTTCGATATCGATGCGCTCGACCCGGCGTTCGCGCCCGGCACCGGCACGCCGGAAATCGGCGGGCTCGCCAGTTGGCAGGCGCAGGCGATCCTCCGCCGGCTGGACGGCCTCGACTTCACAGGCATGGACGTGGTCGAGGTGTCACCGCCTTACGATGTGGCCGAGATCACCGCACTCGCCGCCGCGACCCTCGTGTGGGAATACCTGGCGCTGCATGGCACCCGGCAGGAGGGAAGCGGCCCGACCTCGGGCTGAACCAACTCCGGGCGGACCTCATCGGCCGATCGTCAGCTAAAGGGCTGGCACTGCAGCAGAACGGTCCCGGAGTGTCTCGAAGTCGCGTTGTTTGTTTGCGAATTCGCGCTGGTCGACGAGCGTGAACACGGCGATGCCGGAGTTTTGCTGCACTGGCGGCAACCGAGCCATGAATCGCAGACGTTTTTGGCGATGAGAGTCTCCCGATGCGTGATGCTTCGGCTTTTTCGGCGCTGAGCCACGAGCTCGGCTCTCGCGTGTTCTCCGCCAAGCCTTTGCAACAGCCACACCTTTCCCGATGGGAAAGAAACCCCTTGCATTGCGCCGAAAAGCGCGTATCTCTTTCTCCCAGACGCAATTCGCACGTGCCGTCGGCCCCCTGAGGTCGAGCAACGACGTAACGCGTCCTTTTTGGTCGAGCCGGTCGGCAGTGGGCCGGTGCTCTAAAAGGGAGGTGGATATGCTCGCAATGCGGCGCGATGCGTCACCCGGTCCTCGCACGAATCCCTAGACGCGGCTGAGTCGCTCGCCGGCTTCCGGCGTATCGATTCACTCGATTTTTTACACTGACCGTCAACTCGGACGGGGCCGGTGCTTTAGCCGTCTCCGTCTGGATTAGCTACGGGGTGTGCTCGCTTCTGCGCACTCCGTCGCGGGGATCGGTATTATGACCCAGATACGGACAAAGTCCGCCGTGTCGCCGGTTCGTCGTCGCTTCGATCCGCAACCCGTGGCGTTGCCGTGGGTGGTCGATGTCGTGGCGGCCGAGCAACCGGACGAGCCGCTGCACTGCCTTCGCCCCGCCACCATCGCGGCCGCGGCCAGCACGTTCGTCGGCGCTTTTCCGGGGCCGGTGCTTTATGCGGTGAAGTGCAATCCCGAGCCGCGCGTGCTGCGCGCCCTGTGGGCGGGCGGCGTGCGCCACTTCGACTGCGCCTCGCCGGCGGAGATCGCGCTGGTGCGCCAGATGTTCGGCACCGAGGCGTCAATCCACTACATGCACCCGGTCAAGGGCCGCGCGGCGATCCGCGACGCCTGGCACCGCCACGACGTGCGTGAGTTCGTCTTCGACAGCGACGACGAACTCGCCAAGCTGGTGACGGAGACCGGCGGCCCGGCCGCGTCCGACCGCGGGCTGATCGTCCGCCTCGCCGTCTCCAACGGCGGCGCCTACGACCTGACCGGCAAGTTCGGCGCCGAGCCCGTGGACGCCGTGCGGCTGCTGCAGGCCGCACGTCCTTTGGCGGCCCGGCTCGGCGTGAGCTTCCACGTCGGCTCGCAATGCCTCGATCCGCGCGCCTATGCGCAGGCGATGACGCGCGCCGCCGAGGTGATCCGCGCGGCCGGCGTCCCGGTCGAGATCATCGACGTCGGCGGCGGCTTTCCGGTCAGTTATCCGGGCATTACGCCGCCGCCGCTGTCGGCCTTCATCGCCGAGACCGAGGGGGCGCGCGAGCGCCTCGGCCTCGGCGGCGTCGAGTTGTGGGCAGAGCCGGGCCGGGCGCTGGTGGCGGGCGGGACGTCGGTCGTCGTCCAGGTGCAGCACCGCCGCGGCGACGCGCTCTACATCAACGACGGCGTCTACGGCAGCCTGTCGGACGCCGGCGCTCCCGCCTTCCGCTTTCCCTCGCGGCTGATCCGCATCGCCGAACCCGCGCCTGCGCGCCCGCAGCCGTTCCGCCTGTTCGGCCCGACCTGCGATTCCGCCGACCGGATGGACGGCCCGTTCCTGCTGGCGGAGGACGCACGCGAAGGCGACTGGATCGAGATCGGCCAATTGGGCGCCTATGGCGCCGCGCTGCGCACCGCCTTCAACGGCTTCGATCGGGCGCGGCTGGTCGACGTCGCCGACCCGCCGCTTCTGGCGACCCCCGGCTACGACAACTGATTCCCATCGACGTGATCGACGAGGACCACGCAATGATTCACACGACCTTCGACGGTAATCTGGTGATTGTCGGCTTCGGTAGCATCGGCCAGGGCGTCCTGCCGTTGATCCGCCGGCACATCACAATCGCGCCGGAACGAATCACCATCGTCACCGCCGAGCCACGCGGACGCGAGGAGGCGGAGGCGTTCGGCATCCGCTTCGTCATCGAGCCGCTCACCCGCGAGAACTACCGGACCGTGCTGCAGCCGCTGGTCGGCCGCGGCGATTTTCTGCTGAACCTTTCGGTCGACGTCTCGTCCGTCGCGCTGATCGAGTTCGCCCAGCAGCAGGGCGCACTCTATCTCGACACTTGCATCGAGCCGTGGCCGGGCGGCTACACCGATACCTCGCTGTCGCCGTCGCAGCGCTCCAACTACGCGCTCCGCGAGACCGCGCTGGCCCTGCGCGCCCGCTATTCCGATGGTCCGACCGCAGTGCTGACGCACGGCGCCAACCCCGGCCTCGTCTCCCACTTCGTCAAGGAGGCGCTGCTGGAGCTCGCCAGCGATGCCGGTAACGAGGCGCCGATCCCGACCTCCCGGGCCGGCTGGGCGGCGCTCGCCCGCTCGCTCGACGTCAAGGTCATCCACATCGCCGAGCGCGACACGCAAGTGGCGACGCAGCCGAAAAAGGTCGGCGAGTTCGTCAACACCTGGTCGATCGACGGTTTCGTCGGCGAGGGTTGCCAGCCGGCCGAGCTCGGCTGGGGCACGCACGAGGTGCATTTCCCGGAGGACGGGGCGTCGCACAACTTCGGCAACGGGGCGGCGATCTATCTGGAGCGCCCGGGCGCCGGCACGCGGGTCCGCTCCTGGACGCCGCTCGAAGGCCCCTATCACGGCTTCCTCGTCACCCACAACGAGGCGATCTCCATCGCCGACTACTACACGGTGAAGAACGGGCACGGCGTCGAGTACCGGCCGACGGTGCACTACGCCTACCACCCGTGCGACGACGCGGTGCTGTCGCTGCACGAGCTCGCCGGCAAGAACTGGCGGCTGCAGCCGGCCAAGCGGCTGATGATGGACGAGATCGAGAGCGGCATGGACGAGCTCGGCGTGCTGCTGATGGGCCACGCGCGCGGCGCCTACTGGTACGGATCACGGCTGACCATCGCCGAGGCCCGCGCCCTCGTCCCCTACAACAACGCCACGTCGCTGCAGGTCACCGCCGCGGTGCTGGCCGGCATGGTGTGGGCGATCGAGAACCCGACTGCAGGCATCAAGGAGGCCGACGAGATGGATCACGTGCGTTGCATGCAGGTCGCCCGCCCCTACCTGGGCGAGGTGGTCGGCGTCTACTCCGACTGGACGCCGCTGCAGGACCGGGGCGCGCTGTTCGCCGAACCCGTCGATCCCGGCTGCCCCTGGCAGTTCAAGAACTTCCGCGTTTTGTAGCGACCCTTCGCCCAAGAAGGACGACCCGAACCATGACAAGACGAATCGCCCGCTTCCTCGCCGATCAAGAGCCTGCCACGCCGTGCCTGGTCGTCGATCTGGATCTGGTGGCCGCCAATTTCCGCAAGCTGCGGACGGCGATGCCGGACGCGATGGTCTACTACGCCGTCAAGGCCAACCCTGCGCCGGAGATCCTCGAACTGCTGGCCGGGCTCGGCTCGTCGTTCGATACCGCGAGCGTCAACGAGATCGACATGGCGCTGGCGGCGGGGGCGACGCCCGATCGCATCTCCTTCGGCAACACCATCAAGAAGCGGACGGACATCGCCGCCGCCTATGCCCGCGGCGTCCGCCTTTACGCCTTCGACAGTGCCGCGGAGCTGGAGAAGATCGCCGCCGTCGCGCCCGGAAGCCGGGTGTTCTGCCGGATTCTGACCTCGGGTGAAGGCGCCGACTGGCCGCTGTCGCGCAAGTTCGGCTGCGAGCCGGAGATGGCGCGCGACCTGCTGCGCCGTGCGAAGGGCATGGACGTGGTGCCGTGGGGCATCTCTTTCCACGTCGGCTCGCAGCAGCGCGATCCGCACCAGTGGGACGACGCCGTCGCCGAGGCGGCGCGGATGTTCCGCGACCTGGAGCAGGACGGTATCGAGCTCGGCATGCTGAACATCGGCGGCGGCTTCCCCACCCGCTATCGCAAGGACGTGCCGACGCTGTGCCGCTACGGCAAGTGCATCCGCCGCGCCATCCTCAAGCACTTCGGCAATCGGGTTCCGGACGTGATCGTCGAGCCGGGCCGGCAGATGGTCGGCAACGCCGGCGTCATCCAGACCGAGGTGGTGCTGATCGCCAAGAAGTCGGCGAACGACAACCGCCGTTGGGTCTACCTCGACATCGGCAAGTTCGGCGGCCTGGCCGAGACCGAGGGCGAGGCGATCCAGTACCCGATCAAAAGTCCCCGACGAGGACGCGCCGAACGCGTGATCCTGGCCGGGCCGACCTGCGATTCCGCGGACGTGCTGTACGAGAAGGCGAACTACCGCCTGCCCCTCGACCTTTCGATCGGCGACCGGCTGCAGATCCGCTCGACCGGGGCCTACACCTCGACCTACGCGTCGGTGGCGTTCAACGGCTTCGAGCCGTTGCGCTGCTACTGCATCTGACGACCTTTCGACCGAGGGAAAGGCTGTGATCACCATCGAGCCGGAGCCGCCGGAAGCGGCCCGGGAAAGGGAAGCGCTGCTCGACCGGGCGTTCGGCCGGGGGCGCTTCGCCAAGACTGCGGAACGGCTGCGTGAGGGCCGGCTGCCGGCGGCCGGCCTCAGCCTCGTCGCTCGCGAGGATGCACGGTTGATCGGCACGATCCGCTTCTGGCACGTGCGCGCCGGCGAGTGTGCCGCGCTGCTGCTGGGTCCGGTGGCGGTGGCGAACAGCCATCGTGGCCGAGGGCTGGGCGCGGCGCTGATCCGTCGCGGCCTCGCCCGGGCGCGCGCGCTCGGCCACGGCGCGGTGATCCTGGTGGGCGACGAGCCGTACTATCGTAGATTCGGCTTCCGCGCCGGTCTCACCCGGCGATTGGCGATGCCGGGGCCGGTCGATCGCCGGCGTTTCCTCGGGTTGGAGTTGACGGCCGGCGCGCTCGCCGCGGCGGCGGGGCTGGTGCGGGCGGCGGGCGTGATCGATGCCGACGGGCGACGTCGGACGGCGGCCTGAGTCTCGGAGAGGCGGAGCCTCCCCTCACCCCCCGCTTTCGCGGGCCCCTCCCACTCCCGCAAGCGGGAGAGGGGAACAGTGGCAGCTTCCTGACCCCTCGCCCGCTTGCGGAAGAAGGAGGGGCCCGGCGCGGAGCGACGGGAGGGTGAGGGCCGCGGCAGGCGAGGGCTGCGGCCAGACCATTTCCGCTCAGCACACATGCCGGCGGCGGCGGGGACCGACTCGTCGCGGTTCGGCGTCCGCCGCAGCGACGAAGCCGCTCACCGTCCGCCCTTCCTGCATGGCAGCCAGAGTCTTCGCCCAGGCCTCGGCGAACGCCGGGCGGGTCTCGACGATCAGCGCCACGCGGAAGCCGTTGCCCAGGTCCTCGACCGCGGCGGCGTAGGCGGCGGCATACAACTGCGGTTGCTTTGCCGTGGAGATGACGAACAGCCGCTTCGCCGCCTGCACGTCGACGGCGAGGCCGGCCAGATCGAAGCCCAGCGGCCCGCCGCCATCCTCGCCCTCCAGGTCGTCGGCGACCAGGACGAAGCGGCGTGGCGCCCGCCGGTCCGAAGGCATCTTCGCGCCGGCGCACAGCATTTCCACCTCGAACCCCTTGTGTCGGGCGGCGAGAAACGTCTCGCGTACGTGCTCCGGCATCGTCTCCAGCATGTCGTCCGGCAGATCGCGGAAGCGTACCCAGCTCTTCGTCAGGTCGACCATCGACAACGTTCCTCAATTCGCGGGACCGACGACACTCGGCGTCGGGCGATAGTTCCTAATTCGTTCGAACTAACGCGACGATAACACGGCATTTCGACGGCCGATAGGATATTTTTCCGCAAACGGGTGCATTCCCTCGCGGCTTCCCCTTCGGCCGAGATCCGCTAAGCTGCCGCCGTCGGGCGGTGCCGCCTCGACGGGACATCGAGGAGAAAGTCATGGCCGTGTTCACCAGGATCGTGCGTATCGATCTGCCGCCCGGCGTCGCCTGCGACGCTGCGGGCCGCACGCCGGCGTTCGAAATCGCCTTCACCACCGACGGCGAGGTGCCGTTCCCGCAGGTCATCCTGCGCGGTCAAGGCCGCGAGCACATCATCAAGGGTGACGCGCTCAGGCCCGCTCCGGCTGCCGACACCGGCTCCGTCGACTGGATCGCCGATGCGCCTGCCGGCCTGTTCGGCCCCGGCGAGATCGAGGTTCAGGTCGAGGGCTGCCGCAAGGCCGACATCACCACCGCCGGCGGCGGCGACTGGATCAAGGCGTTCGCACGGCTGCGCCTGACCGCCGCACCCCGCCCGGCGCCCAGGCCGCGCGCCAGTGCCGGGCCGGATGCCGGACAGGTTCGCCTGCACTTCGGCATTCACAAGCACATGCACCAGCCCTACTACAACACCACCGACCGCAACTACTGGGACGGCGAGAAGGACGGGATCTTCGGCTCCCGCGGCGGCAACTACACGGACTACATCCCGGCCGCCGTCTGGCAGTACGTCGAGGGCGGCCTGCCGCACGCCGGGCTTTCGACCAGTTGGAGCGGCTCGCTGATCGAGCAGCTCGACCGCTGCGCCCGCGACGGCCTGTGCGGCGGCCGCTTCTCCGGCTGGAACGGCGCGTTGCGCGCCATCGCCCAGGAGAAGACGGCGCTGGGCCATGCGCGCGTCAGCTTCAGCGCCTTCGGCTTCTTTCATCCATTGATGGCGCTGATCCCCGAGCGCAACATCGTCCGGCAAATCGAGTGGCACCGCCAGATCGTTCGCGACGCGTTCGGCGCCGAGGCATCGACGATCTTGTTTCCGCCCGAGACGGCCTTCCACGTCCGCATGATCCCCGCTTTGCTGAAGGCCGGGATCGACGCGGTGATCTACGACTCCATCCACCGCTTCCGCGCCTGCAAGGAGTACCCCTACGCCGGCATGAACGAGGGGATGCTGCCGCCCAATCCCGCCGAACAGACCAACCCGCCGGCCGACGACTGGCTGCAACTGCAGAACATCTGGGCCGGCTCGAAGATCTCGTCGTCGATGCTGCGGCCCGAGTTCGTCGAATACGTCGATCCGGACGGCACGAGCCACAAGATCATCTGCGTGCCGGCGGAGCGCTACATCGGCAACGAGGACGCGCGCGGCGGCTTCGGCGCACTGCAGTACCCGAGCGTGCTGGGCCAGGTCTACGATCAGATCGTCGCCACCGGGACCTACGATCCGAAGCATCCGCCGTTCTTCCTGCTGCACTCCGACGGCGACAACCATGGCGGCGGTGCCGACAGCTATTACAAGAACAACACCGGCGCGATGGTGAACTGGTTGCAGCAGGACGACCGCTTCGAGCTGACGACGATCCGCGACTATCTCGACCGCTTCCCGCCCGACCCGGCGCGCGCCGTGCACATCGAGCCCGGGTCCTGGGCCGGCGCCGACAACGGGGACCCGCAGTTCATGAAGTGGTTCAGCCGCTACGATCAGCCGTATTCGCCGGACCTCAACTCCTGGGCGGTGCTGACCGCGTTCCAGAACGTGGTGCACTCGCTGGAGGACGCCGAGCCGGGACATCCGCTGCTGGCCGAGGCGCAGCGGTTGATGCTGACGGCCGAGACGAGCTGCTATTGGTACTGGACCGGTCAGCATCTCTGGGACCAGCAGGTAACCAACGCCGCCAACCTCGGCTGGTCGCAGTTGCAACAGTCGGTCCAGGGGCTGATCGCGACGCGTGGCGACCGGACGCCGCCCACCATCTTCGCGCCCTGGGTGACGCCGGAGAACCCCGGCGGCAAGAAATGGGGGCAGGGCTGCCTGCTGGACGCGCCGCGCGAGGGTACCGTCCATACCTTCATCTCCGACATCTCGGGCGTGGCGAAGGCGACGCTGGTGATGCGGGCGGGTAACGGGGAAACCCGCCTGACGATGAACGACCGCGGCCCCTATCCGTCGCAGACGGGTGCGGCAATCACCGCCAACTACTACACTGCGGCACTGCCGGTCGGCGCCGGCGACATTCGCTACTACGTCGAGGCGGAAGACGGCCGCGGCAGCGTCTCCCGCAGCGCCCTGGAACGCATCTATCTCGCCTGAGCCGAAACTCCAAGACGAAAAAAGCCGGCACCTCGCTCGAGGTGCCGGCTTCCGCGGTGCTCACCAGGCGGCCGCCGATCGGGCGACCGCCGGGTCTTCTTCCTACTTCGCCGACCAGATCTCCGCCTCGCGGGGCTCCCGCGTTGCGCGGGCACGCGGGGCCGGCGGCGTGGGCGGCAGGCTCGGCGGTGTGGGGTGCGCCTCGGCGAGTTCGGCGGCGACCTTGTCCCGGTCGGCGGCGATCTGCCGGAAGCGATTCATCACGCTGCCGGTGCCGGCCGGGATCAGGCGGCCGACGATGACGTTCTCCTTCAGCCCGGACAGGCTGTCGACCTTGCCGGAGACCGCGGCCTCGGTCAGCACCCGTGTCGTCTCCTGGAACGACGCCGCCGAGATGAACGAGCGGGTCTGCAAGCTCGCCTTGGTGATGCCCTGCAGCACGGGCAACGCCTGCGCCGGCCGCTCGCCGATCGCCTCCGCCTTGCCGTTGATCTCCTCGAACTCCAGGCGATCCACCTGCTCGCCGGTGAGGAACGTGGTGTCGCCGGGCTCGCTGATCTCCACCTTCTGCAGCATCTGGCGGACGATCACCTCGATGTGCTTGTCGTTGATCTTCACGCCCTGCAGCCGGTAGACCTCCTGGATCTCGTTGATCAGGTACGACGCCAGCGCTTCGACGCCGAGGACACGCAGGATGTCGTGCGGCACCGGGTTGCCGTCCATCAGCGGGTCGCCCGCTTCAACGAAGTCGCCCTCCTGCACGCTGATGTGCTTGCCCTTGGGGATCAGGTACTCGCGCGGCTCGTCACCGCTGCCCTCGACGGGAACGACGACGATCCGCCGCTTCGCCTTGTAGTCCTTGCCGAATTCCACGCGGCCGTCGATTTCGGCGATGATCGCGTGATCCTTCGGCTTGCGCGCCTCGAAAAGTTCGGCGACGCGCGGCAGACCGCCGGTGATGTCGCGGGTCTTCGCCGACTCGCGCGGGATTCGGGCGAGCAAGTCGCCGGCGTGCACCGGCTGGCCGTTCTCCACCGACAGGATGGCGTCCGCGGACAGGAAGTATCGCGCCTCCAGGCCGTTCTCCAGCAGCAGGACCTCGCCGGCATCGTCACGCAGCGTCACCCGCGGCTTCAGCTCGGCGCCGCGCGGCTGCTGCTTCCAGTCGGTGACCACCTTGGAGGCGATACCGGTCGCCTCGTCCATCTGCTCGATCATCGAGACGCCCTCGACCAGATCGACATAGTGGGCGTTGCCGGCGCGTTCGGTGATGATCGGCAGCGTGTACGGATCCCACTCGGCCAGCTTGTCGCCGCGCTTCACCTCGGCCTTGTCCTCGCGGAGCAGCTTTGCGCCGTAGGGCAGGCGGTGCCGGGCGCGCTCCCTCCCCTGCCCGTCCAACAGCAACAGCTCGGCGTTGCGGTTCATCACCACCGGCGCGCCGACGGAGTTGCGGACGGTATTGCAGTTCCGGAGCGTCAGCGTCCCGTCGCTCATCGCCTCCACCTTCGACTGCTCGGCACCGCGCTGGACCGCCCCACCGATGTGGAAGGTGCGCATGGTGAGCTGGGTGCCGGGCTCGCCGATCGACTGCGCGGCGATGACGCCCACCGCCTCGCCGATGTTGACGCGGGTGCCGCGCGCGAGGTCGCGCCCGTAGCACGCCGCACAGACGCCGGTCGCCGTATCACACGTGAGCACCGAGCGGATCTTCACCACCTCGATGTCGGCCGCGTCGATCGCCACCACCTTGTCCTCGTCGATCAGTTCGCCGCCGCGGACGATGGTGCGCCCGGAGATCGGATCGATGATGTCTTCGGCGGCGGAGCGGCCGAGGATCCGTTCGGCGAGCGGCGAAACCACCTCGCCGCCTTCGACCACCGGCCGAACGGTCAGGCCGTTCTGCGTTCCGCAGTCGGGCTCCAGGATGATCGAGTCCTGGGCCACGTCCACCAGCCGGCGGGTGAGATAGCCGGAGTTGGCCGTCTTCAGCGCCGTGTCGGCCAGTCCCTTTCGTGCGCCGTGCGTCGAGTTGAAGTACTCGAGCACGCTGAGGCCTTCCTTGAAGTTGGAGATGATCGGCGTCTCGATGATCTCACCCGACGGCTTGGCCATCAGGCCGCGCATCCCGGCGAGCTGCTTCATCTGCGCCGCCGAGCCACGGGCGCCGGAGTGCGCCATCATGTAGACGGCGTTGATCGGCCGGCCCGGCACCTGCGTCGAGATCCCCTGCATCATCGCGTCGGCGACGTGGTCGGTGCATTGCGCCCAGGCGTCGACCACCTTGTTGTACTTTTCGCCCTGGGTGATCAGGCCGTCCTGATACTGCTGCTCGTATTCCTTGACCTTGTCTTCGGTGGCCTTCACCAGCGCTGCCTTCGCCTCCGGCACCACCAGATCGTCCTTGCCGAAGGAGATGCCGGCGCGCGACGCGTGCCGGAACCCGAGCCGCATGATGCGGTCGGCGAAGATCACCGTCTCCTTCTGGCCGCAGTTGCGGTAGACGGCATCGATGACCGAGGAGATTTCCTTCTTGGTGAGCAGCCGGTTGACCAGGTCGAGCGGCACGTTGGGGTGCCGCGGCAGCAATTCGGACAGCACCATCCGGCCGGGCGTCGTCTCGACCACACGGATGCGCATCGATCCGTCCGGGTCCATGCCGTTGTAGCGCGACCGGATCCGCGAGTGCAGCGTCACCACCCGCGCCTCCAGCGCGTGCTGGATCTCGCCCATGTCGGCGAAGACCATGCCCTCGCCCGGCTCGCCGGGGCTGTCCATCGTCAGGTAGTAGAGGCCGAGAACGATGTCCTGCGACGGCACGATGATCGGCTTGCCGTTGGCCGGGCTGAGGATGTTGTTGGTGGACATCATCAGCACGCGGGCCTCGAGCTGCGCTTCCAGCGACAGCGGCACGTGCACCGCCATCTGGTCGCCGTCGAAGTCGGCGTTGAACGCGGCGCAGACCAGCGGATGCAACTGGATCGCCTTGCCCTCGATCAGCGTCGGCTCGAACGCCTGGATGCCCAGCCGGTGCAGGGTCGGCGCGCGGTTCAGCATCACCGGGTGCTCGCGGATCACCTCCTCGAGGATGTCCCACACCTCCGGACGCTCTTTCTCCAGCATCCGCTTGGCGGCCTTGATCGTCGTCGCCATGCCATAGAGTTCCAGCTTGGCGTAGATGAACGGCTTGAACAGCTCGAGCGCCATCTTCTTCGGCAGGCCGCACTCGTGCAGCTTCAGCTCCGGCCCGACGACGATCACCGACCGGCCGGAGTAGTCGACGCGCTTGCCGAGCAAGTTCTGGCGGAAGCGCCCCTGCTTGCCCTTCAGCATATCGGACAGCGACTTCAGCGGCCGCTTCGACGCACCGGCGATCGGCCGGCCGCGCCGGCTGTTGTCGAACAGCGCATCGACGGATTCCTGCAGCATCCGCTTTTCGTTGCGGATGATGATCTCCGGTGCGCGTAGCTCGATCAGCCGCTTCAGGCGGTTGTTGCGGTTGATGACGCGGCGGTAAAGGTCGTTGAGGTCGGACGTGGCGAACCGGCCGCCGTCGAGCGGGACCAGCGGGCGAAGTTCCGGCGGGATGACCGGGATCACCTCCATGATCATCCATTCCGGGCGCGAGCCGGACTCGACGAACGCTTCGACCAGCTTCAGGCGCTTGACCAGCTTCTTGCGCTTGGTCTCGGAGTTGGTTTCCTTCAGGTCGACGCGCAGCTGCACCTGCTCGGACTCGAGGTCGATCGTCTTCAGCATGTCGCGGATCGCCTCCGCGCCGATGCCGACGGTGAACGCGTCCTCGCCGTACGAGTCGATGGCCTTCTGGTACTGCTCCTCGGTGATCAGCTCATGCAGCTTCAGCGGCGTCAGGCCGGGCTCGATGACGACGTAGGCCTCGAAGTAGAGGATCTTCTCCAGGTCCTTCAGCGTCATGTCGAGCAGCAGCCCGGTCCGGCTGGGCAGCGACTTCAGGAACCAGATGTGCGCGACCGGCGAGGCCAGCTCGATGTGCCCCATCCGCTCGCGGCGCACCTTCTGCAGCGTCACCTCGACACCGCACTTCTCGCAGATGATGCCCTTGTACTTCATCCGCTTGTACTTGCCGCACAGGCACTCGTAGTCCTTGATCGGTCCGAAGATGCGCGCGCAGAACAAGCCGTCGCGCTCGGGCTTGAAGGTGCGGTAGTTGATCGTCTCCGGCTTCTTGATCTCGCCGAACGACCAGGAGCGGATGCGTTCCGGGCTGGCGATCGAGATACGGATCTCGTCGAAGCGCTGCGTGCCGCCCACCTGCCCGAAAATCTTCAGCAGTTCGTTCATTCGAATGTCTCCTCAAGCAGTCCCGCTCGTGTCCGATCAGTTCAGCTCGACGTTGAGGCCGAGCGACTGCAGTTCCTTGACCAGCACGTTGAAGGACTCCGGGACTCCGGCTTCGAAGGTATCGTCACCACGAACGATCGACTCGTAGACCTTTGTCCGGCCCGAGACGTCGTCCGATTTCACCGTCAGCATCTCCTGCAAGGTGTAGGCGGCGCCGTAAGCTTCGAGTGCCCACACTTCCATTTCGCCGAACCGCTGCCCGCCGAACTGCGCCTTGCCGCCCAGCGGCTGCTGCGTGACGAGGCTGTACGGGCCGATGGAGCGCGCGTGGATCTTGTCGTCCACCAGATGATGCAGCTTGAGCATGTAGATGTAGCCCACCGTCACCTTGCGGTCGAACGGCTCGCCGGTCCGCCCGTCAGACAGGGTCACCTGCGCGGAGCCGTGCAGGCCGGCTTTCTCCAGCATTTCGACGATGTCCGCTTCGCGCGCGCCGTCGAACACCGGCGATGCGATCGGGATGCCCGGCCGCAGGTTCTCGCCCAATTCGAGCAGCTGCGCCTCGTCCAGCGTCGCCACGTAGGCGGCGTAGTCGCGCTCGCCGTAGATGTCCTTCAGCTTGTCACGCAGCGGCTGCAGATCCTTGCTGCGCTTCGCAGTATCGAGGAGTGCCGAGACCTGCTTGCCCAGACCGGCACACGCCCAGCCGAGGTGCGTCTCCAGGATCTGACCCACGTTCATGCGGGACGGCACGCCCAGCGGATTGAGCACGATGTCGACCGGCGTGCCGTCCTCCACGTACGGCATGTCCTCGCTCGGCATGATCCGCGAGATGACGCCCTTGTTGCCGTGACGGCCGGCCATCTTGTCGCCCGGCTGCAGCTTGCGCTTCACCGCGACGAACACCTTGACCATCTTCATCACGCCGGGCGGCAGGTCGTCGCCGCGCTGGACCTTGTCGACCTTGTTCTCGAAGCGCTGCTCGAGCCGGGAGATCGACTCCTCGAACGACTGCTTCAGCGCCTCGATGTCGGCCATCACCTTGTCGTCGGCGACGGCGATCTGCGCCCACTGGCCGGAGGTGTAGCCGGTGAGCAGTTCGTCGGTGACCGGCTGGCCCTTGGCCATGCCCTTCGGCCCGCCCGTGGTCGTCTGCCCGAGCAGCAGGGTCTTGAGTCGCGTGTAGAAGCTGCGCTCCAGGATCGCGCGTTCGTCGTCGCGGTCCTTCGCCAGCCGCTCGATCTCCGCCCGCTCGATGGCGAGCGCACGCACGTCCTTCTCGACACCACGCCGCGAGAACACCCGGACCTCGAGCACCGTCCCGGAAACTCCAGGCGGCACCTTCAGCGACGTGTCCCGAACGTCCGCCGCCTTTTCGCCGAAGATGGCGCGCAGCAGCTTTTCTTCCGGCGTCATCGGCGTCTCGCCCTTCGGCGTCACCTTGCCGACGAGAATGTCGCCCGGCTTGACCTCGGCGCCGATGTAGACGATCCCCGCCTCGTCGAGATTCTTAAGGGCCTCTTCGCCGACGTTGGGGATGTCGCGGGTGATCTCCTCCTGGCCCAGCTTGGTATCGCGGGCCATCACCTCGAACTCCTCGATGTGGATCGAGGTGAAAACGTCCTCCTTGACGATCCGCTCGGAGATCAGGATCGAGTCCTCGAAGTTGTAGCCCTGCCACGGCATGAAGGCGACCAGCACGTTGCGGCCGAGCGCCAGTTCACCCAGTTCGGTCGACGAGCCGTCGGCGATGATGTCGCCGGCTTCGACGATGTTGCCGACGCGGACCAGCGGCCTCTGGTGGATCGTCGTGTTCTGGTTGGAGCGCTGGAACTTCAGCAGGCTGTAGATGTCGACGCCCGGCGCCGAGTGGGATGTTTCTTCCGTGGCGCGGATGACGATGCGCGTCGCGTCGAGCTGGTCGACGATGCCCGAACGCCGGGCGATGATGGTGGCGCCCGAGTCACGCGCGACCGCCGCCTCCATCCCGGTGCCGACCAGCGGCGCCTCGGTCTTGATCAGCGGCACCGCCTGACGCTGCATGTTGGAGCCCATCAACGCCCGGTTGGCGTCGTCGTTCTCCAGGAACGGGATCAGCGCCGTCGCCACCGAGACGAGCTGCTTCGGCGAGACGTCGATGTAGTCGATGTCCGACGGCCGCGCGAGCAGGAAGTCGTTGCCGCGGCGGCAGCTGATCAGGTCGGCGGCGAACCGCCCTTCTCCGTCCAACTCGGCGTTCGCCTGGGCGATGGTGAACTTCCCCTCGTCCATGGCGCTCATGTAGATCACTTCGTCGGCGACCTGGCCTTCGGTCACCTTGCGGTACGGCGTCTCGATGAAGCCGTAGCGATTGACCTGGGCGAAGGTGGCCAGCGAGTTGATCAGGCCGATGTTCGGGCCTTCCGGCGTTTCGATCGGGCAGATGCGGCCGTAGTGCGTCGGGTGCACGTCGCGCACCTCGAAGCCGGCGCGCTCGCGCGTCAGGCCGCCCGGCCCGAGTGCCGAGAGGCGTCGCTTGTGGGTGATCTCCGAGAGCGGGTTCGTCTGGTCCATGAACTGGCTGAGCTGCGACGAGCCGAAGAACTCGCGCACCGCCGCCGCCGCCGGCTTGGCGTTGATCAGTTCCTGCGGCATCACCGTGTCGATGTCGACCGAGCTCATCCGTTCGCGGATGGCGCGCTCCATGCGCAGCAGGCCGACGCGGTACTGGTTCTCCAGCAATTCGCCGACCGAGCGGACACGGCGGTTGCCGAGGTGGTCGATGTCGTCGATCTCGCCGCGTCCGTCCTTCAGGTCCACCAGCACCTTGACGACCTGCAGGATGTCCGCCTTGCGCAGCATGCGCACGGAATCGTCGGTCTCGAAGCCCAGCCGCGAATTCATCTTGACGCGACCGACCGCCGACAGATCGTAGCGCTCCGGGTCGAAGAACAGCCCCTTGAACAGCGCCTCGGCGCTCTCCAGGGTCGGCGGCTCGCCGGGGCGCATCACCCGATAGATATCGAACAGCGCCTCTTCCCGCGCGGTGTTGCGGTCGACGGCGAGCGTGTTGCGGATATACGGGCCGACGTTGATGTGATCGATCGCCAGGGTCTTGACCTCGACGATGCCGGCCTTGATGAGGGCGATCACCGTCGCTTCGGTGATCTCCTCACCGGCCTCGACATAGATTTCGCCGGTCTCCTCGTTGATCAGATCCTCGGCGACGTAGCGCCCCGCCAGATCCTCGTCGGGCACGAGTTGCTCGCGCAGCCCTTGCGTCGCCAGATGCCGGAGCAGCTTCGGCGTCAGCTTGGTGCCGCCCTCCGCCAGCCGCTCGCCCGTCGCCGCGTCGACGAGATCGCGCGACAGCTTGACGCCGCGCATGCGGTCGGCGCGGAACTCGGTCTTCCAGCCCGCCTGGGTCCGCTCGAACGTCACCTTCTCGTAGAAGTAATCGAGGATCTCCTCGGGCGACATGCCGACGACCTCGTTCTGGTCGACCGACTTGCCCGCCGCCGCGCGCTCGGCGCGCAGTTGCTCGGTTCGCAGCCCGTCGAGCGCCAGCAGCAGCGTCGTCACCGGCAACTTGCGGCGGCGGTCGATGCGCACGAACACGAGATCCTTGGCGTCGAACTCGAAGTCCAGCCATGAGCCGCGATAGGGGATGACGCGGGCGGCGAACAGGAACTTGCCTGACGAATGCGTCTTGCCCTTGTCGTGATCGAAGAACACGCCGGGCGAACGGTGCATCTGCGAGACGATCACCCGCTCCGTGCCGTTGACGACGAAGGTGCCGTTGTTGGTCATCAACGGCATGTCGCCCATGTAGACGTCCTGCTCCTTGATGTCGCGGATCGAGCGCGCGGCGGTCTCCTCGTCGATGTCCCAGACGACGAGGCGCAAGGTCACCTTCAGCGGCGCGGCGTACGTCATCCCGCGCTGCTGGCATTCCTCGACGTCGTATTTCGGCTCCTCGAATTCGTATTTCACGAACTCGAGCGTCCCCCGGGACGAGAAGTCCTTGATCGGAAACACCGATTTGAAAACTTCCTGCAGCCCCGTGTCGCTGCGCCGTTCGGCCGTCGTGTTGCGTTGCAGGAATTGCTCGTAGGAGCTTTTCTGCACCTCGATCAGGTTCGGCATCTGCACCGCCGCGGCGATGCGACCAAAACTCTTGCGAACGCGCTTCCGACCGGTAAAGCTATTGGGCATCGAAGACCCTCGTGCTGTATAAAAAGCCGCTCGAAAACGCATCCCGACGATCACCGCAAGCGGGGGATGCGATCGATCCTTTCAGACGACAAACGACGATCGACGGCGGATTTTCGCCGCCGCGCCGTCGTTGTGCCTGGTTCGTCTCGCATCCGCTGTCCCGGCCGCGGCAGGGCCAATGCGGGCGGATGCGCGTCGCGCACAACGACGCGGCAATCCACGCCACGTCGTTGTGCGCCCTGATCTTCGTAGATATGTCGTCGCAAACAGCCGACGCCAACCGCCACTTCCCCGATTACGCCTATTTGATTTCGACGGTCGCCCCGGCCTCTTCCAGCTTCTTCTTGATCTGTTCGGCCTCGTCCTTCTTGACGCCTTCCTTCACCAGCTTCGGCGCTGCCTCGACCAGATCCTTGGCCTCCTTCAGCCCGAGGTTGGTGACGGCGCGCACTTCCTTGATGACGTTGATTTTCTTGTCACCGAAGGCGGTGAGGATGACGTCGAATTCGGTCTGCTCCTCGACCGCCTCGGCGACGACCGCCGCCGCGGGCGCCGCGGACGCGGCCGCGACCGGGGCGGCTGCCGAGACACCCCACTTTTCTTCGAGCATTTTCGAAAGTTCCGCTGCCTCCAGCACCGTCAGGGCGGAAAGCTGCTCGACCAGATTTTCCAGATTAGCCATCGTCAGAAACTCCTAGAACTCGATCCACTCAAATCGTTCGTAAGCGGCGCCTGATTTCAGGCCGCTTCGCCCGTATCCCCGTAGGCAGCGAAAACCCGGGTCAACTGACCGGCCGGTGCCTGCAGGACGCCGGCGACGCGCGTCGCAGGTGCCTGCAGCAGGCCGACCAGCTTGCCCCGCAACTCGTTGAGCGACGGCAGAGCGGCCAATGCACCGACGCCCTCGGCGTTCAGCACATGCCCGCCCACACCGCCACCCAGCAGCACGAGCTTCGGATTGGTTTTCGCGTAGGCCACCGCGACTTTCGCCGCCGCCACCGGATCGGCGGCGAAGGCGATCGCAGTCGGCCCGGTGAACAGGCCCTCCAGTTCGGAATAGCGGGTACCCGCCAGGGCGAGCTTGGTCAGGCGGTTCTTCGTCACCTTCAAACCCGCACCCGCATCACGCATCCGCTTTCGCAGATCACCGATCTCCGCGACCGTCATCCCACTGTAATGGGTGACGAGGACGACGGCGGTCTCGCTGAACGTGCGATGTAGCGATGCGACCAGGTTCTCTTTTTCTGTTCGGTCCATCGTTCATCTCCGTCGCGGCCCCGCCCGCCTCGAGGGCGGCCGGGACGTCCACCATCGGCCATCCGGGGATCGGCGGCGCCGTTCCCAGAAGGCCGGTTGCCCTGTCCAGGGCACCGGTTCGAGTCCTCGCCGGTGATGACCACCGGTCTTCGGCTCTACACCGTCTCGGCAGGCAGCCGTGCCGCAGGGCGGCCGGACCATTACGCTGTCGCCCGCGGGCGAGAGCACCTGCTGTCTCGGACAGGTTCGCGGCCGGGGTTTTCTCGCCCCTGCCACACACGCCATTCCGCCCGTCGAGGCGGAATGGCCTGCTTCGCCAGCTTCGCCCGGCTATGCCGAGAGCGAAGCCACGTTCACGCGCAGGCCGGGCCCCATGGTCGAACTGAGGCTCACCCGCTTGACGTATGTTCCCTTGGCACCGGCCGGCTTCGCCTTGACCACCGCATCGACGAACGCGCGGATGTTCTCGGCGAGCGCGTCGCCGGCGAAGCTGATCTTGCCGATGCCGCCATGGACGATGCCGGCTTTCTCCACCCGGAACTCGACCTGGCCGGCCTTCGCCGCGCGGACCGCAGCGGCCACGTCGGGCGTCACCGTCCCCACCTTCGGGTTCGGCATCAGGCCGCGGGGCCCGAGAATTTTGCCCAGCCGTCCGACCAGACCCATCATGTCGGGAGAGGCGATGCAGCGATCGAAGTTGAGTTCGCCCTTCTGCACCTGCTCCATCAGATCCTCGGCGCCGACGATATCCGCGCCGGCGGCCAGCGCTTCGGCCGCCTTGTCGCCCTTGGCGAACACGGCGACGCGCAGCGTCTTGCCGGTGCCGTTCGGCAGCGAGACGACGCCGCGGACCATCTGGTCCGCGTGCCGCGGATCGACGCCAAGATTGATGGCGATCTCCATCGTCTCGTCGAACTTCGCCGACGAGGCCGTCTTGATCACCCCCACCGCCTCGGCGAGGTCGTACTGCTTCTCGACGTCGACCGCCGTATATGCGGCCCGGAGCCGCTTGCCCTGCTTCGCCATCGCGTTATTCCACCACCTCGATACCCATCGACCGCGCCGAACCGACGACCATCGCCACCGCGCCGTCGAGATCCTTCGCGTTCAGGTCGCCCATCTTCTGCTCGGCGATCAGCCGCACCTGCTCGCCGGTGACCTTGCCGACCGTCGTCTTCGTCAGGTGGGCCGAGCCCTTCGGCACGCCGGCCGCCTTCTTCAGCAGATAGCTGGTCGGCGGCGTCTTGGTGATGAACGTGAAGGTCCGGTCGGCGAACGCGGTGATCACCACCGGCACCGGCATCCCTTCTTCCATCTTCTGCGTCAGAGCATTGAACTCCTTGCAGAACGCCATGATGTTCAGCCCCGCCTGACCGAGCGCGGGGCCGATCGGTGGCTGCGGCGTCGCTTTCCCTGCTGGAACCTGCAGCTTGATGTAACCCTTGATCTTCTTCGCCATCTCGGTATCTCACGTTCCTGCGCCGGCGCCGCCGACCCGAGCGGGTCGGCACGGGTCCGGCGTCAAACCTTCTCGACCTGCGCGTACTCCAGCTCGACCGGTGTCGAACGCCCGAAGATCGAGACCGCCACCTTCACCCGGGCGCGCGCCTCGTCGACCTCTTCGATCAGGCCGCTGAACGAGGTGAACGGCCCGTCGGAGACGCGGACCTGCTCGCCGATCTCGAAGCTGATCGAGGGCTTCGGCCGCTCGATCCCCTCCTGCACCTGGTGCAGAATGCGCGACGCCTCCGCCTCGGAGATCGGCGACGGACGGCCCCGGCCGCCGAGAAATCCGGTGACCTTCGGCGTGTTCTTGACCAGATGCCAAGTCTCGTCGCTCATCTCCATCTTCACCAGCACGTAGCCGGGGAAGAACTTGCGCTCGGCGGCGACTTTCTGGCCGCGACGAACCTCGACGACCTCCTCCATCGGCACCATGACCTGCTGGATGCGCTCGCTCATCCCGGCCTGCCGCGCCTGTTCCTCGATCGACTGCGCCACCTTGCGCTCGAATCCGGAATAGACGTGGATCACGTACCAGCGCACATCCATGCGAATCAGGCTCCGAAGCCGAGGAGGAAACGCACGCCCAGCGCCAGCAGTTCGTCGACGGCGAAGAAGAACACCGCCGCCACCACGACCATCAGCAGCACCATTCCGGTGGAGGTTGTCGTCTCCTTGCGGGTGGGCCAGGTCACCTTGTTGGCTTCCTGGCGCACCTCACGGAGAAACTGCATTACGTTCGTTCTGGCCATGGGTCCTTGATGCGTCGTGGCAGGGGCAGCAGGATTCGAACCCGCGACCTGCGGTTTTGGAGACCGCCGCTCTACCAGCTGAGCTATACCCCTTCGTTGCCGTTCGCCGTCACGTCCCGGTGCGATCGTGCCGGACGCCGCGCCCGCTACTCGATGATCTTGGCGACGACGCCGGCGCCGACGGTCCGGCCGCCTTCGCGGATGGCGAAGCGCAGGCCTTCGTCCATGGCGATCGGCTGGATCAGCTGCACTTCCATCGAGACGTTGTCGCCCGGCATCACCATCTCGGTGCCCTCGGGCAGCTTCACCGTGCCGGTGACGTCGGTCGTGCGGAAGTAGAACTGCGGCCGGTAGTTGGTGAAGAACGGCG
>Ga0209573_1001939_pt1 | contig 28715 bp, 21 predicted proteins | sample TNRBio252014_DNA_FD_185870 | JGI IMG/M metagenome (GOLD analysis project Ga0209573, IMG submission 185870) | Wastewater treatment Type I Accumulibacter community from EBPR Bioreactor in Madison, WI, USA - TNR Reactor_6/25/2014_ DNA (SPAdes)... | ecosystem: Engineered > Bioreactor > EBPR >...
GGCGCCAGCGCCTTCATCAGCGCCACCACCCCAGCGGCATGCGGAGCGGCCATCGACGTACCCTGCCAGATCACATAATCATTGACGAGCGCGCCGTCTGTATCCGTGGCGACGGTGCTTAGCACGCCGTCCGGCTTGCCGTCGCCATTGACGTCCTGGGCGGTGCTGCCGCCGGGCGCAGCGACGTCGATCCATGAGCCGAAATTGGAGTAGGGGGCCAGAGTCTTGTTGATGGTCGCTGCGCTGACCGCGAGCACGCCGGAGTAGGCGGCTGGATAGAACGGCCGGTTGCTGCGGCTGTTGCCGGCGGCGGCGACGATCACCACGCCCGCCGCCCGCGCTTCATTGAAAGTGCTCTGTTCCGAGGTTGAGCTGGAGGTTGATCCCAGACTGAGATTGATGACATCAGCACGCCGCGCCGGCGTCTTGCCAGAGTCGTTAGGCAGACCGGCGGCATAGCGCACTGCCTGTTCAATGTCGTACAGCGTGCCGCCAAACCGGCCTATCGCTCTCATTGGCATGACTTTGGCGCCAAAGGCGACGCCGGCGACGCCGATGCTGTTGTTGGTTGCAGCGACGACCGTGCCGGTCACATGCGTACCGTGGAAAGAACTGCTGCCATCGGGGTTGCTCTTGTCGCCGACATCGGTGGGATCAGGGTCGAGGCCATCGCCATCCAGAGCGTTGGCTGGATTGCTGATGAAGTCGTACCCGTCCACCAGTTGCCCTTGCAGATCAGGATGGCTGAACACTACGCCGGTATCGACGACTGCGACGATGACGTCGGCGCCCGTCGTCAAATCCCAGGCCTGTGGCAGATTCAGTTGCGGATAGTGCCATTGGAAGAGGTAGAGCGGGTCGTTAGGCGTAAACTGGGGTTTGCGAAGATAATTCGGCGTGGCCGTTTCTACATCCGGGTCCAGGCTCAGGTTCCTGACCATGCACAGAGTGTCCAGTTTGGTCTGAATGTCCTCGTCGGCAGTAGCGGAACTGTCTGGCAACACCGCAGGCAGCCCACAGGTCGCGGCCGATGCGGTCTGGAGGCGCGTCCAGTCGCTGGAACTGAACAGTTGATTGCGCTCCTTTGCTTCGTTGTGACGCTGCGCGGTCAATCCCAATGCCTGGGCGCGCGCCCGGACGCCATTCGCCGCCCTGGCCGCTCCATCCCGAAACTTCACAACGACTTCTCCGGGGACGAAATCATCGCTCAACCGCATCCCTTCGCCGGCGACGGTCCCGGCCTGGCCAAGCGTGAGGATATAGTTGGAAGCGCCGCGCACCGCCTGAACGGCCAGTAAATAATCGCCGCTGGTCCCGACGGTCAGCGACTCCACCCGACTGAGGCTCTCTGAGGAGTCCAGCAGCTTGCCCGTCAGATCGTACAGGCCCAGATCGAGATTGTTGCGAACGCCATCGCCGGCGATGAGCAAGCTGATTTGTTGGCCCTCCAGCAGGTTGACCCGGTAGATATCCGCTGTATCGCCGGAATTGCGGGAACGGCCAGCCGGGCCGCTGCCCGGTTGGTTGGCGTAGCCGCCCAGCGTCACCGGGTTCGGAATTGGTTGGGCGTCAGCAATGGTATTGTTGGATTGGTAGAGGGCATTCGGGTCGTTCACATCGTTGTCGATGGCGGCCCCGGCCGCTGGGCGTACTATGCCGCTGAGCGTGTATTTTTGCGCTGGTGGGGGAGGAGGAGGGCTGCTGCTATCGCCGCCGCCGCCGCCACAGGCTTGCAGCAACATGGCTAACATCGCGCCTGTCAACAAGGCGCTTCCACGAATCGTCGGTTTCATTGATGGCTCTCAACTTGTTCACGAAGATGGAAATATAGTGAATTCACCAGAAATCGGCCAACGACGCCGGTTCCCAGGCGGCATGGCGAACCTGCCAATCATCCTGGCCCCGTCGGATCAGCTCAAGATCGAAGCGATAAAGATTGGCGTTGACGCCCGCCAATTCGTCGGCGCTGGCGACTGGCCGCCCGGCCAGCGCCGCCATCACAATCACTAACGCCCGCTCTGGCTCGGGAAATTCAATCGTGTGAATCCGGGTCAGCACATGCACGGACTGGTTGCGGAAAATATGCAGACGGATCAGATTTTCAATGGCTTTTTGATCATGGCCTTGGGCATCGACGTAATCCTCGGCGATCAGCGCCCGAAGATGGCGGGCATTGCGCTCTTCGGCGGCAGCCTGAGCTTGGGCCACGAACGCACGAATTTCGGTCTCGGGCGCATCCGGTTGACTATTACAGGCCGTCAACACCAGTAGCAGCGTCAGCCACCACCGACTGCGCTGACTGATGCTTGATCGGCGCGACTCCTGCCTATAATGCTGATCCATCGGGCTGATTCTCTCAAACAGGGGTGTTTTTCGCATGAACTATCAATTTGAAGTCCTCGACAAAACCATCGGCTACCATGGTTTTTTTCACATGGAAAAATACCGACTGCGGCATGAACTGTTTCGGGGCGGCTGGAGTCCAGACATCACCCGCGAATGTTTGGAGCGCGGTCATGCAGTCGCTGTTTTGCTGTATGACCCCGATCACGACCAGGTAGTTTTGCTGGAGCAGTTCCGGGTTGGGGCCTTGGAGTTTCCGGGCGGTCCCTGGCTGTTGGAGATTGTCGCCGGCATTATGGACGATCCTGCCGAGACTGCTGAAGAGGTGGCGCGGCGCGAGACCATTGAGGAAGCCGGTGGTGAACTGCTGGATTTGATCCCCATCTGTCACTACCTGGTCAGTCCGGGCGGCACGTCCGAGAGCATCACGCTGTTCTGCGGACGGGTGGATGCGTCCGGGATCGGCGGTTTGAGCGGACTGGCCGATGAACACGAGGATATTCGGTTGCATGTCTTCTCCCGCAACGAGGCGCTGGATTTATTGAAAGCCGGGCGCATCAATTCCGCCGCGCCGATCATCGCCCTGCAATGGCTGGAACTGAACCGGCCTGGATTACTGGAACGCTGGGGATTGGCGTCGGCTTAAATCCCCAGTCGTTGCAGATCAGCGTCGGGTTGCGACCGGCTCCAGAGCCGGTGGAACAACTCCAACAATTCCTTCATGCGCTCGCTGGGCTGGAGTTCATAGCCGCCGATGAGCCGGCGGGGGTCGCTGAAACGCAATAAGGATCGCTCGTCAGCGATAGCGAAAGCCTGCCCCAGTTCCGGCTGGTCGGGTATTTCCTGGCGCAGCAACGTATGCAGACGCAGGGCGGTGGTCAGCCGGTCACTCAGCCGCGCCAATCCTGGACAGTCGCTGCGCCATTCGCGGGCTGGCGGGAGTAATAGATGGAACCGTACCTTGGGCTGGCTAACGATCCGGTTGCGGATAGCGGCCAGCACTTCGGCGTCGTTATATAGATCGGCGCGCACCAGAGGCGTGTACAGATACAGAGTGCGCCGCATATTTTCGAGCATATTCAGCAGAGCCGCCCGGCTGTCATCCAACCCATCCAGTACTGTTGGGATATTCCGATTTTCATCCGCCATCGCTGTCACCTCGTTGCTGAGCGCCTACGTTAGAATTGGCTGGTGAATGAGTCTTATCAAACCCGGCGCGCCTGATCCGCCGCGTTGCCGGTATAACGGGCCGGAGTCATATCCAATAATCGCTGTTTGGCCTCGTCAGGAAGGGTCAGACTCTTGATAAAGTCCCGCAGCGTCGCCTGATCCACTCGCTGACCCCGAGTCAGCGCCTTGAGCCTTTCATAAGGCTGGTCGATGCCGTAGCGGCGCATCACGGTCTGGATCGGCTCGGCCAGCACTTCCCAGTTGGCGTCCAGATCCGCATCCAGCGCGGCGGCGTTCACTTCCAGCTTGCCAATGCCTTTCAGGGCCGACTGATAGGCCACCAGCGAATGCGCCAGCCCGACGCCCAGCGTGCGCAATACCGTTGAGTCCGTCAAATCCCGTTGCCAGCGCGACACCGGCAACTTGGCCGCCAGATGATCGAGCAGGGCATTGGCGACGCCCAGATTGCCCTCGGCATTCTCAAAATCAATGGGATTGACCTTATGCGGCATGGTCGAGGAGCCGACTTCGCCCGCGATTGTTTTCTGCCGGAAATAGCCGATGGCGATATAGCTCCACACATCGCGGCAGAAATCCAGCAGCACGGTATTGAATCGCATTACCGCATGGAAAAACTCCGCCATATAATCGTGTGGTTCAATCTGAATGGTGTAGGGATTCCAGGCCAGTCCCAAATCCTCAGTGATAAAGCGCCGAGCGAATTCTTCCCAATCGACCTCTGGGTAAGCGGCTAGATGGGCGTTGTAATTGCCGACTGCGCCATTGATTTTGCCCAGCAGCGCTATGTCGATCAATTGATCCCGTTGTCGTTTCAATCGATCCGCGATGTTGGCCATTTCCTTGCCCAACGTGGTTGGCGAAGCCGGCTGACCGTGGGTGCGGGCCAGCATCGGCTGGTCGGCGTGTTGATGCGCCAGCCGAACCAGCGCGTCGATTAAATCGTCCCATTGCGGCAATAACGCCTGGGTCCGCGCTTCGCGCAGCATTAACGCATAGGCCAGATTGTTGATGTCCTCGGAGGTGCAGGCGAAGTGAATAAACTCACTGACCGCCGCCAGTTCCGCATGGCCGGCGATTCGCTCCTTGAGCAGATATTCCACCGCTTTTACATCGTGGTTGGTGGCGCGCTCGATGTTCTTCACGCGCTGGGCGTCGACCAGCGTGAACTGTTCGACCAGCCCGTCGAGGACTTGACGGGCGGGCGCGCTCAACGGCGGGACTTCGGGAATGCCGGGATGGCGGGCCAGCGCTTGCAGCCAGCGCACTTCTACCTGCACCCGGTGGTGAATCAGGCCGTATTCGCTGAAAATCGACCGTAATTCAGCGGTCTTGTCCGCATAACGACCGTCGATGGGGGAAATAGCGGTTAACGCAGTGAGTTCCATGAGATGAATTCCTGAAGGATGCGCGGATGAAATTTGCTTATTTTAATCCGGTCGTCAACGCCTGGCCCGGAAAATCACCGCGCCCAGGATGATCGCTCCACCCACAATCGCCCAGGGACTGGGTCGTTCGCCCATCATCAGGAACACCCAGACCGGATTCAGCACCGGTTCGATCATCGGAATCAAGATGCCCTCGACCGCCTTTACATGGCGCAAGGCCAGCGCGTACAGGATATACGGCAACCCCAGTTGCACCACGCCCAGCAGCAATAAACCGATCCAGCTCGACAGGTCCGGCATGGACTGGAACATGAACGGCAGGCCGATCATGCCGGCCAGCAGGTTGCCGAGCAGCAACGAGGGCAGGGCGGAGCCGTCCTTCTGTCGGCGCAGAAACAGGGTCAGCCAAGCGAAGCACAGTCCGCTTAATAAGGCGACGCCATTGCCCAGATAGCCATCCAGTGTCAGATCATCCAGGAAAAACAGCACCATGCCGCTCATCATGACCAGCAGGATCAGCCAGTCGCGGCGGCTGGCCCGCTCGCCCAGAAACCACGGGCTGAACAGGACGACGTAAATCGGCGCGGTGTATTGCAGCAGGATGGCGTTCGCCGCCGTAGTCATTTTGTTAGCGATCACAAACAGCACTACGGTGCCGGCATAGGCCAGCGCGCCGCCGATTTGATCGAACGACCCGGTGAAGCGTAATTCATGGCGGAATACAATCCAGATCAGCGCCGCGCCGATCAGGCTGCGAGTTCCGGCAATGGCGACGGGGTGCCAGTCCACCCATTTAATCAGCACCCCGCCTAGACTCCACAGCACGGCGGTCGCCATGAGCATCCATACAGCGCGGCGATGCAGTGCGGCGGGATCAGCGGTTTTCGCGCCCCGTGGTTGCGTAGACAAAATCTATTTCCCGGCGCCGCCCAGGTAGGCGTCGCGGACTTCGGGATTGGCCAGCAGCGCCTCCGCCTGATCCTCCAGCACGATCCGCCCGACTTCCATCACATAACCACGATGCGCCAGTTTCAGGGCGGCGCGGGCGTTCTGTTCGACCAGCACAATGGTCACGCCCGCTTCGTTGATTTCCCAAAGCGTCTGAAAAATCGCCTTGACCAGCAGCGGCGCCAGCCCCAGGCTGGGTTCGTCGAGCAGCAGAATACGGGGTTGGGCCATCAACGCCCGGCCAATCGCCAGCATTTGCTGCTCGCCGCCGCTCAACGTGCCGGCCAACTGGTCGCGGCGCTGGGCCAGCACCGGGAACAGTTCATGAATCCAGCGCAGCGTTTCGGTGATTTTGGGACGGTCGATCTGGGTGAATGCACCCAGATTCAGATTTTCCTGAACGGTCAGCGTGCCAAAAATGCGGCGGCCTTCCGGGGCTTGAGCGATACCCATGCCCACCAGCCGATGCGCCGGGGTTCGGTGAATCGGGCGGCCCTCGAAGCGGATTTCGCCCCCTGCCGGACGCAGGAGGCCGCTGATGGCGCTCAACGTCGTGGTTTTCCCCGCGCCGTTCGCACCCAGCAGGGTGACGATTTCGCCCTGACGGACGGACAGGCTGACGCCGTGCAACGCTTCAACGTTGCCATAGCGGACATGCAGATTTTCGATTTCAAGCAACATCGGTGTGTTCCGGGATCAGGCTATTTTGGAAGACGCCAGCGGTTTAATTTCTTCGATCACCCTCTGCGGGTTCTTGCAGACGTGAAAGGCCCACTGCCCCAACTGTGCCCAATGGTTCACGGCGCTCACCCAGCGTTGCGCCGCCTGATGCTTGGCCCGATCTTTTTCCCGCTCTTCGCCCTTGATCTCCAGCAGCAGGGTCAGGCCGTTGGTCAACCGGATGACGAAGTCAGGGAAATACGCATGGGTGATGCCGAAATACTCATAGGGAATCGACAGTTCCAGATGGTCATTGCGTGCGTAAAAAGCGACCATGTTGTGGGCTTGCTCCAGTCGGAACACCGCCGCCTGCTCCCATGAATCGGTGTCGGCGACCACTTGATTGATGTGGCTGCGGATCGTCGGTACACAAGGGCGCGTGGTTTTGAAGTTGACCTCACCGGTGCCGCCTATCGGCTTACAGCGGTTCAAGCGCGGCAGCAACGGCGGTTCCCCGCCACTCGTATCGGGTTCAATCGCGGCGACCAAACGCTCAACGATCCGGCGGACATAGGTTTCCAGGCCCAGCTCACAGGGATGGCAACCGTTAAAGTTGACCCGTTGCGTGACGTAGGCATCGACGATCCGAAACACCGGGGGAAAAAGCTGGTGCCGCCCCTGCAACCGCAGCTTGGGCATCGCGCCTTCAATGCCCTCGCTCAATGCGCCAACCACCAGGCGTGCGATCTCAAATTTGATGGTCTGTGGATGCGTGCTGGCGTAGTACGCCTCACGATCCTGCGTGGCTGTGGCGAAGCCGCCGGCGATGGAGGGATTGCCAACCTGATAGCCCACCTGGGGCTTCACGAAGACTGCAGTGGGCGTCAAGTCCGGCGCGAGTGAGAGCTTTTCCATGGCCCCGACGTTCGCGGTGACGATATTGTTGCGCAAGGCAAATGCATAGCCCTCGACGATGGGAAACCGAATTTCGTAATGCTGACGCGCTTCGTCGGAATGAACGTGGTTCTTCGGCTGGTCTTCGGGCGCTGATGTCTGGGCCTGGCGGCCCCGGAACGGAATCACCGAGAACGGGACGCCGTAGACATCCACATATTCCTCGGTCAGCAGGCCGGTTTCCGGATCAACGGTGTAGTCCATCCGGCGCAAACCCCGGCCCACCACCTGCTCGCAGAGCAACTGGCTGAGGAAGGCGCGCAGGCCAAGAATTTGCGTGACGTTGTTCGCATCCCAGCCCTCGGTCAGCATTTGCACCGAGACCACGCAGCGCACCTGCTCGCCCGGCTGGCCCATCTTGCCAACGGTATCAATGACCTGGCGCAACGCTTGGGCCGCTTCCTTTCTGGACGTTTTTGCATCGTCCGACTCGGCCTCGGCCAGCAACCTGGAATCAATGCGCAGGGTGGGCCGAAAGCCTTCGCGGTTCGAGAACCGTTCCGGGAATAACTGACCCGTGCCGTAGACCGTCCGGGTTTTGGGCTTCTTTTTCCTGCTGGCCGTCCCCTCCTCGTCGTCAGCGCCTTCCGCGTCGTCGTCGTGGGCTTCAACGATTTCCATAGTCTGCTCGCCGGAAATGTTCCGGTAGAACAGTTCGGCAATCTGAGTATTGTCGGCCACGATGATCATGACCGGCGGCGCCTGTTCCTGTCCGGGCTTGGCGTCTTGTAGATAGCTGGCGCGCTCCTGCCACTGGCTGGCCAACGTGGTCAAGGCATCCTGGGCTTCGCGCCAGACCACCTCGGGCTTGGGCTTGCCGCCGGGCAGTTTTTCGCCGGGTTGCAACTTGCTGACGATGGCTTGCCACAGGCGGAAAAATTTTGGCTCCGGCTTGCCGGTGGTGTCCGACACGGGCAGGCGGGGAATTTTGACGATGCCCGACTCAATCGCATCGACCAGCCCGAAGTCGGAGACCAGCCACGGAAACGGCGAACCCTCAATGTAGCCGCTGCCGCCCAGATAGAACGGCGTGGCTGACAAATCCACGACAAATTTCACGCCGCCCGAGGCATTCAGCCGATCCAGACCGGATACCCAGACCGTGGCTTCCTCGCGTTCCACTTGTTCCTCGGCGGTCAGGGCGCTGGTTTCCTCGACTGGCTTGGGCCGATAGGCATGGTGCGCCTCGTCGTTGAGCACCATGATCGGCGCTCGCTCATACAACTCGCCCAACACGCGGCGGGCGAACGCATCGGGGCTTTCCTCGCCCTTGTCGACCACGAGCCAGGTTTTACCGCTTTCGGCGTGGGGACTTTCCGGGGCGAATTTGTGCCAGTTACTGATCAGCACTTTGCCCTTGAGCAACTCGGGCATCAGTGGGGACGGCGCGATGTCGAAATGGCGGTAATAGTTGTCCGCCCGATCGGTGCGCAGCACCTGCAGCCGCTCGTAGATCGTCAGGTTCGGACACACGGCCAACACCGCGTTGGGAAAGCGCGCATCGCCGGGTACGCGACCGCGATTGCAAAAGGCCCAGGCGATCAGCATCGCCATCACGACCGTCTTGCCGCTGCCGGTGGCCATCTTGCAGCCGTAGCGCAACAAGGCGGGCAACTCGCCCGCGCTGGGCGGGTCGCTCAGGGTCGGGAAAACCTTGGGTTCGCTCTCAGTGATGAAGGAGGGCCGGAGACCGGCGAGCAGCGCGTGGTAGTCCTGCGGCGACAGACGCGGCGCGAAGCCGGTCTTGTGTCCCGAGGCCAGAATTTCATTCAGATAGATGACCGTTTCGACGGCTTCCTGCTGGCAGAAAAACAGCCGGCGCGCACGGTCGGAACGTCCCCAGTACGCCAACAGTTGTCGCGTCACCGGCGTCGCGTTGCGGTAGTTCGCTTCCCTCCAGCGGCGCACATCCTCGCGCAGCAGGTTCACCAGAGGCAGGTCGTCGCGTTCCTCTTCCGCCAACAGCGAGCGTTGAGCTGAACCGGTGCGCTGGGTGCGATACCAGTAGGACGCGGGCCGACGTCCGGCCTCTTCCCGGGCGTCCCCGGTTTGCGTGTCGTACACCCAATGCCGGTCCGGCTCCACATAGGGACTGCACAGGATGGGCCGGGAAACCGGTTGAATTGGAATCTCCTGTTGGGCCGGGTCTGCGGCTTTTTTACGATAAGACTCCCTCCCCCCTTGCGGGGGAGGGTTGGGGTGGGGGGTGGAATTACGCGCCATAAGTCGCCTGCCCCTCCAGCCGTAACACGCGCATGACTTCGTTGCCGCGTGGATCGATGACCTTGACCGCGACGCGCTGGTGCTGGCCCGCCGCAAAAGGCAGCGACTCCGTGCCCGACAGTGCGGCGAAGGCGGATTCATCGACCACTGATTTTAGTGCTTTCGCCAGCTTTTCCCACGCGCTTTTGTCCGGGAAGAACGCCTGCGTGATGCAGAACACCCGCCCGTCATAGTCCGTATCGACGAACCACGCGGCGACCTTGTCTACCTTGGTCGCCAGAATGGTGTTCTCGACCGGGTTGTAGATATCGACGCCTTCCAGCGTCACAGTGAACAGGTCGTCGTCGGCCTTGTTCAAAGCCACGCGCGGGCTGCCGAACACCGAGAACAACTGGGCGTTCGGCGTGTCCTTGAGCAGGCTGCCCATATTCACATCGGGGCGGATATGGGCCAGATGGCAACGGACCCGTGGGTTCGGATCGTCCTGAATCGTCGCCTGGGCGGCGGCATCGAACGAGAAACCGGCAAACACCAGGTTGTCAAAGCCGCGTCTAGCCGCGTAGAACAGCGCGTTTTCCACCTGCCAGGCAGTCACCGGCCCAAACTCCGGCCCCACCGATACCGCTACGGTCTGGGCATGGCCTTCGCTATCGGTCCATTCCCCTTCGGCGTGCAGGAACTCCTCGCCCATCGGGGACAGCCGGGAAAACACCGCGACCTTGTTGTTGGGGAAGCGCACGCCATCCACCGCCAGCAGCCGGAGTATCTTGTCGAGGAACGCCTCGGTATTTTCGGGCGCATCGGCGACTGATTCCGTTGTGAAGCTTGCCAACTCTTCATCCGCGCCAGCAATCGGCGAAGGTTCGTCGAGCGTCAGTTCCGACGGCATGACGGCTTCCATGGTGAACGGCCCGGAGACGCGCACGACGCTTTTGCGGATACGCGGCTTATCCACCAGTTCCTCATTATCGGCATTGGCGGCAATGGCGGCGTTGACCTCGTCCATCTTGGCGCGCCAGGCGGTGCGGTAAGCGGTCAGCGCCGCTTGCAAGGCGTCGGGCCAATCCGGGTCGGTATCGAAAGGCGCTTCCCATTCATACCAGCCGGGGAAAGCGGCATCGACGGTCAGCTTGATCTTTGGATCGCGGTTCGCCGGCGGCGGCAGCCAGCGGCGGCGGTCAGCCTCGGTGATGGCCCGTTTGCCTTCCGCTTTCTGCTTGGCTGCTAGCTTGGTAGCGAGTTTCTGGCGCAGATCCTTGCCGACTTTGCCCACTTCAGCATTCAGCGCCGTCAACGCGGCATCCAGTCCCGGTTGATGGCGGGCGAAAATGGCGTCGAGCGCGCTGTTTTGGGCAATGGACTTCAGCGTAACGTGGGGGACGGTCTCACAATCCAGCGTGGCGATGCTGCCGGATTCGGTTTTCAACCACGGCCCGGCGGGGTTGCGGCGGCGGTCGTCGTCGTTGAGTTCGCGCAGTTCAAAGTAATCGAATTTCGCCGTCAGCAGACGTTGCCGCGCCAGAGCCAAGGCAACGCGGGAGGTGTCTATCGCGATCCAGCGCCGGCCCCATTGCTCAGCGACGTAGGCAGTGGTGCCGGAACCGCAAGTTGGATCGAGGACGAGATCGCCGGGGTCAGTGGTCATCAGGAGGCAGCGTTCAACGATTTTTAGTGCAGTTTGAACGATATACAATTTCTCACCGCCCAACTGATTTTGACCAACCGTATCAGTCCAGATATTCAGAAGGGGGGTGACAGGAAAATCTGCAAGTTTTCGTTTGTATGAAAGGGTGGATCGATCTCCGCCAATGATCCGCTCTGAACGAAGCAGTCGCTGCATTCCACTTTCATTCGTTTTCCAACGAGCTTTCAGGCCCGGTGTGAATTCAAAGCCATCAGCGTAGACCTTAAACCAAGATGCAGCACCTTCGCCTTTGTCACGGCCCATGCTCTGACTGGTAATGTTGTCGCCAGCAAAAACATCAGAACCGATTGGAAGCGAATCGAGATTTACACGCTCATCCGAATCAAGTACACGGCGTTCACCCGTGGGCAATTCAACCTTTGAGTATCCGGTAGCCCCATCATCTCCTGGACGCTTGAAGTCAAACAAAGGGCGGAATTTGGTAACCTCTTTGTTCTTTGCAAACCACAGAAGGTAGTCGCAAGACCCCGGTATAAAGTCGGCAGTGCTGCCAGTGGTTTTCTTGATAGTGATTTGCGCGATGAAATTCTCCGCCCCAAACACCTCATCCATCACCATCCGCACCCGATGCAGATTCTCATCGGAAATCTGCACGAAGATCGAACCGCTATCCGCCAGCAACTCCTTCGCCACTATCAACCGGTCGCGCAGATAGGCCAGATAGGAATGCACGCCCAGCGTCCAGGTATCGCGGTACGCCTTGACCATTTCCGGCTCGCGGGTCAAGTCCGATTCCTTATCCTTCACATCCCGCTTGCCGACTTCCGGCTGGAAGTTCGACGCGAATTTGATCCCATAAGGTGGGTCGAGGTAGATCATCTGCACCCGTCCGGCCAGACTCTCTCGCCGCGCCAGTGACGCCATCACCTGCAAACTGTCGCCCAGAATCATCCGGTTCGCCCAGTCGATGTCGTGCTGGTAAAACTGCACCGCCTCGCGATAACTCAACTTCGGATCAGCAAACAGATCACGTTGCACATCCTGCCGCGCCGCCACTTTAACAATCGCTTGCGCCGCAATGCGCTCGTGCATGTGCAAGGCCACCGGCTCCACCTCAAACCCGCGCTTTTCCCGCTTGCCGGCCCACTCCAGCCACGGCTGCTGCTGGCGTAACGCCTCGGTCAACAACGCGATCTCTTCCCGATTCAGCGCCCGCTGTCCCGCCGTCGCCAGCAACTCCGCCCACTGATCCGCCGCCCCGGAATCATCAAACCGCAACACCGGCGGGCGGTGCGGGTCGTAGGCGTAGCGAATGCGCCGAGGCTCTTCCAGCTTGCCTTGCGCGGCCAGACCCGCCGGCGGAATGTTGATTCGCTTCGCATCAAAGCGGTAATCCGCAATGGACTCTGGGGCTTGCGCGGAATCTTCAGCTTTTTTCCTGCCGCGTGCGGCCATGAGTTCTCCCTGTTCAGTTTTTTTGCGGTTCCTGACTTTCAATATCATAACCGAGTCTGTCCAGTTCTCTATCAACCGGAAGGAAGGACGGGTTGTACCCGTGGAAGCGGGCGGGAGATATACTGGCGTCAGCAACGGCAACCGAAGCGGGGACGGCAGTGTCAAATGCGTATGAGGTGGCGAAGGCGGGAGGAAAACATGCTGGGTATTTTAAGCAGTATTCATCATTGCCCGATCACTTGGTACAAAAAGCAGCCCGCGGATTCGAGAAACAGATCGCCGCACACCGGAGTTGGATAGCGAATCCGCTTTTGAAGTTACCACCGGATTGTCCGGCGATAGAAATTGAAATGCTAGTCAGTAAAAAATGGCCTTCCGACATTGCTCGTCTTGAAGAGCAAAGAGAAATTGTTTTGGGAATTTTTAGGGAGAGAAATCAATGAGCGCTGAATCTGTTGTATTGGAAGAAGTATTACGGAGAGTAATGGATGATGGTTTGGACTTGGCCAAAAAAGGCAACCTCAGCGACTACGAGGAGGGTCAACTCTTCGCCTATTTCGCCATGCTGGACTGGGCCAAGCAACAAGCTGAAATTCTGGAAATCCAGTTTGGAGATCAGGAGTTACAGGCCTTTGATCCTTATCAGCTACTCAACCGCACTATTGCGCAACGCCTCGCCGCGTAACTACCCTTACACCTCAAACCGGCTGACTTGCGGCACACACACGCCCCACTACGCCCACAGGTCCATCAGCGGAAAAGCAATGGCGTCGAAGGGAACCGCGCTGACTTGATCATCTTCCTGATGAACGCCTTCCAACTGCCAGCGCCCGTTGCTCAATACAAACACTTCCAGCGTATGCAGCGCGGGGTCAATCAACCAGAGAAAGGGAATGCCCTGCTGGGCGTAAATCGGCATCTTATCCACCCGGTCGGTGCGCGCCGTACTGGGCGAGAGAATTTCACAGACCCAGTCCGGTGGCAGGGTGAAAAAGGCGATATCCGGGATGACCGGCAAGCGTTCCCGCCGCCAACCGGCTAAATCTGGCACGAGGACGTCCGGTCCCAAATGCAATTCCGGCTCACGCAGAACCCACCAGCCACCCGGCCCGCTACGCCCTTTCTGAAATGCCCCGATCAACTCGCTACCTAACGCGGCAACAGCTATAGCCTGTTTGGGCGCCGGGCGTGGATGGGTAATCAATTGCCCGTGGATGATCTCCCCGACGATATTCTCAGGCAGATCAAACAGGTCTTCGTAAGTTGCGAATTTTTGGGCCAGTGCGGACATGGACGACACTCCTCAAAATAGCGTTAGGGATAACTCACCCCCCACTGCAACCCTCTCCACCAAGGAGAGGGGGTCTTAATGTCAGGATTCATCTTCAGCGCCCAGATACGCCTCAATGACTTTTGGATCGTGGCGCACCTGTTCCGGCGGTCCTTCGGCGATTTTGCCGCCGTATTCCAGCACCACCAGTTTCTCGCAGGCCCGCATCACCAGCCGCATGTCGTGTTCAATGAGCAGGATCGTGACGCCGCGCTGCTGAATCCGCCCGATCAGTCCAATCAACGCCTCGGTTTCCTGCTCATTCATGCCGCCCGCTGGCTCGTCGAGAATCAACAGGCGAGGTTCAGTCGCCAACGCCCGGGCGATTTCCAGCCGGCGCTGATCGCCATAGGCCAGATTCCGCGCCATAGTTGACGCCTGCTGACCGAGACCGACAAATTCCAGTTCCTGCAAGGCTCGATCTGTCGCCTCCTGCTCTTCGCGGCGCTGGGCCGACAGTCGCAGCATGGCTGAGAGGATGCCGGATTGCATCCGGTAATGACGGCCCGCCAACACATTCTCCAGTGCGGTCAATTTCTGGAATAACCGGATATTCTGAAAAGTGCGGGCAATGCCCAGGGTGATGATGCGATGGGTGCGCAGACCGTTCAGCCGGATGCCGGCAAAAGTGATCTCACCCTGATCAAACGGATATTGACCGGTAATCAAATTAAACACGGTGGTCTTGCCAGCGCCATTGGGACCGATCAGCCCCACCACTGCGCCCTTCTCGACGGTGAACGAGACATCATTGACGGCGGTCAGTCCACCGAAGGTTTTTGTCAGATGATGCAGGGTGAGCAGGTCCATGATGGAGATGTCAGCTATAAGTGAGCGAAGAAAGAATTTTGTTCTGCCCGTGTCGCCTGCCATTGATAACGCACTGGCTTGTTGAGCTTTTTGACTTGCCCTTCCGCCATGGCCCGTTTCAACCATTCCTGGAGTTGTGATTTACCAATATCAAGGCGCTCCAGTAATTCCTGATCGGTCGCCGGCGTCTTCGCCGCCAGTACCTGTAAGCGCCGCAGAAACAATTGATAAAAACTTAGGTGGTCGATAAAGGTATTAGCCGTATCAACCGATGCAGGAGCAAGCGGCGGGTTAGCAACCTCTCGCTGCGGCATGGGCGTCGCCGGTTCCGCCACCCGATCCCGCGTCCGCTCCACCATCGGCGGGGTTTCCCGAATCAGCAGCACGGCAAATTCACCCGGCGCATCGGGTAACCAGTGTGCGCCGCGCCTGACCAGCTCCGCATTGCCCGAATGCGTATCGGGATGGGATTTAATCCAGATCGGCGTCCAGCCGTGCTTGAGATTCTCGACTGCGCCGTTCCAGGTACCCCCCTGTTCCTTATCCGCCGCGATTACGACTGCCGCATCGGCCAGACAGTAAATGTATTTATTGCGCGCCATGGCGTTGCCGACATCAAAACCCGCTTCCGGATTGAAAGGCGAGATCAGCGCCAGGTTGCCGTTCATCAGACTGGGGCGAAAGCGGGCTGAAGTCGCGGCGCGCAACAACCCATCCGCCAATACGCCGACCACCGTGCCTTCCTGCGCCAGCGCCCCCACCATCGCGGTCTCATCGACTCCCCGCGCTCCCCCGGAAATGATCGACAATCCCTGCAGCGCCGCGTGACTTCCCAGCCGACTGGTAAACACCAAATCCTCCGGGCTGGCGTGGCGTGAACCTATCACCGCGATTCCGCCCTGATCCAGCAGTCGGCGATTACCGCAACCAAACAGGACCGGGGGAGAAAGCGCCTGAAGCTGCTTTTTCAGGCGTCCGGGATAATCGGCATCGGCCCGAATCAGCATCCAGAGACCGGCGCGCTGCCACTTTTCCATGGCTAAGCCGAGTGCGCCGGCGCGATTCAGCAGTTTCTCAACCCGCTCCACCGTCACCGTGTGATCAGTCCAGCCTTCCAGTAACCGGGCGGGTTCACCACGCAACAGCATTTCCGGGGCAATCTCGTGTTCCTTAAGCCAGCGCGCAAATCGTCCCCATTCCGTCGGCGACAAAGGACGCGGCTCATCGCCAGTCACTCGGGAAAAGTAGACGGTCAACAACAAAATCGCCTGCGCCTGTGGATGCAAGTCCATCTCAATCTCCAACGCCGGTCGTGGCGAGGGCTGTCGGCCAGACCGGCCCACTCCCCGCCTGCCGCAACAGCGCCGCAACGACCGTCAGCGTCCAGGTTGAATCCACCATATCGTCCACCAGCAACACGGGACCACCGGGAACCGTGTCAACAATGGCGAAAGCGCCATCCAGGTTATGGCATTGATGGTAGCGATTCTGCTGGAATTTCTGCGGTTCATTATCCCGGCATTTGCTGACCACTGGGACGAACGGTAACCGCAATCGGGCGGCTAATCGGCGGGCAAAATCAGGTACGAGGGTCGGATGGTTACGGGAAGGTACGCAGGTCACCCAGACTGGCGCCGGTTGGGGGCACCACCGCTGTTGAATCATTTCAGCCATCGCTTCAACCAGTTCATCGCGGAAATGACCAGCCCGTTTATCCTCAGCAATTAGTCGTCCCCAGCCGGCATCTCCCCAGCGGGACAGCACCCGTCCGGTATCGGCGCGAAGTTGCGGGGCCAGATTACCGCGAAAAGGATAGATAACAAACGCGCCGCTGATCGCTTGTTTTTTGCACTCCAAAGGTAATTCGGAACCCCGCAGATAACGCGCTGCCTCTGCGGCCAACTCCAGCGAAAAGCGTTCTCCTACCACCGGTTGACCCAGGCAACGGGCGCACCGACCACACGGCTGAGGATGCTCATCGTCCAGCGCCCTAGCGAGAAAGTGCATCAGGCAATCCGGGCTATCGATATAAGCCTGGATTTCCCGCCACTCCTGCTCACGTTGTCGGGTGAGCCGTTGAATCCGGTCGCGATCCAGTTGATAGACAACGGGTGTTCTCCGCCAGTGCGTACTGTCTTTAATCACCGGCGCGGGATGTTCCACGCTCAGGAATTTCAGGACATGCTCGATCTGTTTGCTGCGGCGGAGATTGACCACCGCTTCCAACTCGCTGACCGTTAGGCCATCCGACGCCTCCAAGGCGCGGAGAATGGCGTTGACATGCGGTTCATCGGGAAAAGCGCTGTCCCGGAAGAAGGCATGAATCTCCTCATCCTCGCGTCCTGCCAGCAGAATGCCTGCGGCGTAAGCAATAGCGCGACCGGCGCGGCCCACCTGTTGGTAATAGGCCACAATGGAGCCGGGCGCCTGATAGTGGACGACAAAGCCCAAATCCGGCTTGTCATATCCCATCCCCAGGGCGGTCGTCGCCACCAGCGCCTTAATCCGGTTATTCAGCAACCGGTCTTCCAGATGCTGCCGGTAGGCGTTGGCGTCAGCGAACCCGTCCGCAACACTGTCACTGTGGTAGGCGCAGGCCTCAATACCATTCTGCCGCAACCAGTCGGCGACCTGGTCAGCATCCCGGCGCGTCAGGGTGTACACAATGCCCGTACCCGGCAACTCCGGCAGATGTTTCGCCAACCACGCCAGGCGCGCCGCCTGATCAGGCAGACGCAGGGTTTGCAGGGCCAGGGTTTCCCGCTGGAGCGGCCCACGCTGAATCCGGATATCGCCTAACTGCGAGCCAATGTCGTTCAACACCCGGTTATTGGCCGTCGCCGTCGTTCCCAGCAATGGCATATTCGGCGGCATTCGCTGCAACACATTGACCAGTCGGCGATAATCCGGGCGGAAATCATGGCCCCAGTCGGAAATGCAATGGGCTTCATCCACGACCAGCAATCCCAGGCGCTCGGTGACTGGTAGCAAAACCTTGCGTACAAACTCATCGTTGGCCAACCGTTCCGGGGAAATCAGCACGGCATCAGCTTGGTCCTGCAAAATAGCGCGGGTCAGCGCAGTCCAGTCATCACGATTCGTTGAATTGATGGTCAGCGCCCGGATGCCCAAGCGGTCCGCCGCTTCAATCTGATTACGCATCAAGGCCAGTAACGGGGAAACAATCAAGGTTGGCCCTGAACCCCGGTCGCGCAGGAGACGGGTCGCGATGAAATACACCATGCTCTTGCCCCAACCGGTGCGTTGCACCACCAACAGTTTCTGTCGGCGATTGACCAGCGCCTCAATCGCTTCCCACTGACCTGCATGGAAATTCGCCTGTGGATCATTCAGCGCCCGGCGCAACCAGCGACGGGCTTCCTGCTGAATTTGTGCATCGCTCATCGCCATCGCTCCTGCTTGATCATCTCCCGAATTATCGTCCCCGCGCCGGTAACAATCCCTGGGGCCGCACCACCATCATCACCATCATCACCAGGCCAAACACCAGCATCCGGGCGCTGGAGAATTCCCGGAACAGTTCCGGCAAGCCAATGACTAGGAACGCCGCCAGCAGCACGCCGGCCATATTGCCCGCTCCGCCGAGGATGACGATCATGAACAAGACGACCGATTCCCAAAAGCTGAACGATTCCGGGGAAATAATCGTCATCTTGGCGGCGAACAACGTCCCGGCCATTCCCGCCCAAGCGGCGCCCAGACCGAAGACCGCCAGCTTGTAATAATCCGTATTAACGCCGCTGCCCTCCGCCGCGACTTCATCCTCGCGCAGATAATTCAGCGCCCGGCCAAAGCGTGATTGCTTCAGGCGATAGAACAGAAAAATCGTCAGGGCGACGAAGCCCCAAATCAGATAATAGAAATGCTGCGGCTGGCGAATCACGAAACCAAAAAAATTAGGGCGACTGATGCCAAAAATGCCATTCGCGCCGCCGGTAATACCAAAGACGTCATTCACCAGCGCAATGCGCACAATCTCGCCGACGCCGATGGTGACGATGAGCAGATAATCGCCACGCAAATGCACGACGGGCCGCGCCACTGCCAGCGCAAACAGTCCAGCCACCAGCCCGCTCAATGGTAAGGTCCACAGGATCGGAATCTGATAGCGGGTATTGAGAATCGCCGCGGTATAAGCTCCCATCGCATAAAAGGCGGCGTGGCCCATATTAAACAGCCCGGCTTCACCCAAAATCAGGTTCAAACTCAGCGCCAACAGCGCATACAGGCCAATGCTGTTGAGTACGTCCACATGATAGGCATTCAAAAATAGCGGCGCGATTGCCATTAACATGGTGAACGCTACCACGAGTGGCAGATCGAGACGGCCCATGATTTTATGGTGATATCCTGTTAAATATTCTATTTTTTTCATGATTTGCTTTTGAGCGCTTCCCCATCTGCATACATTAATGAACCGAACCCGCCAACATCAAACATCCATTTTTAGCGCCTGCTTTGCCCAAATCCGCACCCGTAATTCTTCCCCCACCAACTCGAATTCCGGTTCCCGCCCGGACAGCAGGCGCGACAGGCGGATAATCAGCCGGGGAATGCCGGTACCGATGGCGCTCATGTGGCCCAGTTGAGTCAGCAGGGTCGCCAGCCGTCGGTTACGTTCTGCATGGACACCCAGCCGGATGTTGTCCAGCGTGATCGAATTGGGTAATCGCCCGGGACTCCGTACCTCCACCCGATCCGCAAACACGAACAGGCGGATTTGCGAGCCGCTCAGACTGTAATCACGATGAGCAACGGCATTCACTACGGCTTCGCCCAAAGCCTTGCGGTCATATAATGGGAGGTCTTCCCGCTGGAATCCCAGTTCCCGCGCCGGCTGGCGGATATTTCGCTCCAGGAACAGGCGGGCGTCAGTGATGATCTGCGGCAACCGTCCGGTGATCTCGCGCCGATCCAGAATATCGGCATCTTCATCAAACCCGGCAAACGCCACCGCGGACAACCGACTCTGCGGCATGAACCGTTGCGGATCAGCGCCGAAGATCAACAAGCCAGCGACGGTCAACCGCCATTCACCATCGACGTTATCGGTCAGTCGCAGGTTTCTCAGCATGGCTTCCACCGATAATTGGCTTTGTTCCAGATGGTCGGCCAGCGGTAAACCAAATTGGGCCTCGTGATAGGCCGCGAACGCCTCCTGCGCTAAATCATGCAGCGTCGTCTCCCAAACCGGGCTTTCATCGTAGTGCAACTCGCCAGCCGCCTGGGCGATGCGCATCAATTCTCGACCCGTTGCGTCTTTCTTGTCTTGGCCGACCCGGAGGTAAAACCGGCCACCTGCCGTGCGATACGGCTTCAAGCGGTTCAGGGCCGGCATCACGGTCAAGGCAACGATATCGCGGTTTTCGACCGTGTACTGCTCTAATACCGGGCTGATTGGCGGAATGCAGCGATCCCGGCAGAGATGGCTCAGTATTTGGAAAACCTCAGCGCTGTTGGTTAAGCCCACAATGGAACCGTTATCGTCCACGCCGACATACAAACAGCCTCCCTCGCTGTTCGCAAAGGCGATGATCTCACCAGCGATACTTTCCAGATTTTCCAACTGGCGCTTAAATTCGCGGCGCGGGCCTTCGCCTTGGGCGATGTCGGCCAACAGGTCATGCGTGTTCATTCCTGCTCTTCCGTCACCGGCGCCTCTAAACCTTGTCCGCTACTCTTTCGCCCAATAGCCCGGTGGGCCGGACAATCAGAATCAGGATCAGCACCAGAAAAGCAATGGCGTCTTTCCAGGCAATGGAGATGTATGCCGCGCCCAAGGCTTCAATGACGCCGAGCAGTAAACCACCGACCATCGCGCCGGGAATATTGCCAATCCCGCCCAGAATCGCCGCGGTAAACGCCTTCATGCCGTAGATCCAGCCCATGGTGAAATTGATCTGGCCGTAATACAGCCCCACCATCAGGCCCGCGACGCCGCCCAGCGCCGGCCCCACCAGGAACACCAGCAGAATGACTCGGTTCACATCAATGCCCATTAACCGCGCGGCGCCCTGATCAATCGCCGCGGCGCGGATCGCTGTGCCAATTTTGGTTTTTTGAATGAACAGATACAGGGCGATCATGATCAGCACCGAAGCCAGCACGATCAGTACCCGCATCAATGGCAGGTACAGGCCGAACACATTCAGCGTCGCTGCCGGCAGGATGTCATCGGGATAGACCTGGAAGCGCGCGCCGTAGATCAGCATCAGGGTGTTTTGCAGAAAAATCGACGCGCCCAGCGCCGACACGACTGCCGATAACCGGGGCGATTCCCGTAATGGCCGATAGGCAGCCCGTTCCAGAATCGCCCCCAGCACCGCGACCAGCCCCATGACCATCAGCACCAGAACCAGCACACCCAGGGCGAAGCCCAGCCGGTCAGTGAGCGCCAGCGAGGTGAGCAGGGTCAGGCCCAGATAGGCGCCGTAAGTAAATAAATCGCCATGGGCGAAATTGATTAACTTGAGTACGCCATAGACCATGGTGTAGCCCAGAGCGATCAGGGCGTAAATGCCGCCCACCGCCAGGCCATTAGTAAGTTGCTGGAAAAATTCTTCCATGAGAGGGTCGGAAAGCTTCAGATTGAAGGAAAAGGAATGCCGAGTTGCCGACAAATGCTCGCAACCGTGAAATCGTTGATTTCACGATGACGAGGAATAGCGGTGCAGCGATGATTGACCAGATTTTCCCAAATGGAGTGCTCGCTGCCCTCCCCCAATAATTGACAACCCTGCTGGCGTAAATGAAGCAATAAATCCCGCCGTTTCATGCGGTAATCGCTTCTTCGGGCGTCACCTTCACGCGGGAAGCCGCGTTCAACACCAAATAAATCGGTTCTTCAAGATCCGCATCAGCGTAGGTGCAGGTTGCGTCGGGAGAGGGTAAAGGTTCGCCAGACAACAGGCAGGTCTCCGCCATGTCCACCAGCGCGCTGGCCAGCAACCGTCGGGCTTCGGGCAAATTTTCCGCGCAGGTCATCGCTCCGGGAAAATCCAGCACCTCGGCATGAACGCCGCCCTCGACAAATTTATACATCGCCTTGTAAATCAGCATGTTTAATCCGTGTAGCGCTATTTTGCAACGAGACCTTCAGCCCTTCTCCCAATGGTCGGCATGACCGGAGAAGGGCTGACAATGCCCTACAACTTCTGCATGACGAAGTGGCCTTCCGCATCGACCTTGTAAACCCGATACACCTCGCCCTCGCGGTCGCCCTTGGCGTCAAAGGAGATGGGGCCGCTCAGACCGGAGTAGCCCTTGAGGCTTTTGTGGAGGTATTCAGCGACCTTGCCGCCGTCGGTGGATTGGGCGCCCTCGATGCCGGCTGCCGCCACGCGGAAACCATCGCCGGCCAGCACCACCCAGATCGACGCTGGGGCTTCGTTGTATTTCTGCTGGTAATCCGCCAGAAACGCCTGGGCCTCCGGCGTATCCAGATCCTGCGGTTGCGGCGGGCTGAGGAAATAGAAACCTTCGGCGGCCTCTTTACCTGCACTCTTGACCAGATCAGGATTGTTGGTGGCGTCGCCGCCAATGAACGGGACAGCCCAGTCCATACTCCGCTTTTGCCGCAGCAACAAGCCCGCTTCGGGATAGTAGCCAGTGAACAGCACCACATCGGGATTGGCGCCTTTGAGTTTGGTCAGAATGGCGGTGTAATCGCGCTCGCCAGGCGTCAGAGCGTCAAAGAACACCACTTCCGCGCCCTGCTTCTTCAACAAGGCATTGGCTTCATCCGCCAGACCCTTGGCGTAAGACGTGCTGTCATGCAGAATGGCGATTTTTTTGAAACCCAGTTTCTCAATCGTCTGCGCCGCCATGCGACCCTGTTCATCGTCACGGGGCGCGGTGCGGAAGAAATGCTTGAAACCCTTTTCCGTCAAACGGACCGCTGTGGAGCCGTTGGCGATTTGCGGAATGCCAGCCTCGTCATAAATGGTCTGACTGGCCTCAGTGACGGAAGAGCCGTAGGTGCCGATCACGGCAACGACGCCCTTCGTGGTCAGGCGCTGGGCGGCCAGCGAGGCCGTGCGCGGGTCGCCGCCGTCATCCTCGGTCACGACCTCGATTTTCCGGCCCAGGACCCCGCCCTTGGCGTTCTGCTGCTCGGCCAGCAGTTCGACGATCTTCTTCATGCCCTGACCTTCGCTGGCCCAGGAACCGGTCAACGGGGCCATCAAGCCGATCTTGACCGGATCCGCCGCCTGGGCCATGCCGCCGCCCATCGCTAAGCCGACCGCCGCGACTAACGCCAACAGTTTCTGCTTCATCCGCATTCTCTCCTCGTGGCTGGAGCCGGCTGGTTGGGTTTTCTGGAAGCCGGCATCATGATTTTGCAACTTACGAACAATAGCAGCGAATTTCAAAAAGCGTCAAACTCGCTGAATGGCCGACAACGGAACACGCATCGCCACGGGCCGAGCGTTCGCCAGCACAGCCGGTTTTTCCTCCTCGTCCTCGTCGATCTCCTCCCACCCGCCGGGCAACCAATGCGGCGCTGGACCACCGTGGCGTGCGCCCAGTCCGGCGAAATTGAACAGTCCGGCATCGGCCAAATGTGACGGCGCGACATTGCCCAGTGCGGCGAAAATACTCTCCACTCGCCCTGGAAACTGCTTTTCCCATTGCCGCAGCAGCGCTTTGATTGCCTGGCGTTGCAGATTTTCCTGTGAACCGCATAGGTTGCAGGGAATGATCGGGAACTGACGCGCTTCGGCATAGGCGGCCAGGTCGCGCTCCTTACAGTAGGCCAGCGGCCGGATCACGACATGCTGACCATCGTCGCTCAACAGTTTCGGCGGCATGGCCTTGAGCTTGCCGCCATGAAACAGATTCAAAAACAGGGTTTCCACAATATCGTCGCGATGATGGCCCAAGGCGATCTTAGTCATACCCTGTTCAGCGGCGAACGCATAGAGAATCCCGCGCCGCAGCCGCGAACACAGCCCACAGGTGGTCTTGCCCTCGGGAATGACCCGCTTGACGATGCGATAGGTATCCTGCTCGATGATATGAAAGGGAACGCCAACGCCGCGCAGATACTCCGGCAGCGCCTGTTCGGGAAAACCCGGCTGTTTCTGGTCGAGATTGACCGCGATCAACTCAAAACGCACCGGCGCCCGCGCTTGCAGATTGCGCAGGATATCGAGCAGGGCGAAAGAATCCTTGCCGCCGGACAGGCAGACCATCACCCGGTCGCCGTCCTCGATCATGTTGAAATCCTGAATGGCTCGGCCAACGTTGCGCCGCAACCGCTTCTGAAGCTTGTTAAAATTCAACTGCTGTTTCCTGATCGCCGCCGTCATCGCTCACTCTCCGGGAATCCTGTGCAGGGCGGGAAACTTTACCCGAAATCCGGCCAGGTTGCGTCAGAGGGATTCGCTTGCCGCCTGTTCGTTAGCGGACTAGACTCCTTTCATGACCACGGTCAACGCCGTGCGTCGGGAACCGGCCCGGTTCCGACCCCTACAACCCCCCGCCCTTTTTTGGAGAACCCTGCCTATGGAGACGAATGACGTAGAGCACTACAAGCGCCGGCTCGTCGAACTGCGCGTTGAGCATCGCGACCTGGATGATGTGATTGCCCGCCTGGCTAAAGACCCTCTGGTCGACGAACTCGAACTCAAGCGGCTTAAAAAACGCAAGCTCATGATCAAAGATCAGATCAGCCGCCTGGAAAGCAAGGTGATTCCTGATCTGAACGCCTGAGCTGATCAGAAAAAAAGTGAGCCGCCCAGCCTTGCGACGCACGGCGGCTCTGAATCGCTTAACCTGCTCATCTGCAACGATTCGCCACACTTCCGGGCATGGAGTTCCCGGGCCTGAACGACCCAGTCATTCCGCCGAATGCGGCCGCTAAAAATTAGTATAAAACCCTGACAACGACGCTTTGCGGCCCGCGCCCCGGCGTTTTTAAAGTAATCTATTTGCAGATGAGTCAAACCAGCTCGCCGGCTGAGTTTCCCCTCCACCCCTGGAATCTTGTTGATCGCCCCATGATCCTGAGCCGTTTTCTCAAGCCCAAGTGGCACACTACCGATCCTGAAGCTGGCAAGCCGGCTTTGCAGGCGCTGGAAAGCCCTGATCCTATCCTCCGCCACGCCGCGTTGGAGCGCCTCAACGATCTCGATCAATTGCAGACTCTCGCCCGTGAAGACGCCGACGCCGGGGTGCGGGCCGCCGCTCTGGAGCGCTACCAATTCCTGTTGGCGGGTAAAGCGCCCGATGGTCCGCTGTTGGCTGACCGTCTGGAACGCCTGCGCCAGAGCGCTGATCCCGCGCTAATCGATTTTCTGTTGCGTCAGGCCGTCGAACCGGAGTTGCGGCTGGCGGCGCTCGAACGGACTGCCGACGAACCGGCGCTGGTCGAGATCGCAGTTCACGATCCGCAGATGGACATGCGCCTGGCCGCGCTGGAACGGGTGAGCGAACCCGAAGCGCTGGACCAGATCGCCCGCCAGAGCCGTAACCGTGACAAGCGCGTCTACCGCCAGGCGCGCGAACGGCTGGACGCGCTGATCGCCGAGAAAGTGCGCGCCAGCCATATTGAACGGTTATGCAGCGAGATGGAGAACTTGCGCTGGGATGGGGAAAGCAGCCTGAATGCGGGACGGTTTCCGAAACTGGAACAGGAATGGCGCGACCAGGAATCAGCGGCCCCCCCGGAACTGCGGGAACGTTATACCCAGGCGCGCACCCGTTTTCTGGCTGAACGGCAAGCCAGCGCCAGCCGTCGAACTCAGCGGCTGGAATTGATCGCTTCGCTGGACGCTTTGCTGGAACGGCTGCGTCAGGCCGACGAGTCCAGTCCCGAACTGGACGCCTCGGTTCAGTACGCCACTCACGAAGCGCCCGCTGCCTGGGCTTATTTCGGTCCCGTTCAGGACAGCGAGGGCCGGCGACTGGAACAGCAGTTTCAACAACGTGTCGAGGACATTCAGGAACAACAGCGCGTTTTGCATCGCAATCAGATCCGCACCCTTCATTTGCGTGAAGTGTTGCAACAGGCGGAAAAGCTGTTGCAGCAGACCAGCGAAGTTCACGATGCCGACCTCAGGCAATTGCAGCAGCATTGGGCCGGCCTGGAGCGTCCTGAATCCCGGACGCTGGCGACCCATTTGCAGAGTCAGTTTGATGGAACGCTGGATAAATTGCGCGCCCGGATACAGCGTCAGGCGCAGGAACGGGGTCGAGAATGGCAGGAGCTCCAGGAACTGGCGACGCAACTGGAGGCCGCCATCGACAATGGCGAATCACAGCAGGCCATGACCCTGCATGAGCAGGCTCGCCAGCGGTTGAAGCGAAATATCGGGCTGAACCGGGCGCAAATGGCCCAGATTGACGAACGTCTGCAAAGTTGCGCGGGCCGCATTGGTGAATTGCGCGACTGGCGGCGCTGGGCGACCCATCAGGCTCGGGAACAACTCTGCGGGACTGCGGAAAGTCTGATCGGTCTGGAGGTTGATCCGACCGAGATTGCCCAGCGCATCCAGCAGGCCCGCGATGCCTGGAAAGCGTTGGATCATCGTGAAGGCGCCGCGCCCAAGGGCCTCTGGAAGCGATTCAACGGCGCCTGCGAACGCGCCTATGCGCCCTGCCAGGAATATTTTGAGGAGCAGTCCCGCGAGCGCCAGCAGAATTTTGCAAAGAAAATCGCCCTGTGCGAACAATTGGAACAGTTTGAATCGACGACGGACTGGATGCAGGTAGACTGGCGCGAGGCTGACCGGCTGCGCCGCCGCACCCAGGAGCAATGGTATAAATTGGGGCCGGTGAACCGCGCCGACCGCAAACCGCTGGATCGACGCTTCCAGCAGGCTCTGCAACGGCTGGACGCCCACCTGGGCGCTGAGCGCGACCGGGAACTGGAACGCCGCCAGCAACTCATCCAGCAGGTGCAGGCGTTGGTGGACTGCACGGATTTGCGCGCCGCCATTGAAACGGCTAAACACGCCCAGGCGGAATGGCATCCTACGGTGCAAGCTTCGCCCCGCCAGGAACAGGCGCTGTGGAAGGCCTTCCGCGCTGCCTGCGACGCCGTGTTCGCCCGCCGCCAGGCCGAACAGCAGGCGATGGACGGCGAGCGTCAGAGTAATCTGGCCAGCAAATTGGCGTTGTGCGAGGAAATCGAAGCGCTGATCCACGCCGATGAGGAGCAACTCGCGCCGGCGCGAGTGCGTTTGCAGGCCATTCAACAGGAGTGGGATGCCATCGGGCCAATACCCAAAGCCGAACAGCGCACGCTCGACCAGCGTCTTGAGACGGCGCTCCGTCAGCTTAACCGGCGCGAACAAACGCTGCGCCGCACCCGCTTCCAGCAAACTTCTCAGCATTTGCACGAACGGGCCAGGCAGTGCGCGCAAGTTGAGGCCCTGTTGATGGACCCCTCAGTGGACGCAGACACGCTCGCATCGTATCAACAGACTTGGGCGGCATTGCCCGCGTTGCCAGCGGCGTTGCTGGAACCGATGCAGCGCCGGTTCGATGCGGCCTGCCTGGCGCTGACCGGCGCTCCCGAATCGGCCCGCGAATTGCGGGCCAACCTGGAGCGGAATCTGGAACGCAAAAAGGTTTGGTGCGTCTGCATGGAAATTATCGCCGGGGTGGAATCGCCCCCCGCGTTCGCGTCACTGCGGATGGAATACCAGGTGGCCCGGCTATCCGCCTCGTTGGCCGGCGCGGCGGCTAAGAATGATGTGCTTTACGACCCTCAGCAATTGCAGGAGCAATGGCGTCTGACCGGCGCGCTGCCCGCCGCTGAGGAAGCGGAGTTGGACGCCCGATTCATGAACGCAGTACGGGCCTGGCGACAGCGTGAAGAATAACAGTCGTTTACGCCCTCTCTCCCAGCGCTCTTCAGGGGAAAAAGGCGCGGCGTGGAATGGGGGAGAGGGACGGGCTGAAAGAATGCGTGTCCTGTGAAGCCCGGCGATTTGTTGCTGGCGCTGCTGGCGAATGCAGCCTGGTCAGTGAATTTTCTGGCGGGCAAAGCGGGCGTCGAGCATTTTCCGCCCCTGCTGTTTTCCACGCTGCGCTTTACTGTTTTACTGCTGTTGCTGCTGCCCTGGCTGCGTTGGCAGCCGGGCAAAATGCGTCAGGTGCTGCAAATCAGCGTCGTACTGGGCGTCCTGCACTTCAGTTTGATCTTCATTGGCCTGGACGCCAGCGGCGATATCGCTTCGGTGGCGATTGCCGCGCAACTCTATGTACCGTTTTCGGCGTTGCTGGCGGTGGTTTGGCTGGGCGAACGGCTGGATCGTCGGCGAGTTGTCGGTATTGCCGCCGCTTTCGCCGGGGTTTTGGTGATCGGCCTGGACCCGACGGTCTTCGCCCATCTCGACGCCCTGGCCTGGATTGTCGGCGCAGCGCTGGCGATGGCAGTGGCGACGATCCTGATGCGCCGCCTGTCCGGGGTCGGCGTTTTTACGCTACAAGCCTGGATTGGCGCGGTAGCCACGCCTTCCCTGTTGCTGATGTCGCTGTTGCTGGAACAGGGCCAGATGGAAGCGTTGCGCAGCGCCGGCTGGTTCGATTTCGCCCTGCCTGTTTACTCAGCCATCGGCGCTTCGCTGGTCGGCCATGGCATTGTCTATTATCTGCTGACCCGCTATCCAGTCAGCCTGATTACGCCGCTGCTGTTGCTGGCTCCCGTGCTGGCCGTATTGCTGGGGGTGCTGTTCTGGGGCGATCAACCCACCTGGAAATTATTGCTGGGCGGATTGATGACCCTGATTGGCGTGGCGGT
>Ga0209573_1001940_pt1 | contig 28704 bp, 28 predicted proteins | sample TNRBio252014_DNA_FD_185870 | JGI IMG/M metagenome (GOLD analysis project Ga0209573, IMG submission 185870) | Wastewater treatment Type I Accumulibacter community from EBPR Bioreactor in Madison, WI, USA - TNR Reactor_6/25/2014_ DNA (SPAdes)... | ecosystem: Engineered > Bioreactor > EBPR >...
CAGGAGGCGCGCACGGGGGGCGTTAACAAGACTCTATCAGGAGATTTCGCCAGCCTTGAGCGCGGCGCAGCCGCTGCCCCATCGGAGCGCCAGGAGGCGCGCACGGGGGGCGTTAACAAGACTCTATCAGGAGACTTCGCCAGCCCTGAGCGCAGCGCAGCCGCTGCCCCATCGGAGCGCCAGGAGGCGCGCACGGGGGGCGTTAGAAAAGTTCTTGTCACCGGCGCGGGTGGATTTATTGGCCGCAACCTATGCCCCATGCTTCAGGAGCAGGGATGGTATGTGCGTCGCGTGGTGCGACGGCCTCAGGATCCGGAGGCCGTGGAATTAAAAGATATGGGGGCGGATACGGACTGGAATGACATATTGCAGGGAATGGACGCCGTCGTGCATCTCGCAGCACGGGTGCATGTGCTGCGCGAACAGGCCAATGAGCCGAGAGAACGCTTCCGTCAGGTCAATGTGGATGCCACGCGCCGTCTGGCGGAGCAGGCGGCCAGCGCGGGCGTAAAGAGGTTCGTGTTTATCAGCACTATCGGCGTACATGGCGTAAAGACAAACGGGGAGGGGTTTAAGGAGAGCGATCCTCCCCATCCTCTCAACGATTATGCGCTCTCCAAACTGCAAGCGGAGGACGCGCTTAGGAAAGTGGCGGAAGAAACCGGGTTGGAGGTGGTGGTTATCCGCCCCCCCCTGGTCTACGGCCCCGGGGTCAAGGCGAACTTCCTGATGTTGCTGCGCGTGGTAAAACAAGGGCTTCCTTTGCCTCTGGCTTCGATAAAAAACAAACGCGACATGATCTATGTCGGCAATTTATCGCACGCTATCGGTGCTTGTCTGGTGCATCCGCAGGCGGCGGGAGAAACATTCCTGGTCGATGACGGCGATACGGTCTCCACTCCTGATCTGATCCGTCGGATCGCCCGTGCCATGCACCGGCCAACCCGACTGCTTCCCTGCCCTGAATCATTGCTGAGACTGGGTGGAAGAATACTGGGGCGTTCGGATATGGTGCATCGCCTGGTGTCTTCGCTGGAGGTGGACAGCACGCATATACGGAATACGGTAGACTGGATACCTCCCTTTACGTTTGACGAAGGGTTGATGGCTACCGTGGAATGGTTCCGGCGCGAACATTGCAAATAATTGAGGTGCGCGTGAGAATGGCGCAATCTGGGATATGCCATAGTGTGTATGCGGTATTGACTCTGCATACCCAGACGGTATGAAAGAGGCATGACGCGAATTTGTTATGTAAACGGACAGTATGTCCCGGCGACCTATGCGGTTGTTCCGATGGAAGACCGGGGCTATCATTTTGCCGACGGCGTGTATGAGGTGATTGTTTTCTTCAACGGCAGGCTGCTGGACGAGCAGCCGCATCTGGAGCGTCTGAAACACTCGCTTTCCGTGTTACGCATGAGCCTGCCTATGTCGGAAGCGGCGCTGAAGCTGGTGATGCGGGAGCTGATGGCTAAACACCCATTCAAAGACGGGTATATTTACCTGCAGATTACACGCGGCGTGGCGCACCGGGATCACGGCTTTCCCGCAGGCGTAAAACCCAGCGTGACGATGTTTGTCAACCGTGAGAAAAAACCCACCCGCCAGCAGGTGGAACAGGGAGTCTCCGCCGTCACTGTCCCCGATATTCGCTGGGGGCGTTGCGATGCAAAAACGATTTCGCTCCTGCCCAATGTATTGGCACGGCAGGCTTCCATCGAAGCGGGGGCGCGTGAAACCTGGCTGGTGAACAAGGACGGTTTTATCACGGAAGGCTCGCACTCCAACGCTTTCCTTATCAAGGGCGGCAAAGTCATCACCCACCCGGCGGATGAGCATATCTTAAACGGTGTGCGCCGGATCAATATACTGCGCCTGTGCAAGGAGAACGGCATTGACGTGGAGGAGCGCCCCTTCCATAAGGACGAGCTGCGCGATGCGGAAGGCGCGTTCATGTCGTCGGCCACCTCCAACGTGCTGCCCATCGTAAGCGTGGACGGGGTGAGCGTGGGCAACGGCCAGCCGTCGGAACTGACGCAGCGCATCTACGCACTCTATCAACGCCATGTGACAGCGCAGACGGGAAAGCAATGGGAATATTAGCATGAGCCTGACCAAACCTCATACCCTGCTTTTCGATTGGGACAATACGCTGGTGGATACCTGGCCGATCATTCACCGCGCATTGTGCGACACGTTTGCCCCTTACGGCATGGAGCCATGGAGCATGGAGCAGGTGAAATCCTACGTTGCCCGCTCTATGCGCGAGGCGTTTCCCGACATTTTCGGTGACCGGGCGGAGGAAGCGGGCGAGCTTTATATGGCTGCGTACCGCAAATATCAGTTTGAGTCGCTGACGCCGTTGCCGGGTGCCGTGGAAGCATTGAAGACCCTTAGAAACATGCCTTTCCGGCTGGGAGTGGTCAGCAATAAGCGCAGCGAGTTTCTGGCGCGGGAACTGGCGCATCTGGAGCTGGAGGAGTATTTTGATACGGTGGTCGGTGCAGGCGACGCCGAACATGACAAGCCTCATGCCGCCCCCGCATTGCTGGCGCTGCTGAAGCTGCATGTAACGCCGGACAAAGGGGTGTGGTTCATTGGCGATAGTAACGCCGATCTGGAATGCGCCTATAATGCGGGAGTGACGCCGGTGCTTTTCGGCGAATTGATCGAGCAGGAGCACGATGCGCAGAAGCGTATCTATCGTGGGTGGGGATACGATGCCTACGCGCCGGGCTATAAGGAATTTCTGGAGTTAGTCCACCAGTCCTCTGCACGCTAGCGCATTCACTACCCGGTGGATTTCCGCCAGTCTTTCTGAGCCTGCTGCATCAGGGCAAGAAGCGCCTCATGCTTATGTTCTTTCAGCGCCACGGCCAAAGCGCGCAGGCGTTCCTCAAAATCGCCCAGTACCGTCGCAACATGCTTCCAGGCTTTGGAGATGCGCTCGATATCGGCGTCCGGGGGAGCCTGAAGGGGCGAGGTAATATCCATAAATCCCTGCCCCCCGTAGCGCGCCAGAGAGAGGGCGTCGCGCTTCTCGCATAAGGTAATGGCGCTTATCAGGCAGGAAGCCGCAATGCGTGGCAAAAGCTGCTCCACGATTTCCTGTGTTTTTCCCTCAGAGGCTTCCCCCAGCGTTTCGCCCGTCTTCAATTCCGCGATGACGTGGTTTAAGACGGTGAGATAATATTCCAGCGCCGCGGAGAGATGGGACTCGTTGGCAAGCGCGATATCGCACCAGAGTTCCGGGCTTGAGCCGCCGATGCGCAGAAAGTTTCGCAGCGCCCTATCCGGATTTTTGCCGTAAGCGGCCACGGTGCCGGAGGCGGCATAGGCGACAAGATGTGGCAAATGCGACATATAAGCGTAGATCAGATCATGCTTCTCCGCGCTCATTATCTCGCAATGGGCACCCAGCGCCTCCCATACATGGATGGCCAGATCAAGCGCGGCGGGCACGGCGTTTTCTTCCGGCGTAAGAATGACCCGGCGGTTGACGAAAAGGTCTTTCTCCCCTGCGCCCACACCGCTTTTCTCGCTGCCTGTAATGGGATGCGCCGGTATGAATAAAGCGGTTGCCGGAATATGCGGACTCACGGTGGCGATGATGGATTGTTTGATGGAGCCGGTATCCATCACCAGCGTGCCCTCTTTCAACAGAGGGGAAAGTTTGCGTGCGACTTCATCGAAGAAACGGGGAGGGGTGGAAATAATCACGAGGTCTACGGGCTCCGAGACTTCCGCGATTTTCGTATGAAATTCGTGGATGAAACCATGGACGCGCAGGGATTCCCCAGCCAGAGGGTTGTTGTCGAAACCCACGATCTGGCGTGCGAGGTGGCGGGAAAACATATCCTGCGCCAGCGAGGAGCCGATGAGGCCGAGGCCGATAATGGCGATGCGGTTAAACATGGCGCATCGTCATTTCCGCAAAAGCGGGAATCTCAGTCTTATCGAGATTCCGGCTCGCGCTTCGTCTGGCCGCAATGACGACAGCACATGTTTTCATACGGTTATCTCTTTGATCGCGGCGAGGAGTTTTTCATTTTCCGCGGGCGTGCCCACCGTGATGCGTACGCAATCGTGCAGACCGTAAGCCTTTACATCCCGCACATAGATATGCCGGGCGGCAAGTGCGGTCACCAGCCGCTCCGCGTTTTCAGGGGAACCGCAGCCGATCAGCACGAAATTCGCTACGCTGGGATGGACTTCGTACCCTAAGGCCGCCAGTTCGAAAGCCAGGGCTTTCAGGCTTTCGTTATTGCGGTGTTTTTGCTGCGCCACCCACTGCGTGTCTTTCACCGCGGCGATACCGGCGGCCTGGGCGGGGCTGTTGACGTTAAACGGGCTGCGCACCCGGTTCATGACATCGATAATGGCTTCCGGCCCGTACATCCAGCCCAGCCGTATTCCGCCCAGACCATATATCTTGGAGAAGGTGCGCAGCATCACGGTGTTCTCCGTGGACTCCACCAACTCCTGCCCGCAGGAATAATCCTCGGCATCCGCCCCCGGGTATTCCGCATACGCGGCGTCGATGGCCAGGATAATGTCCTCCCGCAGTCCTTTTCGCAGACGCGCCAGCTCCGCCTTGCCAAGATAGCTTCCCGTGGGGTTGTTCGGATTGGCCAGAAACAGGATTCTGGTGCGCTCGGTAACCGCTTCCAGCAAGGCGTCCACATCCGCGGTCAGGTTCTTTTCCGCAGCGGTAATGGGAGTGGCGCCGCAGCCTTTGGCGTAGATGGAGTACATCAGGAAGCCATGAGCGGAATAGAGCACTTCGTCGCCCAGTCCGGCGTAGGCATGTACCAGCAGGCCGATCAGTTCGTCCGATCCCGCGCCGCAGACAATGCGCTGTGCAGGAATGCCGTGCGTCTGGCCGATGGCTTCACGCAGGGCGCTTGCTCCGCCGTCGGGGTAGCGGTGCAGTTCGGCGGCTGCCTCTTTATAAGCGGCCAGTGCGGCGGGCGATGCGCCAAAAGGATTTTCATTCGAGGAGAGCTTCAGCGGCGTGATCGTACCTCCCCGTGCCGTTTTACCGGGTGTGTAAGGGGAGATGGAAAGAATACCGGGTTTAGGTTGGATGGCCATAGAGCGTTACATTTTTTGAGGGTGAGGGTAGGGGGTGGCATAGGCGCCCAAACAGGTAACATGCGGCCTGTCTGCGCCACAGGCGGCCAGTGCCTTTTCCAGCGCCGTGGGGAGCGTCGCATCGCCGTAATGGAAACCGGCGACGCGCATGACGAGTGCGTTGCCAGACGCGGGGATATCCAGCGCCGTAAGCGACAGGGAAAGCTGAGAGAGAGCTTCACGGCAGCATTTTTCCCACTGTTCCCTGCGTTGGGGGGATTCACCGGCAATCAGGAACAGGGTTTCATCGTCGCCGGTGGGGAGGATTTCCACCCGGCCAATCGCGAATGCGGGCGGAGATTCTATCGCTTCATGGGGGCTGCGCAGAAAAGGCAGATAAGCAAACACCACCGGCCTTTTTTCGCTGTCGACGGCGAGCAATTCCTCCCACCAGGACGAGGGCGCTGCTCCGGGTGTCACGGTGACGATGCCGATCGTATGCGGATTATGCGCGATATCACTCATGACGGCGGCGGCTTCGGTATGTAAAACGCAGGGAAGAAAGCCGCCGAAATATTCACGCGCCAGGAAATAAGAGCGGGGATCGTGCGGCGAGGCGAGGACAGAGAGGTTAAGGGGCGATTCCATGGCCGTGGACGCCCCGATGATCGTGCGCCAGATGGTGGCCACGGCCAGTGGCGGAAAAGAACCGCCCTCAAAACGCCGGATCAGGTCGCGCAGCATCATGGCTTCGCGCCGTGGGCGGATGTAGCTGGTGCTAATCTTCTGTTCTTCCTTGAGTTTCCCCACCTTTGCCACGATCTCGCAACGTTCCTGCAACAGATCGGCGATGATGCCGTCGATCCGGTCTATCTGCTTACGCAGGTCATCGAGCGAAGTTTTATACTTGTCATTCGCTTGCGGCATCGTATGTTCTCTGATGTGCGATAGAGTTGGCATAAAGGCGTTGTGTACCATGCTCATAGCAGCTTGCAAATAAAATATATGCGGAACATCCCGTGAATCCCTTGGAGAGTATTGAGAAGCTTGCATCCCCTTTTGGCCCCGAATACCGCATGGCGGAAGTAGGGCGGATGGCGCATATTTGTACGGACGTTCCCTTAAAGCTGGATTGCGGGATAGAATTAAGCACAATTCCCATTGCCTTTCAGTGCTGGGGAAAACTGAATGAACGAAAGTCCAACGTAATACTGATTTTTCATGCGCTCACGGGCGATCAGTATGTGATCGGCACCCATCCTGTGACGGGTAAAGCGGGGTGGTGGGAACAGATGGTGGGCTCTGGAAAGCCCATCGATACTGATCGTTTCTTCGTGCTGTGCGCCAATGTGCTGGGGGGGTGTATGGGCAGCTACAGCCCCAAAACCGTCAACCCGCAGACGGGGAAGATGTTGGGGCTGGATTTTCCGGTCATCACGGTGGGCGATATGGTGCGGATGCAGGTGGCGCTGCTTGATGCGATGGGGATTGGCGAGGTGTTCTGCGCGATTGGCGGCTCCATGGGCGGGATGCTGGCGCTGGAATTCGCGGCGCGTTATCCGGAGCGTGTGCGCTCCTGCATCCCGATTGCCACGGCGGCACGCCATACGGCGCAGAATATCGCGTTTCATGAGATTGGGCGGCAGGCGATCATGGCCGATCCCGACTGGGCGGGGGGGCGGTATGCCGATGAAAAACGCTACCCCACTAAAGGGCTGTCGGTAGCGCGCATGACGGCGCATGTAACCTATCTTTCCGAGGACGCGCTGCAACGTAAATTCGGGCGCAGCCTGCAGGACAAGGACGCCTTCACCTTCGGCTTCGATGCCGACTTCCAGGTGGAAAGCTACCTGAGGCATCAGGGGATTTCCTTTGTCGAGCGGTTTGACGCCAATTCCTATCTTTATATTACGCGGGCGATGGATTATTTCGACCTGGCCAACGCGCATGACGGGCAGCTCTCGGAGGTTTTCAAAGGTACGAAAACACGCTTCTGCGTGGTGTCGTTCTCCTCGGACTGGTTGTTCCCGACGGCGGAATCCCGCGCCATCGTGCGGGCGCTTTCGGCGGCGGCGGCCAATGTCAGCTTCTCCGAGGTCAGAACCGATAAAGGGCACGATGCCTTCCTTCTCGACGAACCGGAATTTACCTCCATCATGCGGGGATTTATCGACGGTATGGCCAAGCGGGAGGGGATTGGGTAAACCTCTGTCGTCATGGCGAGGAGGAGCCGGCTCCTCCCCGCTTTCGCGGGGGCAGGCTTATACGGCGGGGTGAGAGTTCCAGATTGCTTCGTTCTTGCCCAATGTTATAATTTGTGTTATAACTTCATTATAATGTCCATTATAACTAACAGGGGTTCCTTATGTTGACGGTAAAACTCACCCAGATCGGTTCTTCGCTCGGTATCGTGTTGCCCAAGGAGGCGTTGCAGCGCCTGGGTTTCGAGAAAGGCGACCAGGTCAGTCTGATCGAGACGCAGAACGGCTACACTATCGCCCAGAAGGGCAGCGCGTATGAGCGTCAGATGGCGTCGGCGGCGAAGATCATGGATCGCTACCGCAACACGCTGCAGAAACTGGCGGAATAAATGAGCGAAGCCTCCATTGTCCAATGGATCGAGGAAGCCTCAGTCGTCGAAATTCAACGGGAGCTGATTGCGCGTCATGGCGGTCTGCATGGGTTGCGTGACAAGGCGTTGCTGGAATCGGCGCTGGCGCGGCCGCGCAACCTGATCGCGTACGGTGCGCCGGACATCTATGAGCTGGCTGCCTCCTACGCGGTGGGGTTATGCAAGAACCATGCATTCATCGACGGCAACAAGCGGATTGCCTTTGCTATCGCTGCGGTGTTTCTGGATGTAAATGGTTATGAACTGACCGCTAACGAAGGCGAGGCGACGGTTGTCATGCTCGACCTCGCGGCGGGGCTGATCGAGGAGCCGATGATGGCGCAATGGTTCAAGGATTTTACGCGCAAACAGGCATAACCCCCTTCCTTGCCGCAATGGCGCTGGCGTTTGCCGAGGAAGTCCATTACATACATTTTATGAACACCGCAAAACTCCGACCCGACCTGACCGTCATTGCCTCGCTGATTGCGCCCGGCTCGCTGGTGCTCGATATCGGCTGCGGCTGCGGCGAGTTGTTGCAACATCTGGCGGAGCACAAGCAGGTGGAGGGCAGGGGGATCGACCTTAACCAGCAGAAGGTGGGGCAAGCCATTGCCCGCGGCCTCTCGGTGATCCAGGGGGACGCGGACGAAGACCTCGCCTATTATCCCGACAAAGCCTACGATTATGTCATTTCCAGCCAGACCTTACAGGCGATGAAGCATCCTAAAGAGGTGCTGACCCAAATGGTGCGGGTGGGAAAGTACGCGATTGTATCAGTGCCCAATTTCGGCCATTGGCGCAATCGCCTCTATCTGGGGCTTAAAGGGAAGATGCCGATGTCGGAAACCCTGAGCTACCCGTGGTACGAAACGCCCAACATCCATTTCTGTACGCTGGCCGACTTCATCGCCTTGTGTGAGGAAATGAGGCTGACGATCGAGGAACGGCATGGGGTTGGCGGTGAGGGCGGCTCCTGGAAGTTCCGGGGGCATAGTATCTACGCCAATCTCATGGCGGAAGAAGGCGTGTTTCTGCTCCAGGGATAAATGCCTGTCATTCCTTCTTGCCTACTCTCCTAATCCTTGCTAGTTTTCCGCCTCTGTCCATCAGCGGGATGCCAATACATTGCCTATACATGAGAAATTGAAGCCGGTCATTATCTCCGGGCAGGAAGTTTTACCCATTGTGGAAGGCGGCAAGGGTATTGCCGCAACGAGCGGGCAGAGTGCGGGCGCATTTGCCGCTGCGGGCGCGGTGGGGACGTTTTCCGGCGTCAATCCCGATTTCTACGATGCGTCGGGACAGCCGGTGCCCTATGTCTATACGAGCAAGACCCGCCGTGAGCGCCATGAAGAGCTGGTGGAAATGAGTACCCGGGGCGCGGTGACGCAGGCGCAGATCGCGCATGAAATGTCCGGCGGGCGCGGGCGTATTCATATGAACGTATTATGGGAAATGGGCGGCTGCGAGCGTATTCTGGTGAATACGCTGGAGCGCGCCAGAGGGTTGATTCACGGCGTGACCTGCGGCGCGGGGATGCCTTATAAACTCGCCGAAATCGCGGAGCAGTACAAAGTCTATTACCATCCTATCGTTTCTTCCATGCGTGCTTTCCGTGCGCTGTGGAAACGCTCTTATGGCAGGGTGCCCGAATGGCTGGGCAGCGTGGTGTATGAAGACCCTTGGCTGGCGGGGGGGCATAACGGCCTGTCCAACAACGAAGACCCGGAAGTGCCGCAAGACCCTTATCCGCGTGTCGCGGAGTTGCGCGGTTTTATGAATGAAGTGGGATTGCAGCATGTGCCCATTTTAATGGCGGGCGGCGTCTGGCATTTGAAAGACTGGGAACACTGGCTGGACAATCCCGAAATCGGCCCGATTGCCTTCCAGTTTGGCTCCCGCCCGTTACTTACGCAGGAAAGCCCGATTCCCGATGCGTGGAAGCGCCATTTGATAACGCTGGAAGAAGGCGATATTTTTCTCAATCGCTACAGCCCGACCGGCTTTTATTCCTCGGCGGTGAATAACGCATTCATTCAGGAACTACGCGACCGCAACGCACGCCAGATTGCCTATGCCACCGAGCAGGAGGGCTACCTCGCCGTGCCCCTTCCGTTGGGGCCGCGGGGACGACCGGTCTATATCACGCCCGAAGACAAGGAAAAAGTGGACGGCTGGCTGGCCGAAGGTTTTACCGAGGCGATGAAAACTCCGGATTCGACCCTTGTTTTCGTGACGCCCGAGAAGGGCAACCAGATCCATATCGACCAGATCGAATGCATGGGCTGCCTGTCGCATTGCCGGTTTTCCAACTGGAAAGACCATGACGACTACACCACCGGCAAGAAGGCCGATCCGCGCAGCTATTGCATCCAGAAGACGCTGCAGGACATCGCCCATGGCGGTTCCATCGAACACAATCTCATGTTCTCAGGCCATAACGCCTATAAATTCAAGGACGATCCGTTTTATGCGGATGGCTTCGTCCCCACCGTTGGTCAGCTCGTCGAGCGGATCATGACAGGGGAGTAGGCGATCAATACCCTTGACGTGCCCCTGATAGGTACTTATAATTGTACATGTACTTAAACGGGGAACATCCTGATGGAAACGCTAAGCTATACCGCCGCCCGCAACAGTTTTAAGGCCACTATGGATAAAGTCTGCGACGACCATACGCCGGTGCTGATTACGCGGCAGAACGAACGTCCGGTGGTGATGATGTCCCTGGAAGATTATCAGGCGATGGAGGAGACCTTTTACCTCCTGCGCAGTCCTGCCAATGCAGCGCGCCTGCTGAAAAGCATCGCGCAGGCGGAAGCGGGAAAAGCCGCCCCGCACGCGCTGCATGAATAATGGCGACGCTGAGCGTGTGTTTTACGCCCCTTGCCTGGGAGGAGTATTGCGGTTGGCAGCGCGATAAGAAAGTGCTGGCGCGTATAAATGCGCTCATAAAAACCATTCAGCGCACCCCGTTTGAAGGGGAAGGAAAACCGGAGCCGCTAAAACATAACCTGACAGGGTACTGGTCGCGGCGTATCGATCACGAACACCGGCTGGTCTATAAGGTGGAGGATGCACGGCTGCTTATTGTCCAGTGCCGCTATCATTACTAAAACTTTTCCTCTTTATACGCGCCGAAAAAAGCGGATTTTTCCATCCAGCCCTTGTACCCCTGAATCTCGAGATAACACCAGGAGAGGCTGCAACGCAGCAGATGGCCGATGACCATCGGTTTGGCGATGAGGACAGTGGGCGATTCTGCATCGGGATTGCGGCGCAGTAATTGCTCGTGCCCGCGCACTAGTGCTGAGCGTCTGCCCGAAAGCAGGCCGTAATGAAGCCAGCCTTCCGCCCCGTCCACATCGCGTATTTGCCGCCAGTTGCCATATTCGTCGATAATTTCCACCGGCATCCCTTTGCGGTGATAGACCCAGCGGATGGGATAGCGGGTGCCCGGCCCTGCACGCAGATTAGCCTCGTTTGAACCCAGCGATGCAAAGCGCGGCAATCTGCCTTCAGCATGGGCGTAGGGAGGAAGGGATAGAAAGAGGATGATCAGTACCCACCGCATGGCCTAAAAGAATTCCAGGCTGACGGAGAAGAATTTTTCCACGCGCTTGATGGACTCTGCGGTGGCGATCATCACCACGCGGTCTTTTTCCTGAATGATGGTGTCGCCGCGAGGGAGGATAAACTCGTCGCCTCTGAGCAGCGCGCCGATCTGGATGCTTTTGGGAAGCTGCAACGCACTGATGGGCTGACCGACCAGCGAAGAGGTGGCGACGGCTTCTGCTTCGAGGATTTCTGCGGCGCCGTCCAGAATGGAATGCACGCCGCGGATTTTGCCGCGCCGTACATGCTGCAGAATGCCCGATACGGTCGTTTCCCGTGGATTGACGGCAATATCGACCCCCAGATTGCCCAGCAAGGAGATATATGAGAAGTTGTTGACCAGAGTAATGGAGTGCTTGCATCCGCTGCGCTTGGCAAGGAGTGAGGCGAGAATATTCACCTTGTCGTCGTTGGTGACGGCGATCATGGTTTCCGTGGACTCAATGCCGCATTCTGCCAGAATATCACGATCCAGCCCGCTGCCATGAATGACAATGGCGCGATCAAGCCGTTCGACGATTTCCTCAGCGCGGGATTTATTGGATTCGATCAGCTTGATACGGATGTGCGGGTCTTCCCGCTCCAATGCCTGGGTAATGTAAAGCCCGACATTCCCGCCGCCGACGATAATAATACGTCGCGCCTCATGTTCCTCATGCCCAAAATGAGTGAGCGCCTGACGGGTGAATTTCTGATGGGTGACGACGTAGGCCGTATCGCCGGGGGAGACGATAAGATCCGGCCTGGGCATCGTGAAGCGGTCTTCGTGAACCGTGCCGAGAATGCGCATGGGGGTATCCTCGGTGCGCGATTCAATCACACTTAAAGGCAGGTTCACCAGCGGGCAGTCTTCGTCGCACCGGATGGCCAGAACGCGGATGCGGTCATCGGCGAAAGGAATCATATCCATCGCGCCGGGGACATGAAGCCGCCGCAATATAGCTTCCGCCACCTCGATTTCAGGCGAGATAATCACATCAATGGGCAGATGGTCGTGCCGGTAAAGATGCTTCCATTCTTCCAGCAGGTAATTGCGGTGGCGGATGCGGGCGATTTTACTGGGAACGTTAAACAGGGTATGCGCCACCTGACAGGCGATCATATTCACCTCGTCGGAATAGGTCACGGCGATCAGCATGTCCGCATCCTGCGCCCCGGCGCGATCCAGGACGGAAGGGTGAGAAGCGTGCCCCAGCACTGCTTTCGCATCCAGTGAGTCATTGATTTTCTGGATGAGCTCCGGGTCTTTGTCAATCAGGGTGACTTCGTGGTTCTCACGAATCAACTGTCTGGCAATATGATAGCCGACTTGCCCGGCTCCGCAGATAATGACGCGCATAAGAGTGCCTGGTGTTTAGAACCTCGTGCCTAGTTTATAGCGCCATGCTTCCCCTGGCACAAGGCACTAGACCCCGGGCACTCGCTTAAGCAGGGATTTTCTCGTCACTATGGATACCCAGCATCTTCAGTTTGCGATGCAATGCCGAGCGTTCCATGCCGATAAAAGCCGATGTTTTCGAAATATTGCCGCCGAAACGGGCAATCTGCGCCGAGAGATACTGGCGCTCGAAAATCTCCCGTGCTTCGCGTAAAGGCAGGGACATAATGGCATTGTTGTCGTCCGGATGCATGATGGTCGAATGGGTTTCCAGCAATTCCGGAGGCAGCATATCGACATCCACCGGCTTGCCGTTTTCTCCCGGCGACATAATCAGCAGCCATTCCATGATATTACGCAAATGGCGTACGTTGCCCGGCCAGCTATAGGCCTGAAGCACGGCCATGGCGTCTTCGGAGAAGTACCGTGCAGGCAGCCCGGCGGCTTCGGCGGCGCGCTTCATGAAGTAATTGCACAGTTCCGGAATATCCTCACGGCGCTCGCGCAGCGCGGGCATGTGGATGGGCACGATATTCAGGCGGTAATAGAGATCCTCACGGAACCGTCCCGCTGCCATCTCCGCTTTCAGGTCGCGGTTGCTGGCGGCGATAACACGCACATCCACCGTCACACGCTTATTGCCACGCACGCGCTCGAACGATTGCTCCTGCAGCGTCTTCAGGATGCGGCCTTGCGTTTCCCATTGCATATCGGCGATCTCATCGATAAACAGCGTGCCGCCATGCGATTTCTCGAACAAGCCCAACTTCGCCGCACCGCCCGTGGGGTTGGAATCCTCCACGCCAAACAGTTCGGTGTCCACTTGCGAGGGCAGCAGGCTGGCCGCGTTCATCACCACGAAGCTGCCTTTTTTGCGGGCAGAACGTTCATGGATCATTCGCGCCACCACTTCTTTGCCCGTTCCCTCTTCGCCTGTAATCAGGATGCGGCTGTTGGTGGGGGCGGCTTTTTCGATGGTCTGGCGCGTCGTGTTAATGGCGGCGGAAGAACCGATCAGTTTATTTTCCGCTTTGCCGCGCACCTTAAGTTCCTGGTTCTCATTGCGCAGGCGGGAGACTTCGAGCGTGCGGCGGACGATATGCATCAGCTTTTCGGCCGTGAAGGGCTTTTCGATAAAATCATACGCGCCCATCTTGATAGCCGTGACCGCCGTCTCGATATTGCCATGACCGCTGATCATAATCACCGGCACGCCGGGATATTTGCTTTGCATGATCTCTAAAATGCCCAGCCCGTCCAGCTCACTGCCCTGAAGCCAGATGTCCAGCACCACCAGCCCCGGCACCCGTTCCGCCAGCTTCTTGAGCGCCACATCGCTACTGCCCGCTTCGCGGCTGGTAAAGCCTTCGTCGGAGAGAATTTCTGCAATCAATTCACGGATATCATCTTCATCATCAACAACCAGTACGTCCATGCTCATACACTAATAACCCATATTGAGTGTTAAAAAAAAGTAATAAAAAACAAAAGCCTGGCCGAGACTGGACGGTAGTTGTATATTTGCTACCTGTTGTAGAAATGATACATTAGACGCTTGCTTCGGGAATTTCAATAGCAATCGGTAAAGAAATTGTAATCAATGCTCCGCCCGCTTCCTGATTGGCCAGAGTGATGGTGCCCTGATGGTCCTGGATAATTTTTTTGACGATCGCAAGACCGAGTCCGGTGCCCTTGGCGCGGGTCGTGACATAAGGCTCCATCATCTGCTCGATTTTGTCCGGTGGGAAGCCGGTGCCGTTATCGCGCAGCTCGATTACGATGGTGTGCTCTTCCGTCCGGAGCCTTACGTCGATGCGCCCCGAAAGCTCCGGATTTTTCTCCTGCCTCCGTTCTACGGCTTCTGCGGCATTCTTGAGCAGATTGGTGAAAACCTGTGTGATCTGGCGTTCATCGCAAATCACATCAATATGTTCTCTTTCGCTTTCAATGCCGAACGCAATTTCCTGATGGGTGGTCTGCGCGGAGAAGATGGCCTGATTGATAATCGCGTATAAATTCTCCTTCTGGAATTTAGGTTGCGGCATCCGTGCGAAGGAGACGAATTCCTCCACCATTCCCCCGATATCCCCGGCATGTTTAGTGATCGTGTCCAGATATTTATTAAACGCGGCCTGTTCTTCTTTCGCTTGCGGCATATATTTTTTACGCAGCCGTTCCGCGGCAAGCTGGATGGGGGTGAGGGGGTTTTTGATTTCATGCGCAATGCGCCGCGCCACATCCGACCATGCTGCGCGGCGCTGCGCGGCCACGAGAGGGGAGATGTCGTCAAAAGTAATAATATAGCTTTCGATGTTTTCTCCCTGTAGCTGCGCCGTCACCCGCACATGCAGCGTCAGCGTGTGCGATTCGTTGGCGACCACGACATCTCCCTGATGCAGCTCTTCCGGCGTTTCGCGTGTCTGGTATAACAATGCGGCAAGCTCCGGCAACACCTTATGAATATGCGTGCCTTTGTAATCTTCCTGGTTTTCCAGATCGAGCAAGGTGGCGGCGGAGGGGTTGTAATGGGTGATTTTCAGATCGGGATCCAGCGCAATCACCCCGGCGGAGGCGCCTTCCAGCACGGCTTCGGTAAAGCGCCTGCGCGCATCGATGGTGCGGTTGGCCAGCGTCAGGTCGCGGCGTTGCGCCTGGAGCTGTTCGGTCATCCGGTTGAAGCGTTGGATCAGCGTGGAGATTTCGTCTTCTTCCTTGCCACCCGGATCGACGCGGATGGAAAAGTCCCCCGCCCGCACGCGCTCCGTGGCTTTAATCAGGCGCGACAGGGGCACGACCAGCTTGGAAGCAAAGATAATGCCGTACCAGACCACAGTCAGCAGCAGCAGCAGGGAGACCACCACGAATACCACCGAGAACTGTACCTGAAGACCCGAGATTCGTGACTTCAGATGCTTGTATTCGGCTACCGCGCCATTGGTCTGCTCCATATGGGTCAGGACTTTTGTGTCCACGAAACGGCTGATAAGCAGGTAAGTGTTGCTCAGCTCATCCATCTGCACCAGGGCAAATATCTTGTCGTCATTTTCAAAAATAACCACTTCGCCCTGAGCGGCCTGATCGAACAATTCCGGGGGCAGGCGCTCGAAAGAGAGCGAAAAGGAAAGGCGCGAGCGCCCGATGATTTTTTCATCCTGCAACACGATGGATTCGGCCAGGGAGCGAAGAACCGTTTGCCCATTGATAAGCTTATTGAAAAATACGGGATTGGTGACCGCCGTATGAAGTTCACGCTTCAAATCGCTCGCCATGGCGATGGCATCGGCGCGCAACGTGGTTTTATGCTCTTCCAGGTAGGCTTGCGCGACCGCGACCGACTCCTCCAGCGCGGTGCTGACCCGTTCGTCAAACCAGGATTCGATGCCGTAATTGAGCAAAATAGCGGTGAAAACGGACACAATGATGGTAGGCAGGATGGTAACGATACTGAAAACCGTGATAATGCGGGTTTGCAGCCGCGATCCTGCGCCGCCTGCGCGCAAGGAAGACCATAAGCGCAACAGCCGGTAGCCGATGATGGAACCCAGGCTGATAATCAGCAGTACGTTGGCGGCGGTGAGCGCCTGTACCAGCCGCGAGTCAAGATCCAGCGGTTCCCCGGTGCGGGTGATGGCGATATAGGTGCCGCCCACAGAGAGGACAATCAGCAAAAAAAGCACCAACGAAACCCGTGCCGCCAGCCTTCCGGAGCGCAGCCATTTAGGCGTGCCGCCTGGGAGGGAAGCGGGATGGACGGGAAATTCATGCGGGGTACGCGGCGGAAGCATCAGCTATCCCCCCGTACGTTGCGTTCGAGCGTGATGCCGAGTTCGCGGATTTTTTTGCGCAGCGTATTACGGTTGATGCCCAGAAGGTCGGCGGCCTGTATCTGATTGCCGCCCACGGCTTCCAGCGCCAGCATAATCAGGGGTTTCTCCGTCAGGCGGATAATGCGCCCATGCACGCCCATCGGTGGGAGAGAAGGGGCGTGCGCCTCAAAATACTGTGTCAGAAGCCGGGTCACTGTTTCCTGATAACTCTCCGAGAAGGCGATGTTGCCCGCTTCTTTCGGCGCATCGTTTTTTCGCAGCTGTTCTTCTACGAGGCTGCGCGAAATGATTTCATCGCTGGATAGGGCGGCGATGCGATAGATGGCGTTTTCCAGCTCGCGCACATTCCCCGGCCACAGGTGAGCGGTGAGCAGTTCCATCGCCTCTTTGCTCAGGCGTTTGGCGGGAAGGCCTTTTTTCATCGCTTGTTTCAGGAAAAATTCGGCCAGCGCCGGGATGTCTTCCCTGCGTTCGCGCAAAGGCGGGATATGGATGGGAACGACATGCAGCCGGTAATACAGGTCTTCACGGAATTCCCCCTGCTTGCACCGCGCCTCTAAATTCTGATGCGTGGCGCAGAGGATGCGTACATTGGTTTTGCAGGGGATGGCGCTGCCAATGGGCATATATTCGCCTTCCTGAAGAACGCGCAGCAGCTTGGCCTGCGCATCCAGCGGCATATCGCCGATCTCGTCGAGAAACAAGGTGCCGCCTTCGGCCAGCGCAAACTTACCTTTGCGCCGCGCCAGCGCACCGGTAAACGCGCCTTTTTCATGCCCGAAAAGCTCGCTCTCCACGAGGTCGCGGGGGATGGCGGCCATGTTGAGCGCGACGAACGGTTTGTTCTTGCGCGGCGAGAGTTCGTGCAGCTTCCGGGCGATGACTTCTTTTCCCGTGCCGGATTCGCCCTCCAGCATCACGGTGAGGTCTACCTTGGTCAGCCGCGCCAGTGAGCGGTAGACATGCTGCATCGCGGGGGAGGAGCCGATCAGATCGCCGCTGATGCCGCTTTGCTCCTGCGTCTGCGGTGCATCGGACGGCGCTTCCGGCAAAAGCCGGGCGGCGCAATCGACCAGCAATCGCAGATCGAACGGTTTGGGGAAGTATTCGCTGGCGCCGCGCTGCGTTGCCTCCACCGCCGTCATCAGGGTGCTTTGGGCGCTGATAACAATGACCGGCAGGTCAGGACGGAGCAGCCGTATTTCCGATAATGCGTCCAGCCCGTTAAGCTGGGGCATCATGACATCGGTAATGACCAGATCGCCCAGTCCTTTGCCCACCCATCCGAGCAGCTCCCGCCCGTTATCGGTGACGCGCACGGCGAAGCCGCGCTTCCTGAGCGCCTGACGGATGACGGTGCAGATGCTCTCGTCATCGTCCGCGAGCAGCACCAGCGGTTGGGAACCGGAACGGGTATGCACGGCGGTTTGCGTCATGAAACTCCCTTACTTCCCACAAAAGCGGGAATCCACAGAGAGGTGTGAAAGAGATTCCCGCCTGCGCAGGAAGGACGATACGAAGAACGCATAATGCTTGCCTATTTTTTAGGCAGAATAATGCGGGCGCAGGTGTTTGTCATGTCCTTAATCAAATCTTCACAACAAAAGCATCGCATCCGCCGGGGGAGTGATATATTTCCTGAGGCTGAGGGAAATTAAGAGAGGGGAGAACGATGGAAACATCCGTGGGGGCGGATCAGCCCGTCAAAAAAATCATGATCGTCAGCGATGCCTGGGATAAGCATATCGCAGAAGGCACCACGCCGGACGGCAAGGACGGGCGCACGCAGCAGATCAACGGCGTGGTCTTCGCGCTGACCAGCCTGAAGAAGGAGCTGGAGAAGCGCGGAATCGAAGTGGGCGTTGTCTGGCCGGATCCGGAAAAATTCCGGCTTCATCCCGTCTCGAGAACGGAAGGTATCTACGCCGCTGATACGACGAACTATGCAAACGAGGAGCATAAGGTTCGCGAACAAATCGCCGCATTCAAACCGGATGCCATCTATGTCGCCACGCCCGAGGGCCCTATCGGCATGACGGCCTGCCGATTCCTGAATGAGCAACACATTCCCTACAATACCGGCTATCACACGCGCTTTCCTGAATATGTGCGCGATCGCTTTGGTGTGTCTACAAGAGCCACTTATCCCATAGCGCGCAGCGTGCACGGCTCAGCTCACAAGGTCATGGTGCCGACGCAGACCATGTGCGACACGCTGGCGAAGAATAGAATCCACAACACGGTAATCAAAACCAACGGGGTTGATTTATCGCGGTTCTCGCCCACGCCTTTGCCGGAAGGCCATCGGCTGCAGGGGATTGAGGGAGACGTCTATCTCTATGTGGGCAGGGTTTCCAAGGAGAAGAATCTGGAGGATTTTCTCAATCTCGACCTTCCGGGAACCAAAGTCATCGTCGGCGATGGGCCCCAGCGGGAGGAGCTACAGAAAAAATATCCCGATGCAATCTTTACCGGCAAAATACCGCAGGAGGATTTAGCGCCTTACTACACGCGGGCGGATGTGTTTGTCTTTCCCAGCAGGTCGGATACGTTCGGGCAGGTGGTCATTCAGGCATTGGCCTGCGGGACGCCGGTGGCCGCCTACAAGGTGGAAGGGCCGCAGGATATTATTACCGATGATAAGCTCGGCGTGCTTGAAGAGTCGGATTTGAAAATGGCGGTGGAAAAGGCGTTGAAACTCGGCAAGTCGGAGGAGTTGATACGGTTTCGTCAGGAGTGGATGAAAAGCCATTATACCTGGCAGCGTGCGGCGGATCAGTTATGTGAGAATCTTGCGCCGATTGCGCCTGAAAAATGGGAAGAGATCGGGCAGGCAAAAAGGGCGTGGGAGAAGCATATCGAGCCGTTTGCGCGTGGAGTGCGTGGTTTTAGCAAGGACAAGGAAGAAGATAGCCGAGGCCGCTAATACCCTTACTTCCGCGCCGCCGGGAGCATGACGGAAAATACCGTATTGCCGGGCTGACTCTCGGTGAGTTCGATCAGCCCGCCATGCTCGGCGGCGATTTTAGCGCAAATCGCCAGGCCTAAGCCGTTGCCCCCTTTTTTGGTCGTCACATACGGGTCAAAAATAGTCTCGTGCATTGCCTGCACAATGCCGGGGCCGTTATCCATCACGCTGACGATGATGGGAAGCGGCGTCTGCCCCTTCATGCGCAGGCGGAAATCATGCCGGAAATAGGTGGAAAACGCGATCACCGGATGCGCCACGTCTTTCACCGCTTCGGCGGCGTTCTTGGCCAGATTCAGAAATATCTGGATCAACAGTTCGCGGTTTCCGTACACTTCGGGGATGGAGGGGTCGTAGACCTCACGAAACGTAATTTTCCTGGTCAGGCTGGGATCGAGCACCGTCAGCACATAATGCAGCACCTCGTGAATATTGACGGCTTCGCGTGGCGCCTGCGCGGAGTGCGTCAGAAATTCCACTTTGCCCAGCGTGGCGCTGATGCGGTCTACTTCGCGCATCATCAGTTGCGTCAGCCTGCGTACTTCTTCATCCCCTTTGCCCTGCATTTCCTCCTGCAGCAATTGCGCCGCGCCGCGAATGCCCGACAGGGGGTTCTTGACTTCATGCGCCAGCATGGCCGCCATCAGTCCGGCGCGCTTGGCGATTTCGCGCTGGGTCACCTGTTTGCCGATGCGGTCGGCGCCCAGCAACGGGTCGATGGCGAGATAGGCTCCCGCCGGATGGGGCGTTGCGCCTTTTTGCGCGGTTTCCCACCGGGGGGAGACATACAGGTGGGTGCGCAACGTCCGCCCGTCCGTCAAATGGATTTCATGGTCGTAGGCCTTCATCACGATGCCGTGCGTCAGCGTGTCGCGCAGTAAATCCAGCAGCATGTCGTCTTTGCGGATAAGGCGTGAGAGGCTGGTGTTCTCAATATCTTCCGGGCTCAGGCCGAATACGGACTCGGCATAGGTGTTTGCCTGCCGCACCGTGAGCGAAGCATCAAGCGTGAGAACACAAAGGGGCAGGGCGTCAGAGAGCATAGGGCGAACCGCAGAGCGTTTGTCTTTCTTATACCCTCTTCCTATAGTAATACCACAAAAAGGAAAAGCGATGCCGGATACCTTACAGAAAAACCTGTTACTTGCCTTACGAGACGGATTGTCGCGTGAGGAGCCGGAAATCGCCGTCGGCATTGGCCAGGGCGCGGACAAGGTGTATTTCTCCTTCTCGCAGGCGGCGGAGGCCGGGATGTTGCTGCGCATCAGTGCGCTTACCACGGACGCGAAAGAAGGTGAGGAATGGTCGCGTGCGCTGGGGGAAGTCTTCAGTGTAGCGATTGCACTGGTTTCAGACGTGATGCAGCGTGCGAATCTTTCTTTCCAGACCGATGAGGGGGATGTGACGCGCATCCTAGCGCGTCGGGGACGCTATATTTCTTCCGCTTCCTTTGGCGAAGCCGTCTGGCTGCGCGCCGCGGATTTTCGGTCGGGAGAGGGAATGCGTGCTGCGAGCCAGGAGGAAATCCTGCTGCATGGGGACGATATGCCCCGTATACGCGAGGCACTCGAAGAATGGATACAATCGCTGCCTGAGAATTAGGCGGCCTGTGCCTGTATATCGCGGTCGCGGCTGAAGAACTCGCGGATACGGTCTTTTACGGCAGGCGCATCCGTGAGATGATTGACGGCAAAGCGGAATTCGGACGCGCCGTAATGGCCTCCGGCATACCAGCCCACATGTTTGCGGGCGACGCGGATGCCATTCTCCGTCCCGTAGAGCGATAGCATCGCGTCGTAATGCTCCAGCACCACACGGCATTTTTCTTCCGCGTCAGGCAGGGGGAGATGCTCCCCCGTTTTCAGGTAGTGCGCCACCTGCGCCGGAAACCACGGGCGGCCATAGCTGCCCCGTCCGATCATCACCCCATCAGCGCCGGACTGTTCCAGGGCGCGCTGCGCGTCTTCCAGCGTAGTGATGTCGCCGTTGACGATAACAGGCAGCGATACCGCCTCTTTCACCTGACGGACAAACCCCCAATCGGCGCTTCCTTTATACATCTGGCAGCGGGTGCGCCCATGCACGGTAATCATTTTGATGCCGACCTCTTCCGCGATTTTTGCGATTTTCGGGGCGTTGAGGTTGGTGTGATCCCAGCCCATGCGCATCTTCAGCGTGACGGGAATCTTCACCGCATTCGCGGTGGCTTCCAGAATTTTTGCAGCCAGCGGTTCGTTGCGCAGCAGAGCCGATCCGGCATCGCCATTGACGACTTTCTTCACCGGGCAGCCGAAATTAATATCGATGATATCCGCACCCCGGTCTTCATTCAGTTTCGCGGCTTCCGCCATGACCTCCGGTTCGCATCCGGCGAGCTGCACGGCCATGGGGTACTCGGTCTTATCTCGCCGCGCCATGCGGAGCGTGTTTTTGGTTTGCAGGATCATGGCGCGTGAGGCGATCATCTCCGAAACCACCATGCCTACGCCGTACGATTTCACCAGCTTGCGGAAGGCGAGATCGGAGACGCCGGTCATCGGAGCCAGCAGCACGGGGTCGGCCAGGGTAATGTCTCCGATGCGGATGGGATGCATATTTTTATTGCCGATCATTTCTTTCGCCCTATGTTACGGAAGCATTCGTGCCCCGGCATTGCCGGGTAATCTATATATCACATTGTATTGCCCGGATAAACCGGGTAATGACGAAAAAGTCAGTGTTCATAAGCCACGGGGGGCGCAATGGCAAGCACAAAAGTCTCTGCTTTGATTGTCGCGGGCGGCGTAGGCGAGCGGATGGGGGGCCGCGTGCCTAAGCAATACTGGAATCTGGGCGGTCAGGCGGTGATTGCGCGCACTATCCGCGCCTTTGCCGCCAGCGGGCATATTGACGATGTCTGGGTGGTAATTCATCCCGGGCATCGGCAGTTGTATGAGGATACCTGCGCCAATCTGAATGTGGCGGGCGTGGTGGAAGGCGGAGCAACGCGGCAGGCGTCCGTTCATGCGGGGCTTCTGGCCATGGAAGGCTCGAAGCCGGATTATGTGCTGATTCACGATGCGGTGCGGCCTTTTGTCAGCGATGCCCTGATTGAGCGGGTGATTTCATTGCTTGCCAAAGATGTATGCGTGGTGCCGGTTATCCGCGTGGCGGATACGCTCAAGGAGATTTCGGGCGACGAGGTGCGCCGTACCGTGCCCCGGGATGATCTGGCCGCCGTACAGACGCCGCAGGGATTTTGTTATGCCCAGATACGCAAAGCGCATGAGCTGCACCGTGACGAATCCTACACGGATGACGCTGCCCTGATGGAAATGCTGGGGGGGAAAGTGCTGTGGGTCGACGGCGATCTGCGCAATATGAAGCTGACCACGTCTCATGATTGGGTGCAGGCGCGGCTGCAGGTGGATATGAGCATGGAAACCTGCGTGGGCAGCGGATATGACGTGCATCGCCTGGTGCCCTTTGACCCGGAACTGCCCGCGGGAGAGCGCAGCATCAAACTGGGAGGGGTGGAAATCGGGCACCATCTCCGCCTGGAAGGCCATTCGGATGCCGATGTGTTGTTGCACGCGGTAGTGGATGCTTTATTGGGAGCTATGGGCAAGGGAGATATCGGCCAGCATTTCCCGCCCTCGGATGCACGGTACAAGGATATGGATTCTGCTTTCTTCGTGCGGGAAGCGAGGGCGCTGCTGGAGCGTCTGGGTGGCCGTATTGTGCATCTGGATGCCACGCTTATCTGTGAGTCGCCCCGTATCGGGCCGCACCGGGAAGCGATCGTCACAAAGATTTCACATTTACTGGAAATCGAGCCTGCCCGTGTGAATCTGAAGGCGACCACGACCGAGAAACTGGGGTTTACGGGCAGAAGTGAAGGAATTGCGGCGGAAGCGGTTGCTACCATCCTCTTGCCTAAGCTATAATATATTACATGAGCGAATACCTCCCTAGAGCCAAAATCATTAGCGATCCTTATGGCCTGCTTGCGACCTGGTTTGGTGTAGGGCTTTCACCCAAGGCACCAGGCACCATGGGGAGTGTTGCAGCCCTTCCGTATGCCATGCTGATCCATTATTTCCTGGGATGGCCAGCTTTGCTGGGGGCAGCGGTGGTGCTGTTCTTCGCGGGGGTGCGAATCAGCGATCTGTATATGAAGCGGTTTTCCCGCAGCGGTGATCCCAAAGAGGTGGTCATCGACGAAGTGGCAGGAATGTTTCTGGCGCTTTCTTTTATCGGATTCACGATGGAGGGATATATCTTCGGATTCGTGGTTTTCCGGCTTTTCGATATCCTAAAGCCGTGGCCGATTTCCTGGGCTGATAAAAAGATCAAGGGCGGGCTTGGCGTCATGCTGGACGATATATTGGCGGCAGTGGCCACCATTCTGGCCTGGGGAGCGTTGATAAGTCTCGGCTTTCCCAATTCCTACTGAGTTGCTCGATGTTTTCTGCAGCACTTCTTGCTTCTGCGCAGTCCGTTCTGGACAGGGCGCTTTCTCACGAGGTGCATGTCATCACGGCGGAGTCCTGTACGGGAGGATTGATAGCGGCGGCGCTCACGGAAGTGCCAGGTGCTTCCAGTGTCATATTGGGGGGGCTCATCACCTATGCAGACGAAGCGAAGATGGAGTTGCTCGGTGTGCCGGAAGCATTGCTGGCCGGTCACGGGGCAGTAAGCGAGGCGGTGGCTAAAGCGATGAGCGAAGGCGCGGTGTTGGCGGGACGCCATATGGTAGAACACGGTAAAGGTATTGTGGCGGTGGCTGTGACAGGGATTGCCGGGCCGGGTGGGGGAACGCCTCAAAAACCCGTAGGCACCGTGCATCTGGCAGTGCGCCATTACCCTTCCCATACAGTCCGTCATGAATGCGTCCATTTTAAGGGCGACCGCAATGCCATACGTCGGCAGACGGTAGAGAAATCCCTGGCGATGTTGCAGGCTATGTTAGCGGAGCTATAAGCGAGGCGCTTGTTTTTGCTATTGGATCGGCTGCAGGGCGTCAGACAAAGCCGCCAGACGAGAGGGGTCTCCGTTCCCGGCACGCGCTTGCGCATCGGCACCAAATTTGAGCAGGGTTTGAGCGACATCCGGTGCATTGCTGCGCGTGGCGTACATGAGCGGGGTAAGTCCCCGGTTGTCCGTCACATTGGCATTGGCACCATAAGAGAGCAACAATTCCGTCATCGCCGGGCTTCCGCGAAAAGCCGCATAGTGGAGAGCCGTTAAACCCTCCTCAGAAGCGGCGTTTACATTCACGCCCTGTACCAGCAACCAATGCACCGTATTAAGATCGCTGGCGCGTGCGGCCACCACCAGCACCGGCTCCCCGTTCTCGGCAATGACATCCATCGGGGTGCCCATGTTTTTTAAAGCGCGCAAGGCCGCGATATCGCCGCGTAATGAAGCGCCAATCACGCCGCGTTCCATATCGTTCGTCGTGCGCGCTATGGGAAGATGACGATTCGCTATCGTATAATGTTTGCGGTAAATAGTTTCCGGCAAATGCACCGATTTGAAATTAAAAGGGGGGGGAGGAGGGATCCTTCTTACCACTTTTTTTGGCGTTTCCTTTTCTTCTACAGGTTCTTTAGCGGCATCATCTGCCCCCGGTTCGGTGGCCGGTACATCCTGGGTATTAAAAGTAGGCGCATCCGAAAAGAAACGGTCTACCTGTGCAAGAGGGTCTTCAGGAGGAGGAGGAGGGGCAACATTTTTCAGATCCGGCGTGGCGGGCAAATCGAAATCCATCTCATCGCTTGGGGTTTCGTAGCTGAAAATAGGCTCTGAGGATTGCGCGTGGGCAGAAAAATTAAACAGGCAGAACATAGCCATCAATACCAGCAGGCTGGCTGCATGGAAGGAAAGCAAACCATGCTTTTCCCTTTCGTTAGCACACGCAGTGGCCATATGAGCATTCAATTGACGTGATGTAAACACCGGGCACCTCTTAATAACCAGTAAGTAATATACATGATTTTAGAGGCGTTGGGTGAATAAAATATTAAGTATAGCGTGCGATTTCTGTGAAACGAGCGGGTGTGGCTTTTCTGCCTGGCCGCGTCAATACTGCAGGAGGGCTTACTGGTTGGAGAGTTTTTTCACTTCGCGTTCAACCAGTCGTTCCACGATGCCTGGCAGGTTGGCATCCAGCCAGTCTTTCAGCATGGGGCGCAGCGCCTCCATCGCCAGGTCTTCGACCGTGGTGCCCGAACGGAACGGCATCCCCGGCGAAACGGCCTGTGACGACTGCTTCACGGGCTTGGGAGGGGACTGCAGAGACTTCAGCGCCTTGGCGGATGCTTTGGCGGCCTCACTGGAAAGAAGACTGTCGATATCGTCGAGGACGTCGGTGGGAGCTTCCCGCGGCGGACTACGGTCTACGGCTTCCAAAATGGATTCTGTGCGCGTGCTGTTGGCGCTGACCGGACTGATAACCGGTTGAGGTGAAGGGGGAGGTGGTTCCGCCGCTATGGGGGGGGCTGCTTCCATTACCGGCGGGGCGGCGTCCGGTTCTTTTTCGGAATACTCCTCTTCGTCCGCCACTTCCGTGAGGTCCAGCACGTCTTTGTCGGAAGCGGTAACCTCCACAGGTGCTTTCGTCTTCTTTGTATCCGCCATCTCCGTGTCTTCCTGATTCTCTTCGGCGATAATGCGCTTGATAGACTGGAGAATCTCCTCCATAGACTGGTCTTGAGGCTGCGCAGCTTCCTTGGCCATAGAGTGTACCTTACTCATTAACAACTAATGCGTGGATTACGCAAACTTACATTACACACTATAGTTAAATAGTAAAATAACCCTAAAGGAAACTAGAAACCGACAAACTGGTACTTCACATCGTCATAGTGTTCTTTGGGGTTGTATATTTCCGTCTCTATACCCAAATTTGACACGGTCAACTGCCCCATGGTCGCCAGAAGGTTATAGATAGTGACAATGCGGTCGTGTTCCGCACGCACCAGATTGACACGGGTAACAAAGAGTTCCTGCTCGGCGTCCAGTACGTCCAGCACGGTGCGAGAGCCATATAACTGTTCCTGTTTTACCCCGTCCAGTGCGATCTCCGCCGCGGAAATGGCGGATTGCGTGGCCTCAATGGTGGAAACGGACGTCTGCCACCGTTCCCATGCCTGAATGACGGCCTGCTCCACGCTCTCACGGCTGTTTACGAGTTCGTATTTGCGCTGGCTGGCTAGCGCCTTTGCTGCGCGTACGCGGGCATATTCCGCGCCGGACTGGTAGAGCGGAATCCCGACATTCACGGTGACTGAATCGGTGTCGAAGTCGCTGGAACCGGTAAATCCTTCCCCCTGGGAGCGCCGCATTTGTCCACGCAGGGAGACATCGGGGAGGATAGAGGATATGGCCACGTCCACATCGCTTTCCGCGGCTTTTTGGGTGTGGTTTACCTGAAGCATGGCCGGATTGTGTTTCAGCGCGGCTTCCAGGGCGTCCTGTTCCGTTCCTGGCAAGACGGGCAAGGTAGTGGGGCCTGTGGGGTTTTCGGGCTTGAAGCCGATCACCCGTTCAAAGGTGGCGCGGGAGGAGGTGAGATTGCCCTCGGCCTGAATCGCCTCGGATTCCGCCCGTGCCAGACGGGCTTCGGACTGCGCTACATCCGTGCGCGTAACTTCGCCGACATCGAAACGGTCGCGGGAGGCTTGCAACTGTTTCTTCAGCACTTCCACATTGTTCTTGCTTAAATCCAGCACGGACTGATCGCGGACGACATCCATATAGGCGGTGACGGCATCCAGCAGAACCTGCTGTTCGGTGTTTATAAGATTATAGCGTCCCGCGATTACACGCTCATCCGCGCTTTCCGTACGCGCCACGGTGCCACCGCCCCGGAAGATCGGCTGCTCGACGGTCAGGCTGCGATCTTCCACATCGCCGTGAGACCAGGGCGCGCCATCCCCGCTGACGCGCTGACGTCCTCGTCCGTACTCCGCCTGAATGGAAGGACGCCAGCCGGAAATCGCCTGCGCCACGCCTTCGTCCAGGTTCTCCAGTGCCTTGCGCTCTGTTTTGATGCGCGGATTGGTGTCGTAGGCGGATTTTAACGCCGAAATAAAATCCTGTGCAGAAGCCGGGGAGCCAATCAGCAGGGACGCGACCGCGGCACCCGCCATTAACCGGGCTGTCAGGCTTTTTTTGCTGGATGCATTATTCATTCTTATTTCTCCAATACCTAAAATTCGAAGGTGGCGCGTTTCTCAAAACCGGGCAGCAGGGGAACGGAGGCGTCCCGATCCTGCAGGCGGTGATAATGGGAACCATGGCGGGTGATTTTACATGTGCGACCCAGTCCGCTGCGGGAATCGGGGCGCTGCGTAAGGCTCTCCACGGCAACCAGTCTGCCTCCTTCCGCCAATTGCTCCAGCAGGCGGGCAGGAATCATTTGTACTGCGCCATTGATAAAAATTACGTTAAAAGGCTGGCTGTTGGGGACGCCGCCCATCAGGGGAGAGGTGATAACCTCCACATTCTGCGGATTATATTTGGCCAGTCGCTTACGCGCTTCGTTCACCAGCTCCTGATTTTCTTCCAGCGCCACCACCTTTCTGGCCAGATGGGCAAGCACGGCCGAGGAGTAGCCCAGCCCACAACCGATATCGAGCACCTTATCGGTGGGGTGTATATCGGCAAGTTCCAGCAATTGGCAAAATACCAGCGGCTCCATCAGGTAGCGACCCTGGCATAGCGGTATTTCCTCATCTACATAGGCGCTGCCCGTATAAAGGCCGGAAACGAAATCCTCCCGTTGGACGGCGCTCATGGCCTCCAGAACCCGTGGGTTGCGGATATTGTTAGTGAGAAGTTGCCCCTTGCACATATTGGAGCGAATAGTGGCCGATGTCTGCATGGTTTTTCGAGCAAGTGATGAAGTTACTTAGCTAGATAACCGATTCTTCCCCGCTGCGCCAGTGAAATTCACATTGTAGGGAGGGAAAACCGGCGTTAATATGACGGGCGTTGCCGTAGGCAAACAACCGCTTGGCGCTTGACGAAAGGCGGTTTGCTGCTATGGTGCGAATCCGTTTTATGTGGGGCCGGGTAGCAAAGTGGTAATGCACGGGATTGCAAATCCCTGATCGTCGGTTCGATTCCGACCCTGGCCTCCATGCTTCGCTCCTACCTTTCCACGTTTAGTCGGAATCGAAGCCTACGATCCTTATAGAAGCTCAGCACGCCCACAGGCGTGCGGGTCGGTTCGATTCCG
>Ga0209573_1001943_pt1 | contig 28649 bp, 25 predicted proteins | sample TNRBio252014_DNA_FD_185870 | JGI IMG/M metagenome (GOLD analysis project Ga0209573, IMG submission 185870) | Wastewater treatment Type I Accumulibacter community from EBPR Bioreactor in Madison, WI, USA - TNR Reactor_6/25/2014_ DNA (SPAdes)... | ecosystem: Engineered > Bioreactor > EBPR >...
TCAAAAGCTCCTCCAGCAACGCCGCACCACAGGCTGCATCAAGCCCCGGCATCATCTCGCCGGACGCAAGAAGCTCATCGTGGCCGAGCACCGCATGGCCATCCGCCACGCATTTGAAGCGCAAGCCAGACCTGCCCTGGCGGAGTTGCGCGAGCATCTGGGCCTCAACTGCACCCTGCTTAGGGGTCGATAGCTGACGGCCGTTACTCCGCCTGCTTCCCCCACCCGCGCAGCTTCATCGAGTGCGAGGGCGATCGATCACACGAACTTGATGACATGCTTCTGGCCGTGCTGCTCGTGGGCGGGGTTGAGGGCGCGGAGCTCGAACTCGGCGCGGTCGGCGTCGATGCGGACGATGACCCAGCCGCTGGGGGACTGCGGACTGAAGGTGTAGGCGATGGGGGGCAGGTTGATAAGCGGGAGGCCGGTCTTCTCGTGCTTGGACTTCAGCCAGGTGTGCGTGTGGCCGTAGATGAAGCCCTGGACCTTCGGATAGGCGGCCAGGAGGTCGAACAAGGCGTCGCTGTCCTGCAGGCAGGAGCCCTTTTTCTTTTCGTCCATGCTGGCCTGCATCGGGTTGTGATGGGCGACGATGAAGGTGGGCTTGTCCGGCGAGTTGCGCAGTTCGCGCTCGATCCAGACGAGCTGGGGCTGGCCGAGCATGCCGGGGGTTTTGTTCACGAGGTCGAGCGAGTCGAGCAGGATCCAATTCACCTGGGCGCTGGTGACGGTGGCGACGTGCTTGTCCGGCACATTCATGATCCGCTCGGCGTTGGGCGGCGGCGGGCCAATGACGGCGTTGAGGAAGTTGGTTCGGTGGTCGTGGTTGCCAAGGGTGCAATGAATCTGGATGGACTGCTCCCGCAGCGGCTGCATGCAGCGCAAAAACGTGACGTAGTCCTCGCTGATGCCTTCCAAGTAGGCACAGTCGCCGTTCACGATGAGGCCGAAGGGCTTCTGGCCGATTTTGAGCACCTGATTGGCGCAGCGGCGCAGGTTTTCCGCCATGCACACGCCACGCGCGTTGAGCGCCTCGTCCGCGGCGATGTGGGTGTCTGAAAACAGCACCCAGACCTGCTCGGGAATCTCCAGCGCCGACGTTTGCGCGGCGAAGGTTCCAAAAGCGGCGGCCGTGCCGCGCTTGATCCAGTCGCGGCGTGTCAGAGGTGGCAGGGTGATGGGCATGGGGAAAACAAAACGCAGGTTCAGGGCGAAATCGTGCGCGGCGAGGCGGCAGAAATGCTCAGGTGCCAAAGTAGCGGTCACCGGCGTCGCCGAGACCAGGGACGATGTAGCATTTTTCGTTCAAGCCATCGTCGATGGCGGCGGTGAAAACGGGCACGTCGGGATGCGCGTGCGCCAAGGCGGTGAGTCCTTCCGGGCAACTCACCACGCAGATCATGGTGATGCGCAGGGCTCCGGCTGCTTTGAGCTGGCGCAGGCCCTCGCAGGCGCTGCCACCGGTGGCGAGCATGGGATCGAGCAGGAACACGTCCGCACTGGCGAGGTTCGCGGGCAGATTGGCATAATAGGACTGCGGCAGGGCGGTCTCCTCATTCCGTCTGATACCCACATGCGCGACGCTGGCGTCTGGCACCAGTGGCAGGATGCCATCCAGCAATCCCAGTCCGGCGCGCAGGATGGGCACGAAGACCATGGGCCGCGCCAACTGTGAGCCGGTGGTCTCGGTGAGCGGTGTCCGCACCGTGATCTCCTGCACGGGCAGTTCACGCGTGGCCTCAAGAAAGAGCATGCGCGCGAGCAGGTTCATGTGCCGGCGAAACTGATGCGGGGGCGTGGCCACCGCGCGAATGGCCGCGAGATGACACTGCGCCAGAGGATGCTGGACGACGACGGGCTGCATGCGACGCACAGTGGCGTGTTTGGCCACGCTGGCAAAGTTTTCCACCACCGGATTGACGCGCATGATACGCTGTCTGCATGAAAACAAGGCTTTGCCTCACCGCCGCGACCATGCTGTCGCTGGTTTCCTGTGAAATGCCGCCCGCGCAGGACGCATCGAGTTATTACTATCCTTCGGCGCAGCATCCGTCCACGCCGCGCGAGGTCGTGAGCCATCGGTCCGCAGCCCGGAGCACTCCGGTGCCACGCGGCGGCTACGCGCCCGGCTCCGGCCCCACGGCCATGCCAGCGGCGGACCAGTTCATGTATCAGCGCAACGAGTCCGGCCTGTTTGGCTCCCGCAGCAGCAGCACGGTGATCCAATCCTCCGGTGGTGTGCAGAGCTACCAGACCATCGGCGGCGTGCCGGTGTATCCAGGGGCGTCGGTGCCGGGCTACATGCCCAACCAGCCATATTACGGCGCTCCCACCTCGCAGCAGCCGGTCTATGTGCCGGGAGTTGCTGGCAATCCGGGTTATTACATCAACCCGAGCACCGGGGCGAGGGTGCGGGTCAGCCCTTAAAGACTGACTGGCAAAAGGTTGAAAAGGCCGTACAGCGGTGCGGCCTTTCTGATCTGCGAGCTCTTGATTCCATCACAAAGGAGAAACTCACGCCCCGAGCACCTTGCTCTTCTCCGTGGCGGCACGCACGGCCTGGATCAGGGCGTTGCGCAAACCGTGCTGCTCCAGCTTTTCAAGACCCGCGATCGTCGTGCCGCCGGGGCTGGTAACTTCATCGCGCAACGCGGCGGGATGCTTGCCGCTGAGGAGCACCATTTCGGCGGCTCCGGCGACGGTTTGCGCGGCGAGACGCACGGCAGCGGCTCGCGGCAGGCCCATGAGCACGCCGCCATCGGCCAGCGCCTCGATCACGGTGTAAACATAGGCCGGGCCGCTTCCGGAGAGGCCGGTTACGGCATCGAGCAGTTTTTCTGAGACCTCATCCGCCGTGCCGACGGCACCGAGGATCTTCGTGGCGAGCGCGGCATCCTTCGCGTTGGCCTTGCTGCCACGCGCAAACGCCGCCGCGCCAACGCCGACGAGCGCGGGCGTGTTTGGCATGCTGCGGATGACGCGCTGTTTGCCCCCCAGCCACGTCTCCAAATGCGCGAGAGAAATGCCCGCCGCGATGCTGAGGTAAAGCCGCGAGCCTTTGACCTCGGCCAGCGTCTCGCACAGAGACTTCATGTCACCCGGCTTCACGGCCAGAATGATCACGTCCGAGGCCGCTGCGACTTCAGCAGGCGTGCCGGTGATGGATTTGCAGGTGAGGCATTTGCGCAGGCCGTTCACCGCCTCGGGCATCACATCACTGAGCGCGACATTGAGGCTGCCTTTGCCAAGCGCCTGCTCCACGCCGCGCAGTAACGCGCCGCCCATTTTTCCACAACCGATGAGTCCAAGTTTCAACATGCCCCTGACTGTGCGGCGGACATCGCATTGCGCAAGCGCGTCAATCTTCCCTTGCACAACGCCGTGGATTTTTGCCATGCTTGCATAAATCACCGGCCAAAAATGCCCGACGACCCTTTTCATCCTGAAAAACTCCTGGCCGGAGGCCCGTCGGCCAAGGTGTATCGCGGTGTCGAGACGGCCACCGGCCGCAAGGTGCTGCTCAAGGCACTGCTGCATGAGGATGAAACGCCGCACGCGCTGGACCGCGAGCGTTTGCAGCTCCTCGCGCCCGCGCTGATGCAGGTGCGGCATCCGCAGATCGCCGGCCTCATCACCATGCTGCCCACGGAGGACGAGTTTGCGCTGATCTACGACTTCATGCCCGGCATGAATGTCTGCGCCTTCGCCAATGAGCGCCGGATTACCCCCGCCGATCTACGAGCGCTCGCCGTGCAGCTCATGCACGCGCTGCTCGTCGGCGAGCAACTGCGCCAGCCGCACGGCGACCCGAAGCCGGGCAATCTCATCATCGCCGATCATCCCGGCGGCGGTTTGTTCATGCAGGTGCAGGACTGGGGCCTCTCGCTGGCCCGCAGCATTCATCCCACGGAAACGCTGTGGTTTCGCGCCCCGGAACTGCATGCCAGCAACACGCCGACGAGCCAGAGCGATCTCTTCACCGCCGCCGCGAGCCTATTCTGTCTCGCCACGAACTCCGCGCCAGCGCAGGGCGAGGAGGCTGCCGATCTCATCCAACAATGGCAGGCCTTTGACGCCGGGCCCGTGCTGGCGCATCTGCGGCCGGATCTTGATTCGCCTCTCAGAGACTGGCTCACCTGGCTGCTGCGGCCTGATCCACGTCAGCGCCCGCATTCCGTGGCCCAGGCGCTCGAAATGCTCATGCCCACCCTGCACAGCGGCTTCATTTACCTGCCGCAGCAGGCGCCGCAGATGGCCGCCGGCGCGCAGACCTCCCCGCTCGTTTCCGCCGCGCATCCCAACGCGCCGAAGCCCCGGCCCATCGTCTCCAAAGCCGCCGCCGAGGCCGCGAAGACAGCGGACCCCCCGCAGACACCGGCTGCGAAAAAATCATCCGCCGGGCGCATTTTCGTCGCCCTGACGCTCAATGGCATCGCCATCGCCCTGCTGGGTGTTTTGGCCTGGCCGGTGGTGCGTGAATGGGATTGGAAATCCTGGTTGAAGCGCGAGGAGGCATCGACCACGTCAGCCGCATCGCTCCCCGCCAGCATCGTCCTGGCATCCCCCGCCAAACCGGAGCTCGCAGGCGTGAAGGGGCGCTATGTCCGCATCGAGTTGCCAGGCAAAGCGGCGCTCAATCTCGCCGAGGTACAAGTCTTCAGCGAGGGAGCGAACATCGCCGTCAAAGGCAAGGCCAGCCAAAGCAGCACCTCGACCGGAGGCGACGCGGCGCTGGCCATTGACGGAAACACCGATGGCGACATGCCCAAAACCGCCAGCGTCACCCATACCGACGGACGCAAGACCAACCCCTGGTGGCAGGTCGATCTGGGGCAGGACATGCCGATTGAATCCATCGTGCTCTGGAATCGCACCGATGGTGACTTTGGCGAGCATATCCAGAACCTCACCGTCAAAATCCTCAGCACGCACCAAAGCGTCATCTGGCAGAAGCAAGGCATTGCGAAGCCGGATCCGCAGAGGCAGATCAGCATGCATGAATGAGGCAGAGGCTCATCTGCGGTCAGTTTGACGAACGACGCGCCGGGTGGCTCCCTTTATTGATCGTCGCGTCATTTTTCCGCCGCCTCCATTCTCCGCCTCGTCACTCCGACTGTCTGGGAGCGATGATGGTCTCCAGATTCCAAACGCGCATGGAGCGATCGTCGGACAGGCACGCGAGACGTCGGCCGTTCGGGCTGAAGACAAGCTGCCTGGGCGGGCAAACGGGGCCGCCCAGTTCTTCCATGAGCTTGCCGTCCGCCAGGTTCCAAAGCTTGATGGTGAGATCCTCGGAGGCGGTCGCAAGAATGAGGCGCGACGGATGAAAGGCGAGCGCCATGATGGGGCTGTCATGGGCACGCAGTTCCTGTTTCACTTCCAAGCTTTGCGTGTCACGCAGCCGCACCATGCGGTCCGCGCCACCTTCGGCGAGCAACGTTCCATCGGGAGAGACCGCCATGGCATTGATGACACTGCCATGGGTGACAGAACGCAGGCACTCCCCGGAGCAGGCATCGTATAACCACAGCCGGTCCTCCGAGCCAGACAGGCCGCGGGCCGATTTGGCGGCAAGCAGGGCGATGATGCGTGGCGAAGCCCCCACCCACTCCGCCTCGCGGATGGAATAGGCTTTGTCCCATGAGGCTGTGATGCTCTGCCCGCTCGTCGTTTCAACCACATAAAATGCGCTGGCGGCACGAACGAGAAGCCGCTCACCCGAAGGATTGAAGCGCATGAAAACCAGCCCGCCTGGCGCCGTGAGCCGCCGCCCCTCCACCACACGATTCATTTCATGGCGTAACAACTGGATGTCGGACGCGCTCTTGCTGGTGGAAGCCACCGCCGCCGCCTCACCATTCGCACTGGTAGTGACGAGACGCGCCCCCTTGTCGGATGCCTGCCAGACAGGGCGGGTCTGCGCCTCCCCGGCATCCAGTTCGAGGAGATGAATGCCGGAGCTCACGCCATGGGCAAAGATCAGATCGTCGCTGATCCAGAAGCTCGTGTTGGCAAACTCACGCGCCGGCAGGCGGAATTCCTCACTCAGGCCTTTCAGACGCCAGGCCTTGGCGGCACTGCCCGTGGCGAGAATCTCTCCCGAAAGTGGATGCACGCACAACGACCTCCCGGTGCTGCCGGCATTGAGCAGCGGCTGCAGAAAAATGCCGGTGGCCGCATCCCAGACCTGAACAGACTGGCGACCGCCCGAGAGATTGGAGAGGGTGATGAAACGCTTGCCATCCAGCGCATAGGCGAGGGCGGACACCGCGCGGTCATTGGCATGAAACTCATAGCGAATGCCGCCGGTCTTCACGTCGATGCAGCGCACAAAGCCCCGCTGATCGCCCGTCAGAACCTGTCTGCCATCGGGGCTGATGACCAGTGTGGTGAGACGTGTGCGCGGAGGGCTCAGCTCGCGAAGCACGTCTCCCGTGAAAGCGTTGATGATCTGGAGTCGCTGGCCGCCCGTGGGCTTGTTGCAGATGATCTGCCTTCCGGTGCGGTCAAAGGCGGCGCGCAGAATCGATTCCGTTCCTTCCGCGGTCCAAAGGACCTCGCCCGTGAGCGCCCGTCTCATGCGGGCAGGGCCGTTGCGAGAGATTTCCAGCAGGCGGCGGCCATCAGGACTGTAAAGGAGCGCTTCGGTGCCAGAACTTTCCCAGCGGCTGACGACACTGCCATCCCGCAGGTCATGAATGACAATCCCCTCGCCACCCGGCTTCGCCGCAGCGAGGCGCTCGCCATCCGGTGTCACCGCGAGGCAAACTTCGGAGGCGGAACGATCTTCAAAGTCGAGCTGAAAGTGCCGCAGGGTTGTTTCCGCGCCGAGTTGGGTGATCGACACCCAATGGTCCGCCGAGACGATGATGAACACTCCTGGCTGGGTTGGATGCGGGAGCACACGTTCGATGGCGGCACCGCCCGGCACTTCGATGGTGGCCAGCGAAGTGTCGGATTTTTCCATCAAGTAGTGCCAGTTTGAATCACGCGAATCCGCCGGCACCGCGTGCAGGGCCGCCTGCATCGCGCCCGCATCCTGATCACGGTAGGCGGCGTCCGCCAGGGCGATTTGGGCCCTGGCAAGCGCCCGCCTGGTGGCCTCTTTTTCACCCAGCGCCCTTTGCTCGCTTTGTTCGGCAAGATGGCGCAGACGCACCTGCTCATGTTCCGCATGCGTCACGCGAAACGCCTGTGTGGCGCTGACACTGATGCCAACGAGCAGCGCAACGGCCACCAGCGTGCCGGTCGTGTAAACCAGCCGGTTGCGGTTCACGAGTTTTCTCAGGCGGTAGATTCGATTGCGGGGATGAGCCTCCAGCGGGTCGCTCATCAGATACCGCCTCACGTCCATGGCCAGACCGTTCGCTGTTTCATACCGCAGATTGCGGTCTTTTTGCATGGCCTTCATGACGACCCAGTCCAGATCCTCCCGCAGGGCTGAGATCAAGGCCGCCGGCGTGCTTTGCTGGCGTAATGTCAGCTCCACGGTTGCTTCCTTGGGCATCCTGCTGATCACCTCGGAGGGCTTCGGGTGAGCTCCCTCGCAAATCACGCGCCGCATCTCCTCGGGAGGATCGCAGCACAGCTTTTCCTGGTCGAACGGCGTTTGTCCCGTCAGCAGCTCAAACAGAAGCGCGCCCAGCGCATAAACATCACAACGCGTGTCCACATCCATGCTGCCAGCCGCCTGCTCCGGGCTCATGTAAACTGGCGTGCCGATGGTCTGTTCACAAAGCGGCCGTGCTTTGACACCGTTTGGAATCGACCGTGTGGCCCTGGCGATCCCAAAGTCGATCACCTTGGGCAGCGGTTTGCCGTCTGCCTTGCCAACCAGAATGTTGCTGGGCTTGATGTCGCGATGAATGACCCCCTTTTGGTGGGCGTGCTGCAGCGCTTTGCACACGTCCATGAAAAGCAGCAGGCGTTCTGCGGTCGAAAGCCTGTTCTCATCACAAAAGCGGGTGATGGGAACCCCTCCCACCAGTTCCATGACGAAGTATGGCAGACCATCGCCCGTCTCACCCGCGTCATAGACCTTGGCGATATGAGGATGGTCCATCAAGGCTAGCAGTTGGCGCTCGGCCTCGAATTGCGCGATGACTTCACGAGTGTCCATCCCCAATTTCACGACCTTGAGCGCCACGCGTCGTGGAATCGGTCCTGCCTGCTCAGCCTGCCATACCTGGCCAAAACCTCCCGCGCCGATCTCCTTCAGCAGCTTGTAGCGGTCGATGCAATCGTGCTGTTTTTCCTCTTCGGCCAGGCTGACGGTCTCCTCGGCGCCATCAGTGCTCGTTTCCTGGCAGGCCACGCTTTGGTCGCGGGCGGCAAGCCGCTCCTCAATGCGCCGCCGCAGAGCGTGATCATCGCCACAAACTCTCTTCAAGTATGAATTGCGCTGAGCCATAGGGCGTTTGAAAACGGCCCGGAAAAGAGCTTCTTCAGCACGCACGGAAGCACTCATGGCTAGTGATCATTCTGATGATCTCGCCCGTTTGAGCAAGTGATCACTTCATGAATTTACTATAAACAGAATAGGCAGATCCCCCGCTGAAGAGACTGCTTCTAACGCTTGAATCACACACCCATGCCTGTTGTTTTCGCGGTGACTCAGACGTCGTCCCGTCTCAAATCGCCAACGCATTTTCCGCGTCGCCAAAGTGAGCGGTGTGGAGGCGGCAGAGTTTTCGATTCGGATCTTTGCTGAGGTCGTGGAAGAGGCCGCCTTGGATGGTGTCGCCGCCGTTACCGGCGAGGACGACGGGGAGCTGGCGTGAGTCGTGCGGCGCTTCGCAGGCGCAGGAAAGTGGACGGATGCGGATTGATAGGCGGGGGGTGAGCCGTTGGCGGCTACGGTGTGTCGGACTGTTTTCCGAACTTCCCAATCAGCTCCAATAAGGCTTCGAATCTTTTATCACGAGGTTGAGCCAAACCTGATGAGCAAAGTGAAATTTCCCTTTTGTTATTTTGGTATGACAGACTCGGATAATTGGTCCAAGGCGGAATATCACTATTGGACCACGAAAAAAGATTCATGCTGTCAACCTGCCGCCAGAACTTCTCGGCAGTGGTCGGCGGCAAGGGAGTTCGATCTTGCTCTTTGAGCGTGTGCTCGCCGTTGCGCCGGCCTGAATTGATGCGCTTATAATGCTCAATGACTATCTCGTTGTCAGTGACCATGGTCCTACTGGAGTTTGAAAAATCGCCGAAATTGATTATCAACCACCGGGTCGATGTGAAGCCGTCCGGAGGGAAAGGGCGCAATGACTGACAAGATGTAAGAAGCGTCAGGGCGCAGACAGCAAGGGCCCATGTTTTCATGCAGGACGGGATATTGCCCATCGGTCTCAAATCGCCAGCGCGTTCTCCGCGTCGCCGAAGTGGCTGGTTTTCACGCCCATGCGGTCCATGAGGGCGATGTGGAGGCGGCAGAGTTTGCGATTGGGGTCTTTGCTGAGGTCGTGGAAGCGGCCGCCTTGGATGGTGCCGCCGCCACCGCCGGCGAGGACGACGGGGAGCTGGCGGGAGTCGTGCGCGTTGCCGTCCATGAGGCTGCTGGTGAGCAGGATCATGCTGTTTTCGAGCAGGGTGCGCTCGCCTTCGTTGGTGGCCTGCATCTTGGCGAGGAACTCGGCCCAGAGTTTGACCTGATGCTCGTTCACGCGCTGATACAGGCTGAGGCGATGCTCGTCATTGGCATGGTGCGACAACTCGTGGATGCCGCCGCTGATGCCGTCGAGGCTGGGGAAGCGCATGTTCGAGAGGTCATTGTTTATCATGAAGGTGGCCACGCGGGTGCGATCCATCTGGAAGGCGAGGAGCATGATGTCGAACATGAGGCGCAGGTGGTCCTCGCTGCTGGCGGGGATGCCTGCGGCAGGGCGGCCGATGGTCGGGGCTTTCACGGTGGGCATCCAGCCCTGGCCATTCGTCTCGGCCTGGCTGATTTTTTCGGCGAGCTCGACGCGCTGCTCGATCTCGCGCACGGAGGTGAGGTATTCGTCGAGCTTCTGCTTGTCGCGGCTGCTGAGCTTGGGTTTGAGGCTGTTCGCGTCATCGAGCACGAGGTCGAGGATGCTCTTGTCGCGCTTGCGGCGGCTGCCGTCGTCGAAGAGCTGGTCAAAGGCCTGCTGCGGGAAGATTTCCTTCGGCGCGGGCGTCGTGGGGGTGCTCCAGGAAATGTAGGCGGAGTAGATCGAGGTGAAGCCGCTGTCCGTGCTGTAGCTGGGGCGCTCGGTGCCGAGCACGACGCTCGGAACGGGCGTGAATTTGCCCGTTTGTGCCGCGATGAGCTGGTCCATCGTGGTGCCGACCTCGACATCGGTGGTGGTCTTTTTCACCTTCAGGCCGCAAAGCACGTTCATCTTCGGGTAATGGCCGCCCTCGCCTTCCACCGTGGTGGGATTCCACAGGCCTTTAAAGACGTTCACCTGCTTCTTCAGCCCTTCGAGCGGCGTGAGTGACTTCATGAACTCCATGCCCTTTGCGCCATTCGAAGCACCCCAATGGTGCGGATTCACGCCATTGCCGGTGAAGCACACGGCGAGACGACGCGGCGCGGTGTTGTTTTTGACGGATTCAGCTCCGAAAGCGCAGATGGACTCCAGCCACGGCAGGCCAAGCGCTGCACCGCTGCCACGGAGGAAAAGACGACGAGAAGATTTCATTGGGGGACAAAGGACACGCGCCGCGAGCGCGGTTTTTTGCAGTCTTCTCAAGAGAAGCACGCTAGAGGCCAAGATCGGGTCAGTTCTAGAGATGTTCAGTGCCTCAGCGCCAGCACGGCCTCTCGCGCTCGGACGAGGAAATCGGGCTTCGCTTCGCCATCGTGAAGTCGGATCGGCTCGCCGAAGGTGACGCTGCCGAGGACGGGGACGGGCAGAACTTCACCTTTGGGGAGGATGCGGTTGAGGTTTTCCATCCAGACGGGGACGAACTGCACATCAGGGCGTTTTTTGGCGAGATGGAAAAGGCCGGGCTTGAAGGGCTGCGGCTCCGGCTGGTTGTGGCGGCTGCCTTCGGGAAAGAGGATGAGCGAGTGGCGGTCGCCGAGGGCGTTGATCATGTCATCGAGCGGATTGCACTCGGGTGTGGGCTTTTTGCGCTCAATGAGCACGGCGTTGAAGACGCGGAAGGCGAGGAAGGGACGCACGCGGCCCACGGTCCAGTAGTCTTTGGCACCGATGAGGCGGGTGAGATCGCGCACGGGTGCTGGCAAGGAGGCCCAGAGCACGGGGCCGTCGAGATTGCTGGTGTGGTTGGCAAAATAGACGCGCTGCACCGGCTCCGGCGCACAGCCCTGCCAGCGGGCAACGGAACCGGAGAACACGCGGAGCGATCCGGCGATGAGACTGCGAATCATGCGCAGATCATGCGTGATCAAGATGAGGTTGTCACGCGTCTTGCTGGCTCGTAAAGCATTGCATGCCGAATTCCTCGCCAACTCCACCGGACTCACCCGACTGGATGGACGCTCTGGCTGATTTTTTGCTGGATGAGCCGTCCATTGAGGCCATCCGGCTGAACCCGGAGTCCAAGCGCGTCGAAATGGCAACGCTGGGCAAGGTGGATGGCGAACTGCTGCAAGCAAAGCTCACGGAGGTGCTCCGGGCGGTGGATGCGCGATGGCTGCAGAAGACGGAGACGGTTCCTGCGCACTCGGGCATGCTGGACGTGCAGCAAAAAGATGGTGCGCTCGTTTTGGAAAAGCCTTCTTGCCCCACAGCGCCGAAGTTTTGGAAGTGGCGTGACTTTGCCTGGCCGGAGCCGGACGAGATGGAGCAGGAGAGCGATGATGAATGGCGTACGCTGGCCTGGCAGGCGGCGATTTGCGGCGTGTCGTTGGTATTGGGTTATGTGTTTGACCAACCGGCCTTGTTCGCGATCTCGCTGATCGCCGGCGGCTGGGACGCGGCGAAGGACGCGTGGGCCAATCTGCTCGAACGCCGTCTGGACGTGCATTTCCTGATGCTGGCCGTCGCGACGGGCGCGGTGGCGATCGGCGCGTGGGAGGAGGGGGCGCTGCTGCTGTTCCTGTTCTCGACCTCGGGGGCGCTGGAGCACTTTGTGATGTATCGCACGCACAAGGAGATCAACGCGCTGACCAAGGCCGCGCCGAAGCTCGCGCATGTGCTGCTGCCCGACGGCACGACGGAAGACCGCAGCGTGAGCAGCCTGCGTGTGGGCGATGTGATCGTGGTGAAGCCGGATGAGCTGTTCGCCGTGGATGGCACGGTGATTTCAGGATCGACGGCGGCGGATGAATCCACGCTGACGGGCGAGGCCGTGCCGATCACGAAGGAAACGGGCGCTCCGATTTACGGCGGCACCTTGAACCAGTGGGGCTTGGTGCAGGTGCGGGTGGACCGGCCTGCAACGCAGAGCGCGCTGGCGAAAATCATCACGCTAATTCAAACGGCGCAGCACCTGCGGGCGCCGAGTCAGCGCTTCACGGACCGTTTTGGCACGCGCTACACGATTTTGACGCTCGGCGTCGTGGCGCTGATGTTTTTTGTGTGGTGGCTGGGGTTTGGCATCCCTCCGTTTGAAAACACGGCGGTCTCGAAGTCGTCGTTTTATCGCGCAATGACGCTGCTGGTGGTCATGAGTCCGTGTGCGCTGGTTTTGTCGATTCCGTCGGCGATTCTGGCCGCCATCGCCTGGGGTGCGCGGCGGGGGGTGCTGTTCCGGGGTGGCGCGGCGATCGAAAAGCTCGCGGAGGTCGATGTCATCGCGATGGACAAGACGGGAACGCTCACGGAGGGCGAATTGAAGGTGACGAAGATCGAAAGCTTCCCCGCAGGCCGTGAAAAGGATGTTTTGCGCATTGCGGTGAGTTTGGAGGCGAACTCGAACCATCCCATCGCGCGGGCGATCACGCAGCATGGGCAGGCGCAGGGCATCGTGGCGGAAAAACTGGCCGAGTTTCAGTCCATCGCGGGTCAGGGGCTGCGCGGGCGCACCGAGGGCGGCCTGAGCTATGTGGGGCGGCGGGAACTCGTCAAAGACAGCGCTTTGGGCGAGGTGCTGGCGGGTGTGCCGGACGCGCCGATGGGTTTTAGCGAGGTGTGGGTGCTGCACGAGCAGATCGTGGGTCGCGTGCTGCTCAAAGACGAGATTCGCGCTGGAAGCCGGGGCGTTTTGGAGAAACTCGCGGCGGAGGGCGTGCGCACGATCATGCTGACGGGCGACCGCCGGGCGGCGGCCATCGAAGTGGGCGAAAAACTCGGCATCGCCGAGGTGCGGGCCGGTTTGCACCCCGAGGACAAGGTGGCGGTGATTCGCGAACTGACCCAGGCAGGGCACAAAGTGGCGATGGTCGGCGATGGCGTGAACGACGCGCCGAGCCTGGCCGCAGCCTATGTTTCCGTGGCCATGGGGGCGCGTGGCAGCGACGCGGCGCTGGAGCAGAGCGATGTGGTGCTGATGCAGGACAAGATCGAAAAACTGCTCTCCGCGCGACGCATCAGCCAGCGGGCGCGGCGCATCATTCAGCAGAATTTATTCATCTCGCTGGGCAGCGTGATCGTGATGGCGGTGGCGTCGCTTTTTGGCCTGGTACCGCTGACTTTGGGCGTGCTGACGCACGAGGGGAGCACGGTGGTGGTGTGCCTGAACAGCCTGCGGCTGCTGTTTGAGAAAGAGTGAAGGTTTTTTCACCTGCGTAACTCCGTGCTGGACGATTCCCGCCTTTTCTTCATAGAGTAAACAAATTCCCGCATGCGTCTCCTCTCCAAAGTCCTCTGGACCCTGGCCTTCATCACCGCCACCTTCTTCTGGATGGTGCTCTTTGAGCACGGTTTCAGCATGAAAGCGCTGACGGAAGGCACGGGCGAGGAGCTGCGCGCGATCGCCGCCTGGTTCGGCGGCGGCAAAAAGTGACCTCAAAACGCATCCACCCAAACCAGCCCAAGCCCCCACAAGGATTATGATCGTCAAGGAAGCCGAACTCGACCCCAGGTACCAGGCCCTCTGGAAAAAAGTACTGATCTCCGCCGAGCGGAAAAATTGGGAGTATGTGATCGACCAGCTTCTGCCCATCGTGACGGCCAATGTTGGCTTCATCGACGGCCGCAAGCTGCTGCGCAGCGCGGAGAGCGAGGCCAGCGGCGGCAGCGGCGGCAAGAAATTCAGCTTTGGCCTCGGCGGCTTCAAGCCCAGCTCGAAGAAAGATCCGGCCGAGGCGATTGCCGACATGGAAGAAAACGTCTTCCGCAAAGATCCCTTCAATCTCAACGCGAACGAGCAGCTCTATGAGATCGCGATGAAGATGCACTTCCCGGAGCTGGCGGCCTTTGCGCTGGAGACCATCCGTGCCGGCCACCCGGAGAACACGAAGCACATGCACAAGCTGGCGCAGCATTACATGACGCATGAGGAGCCAGAGCTGGCCAGCGAGGTGTACCGCCTGATCGTCAAAGCGAACCCGCGTGACATGGAGGCGATGAAGGGCGAAAAAGACGCCGCCGCGCGAACTTCCATCCTGCGCCAGGGCTGGGGCGGCGACAACTTCCGCAACGCCATGAAAGACGGCGGTGAGGCCGCGAAGCTGGAAATGCTCAGCCGCCAGGGCATGACCCAGGAGCAGATGGAGCAGTTCCTGGCCGAGACCATCGAGCAGTACAATGCCGACCAGACGAACATCATGATCGTCAAGCGGATGTCCGACCTGTATGAAAAGCTCGGCCAGATCGAAAGCGCGCTGATGTTTTACGACTACGCCCTCACCCTGAACCCCGGAGACGTGGCCCTGCAGCGCAAGGTGGAAATCATCCGCGACAAGGTGCAGGACCAGCAGATCGAGGACTTCGAGCGTGAGATCGAGGCCAACCCAGACGCGCCTGACATTGAGGAAAAACGCGCCCAGGTGACCGAAATCCGCCGCCAGCGCTCCAGCGTGGTCATTAACGAGGCCAAAGGCCGCGTGGACCGCAACCCGACGGACAAGACGCTGCGCTACGAGCTGGGCCAGGCTTATTTCAACGCCGGGATGTACACGGAGGCCATCCCCGAGCTCCAACAGGCGAAATCGAACCCGAACATGCGCATCAAGGCCATCCTGCTGCTCGGTCGCTGCTTTGAGCGCAAGAACATGAACGATCTGGCCAAGACCTCGCTGTTGGAGGCATCCAAGGAGCTGCTCATCATGGATGCGATCAAAAAAGAGGTGCTCTACGAGCTGGCGCACGTGCTGGAGAAAATGGGAGACAAGCCCGGGAGCCTCGACGCGCTCAAGGAAATCTACAACGCGGACTACGGCTACAAGGACGTGGCGAAGCGTGTGGAGTCCTCGTACTCGTAATTTTTCACCCTGCCGAAGGGTGCTGATCACTCCGCTCCAGCACCTGGGGCGGGGTGATCTTATTTATGGGCCAAATGGTACTGGAAAGCATGGTCCTCTCCTCCATCATTCTCGCCCATGCCTGTCGAATTCCTCGCCACCTCCCTGCCCGAACTCTGGGCCGCTTTTGTTCAAGCCCTGCCCGTCATCCTGGGCCTCATCCTGATTGAGGGGCTTCTCTCTGTGGACAACGCCCTGGCCATCGCCGCCATGGCCTCGCACCTGGAAGAGAAGCAGAGGGCGAAGGCCATGAACATCGGCTACATCGGCGCGTATGGCTTCCGCGTGGTGGCCTTGCTGTTCGCTTCCTGGATCATCAACAACCATTGGGTGATGCTGATCGGGGCGCTTTACCTCGTCTGGCTGATGTGCGCGCACTTTGCCGGGCAGAAGGACGTGGCCGAGGACGAGGGCGAGGTCGTGAACGTGCATCACCGCACCTTTGCCAGCACCATCGCCATGATCTCGCTCATGGACCTGAGCCTGAGCGTGGACAATGTGGTGGCGGCCATCGCGCTGAGTCCGAAGGATTTGTGGCCGGTCTATGTGGGCGTGACCATCGGCATCATCGCTTTGCGACTGGTGGCAGGCGTGGCGATCAAGATGATCGCCAAATATCCGGTGCTGGAGCACACCGCGTTCGTCCTGATCGGCTACGTCGGCCTGCTGCTGCTCTCAGAGCTGCATTTCCATGATTACTTCGAGGCCATGGGGCCGCTGAAGGTGAAGATTCTGAAGTTTGCGGGCATCATTGTCATCGTCGCTCTAACCATCGCCTGGTCGCGGGTCGCGCTGGTGCAAAAAATCCTGAATCCGTTCCTCACAGTGCTTTTGATCCCGATGAATCTGGCCGCCGCGCTGATTGGCTCGGTCATTTTTGCCATCACCTGGCCGTTCCGCTGGCTTTGGCTGACGGTGCGGAAATAAGGTTCAGCGGCCTTCGTGAAGCCGAAGGACCGATGGGTCTCCGAGTATAGTCTGGCGATCTTCCAGGCCCATTTGAGCAGAATTTAGCCAGCAGCTTGTGCCTTCGTGCTTTTGAACCGTCGAGGCTGCCGATGCAGGCGTAAACCACGTCCATGCCGCGTGATTCTCGTCTCATCCTTGTCCTTGGTGATCAGCTCGACTTGAGGTCAGCGGCTTTTGACGGTTTTGATCCGAAGTCGGACGCGATCTGGATGGCGGAGGTCGCCGAGGAGTCCACGAAGGTATGGAGCACGAAGCCGCGCATCGCGATGTTTCTCACGGCGATGCGGCATTTTCGCGAAGCGCTGCGCGAGCGCGGCTGGAACGTGGTTTATCATGAAATGGGAACGCATTCGGCCTTTGCAAGCGGCCTGGAGGCGAGTGTGACGAAGCTGAAGCCGCAGACGCTGGTGATGGTTCACGCGGGCGAGTGGAGCGTGCAGCAGGAGATTGAGAAGGTGGCGGCGGAACTGAAAGTGCCGCTCGAAGTGCGTGAGGATCGTCATTTTCTCTGCACGACGGCTGAATTCGCGAAGCATGCGGAGGGACGCAAGCAACTGCGCATGGAGTTCTTTTATCGCGAGATGCGGCAGAAGACCGGCTTCCTCATGGAGAAGGACAAGCCGGTGGGCGGGCAGTGGAACTTCGATCACGACAATCGCGGGTCGTTTGGCAAGGATGGCCCAGGTTTGCGGGTGCCGCCGCGTCGGTTCAAGCCGGATGCGATCACTCACACGGTGATCGCGATGGTGAACGAGCGTTTTGCGAAGCATCCCGGCGAGCTGGAAGAATTCGACTGGCCGGTGACGGCGGATGAGGCGCGTGTGGCGCTCACAGATTTCATCGAGCACCGGCTGGCGGAGTTTGGGCAATATCAGGACGCGATGTGGACGAACGAGCCGTGGCTGTATCACTCACGGTTGAGCGCGGCGATGAATTTGAAGCTGCTCGATCCGCGTGAGGTGATCGCCGCGGCGGAGCAGGCGTGGCGTGATGGCAAAGCGCCGCTGGCGGCGGTGGAGGGCTTCATCCGGCAGATCCTCGGCTGGCGGGAGTATGTGCGGGGCATCTACTGGCGCTTCATGCCGGATTATCTGGAGCGGAATGCGATGCAGGCGCACGGGCCGCTGCCGGAGTTTTACTGGACGGGCGAGACGGACATGAACTGCCTGCGCGATTCGATCACGCAAACGCTGCGCTACGGCTACGCGCATCACATCCAGCGGCTGATGGTCACGGGTTTGTTCGCGCTGCTGTTTGGCGCGCATCCGCGGCGGGTGCATGAGTGGTATCTCGCGGTGTATGTCGATGCCGTGGAGTGGGTGGAGTTGCCGAACACGCTGGGCATGTCGCAGTACGGCGACGGCGGCGTGATGGCGAGCAAGCCCTATGTGGCGAGCGGCAAATACATCCAGCGCATGAGCAACTACTGCTCCGGCTGCCGCTTTGACCCGGCGGAGAGCACGGGACCGAAGGCTTGTCCGTTCACGACATTGTATTGGGATTACCTGCTGCAGCACGAGCCAAAGCTGCGGCAGAACCAGCGCATGAGCATGCAGGTGCGGAATCTGGCGCGGTTGGATGAATCGAAGCGCATGGCGATTCAAGAGCAGGCAAGGCGGCTACGGGAGGCGTATTCGAAGTCATCATGAGTGATTCACCCTCCAAATTACGCCACGGCCTCGCGCTCGTCGGATTTATCCTCGTCACGTTCAGTGCTCCGGCGCTGAGCGCGTTCATCGGCATGCCGGGGGAATGGTATGCCGCGCTGAACAAGCCATCATGGAATCCGCCCTCCTGGCTGTTTGGCCCGGCGTGGACGTTCCTTTACATGCTGATGGCGGTCGCGGCGTGGCTGGTGTGGAAGCGTGTGGGTTTTTCGAAGCCGCTGGCTCTTTACTTCGTGCAACTGGCGCTGAACGCGGCGTGGACGCCGATTTTCTTCGGCGCGCATCAGCTCGGCTGGGCGCTGCTGGAGATCGTGGTGCTGTGGATCGCTATTTTGCTGACGCTGCTGAACTTTCGTCGGGTGAGCACGGCAGCCGGATGGCTGTTTGTGCCCTATCTGGCCTGGGTCACGTTTGCGACAGCCCTGAACCTCACGCTTTGGAGACTGAATCCCTCATGAATCAAAAGAACTGGCTGATCACAGGTTGTTCCAGCGGCTTTGGCCGTGCCATCACCGAAGCGGCGCTGGCCTCCGGGCAGCGGGTGATCGCCACGGCACGGGATGTGCGAAGCATCGCGGATTTGGAGAAGGTCGGAAGCTGCGAGGTGATGGCGCTGGATGTCACAGACGCGGAGAATGTGCGCGAGGTGATCGCTGCGGCGGGGCCGCTGGATGTGATCGTGAACAACGCTGGCTATGGGTTGCTTGGGGCTGTTGAAGAATGCAGCGATGAGCAGATCCGCCGCAATGTGGAGACGAATTTCTTCGGGCCGCTGAACGTGATCCGTGCGGCGCTGCCGGGGCTGCGGGCGCAACACGGCGGGCACATCCTGAATATCAGCGCGGCGGCGGCGATCTCGAACTACGCGGGCTTTGGCATCTACGGTGGCGCGAAGGCGGCGCTGGAGCTGATGAGCGAGAGTTTGCGGCTCGAACTCGCACCGTTGGGCATCAAGGTGACGCTGGTGCAGCCAGGGCCGTTTCGCACGGACTTCATCGCGCGAGGTTTGGAGAAAGCGGCGACGCAGATGGACGATTACCAGGCGAGCGCGGGCAAGTTTGGCCGATTCCTTGAATCGATGAACGGCAAGCAACCCGGCGATCCGGTGCGAGCCGCCGAGGTGATTGTGAAGATGGTGCTCGATGGCGAAGCACCGCTGCATTTGCCTCTGGGCAAGTATGTGGTCAAAAAACTGCGGGACAAAGCGGCGGCGCTGACGCGTGCGGCGGAGAAATGGGAGTCGGTGGCGGCTGGCGCGGAGTTCAGCGCGTGAAGTCATGCATGGCGTGAAGAAACAGCACCTGCCGCAGAAGATTTGCGCCGCCTGCGGCCGACCGTTCACCTGGCGGAAGAAATGGGAACGCGATTGGGATCATGTACGCTTTTGCAGTGACGCCTGTCGCGGGAGGAAGACGAAATGAGCGAGACTGAGCGCATACGCGAGGTGCTGATGCAGCTTGCGAGCGAGCGGCGTGCCGGTTGCACCTTTTGCCCGTCCGAAGCCGCACGCCGACTTAGCGCCGACTGGCGGCCGTTGATGTCGCGAGTGCGAGAGGTGGCGGCGGAGCTGATGGAGGAGGGGAAGCTGGTCTGCATGCAGCGTGGGGAGCCAGCGCATCCGCTGGCGACGCGTGGTGCGATCCGGCTGGCGATTCGAGTGCCACTCGAATCTACAGGGGAACGGCAGACGTAATTGAGGGGCATGGCGGTTCACACCTTGCAGAAGAAGCAGATCATCCGGGCGAGCATTGGGGAGGCTTGGGCGTTTTTCTCTAGTCCTCGCAATCTGGCGAAGATCACGCCGCCGGAGCTGGGATTTGAAGTGCTGACGTCGGATCTGCCGCCGCAGGTTTACTCGGGGATGATGATCGCGTATCGCGTGCGGCCTTTGCTGGGGATTCCGATGACCTGGCTTTCAGAAATCACGCTGGTGGAGGAAGGCGTGAGGTTCATCGACGAGCAGCGCGTGGGGCCGTATGCGGTGTGGCACCACGAGCATGCGTTTCATGATCTGGGCGACGGGCGCGTGGAGATGGAGGACAAGGCGACGTATGTGCTGCCGTTCGCGCCGCTGGGGGATCTGGCGCATGCGTGGCTGGTAAAGCCGCAGCTCGCGAGGATCTTCGCGTATCGCGAGAAGGCGGTGCGGGAGCTGTTTCCGGGCTGATGTGGCGGATCAGCGGGTCACCCGGCATTGGGGCTTGGCCTGGCAGGAGTTGTTCCTGGCGAAGTGGCACCCGAGCCTGCGGCGCGGATCAAAGGCAGAAGAGCCAGAGAACGACCAGCATCAGCGGCGCGAGGGTGAAGGCGGAGGCCAAAGTGGTATCGGTGTTGGAGTTCATGTCGGTGAGGTGTGGGAGTTTTGGAGAAAAAAGGATCAGCGGGCGGCGACAGTAATTTCAGCGCGGCTGTGGGTGAAATGGGCAGACGTGGCGAGGGCGGAGAAGCCGATGAGGAGAGCGACGGCGGCAAGGATGAGGCGGTGGGTGAAGTTCATGACGTGGAGGAGTGGTGCTTTCATGAGGTGGATGCGCGGCGTGGCGGAACTTGTGCAGAAAGTGTGAAAAGTTTTTCGCGGTCCGAATTCGGCGTGCTGACGCCCGCCGCTACGCGGGTGGGCGTCGTAGCGGAAGACGTGAGTCTTCCGCAGCGTGCATCCCAGGTGCCCGCGCCATCGTCCTCAGCATGCTGACGCCTGTACGGGGAGCGGGCATGAAAAAGCCCCGGCAGGAGCTCTGCCGGGGCTGAATGGGGTGAGGGTGACGATTATTTCTTCTGCGTGGTGGATCTGGAGGCTGGCTTCACTGGATTGGGCGCGTAGAGGAGCTTCTGGGTGGGGTCACGGGGCGCAGAACCTGCCTGAACGTGGATCTGGTAGGGATCGGCGGGTTCGGTGTATTCTCCAGTCGATCCAGCGGCCCACCAGGGAGTCCACCCCATCTCCCCGGCTTGAGTGGCAGGGTCGGTGTTGTGGCCCGCACTCCCGTTGCTTGGGGGAATGACCGCCATTTCCTGGGCGTCTGAGTCTGAATCAGGGACGACGGTGCGAGGGGCGTTCACTTTGCTGAACTGACCGACACGATCGGCGGCGAAGTCCTTTTTCCCCGCGATGATGCCGCTGGCGGTCAATTCTCGGCCCAGGCTGGCAGCTTTAGCGGTTTGAACGGTCACGACAGGTTTGAAGGTTCCCAGGGGCTTGACCGGGGTCACGGTCTTGATGACTGGGGTGGTGGCAGCAGGAGTGGCAGGGACTTTGACCGTCCTTTTGCTGCTGACCAGGGTCCGTGTCCGGGGCATCGCCGGAATTTTGATCGAGGCAGGGATCTTGGACGCGGCCTGGGGCACCTTTGGAGGCTGTGGGGTGCGAATCTGTGTTGCGATGACGGGAATCTTCGGCGCGGAGGGCACTTTGACGACTGGAACCTTCGGTGTGGCGGGGATTTTTGGGGCCACAGGAACTTTCACCACCGGGACTTTTGGCACGGAGACGATTCTCGGAACGACTGGAACTTTCACGGCAGGAATCTTCGGCGTGTTCGGGATTTTGAGAGCTACCGGGACTTTGACGGCCGGCACATGCGGAACCACGGGCACATGGGGCACCACAGGCACCTTCACGACAGGCACTTTCGGTGCGCTGATGACATGAACCACGGGAACTTTAGGCGCGGCAGGAGCCTTCACAGCTACCGGGGAGGCTTTGAGGTTCGGAATGGTGGCTGCGGGGAGGGCGGTGGTGACGAAGGCGACGGCGAGAATCGCGCTGGTGATGTGATGCTGAAGTTTCATGGAGGTGGAAGAGTGGTCTTTCATGAGGTGGATGCGCGGCGTGGCGGAACTTGTGCAGAAAGTGTGAAAAGTTTTTCGCGGTCCGAATTCGGCGTGCTGACGCCCGCCGCTATGAGGTGGGCGTCGTAGCGGAAGACGTGAGTCTTCCGCAGCGTGCGTCCCAGGTGCCCGCGCCATCGTCCTCAGCATGCTGACGCCTGCCGCTGCTGGTCACGAAAAAGCCCCGGCAGGAGCGCTGCCGGGGCCGGTGAGATCGTGATGGCGGTATCAACGAACCCCCGTGTTGATGCGGGACTCGATGCGCGTCTGAATCCCGTTGGCATCGAAGGTGGTGACGCGGGTGCCGGAGACGCTCTCTCCCGCAGGCTGGGAGAGGCTGCCGAATTTGCCGGTGCCATTAGCGCCGGTGTTTACGGGGCCGGTGGAGCCGCTGGACTCTTCCGTAGGCGTCCTGTTGCCACCTTTGCGTGCGTCGATGCCTTTGGCGGTGTCTTTAGTGACAACAGGCCTGCCGCTGGAGCGGACATCATCCGGCACGGGCTGGCCAGCGGGGTCGTAAACCGTCGTCTTGCCATTTTTGTCCGTCTCCTTGACGGTGCCGTCTTTGTACAAAGTTGTGGTCGTGTCGTTTTTGACAACGGTCGTGCTCCCATCGCTGCCATGGGTGACGATTGCACCGCCACCGTTGGTTTGCTCCGCGCCGTTGCGGTGTTTGCTGCCCATCCAGGCTGGCAGGCCGCCGTCGCTGACCTGGCTGTTCCTGTCGCCTTTCATGTTGTCCAGAGGTGAGCCAGAGGCGGGATTCCGGTCCTTTGTGCCGGGGTTTGCCTTCATGCTGTCGATGATGGTTCCTGGTTTTTTCCCGCCGCCACTTCCACCGAAGTTTTCCGCAACAAAGCGCGAGCCTCTTCCGCCGCCGCCCGTGCCGTTCAGACCGATCGTTTGTGTTTCGACGCGTTTCATTTCAACCGGCAGACGCTCTTTGATGTTCTGGAGCTTGCCGACGTTGATCTGCGTGGCGGCCACTTTGGCAGGAGCTTTGATGGCACCATTCGTTGATTGTCGCGCCACCCTTGGTGCGGCTGGAGCCTGTTTCACCTTGAGAGTGGGGGGCAGTTTCGACACAGGAGCCTTCACGGCGGTCAAGATGGCGACCTTCGGGATAGAAGGAGCTTTTGGAGCCACGGGCACTTTGACGACCGGAACCTTCACGACCGGGACTTTGGGTGCCGAGACGATCCTCGGAATGACAGGGACTTTCACCACTGGGATCTTCGGCGCGGAAGGCACCTTTACGACGGGCACCTTGGGCACCGTCGGGGTCTTCACGACCGGCACTTTCGGCGCGGCAGGAGCCTTCACGGCGACTGGGGCGGCTTTGAGGTTCGGGATGGTGGCCGCTGGGAGGACGGTGGTGGTGGCAAAGGCGATGGCGAGGATCGTGCCGGTGATGCGATGTTTGAGTTTCATGGGATGCGAATGCGTTGAGTGTTTGAGTTTGGAGTTCGAGAACCTTGTTGGTTTCAGTGGGTGGATGCGCGGCTTGGCGGAACTTGTGCGGAAAGTGGAAAAAGTTTTTCGCGGCCTGAATTCGGCATGCTGACGCCTGCCGCTACGGGGCGTGTGGGCATGAAAAAGCCCCGGCAGGGGTGCTGCCGGGGCTGTGAGGGCCTGTGAGTCGAGATTAGCGGGCGTTTGGCTGAATCTTGACGGTGTCCACGCGGATGGCGGCTCCGCGCACGGCCTTGGCGGCAGGGGCGGCCTGGACGGCGTTGTTGAGGACGGCACCGTTGACTTGCGCGCCCTTCGGCGCAGGTGCGGGCGCTCCAGCGCCAGGGGTGAAGCCTTTTTTGCCAAAGTTGAGGCCACTGCCGCCTTTTTTGCCAATCCCACCGGCGGGATTGATGGTGCTGCCACGGCGGGCGGCGATGTCTTTGAGATCGCGGTCGGTGATGGTGGCGCTGCTGGCGTCTTCGGTGGGGGTGGTGACACCACCGCCGCGTTTCATGCCGAGGTTTTTGGCGAAAGCGCTCTGCTCCTCGGGGGTGAGGAGGACGCCGCTGTGCGTGTTGCCCTCAGGATTGGGGCCACCAGCGCCGTTGCCGTTTTTGCGCTGGTCGAGGGCTTTGCCCTGGCGGCGCTGCTCATCGCCACCGACGCGGCCGCCAGTGTGGTCGGCAAGGCGGCCGGTGTAGCCATTGCGGTCACGGGCTTCGGGATTGGGAGTGCCTTCTTCGCTGGCTTCAGGGGTGTCCTCGGTTTCGGCGGTTTCAACGGGGGCTTCTTCGGTTTCGGTGGTGGCAGGGGGCGTCTCGGTGTTGTTGTCGTCATCTTTGTCGTCTTTGTCATCGTCGCTGCCGCTGCTTTCGCCGTTGTTGTTCGAGGTTTGATTACCGTTTTCTTTGTTGCCGGGAGGAGGGGAAAGGATGTCGTCGTCGCCTTCGGCAGGCTTGGCGCCGGGTTCGGCGGCACCGTCAGGCCCATAAAATTCGTCGGCTGGTTCGATCGGGACGAGGCTGCTGCTCGTGGGCGCTTCAGGTTCGAAGTCGATGTCGCTGAAGTCGATGGTGGTGGACACGTCTCTTCCTGGCGCGGTGGCGGCAGGAGTGGCGGCGACTTCCGGGGTCGAAACCTCGGCTGAGGGGCGGGTGGCGGCCTTTCCGGTGGCGGGATCGAATGGAACGCGGTCGGCAGGAGTGGTGACGTTTGAGGCTGGCTTCTCGGTGCTTGGTTCTTTGGCCGCTGTGCTTGATGGCTGACCACCGTTTTGCGCACCAGTGCCGGGGTTTGAGACAATCGCGAGGTCGTTCACAGGGCGAAAGCCGAGCTGAACGTCGGCGATGATGCCCGCACGGAATTTGGCCGTGTTTTTGCCACCGTTTTTGAGGGCGTCCTTGGCCTGTTCGTAGAGCTCCTTGGCCTCGCGGAGCTTGCCCTGGTCACGGAGCTTGTCACCGCGCTCGGTGAGGTCTTTCACGGAGACCGCAGGGGCTTCTCCAAAGGCCTGGTCCAGGCCGCGGTTCGCCACTTCATTCTTCAGCCGTTCGAGGTCCGCTTTATCGACGCCCCGGCCGGTCGAGATGCGGTCTTTGACCTTGGTGACGACGGGGTCGTCTTCGTCGAGGCCGGTCAGTTGGGCTGCCGCAATCACCTCGGCGAGATCTTTCAGACGACCACGGGTGATTGAGACCGGTGTTTCGTCGTCTTGATCTCCCAGCAGGCCGCTTGCGCCGATGTTCTCGTTTTCAAAGGCGGCGACGAGGCGCTCGTCCCGCTGGAAGAGGTCGCGGTTGAAACCGCCGCCTGCGAAATAGGGGTCGGAGTCGCCGGACTTGGCGTCATCGCTGTCCTTTTGACGGCGATACGCATTCCGGATGTCGGAGAAGTCCTTTTGCTTGGTCTTTTTGGAGCTGGTGTTTTCGCCGCCTCCGCTGCCGCCCTGGGCGGTCATGCGTGTGTCAGGCGGCGCAGTGCTGGTGATCGAGGCGAGGGTGTTGTCACTGCCTTTGGCGGTGTTTTTGCCGCTGGAGGGGAGGGGCGAGGGCTTGGAGGCGGGTTTGAATTGAATGGCCGGGGCGTGTGTCACCGCAGGCGTTTTGACCGGCGCAGGCACCTTGATCGTGGCCTGGGTGGAGATGGTGCGGGGAAGTTTTGACAAGACGGCGATGGCGGGCGTTTTAACGACCGGAATCTTGGGTGTGACGGGCACCTTCACGATCACGGGGACACGCGGAGTCTTGACGGTGGGGATTTTCGGGATGCTGGGGATCTTGGGGGCCGTGGGCACTTTCACCACGGGGATCTTCGGCGTGGACGGAGTCCTCACCACGGGCACCTTGGGCACGACCGGGGCCTTCACGACGGGGATTTTCGGGGTGCTGACGATTTTCGGAACGGTGGGAACGTTCACCACCGGGATCTTGGGAACTGCCGGGACTTTGACGACGGGCACATGCGGGATGACGGGCACCTTGGGGGCCACGGGAACCTTCACGACAGGCACTTTCGGCGGGGTGATGGCTTTGGGGACGCTTGGCGGTGCTTTGACAGCCGCAGGAGCCTTGATTTGAGGAATACCAGCCGCCGGAAGGGCGGTGGTGGTGGCAAAGGCGATGGCGAGGATGGCGCCGGTGATGCGATGATGTGTTTTCATGAGGTGAAAGCGTGGTTTCACAGCCCGGATGCACGCCATCGACGAAACTTGTGCAGAAAGGCCAAAAAAAATCCGGCGTGGCCGCAAAGGGCGCACGCCGGAGCATGAAAACGAAGAGTGGCGGGAGGCTTACCAGTTGTAGAAGAGCCGCACGAAGACGGTGCCGGTGAGGGCGTCAAAATTGGAGCCGGTCAAAGTCGAGTCGGAGTCCGTGTAGCTGCCCACGGCATCCACGGCCAGGAAGTCGAGCGGCTGCCAGCTCACGGTGAGGGTGGGAGTCCACGCATTGTCACGACGCACGAGGTCGATGAACTGCTCGTGGCTGTACTGCACGCTGGGGATGATGAAGAAGTTTTTTCCTTCAAACGGAATGAAGACCAAGCCCAGGTTGAAGTCGTGCTTGTGCTTGTCCGGCACGGGGCCGGTGGGGCTGCCGGAGTCCTGGTAGCTGTATTGATAGCTGAAGGTGGGGATGAGCCAGCTTTTGAGGAACCAGGAGAACTCGGTGGCGAGACCGTAAGTGTAAGTGTCGAGCGTGCGATCTCCAGTGGAGCGGTTGAAGAGGCGCGAGAACTGCCAGCTCAGCGGAATGGTCATGCTGACCTTGTCATTGAAAAGAAAACGCTCGTAGCTCAGCGCCTGACGGAAGGTGCTGGTGATGAAATCGTTGGCGGAATTGATGCCCTTGCCGTGGATGAACCAGGCCTGGTCAAAGCTGTTGGCGAGTTTCCAATGCTCATTGAACTGCGCGTCGAGCGACACACCCACAAACTGCGCGAACTGCGTGTCGGTCTGCTCATCCTCCTCGGTGTTGAAGATGTTGTCGGAGGCGAAGAGCATGGAGTTCGCACGGAACTGCATGGAGAGGACGTCTCCCATGGACTGATACCAACCGGCTTTTTCGGCCTGAGTGGGTTCAGTCTCGCCAGCGGCCGCGGAGAGGGAGGTGCTGTTTTCCAGCTCCCGGAACAAACCGTTGCGGTGGAAGCTGCCGCGCCCGGTCGGGTCCTGGCGGCGGTAGGATTCGATGAGTGCCTGACGTGGCGGAACCTGGGCCTGTGCGACACCTGCGCCGAGGACTAACAGCGAGACAAGAAGCAGTAGAAAGCGTTTCATGCGCCGCGATCAAACCGTGGCGGCGATGGAAATGCAATTCAGCTTTTCGACACACGGACTTTTTTCTCCGCCGGGCTGGCTTTCTGCTGCTTAGCAAGGTTTTGCCGGGTGTTGTGCAATTCCCGCAGCAGGCCGATGCGGTGGTAGCTGCCCGCGCCCGAGGTGTCCATGCGCCGCTGCGCTTCGATGACCTTGGCGGCAGGAGGATTGGCCGCTTGTGTGGCGGACAGCGCGGATGCCAGCACAGCGCAGGTGACGGCTCCGAACTTGGTGGCATGCTTGGTTTTCATAATGGAAGGCCGTGTTTCTGTGGCAGCGGAGTTTGAGAGCCGGTGCGGGTGACTTGTTCAATCGTCACTGCGAGCCGACACGGTCATGCTAGCCCAGATAGTCTTCGGTCACAATCTCCTCCTCGCCTTCATCGGCATGGATGCCCTGCGAGATCACGCGTTGTGTCACCTCGTCGAGATAGGCTTGCAACACATCGCTGAGCTCGATGAATTCAGGCCACAGGGTCTCCTCCACAAAACTGCGCGGCACTTTGACCATGACGGTGTTTCGGCGCTGACGGGCACGGCGGTAGGGTTTGAGCGAATATCGCCGGAGCAGCGCGATGAAGAGCTTGCGTGACCAGCCATCGACGAGCGTGAACTTGTATTCGATTGGGTGGTCCACCTTGGCGGCTTCACCGAGACGGCGCTTGATGCGGGCGATGGCCTCGGCGGCGGCTTCTTTCTCGCCATGCGTCGTGGCACCGGCGTAGAGGCGCTCGATTTTACGCAGCTTGTCGAAGAGATCCTGTTCACGCATGGGGTTCTTTCCCAAACGCGGCGGCGCTGTCAACGCGGGCCTGAATTATGACGCGCGCCGAATCCCGCGTGTGGCGAGGATGTTGCGCACGAGGCGGAGCATGTCGGCAGGCTCGTAGGGCTTTGGCAGCACGGCGGCGAAGCCGTAGGAGGCGGGGTTGGCCATGACGGGATCGTCCGAGTAGCCGCTGGAGACGATGGCAAAGACCTCGGGGTCGAGGGCGCGGAGTTTTTCAATGGCGCGGATGCCGCCCATGCCGTTCGGGATGCTGAGATCGAGGATGACGAGATCAAAGGCTCGGCCCTGGCTCATGCTTTCCTGATAAAGTCGCACCGTGTCACTGCCCTCGGCGCTTTCGGTGACATCGAAGCCGTTGCTGGTCAGATTGCGCACGATGAGGGAGCGCACAAGCGGATCATCCTCCAGCACGAGGATGCGGGGCGCGGCGGCCTCGACTTCCGGCGGAGCGTCAAAGACCTTGCTGAGGCCGAAGGCGTCTGCCTCGTCGGCATCCGAGTCGAGCGGGAGGTAAAAGCGCACGGTGGTGCCGCGTCCTGGCTCGGAGCGCACGGTGAGCGAGCCGCCATGGGCCTTGGCGATGGACTCGCAGACGGTGAGGCCGAGTCCGGTGGCGTTGTCGGCCTTCCGGGTGCTGAAATACGGCTCGAAAATGTGCGGCAGGTGGTCGGGGGGAATGCCCTCGCCTTTGTCCTCGACCTCAATGGCCAGGCCGGAAGGCTGGAAGTTCGTGTCCGTGACCATCTCGCCAGGAAACATCTCGGCATGGTCGGGCGCGAAGCAG
>Ga0209573_1001944_pt1 | contig 28638 bp, 26 predicted proteins | sample TNRBio252014_DNA_FD_185870 | JGI IMG/M metagenome (GOLD analysis project Ga0209573, IMG submission 185870) | Wastewater treatment Type I Accumulibacter community from EBPR Bioreactor in Madison, WI, USA - TNR Reactor_6/25/2014_ DNA (SPAdes)... | ecosystem: Engineered > Bioreactor > EBPR >...
CACAATAGCAAAAACCTACGTAAGCGCCCAACGGGCGCCTCCTATCCCCCGCTCGCGGGGGTGTCGCGCGAAGCGTGACGGGGGTGGGGCCAACCCCGCGCCGCGCCGCGCCACCGGCGCGGCGCGGCATCCCAAGCCTCCGGTGAGTACACTGCCCTTTCCGGCACGGGATTTTTGAACCAGGATTTTGGGGATTTTGAAGGATGGGAAAGGATGTTTGATGTTTGATGCTGGATGTTGGATAAAACCCATAAACCTATAAACCTATAAACCAACCTACAACCCACAACAACCCAGCATTAAACATTACTCCTCGCGGCCTACCGGGCAAAAAACCGCTCCATAATCTCTTCCAAATAGCGCCGGTCTATCTCATCAAACGAAAATTTTTCGCTGCTGTCGACGTCGAAGACGGCGAGAAGGTTGTTTTGCTTGTCAAAAACCGGGACGACGATTTCTGATTGGGAGTTGGGGTCGCAGGCGATGTGCTCGGCGCCCTGCACCAGGGCGTGTACGTCGCCTACGAGTTGCGTTTGCCGCTCGCGGGCGGCCCTGCCGCATACGCCTTTGGAGAAATCGATGTGCAGACACCCCAATGTACCCTGATACGGCCCTACCGATAAACGCCCTTCTTTTACACAATAAAAACCTACCCAATAGTAGTAGCGCAGGTGCGTTTTTAAAATGCAATTGATGGTAGCCATGATGAGAATGAAATCGGTTTCTCCTTCCAGCACGGCGGTTAATTCCTGCAAGGCCTGTTCGTAGGCGGCAGTTTTTTCTTCGCTCCCCATGTTCTGGGAAGGCTTGATAAAGTAGGGCATTTCTGCGGAGGCGCTCATTTTTTTGTTTGTTTAGTGTCGGTTGTGGGTTGTCGGTTGTCTGTTTGCAAACTAAACTGCGCATGCACTAAACTGCGCCGAAGGCGCTACAGTCATTTGCCGGATTTGCGACAAAAGGTAGCGCATCCTTTTTACAATCCATCGCAAATTATTATTTTCAACTTCAATAAACCTGACTGTAAGAATTTTTTCGTTCACAAAAAAATCCAATCGCATATGAAATCAGTTCGACTTCTGCATGCATTGAGTTTGGTGGTAGTGTCCATTCCACTTTTTGCCCAACAAGCGCCGCTAAAGCAAAATCCGGCGTTACGCCAAAGCGCGATCATGACCAACCAGACGGAGTTCGGCCCCGTTTACAACCAACCCGGCGCCGAAATGCCCCGGCCGCTGTTTCCTGTTAATACGGAAGGCTCTCGTACGCCTAACCGCGAGGTGATACTGGGTACGACTGTTTATGACTTGCAGTCGAATAGCTCGGTTTGTAAACGCATCTCCGAGTTTGGCGATAAGATAGCAGGTACCTGGACGATCGGAATCGCGGATCCCAACTACGCTGATCGCGGCACGGGTTACAACGCCTACGACGGCAGCACCTGGGGCGCACAGCCTGCTATACGCCTGGAATCGGAGCGCACGGGCTGGCCCAACCACGTATTTACCGGCGATGGCGGCGAATTTATCGTATCGCATACCGGCCAATACCGGCTCAAAGTGCTCAAAAGGGGCCCCGGCGGCGGCGCCTGGACCGAATCGCTCATCCCCACCAGCACGCCCAACGGCATACTGTGGCCGCGCGCAGCTGTCGGCGGCGATAACGGACAGACCATCCACATCATCGCCATCACTGCCCCCACCAGCCTCCAAGGCGCCGTCTACGAGGGCATTGACGGGCATATTCTCTATTACCGCTCGCCCGACGGCGGCCAGACCTGGGATGTTACGGACGGCATCATACCCGGACTCGACAGTACCAATTATGCTTTTGGCCGGGCCGACGCCTACTACATCGACGCGCGGGGCGACGTGGTGGCCATCGGCATCTTCAACCAATGGAACGACCTGAGGGTATTTAAATCGGACGACGGCGGCGATACCTGGACTTCCTCGGTGGTACTCGAATTTCCACTCGAAAAATACAATATCGACGACGGTTATACCACCGCTGACTTGTTAAACGACCCTAATGCGCCCGACACGCTGGCCATCCTGACCAATGACGAAACCGGTACGGTAATCGTGGATGAAGGCGGCCTCGTGCACTGCTTTTTTGGCTTGATGTACGTACAGGATGCCGACACCACCGACGGCAACTGGTCGTATTTCCCCGCTACTGACGGGCTCGCCTATTGGAATGAAACCAGGGGGGAAAACAACGCTATCGTGGCCGCCTCAGCACTAGACTTAAACGGCAATGACACCCTGGATATCGCCGGCATTGCCAATATTGCCCTGTATTTTACCTCTATCACCTCGCAACCCAGCGCCGGCATTGACGCAAACGGCAATATATACCTCGTCTATTCTGCCGTTATGGAAGGCGCCCAGTTTTTGAATACGGAAGACAACCAACACTACCGCCACATGTTCGTGACGGTATCTTCCGACTACGGCGAGACCTGGTCAGCCCCCTATGATCTGATCAATGCGGATATTATGACCGACCCCGACCTGACGGATTTTATGGAGGCTGTCTTCCCAGGTGTTGTTCGCGATGTGTCGGATAGCCTTCGGCTCCTTTTCCAATACGACTTCCGCCCCGGCCTCGTCGTACGCGGTGACCTCGACCCCGCAGAACTGAATTTTATCAGCTATGTCAGCGTACCACTGTCTGACCTCGGCATTGTGGGCACAAAAGAAGTGGTTCAGCCGGGTTATTTTGACCTGAAAGCGCAGCCCAACCCTACTAACGGCATACTGAATGTGTCTTTTGAGTTGGAATCACAGTCGGAAACGACTATTGACTTGCTCAGCGCTACGGGACGACACGTGGTCAAACTCGGCCAGTCAGGCCTCGGCGTCGGTCCGCACCAGTTCCAATTTGACCTGGGCGCATTGCCCGCAGGGGTGTATTTGTTGCGACTTGTCTCCGACGGCAAGGTTAGCGCCTCGCGAATAGTAAAACAATAATACGCTGCGATAACCGCATAAAAAATGTCATCCTCCTTTTAACGGGGATGACATTTTTTTGTTATAGAAAAACTGAGTTTGTCCTTATATAAAAATTTATTCTTCAAAACGCGAGCACCTTAACATAACTTTCCATAACTTTGCTTCATATTAGCTGAGTTAGTAATCCCCCCCCTTTTTGCTTTTTCTATCTACATTCAAAATTGCCTTTATTTATCTGTGCGACTCTCCTGAGTGGTAAAGAAATAAGAATTATTTTAAACCCTTATATTTCTGAATCAGGAAATGCCAAAACCCATATGCTTTTGGTATAACCGTAAATCATCTAAGATGAAACAAACACTTCTATCCCTTGTCATTTTGGCCGGCCTGGTCTGCTCCGTTGCATACGGGCAAAAACCGGTCAGCTCGCGCGCGCCGGAAGGCTACGCTTATGCTCCGCCGACAACGAACGTACTAAGGAATAATGCCGACAATGAGAAAAGTCTACTACAACCGTATGTGTATGTTGACGCCGTTTCCGGCACGACTGAGCCTTGGTACGTAGGAACAAACGTAGCGGCGATGAACGACGTATTCGGCGCAGGCAACTGGTCGGACGAATACTACGGCGGCGTAAGCCTGACCGACCTGTTCTCTTCCAATACCTGCTTTATCTGGCTCGAAGGAGGTGCAGATCACGACGCTGCCATGCAAGCTTTCGTGTTAGCCAACCAGGCGGCCATGGAAAGCTGGGTAGCTGCCGGCGGCGTTTTATTTTTTAACTCCGCAGGCTGGGACAACAGCATCGGCCCTGTTTTCGGGGGGGTGAGCCTGTTTTTCGATCCATTGTACTCGATAGCTTCTGAGAATGGCTATATCGCCGGCGGGCAATCGGGGCATCCCATTTTTAACGGCCCTTATACACCGGTGGGCAGTTCCTGGTCCGGCGGTTATTTTTCTCACGACATCGTGAGCGGCCCCTACGGCACTGTGCTCATCGACGGTGATTACGGCCCCGTGCTGACGGAGAAAAGCTGGGGCAGCGGCAAGGTAATGTTCGGAGGAATGACGGCTACTTATTTTCACTACCCATATACCGAATCCTACAACCTGCGCAAAAACATACTCGCCTACCTGGCGCCGCTGTGCAATTCATGCCCGGATGCCGATAGCGATGGCATTTGCGATGATAACGACAACTGCGTTAACGATCCCAACCCCGCTCAAACCGATACGGACGGTGACGGCGCCGGCGATGCCTGCGACGACTGCCCCAACGACCCGAATAAAACGGATCCCGGATTCTGCGGCTGCGGATGGCCGGAAATCAATATTACAGGTTTGCCCTGCTACTGGTACAGCGGCGCCATGGGCGCCAACTGCGATGGTAGCTGGTCCTCCAGTTCCGGGACATTCTACGGCTCGGCATCGAGTTGCTACTATGCCAATCCATTCAGCCAGGACGCCTTATCTTACGCAGCGATCAATATGTGCGGCAACGGCAGCATTACCGCACAGGTGACGGCAATCAACGGACTGGGCTGGGCCGGCGTTTTCATGCGGGAAACATTGGCCGCAGGATCTAAAAAGGCGCAGCTCCTCACCAACCTGGGCGCTCAACATCGTCGCGAACACCGGTTTACTACCAACGGGCAGGCCTATCCGCAACAATTCCCCAGCAACAACAGGTATTGGCTGCGCATTGTACGCCAAGGCAACCAGTTTTTGATGTACACTTCTCCTAACGGCCAGAACTGGTTCCTGATAGGTTCTCAGACCATCCAGATGGCCAACTGTATCAAAATTGGTTTGGCTATTACAAATGATCAGCAAAATGGGTCTACTAGCGCTACTTTCGACAATGTCAGCGTAAGCGGAACCGTCGGCGTGCCCTTTACTTCGCCCGAATTGCCTGATTTCCTCCTGACACAGGGCAATGAGCAACCCAACCTGAATGTTTTCCCGAATCCATCTACGGGTGAGCTGAATGTCGATTTGTCGGGCTATTATGGAAAACCGGTGCGCATCGAGGTACTCAACCTGTATGGCACGATTCTCCGGCAGCAGGAAATCGAAGAAGTACAGGAGCTAAATACCGCCCTGCACCTCGATCAGTATCAACCTGGACTTTACCTGCTTAGGGTCGTATCCGACGGTATGCCCGACGCTGTTGAACGAATCGTATTGTATTAATTTTTGTATTTATTTTCATAATCGCAGAAGTTCCGGAAGCGCGACGCCGCTTCCGGAATTTTTTTTGTCGATAAATCCCCCCCTAAACAATATCCACGGCGCTTTTTTTTCTGAAATTGCGCTACTAAACCGTACTCCCAAAATTTAAAAATCAACCACCTATGCCCAGCCAAGCGCCATCCCATTTGCACGCACTGCTCATCGCGATCAACAATTATCCCATTCCGCGCCACCGCCTCAATGGCTGTGTGGCCGACCGCGATGCCTTGAAAGGTTATCTGGAAAAGCGCTTTACAACGGATACCCCCACCAGGCTGCGCCTCAAAACGCTGACCGACCGCGAGGCCACCAAACAGGCCGTCATAGAATCATTCAGCCATTTTGACGCAGCCCAAGACGGCGACGTATGCCTGCTGTACTTTAGCGGCCACGGCTCACAGGCGCCGGCGCCGCCCGAATTCTGGCACCTCGACCCCAGCCGCATGAACCAGTCGCTGGTATGCTTCGACAGCCGCGTCGGCGGCAAAGACCTCATGGATAAAGAAATGTCTTACCTCCTCTGGAAAGCGACCCAGGGCAAAAATATACACTTTATTGCCGTTTTCGACTGCTGTCATTCGGGAACTATCACCCGCGAGTTGGCCGCCACACCGCGTATGGCCGAGACCAGCCCCGTGCCCTCGAAATTGGAAGACTATCACGGCTATCAGGATTATAATAAAACTACCGAAAATGGCAAGCTGCAACTAAGCCCTCCCCGCGGCCGCTACGTACAGCTCGCCGCTGCCAAAGACAAAGAAACCGCCAAAGAACTCAAAATCGGCGCGCAAACCCGCGGCATTTTCACCTACAACCTGGTGGCCTTACTAGAGCAAGCCGCCGACCAGATGAGCTATGAAGACCTGGTGAGCTCGCTGCGCCTACGCATCGAAGGCAAAGTGCGCGAACAAACGCCCCAGCTTATCAGCACCGAGCCAACTGATCAGAAACTGCGCTTTCTCGGAGGCGCAGCGCCGGCACAGTCGCCCTATTTCAATGTGGTCTTTTCGCAAGGCCGCTGGGTGCTCGACGCCGGCGCCTTGCAGGGCGTGCCCGCCAATGGAGGAGTAGTAACCATCGAAGACGGCGCCCAAATCAAAATCACCCAGGTAGACCAAAACCGGTCGGAAGTGTCCGGCATGGAAGGAAAAGACGCCAACAAAACGTATAAAGTCAGTTCTTCCCAGTTTGCGCTGCCCAAACTCCTGGTAGCCCTCGACCCCGACGGCGAAAAAGAAGGGCTCTCCCTCATGCAACAGGCCTTTCGCTCGTTGGCCTCTCCCCTACTATCGCTAACCACCGATATAGATGCCGCCACTTATTGGATCAGGGCTACGGAGAAATCGTACCGCCTTACCCTGCCCTGCGAGGAACGCCCGCTATTCAGACGCGTGGAAGGATACTCCACCGATAACGCCGAAATATTCCTTGGCGACCTGGAAAAGGTAGCCCGCTGGCGCAATCTGCTCGACCTGACCAATCCGCGCACTACCATCAGCAATGACGAATTCAGTATCCACCTCTATCGCAGTCAACAACCCGGTTACCTCGAAGACGACGCAAAAGTGGAAGAGGCCGACTGGCGCAATTCACCCGTTTTTCGCTACGATTTTGTCAATGGAAAATGGGAACAACCGGCCTTCCAGCTCAAAGTCGTCAACAAAAGCAATCGCATCCTGTACGTCAGCGCGCTCAACCTCGAAGACAACTTCACCATCAGCAACCGCTTTTTGGCGATGCAGGAATTGCCGGCAGGAGGCGAAGTATGGCTTACTGAGCTTTATAAAAATTACAACTACCGCACTATTCCGCTTAGCGTAGCCGATGCCTATCACAGTTGGGGCGCCACTGAAAAAAAGGAATATTTCAAAATATTCATCAGCACCGACCCCCAGCTCAAAACCGGTTTTTATAATCAAAAAGGCTTGGAACTCGATTTTCGCAAAACAGAAAAAACCCGCGCCGGCCGCGGAGAGGAGCCCGCAAACCCCGATATCCCCGACTGGCTCACCCGCGAAATAGCGCTCACCGTAGTGCGCCCCATGGAGCAACAAACCTTGAGCGCCGGGCAAGTCGTCACCCTGCTCGATAAAATCAGCATCAAACCGCCGGCAGGGCTTTCGGCAAAGATAGCGCTGACCCCTCGAGGAGAAGCCGAGCGGTCGCTCGAAACAGGGGCCGATTTCAGCCAGTTGTGGGGTTTCCAGGAAGCAGCCGAGCCCTATGCCATGACGCGTGGCTTCAACGAGGCGCCCCCACTGAGTGTGCTTGAACTCTATGACGTAGAAGGCGCCTCGCAAGTCGACGCCGACCATCCGCTCACCGTCGGCCTACAGGATAAGCTGGCTGACAGAGAGTTGGTGATACCGCTGGGCTACGACCCCGAAAGCGGCGCCTACTATCCGCTCGGCATGTCGACTCCCGACGGCGAAGTGCGCATCGAATCGCTGCCCGAAGAAACCCCCGCCGGCACCCGCAGTCTGGGAGGCTCTATCAAGATTTTCTTCCACAAGGTCGTATTGTCGAAATTGGGGTATGCGTACAACCACCCCCAGTTGGCTGTAGCCGATTTCACTGCCAAGCCGGAAGGCGAAGAGCAGGACGAAGAAGCCTTCAGCTACCTGACCGAAGAAGCTGCCGTAAAATCAAAAGTCGCCGCCGCCGATAAGATCATCTTGTTTATCCACGGCATTATCGGCGATACGACGGTGATGCCCAAATCGCTGCTGCGTATCAAAGACGATAATGGCCAAACAGCGCTCAACCGCTACGACCTCGTAATGACTTTCGATTATGAAAACCTGAATACCCCCATCGAACAAACCGCCAAAGACCTCAAAACGAGGCTTACTGCAGTAGGCTTGGGCGCCGGCCACGGCAAACACCTCACCATCGTAGCGCATTCCATGGGCGGACTGGTGAGCCGCTGGATGATTGAAAAGGAAGAAGGCAACAAGATGGTCAACTATCTTGTGCAGGTAGGTACGCCCAATTCGGGTTCGCCCTGGGCTGATGTATACGAACTGGCCAGCGTATTACTGGCCAGGGCCGTCAACGGGGCGGCATTTCTCAAGCCGTACCTGCTTCCGTTATCGCTATTGGGTAAATTGGCCAACCAGATGTTCCTCACTCTTCAACAAATGGACGCTGAAAAATCGGCTTTTCTCAAAGCCCTTAATGACGGTTCCGACCCTGGCATACCCTACGCAATTGTAGCGGGAAACACCCAACTAATACCCATTGCGATCAGCGAAAAACAACGGCTTGCCCTGGTACGCGCACTGAGCCGTTTCCGCCAGCGCGCCCACTACAATGCGCTCGATAAGATGTTATTCAAACTGGCGAATGATATTGCGGTAAGCACCAATAGTATTTGTGAAATACCGGGTAAAGACAAGCGCAAATACGTACCCACGGAGCACCCTGTGGCCTGCGACCACATTAGTTATTTCGACGATCCGGCGGGGCTGGAGGGGCTCGATCAGGTCTTAGCGGTCAGGTCTTAGCGGTTAGCGCTGACTGCTAAGCCCTAAGCCCTAACTGCTATTCTTCTGCCTGATCAGGCCTTCCTGTACCACCGAGGCTACGAGTTTGCCGTCGCGAGAAAAAATATTGCCGCGGGTAAAGCCGCGCGCGTTAGACGCGCTGGGGCTATCAATGGCATAAAGCAGCCAGTCGTTGATGCGGAAATCGCGATGGAACCACATCGCATGGTCGAGGCTGGCCATTTGGAGTTTCCAGAAGCTGCCGTGTTCGCCGTGGGGTAGCAAGGAGGTAGTCAGCAGATTATAATCGGAAGCATAAGCCAACACCAGTTGGTGGGCTGTTTTATCGTCGGGCATCGTGCCGCGGGCGCGCATCCACACGTGGCGGAGTGGTTCGTATTTTTCGTTATCAAAAGGGTTGTGGAGTTCTACCGGTCGAAACTCGATAGGGCGGTCTCTGTCGAAAAAGCGCTTGAAATTTTCGGGCAATACATCGCCGAATTGGCGCCCCAGGTCTTCCCAACTAGGCAGGTCATCCGGCCCCGACACCTTCGGCATCTCAATTTGGTGATCAAACCCCTCTTCCGGCTTCTGGAAAGAGGCTGACATATTGAGGATCACTTGTCCGCGTTGAATCGCTCTGATCCTTCTGGTGGTAAAACTACCGCCATCGCGAATCCGGTCTACATCAAAAACGATAGGAATTTCGAGGTCGCCGGGCAAGATAAAATAGGCGTGAAGCGAGTGCACGAAGCGGCCTTCGGGAATAGTCTGCATAGCGGCGCTAAGCGCCTGGGCCAGTACTTGTCCGCCAAACACGCTTTGACTGCCCACGCTATGGCTAAGCCCGCGAAACAAATTCCACTCGATAGGTTCGAGCTTTAGAAGCTCCAATAATTCGTTAACTTCCTTCATTTTTAGTAACTGTTTAGTAGGGTTTAGTGCCTTCGGCAGTTTAGTAGGGTTTAGCTGTATGTTTAGAAAACTAAACCCAATCGCTAAACCCTACTAAACCCTACTAAACCCTACTAAACAATTACCATTTTTATTTTAATTCCTTCACCCTACGTCTGAATCACGCCCACATTAAAACGCTCCACTGGTGCATTATTGGCGGCGAGGATACCTTCCGCTATCCATTTCCGGGTTTCTCGGGGGTCGATAATGGCATCCACCCACAGGCGGGCGGCGGCATAATAGGGCGTAGTTTGTTCGTCGTAGCGAGCTTGAATATCGTCGAGCAGCTTTTGTTCCTCTTCGGGCGACAGGGTTTTGCCCTGGGCTTTCATCGTAGACACCTGAATCTGGAGCAGCGTTTTGGCTGCCTGGGCGCCGCCCATCACCGCGATACGCGCCGTAGGCCATGCCACTATAAGGCGGGGGTCGTAGGCTTTTCCGCACATGGCGTAATTACCGGCGCCGTACGAATTGCCTATCACCACGCTAAATTTGGGCACCGTAGAGTTGGCCACTGCATTCACCATTTTGGCGCCGTCTTTGATAATGCCGCCGTGTTCGGATCTCGAGCCGACCATAAAGCCGGTGACATCGTGGAGAAAAACGAGGGGAATTTTTTTCTGGTTGCAGTTGAGGATAAAACGGGCGGCTTTGTCTGCCGAGTCGGAATAAATCACGCCGCCAAATTGCATTTCGCCTTTGGCGTTGCGCACCACCTCGCGGTTATTGGCCACGATGCCCACGGCCCAGCCGTCGATACGGGCGTAGGCGCAGATGATCGTTTTGCCAAACCCTTGTTTATAAAAAGTGAGTTCGGAATTGTCGACCAGTCGCTTGAGTAATTCGACCGTGTTATAAGGTTTGGAAGGGTTATCGGGAAAAAACTTCAGGATATCGGCGGGGTCGGCGGCGGGTGGCCGGGGCTCGGCGCGGTCGAAGCCCGCCTGGGGGAAATGGCCGTATTTGTCGACCAGATCCCGAATCGTATCGAGGCAGGTTTTGTCATCGGGCATCTTATAGTCGCAAATCCCGGAAATCTCTGATTGCGTCATAGCGCCGCCCAGCGTTTCCTTGTCAATGTCTTCGCCGATAGCTGCTTTTACGAGATAGGGGCCTGCCAGGAAGATAGACCCTGTTTTTTCTACGATCAGCGATTCGTCGGACATAATCGGCAGATAGGCGCCGCCGGCCACGCAACTGCCCATGATAGCGGCGATTTGCAGAATGCCTTCGCTCGACATTCGCGCATTATTGCGGAAAATGCGGCCAAAATGTTCTTTGTCGGGGAAAATCTCGTCTTGCATGGGCAGGTACACACCTGCGCTATCCACCAGATAGATAATAGGCAGGCGGTTTTCCATGGCGATTTCCTGGGCGCGCAGGTTTTTTTTGCCGGTGATAGGAAACCATGCGCCTGCTTTTACGGTAGCATCATTGGCGACAATCACGCATTGGCGGCCTTTCACCTTGCCGATACCTACGATAACGCCGCCGGCGGGGCAGCCGCCGTGTTCGGGGTACATATCATAGCCGGCAAAGGCGCCGATTTCGAGCCATTCGCTGCCTTTATCGACGAGGTAGTCTACGCGTTCGCGGGCCGACATCTTGCCTTCGTCGCGCAATTTTTCCAGTTTTTTGGTACCTCCGCCCTGCGCAATTTTTTCAAATCGCTGCTGCATTTGAGAGATAAGCAGCTTCAGGTTGTCTTCGTTACGGTGTTTTTCTATATCAGCCTTAGTCATTTACCGGTAGTTAGATTCGGGCTGCAATATAGCACTTTTCTTGTACCGGTCGGACGGTTAGTACCGGTCAGACCGCTGGCAGCGGTCTGACCGGTAGGAGACTAATCCATCGTCTCCACTTCGCCAGAGCCGGCGATACTGGTTTTTACGCGTGGACGGCCTTTGTAGTGGACGTCGCCGGAGCCCGCCACAGATACTTTAAGCATATCGACGGCGTGGATATAGCAATCGCCGGAGCCGGCTATGCTCACTTCTACCGACTTGGCCTCTAAATCGGCGGCCTTCACATCACCTGATCCGGCGATATCAACCGAAGCGCTATTGGCAGAACCTTTCACTTCGATCGTACCGGAGCCGGCGATATCCATTTTCAGGTTGTCGAGGTCATTAAAAGCAGTTTTTGTGATAATATCGCCAGAGCCGGCCAGCGATAGCGCTTTAAGTGTAGGAACCGTGATCCACACTTTTACCTTTTCGTAATTGCCTCCGTTTTTCTGAAAGCCGATATTCCAGTTGCCATTTTTCACTTCTTTTTTCAGCAGATCGATAATATTTTGCTGGGCCTCTACCACTACTTTTTGGGTGTTACCTTGCGAAAGATAAACCACGCCACTGATAGACAGGCCTATAGAGTGAAAATCATCTAGATTTAATTCCTGTTTCACAACCGGACCTTCTCCTTTTACGTAGCCCCATTTTTGTGCAGAGGCGGCGTTAACAACGAGCGCCAACAGTAATACAGCTAGCTGAATGGTTTTCATTTTTAAAGTTTGTTTTGATGATGATGTAAATAATTTCTCTGAAAGACACGGGCCTGCTGCGAACGTTGCTTTCAACACAAATTAATCGATGAATATTGAATATGGGAAGACGATTTTATTACTTTTGATGACGAGAGCAAAACGAAACAACAACTGGTTATGGACACTTCAAAACGATTACTCGCACTTGACGTATTCAGGGGCATTACGATCGCCGGCATGATCATGGTAAACAACCCCGGCAACTGGGGTACCACCTATGCCCCCTTGCTGCACGCCGAATGGCATGGATGTACGCCTACCGACTGGATCTTCCCCTTCTTCCTCTTTATTGTCGGGGTTGCCATACCGCTTGCCCTGGGCCGCCGCAAGGCCGAAGGCGCCGATCAAAAAGCGCTGATGCTCAAAATATTGCGCCGCACTTTGGCAATTTTCGGCATCGGCTTGTTGCTGCATCTCATTCCCGGCTTCGACTTTGCCGGCTTGCGCATTCCCGGCGTCTTACAGCGCATAGCCTTGGTTTATGGGGCATGTTCGATTATTTTTTTGAAAACTGACTGGAAAGGACAGGTATGGACAAGCGCGGGCCTGCTCTTGCTTTATTGGATATTGATGACCCTGGTACCCGTGCCGGGCGGTTACGCCCCCAACCTGGAGCCTGAGACCAACCTGGGCGCCTGGCTCGACCGCACGGTGTTTACCAGCGCCCACTTGTGGGACCAGGCCAAAACCTGGGACCCAGAAGGGTTGCTCAGCACCCTGCCGGCAATTGTCACCGGTATCATAGGTATGCTCACCGGCTTGTGGATCAAGTCGCCGCGCAATGACTACGAAAAACTCACCGGTATCTTTGCCGTAGGCACAATCCTGGTCGCTCTGGGGCTGACCTGGGATCTCGCCTTTCCCATCAACAAAAAAATATGGACTAGCTCTTACGTGCTTTATGTAGGCGGCGTAGCCCTGCTGTTCCTGGGCGTAGTGTATTGGCTGGTAGATGTATTGCAATACAAAAAATGGATCAAACCCTTCGTAGTATACGGCACCAATGCCCTGGTGGCGTATGTATTGTCAGCGGTAGTGGCCAAACTGATGTACGGAATTTCCTGGGCCGGCGCCGACGGCGCCCCTGTCACGCTTAAGGACTCGCTATACAGCTCGCTCTATGAATCGTGGCTATCGCCCCACAACGCCTCGCTCGCCTGGGCACTGACGAATGTGCTGATTTGCCTCGGCCTGGTGTGGATTTTGTATGCACGCAAGATTTTTGTGAGAGTTTAGGGCTTAGCAGTCAGCAGTTAGGGCTTAGCGCTAAGCCCTAACTGCTGACTGCTAATAAAAATCCGTAGCTTTGCCGGATGTTACCGCGCAAGCTCATTAGCTATTTCAATTTACGCAGGAGTGTCATTATCATCTTCACCCTGCTTATCATTATTCGCTTGTGTGAGCGCGAGCGGCGCAGCACTCCCCTACCGCCACAAACCCAGGCTTACCTTGAACAATACGCCCAGGTCGCCGTGGATGCCGGAGAAGAAACCGGCGTGCCGCCTACCATCTTGCTGGCAGTGGCCGGGCTCGAGAGTGCCTGGGGCACCAGCGAACTGGCCCAAAAAGGCAATAATCACTTTGGTATCAAGGCCGAACCCAGTCAACCGCGTTACTGCCTGCCTACCCGCGAATTTGAGAGGGGTGCTTTTCGCACGGTAAAAGCATGTTTTCGGTCTTACAAAGCCGGCGCTGAAAGTTATCGCGATTTCGGGCGCTTCCTGGCTTCCAAACCCCATTATCAACACCTGTTTGGCTACCGCCGCAGCGATTACCGCCGCTGGGCCCATGGACTGGTAGCCGGCGGATACGCCACCGACCCCGAATATGCCGAAAAGATCATCCGCGTCGTCCAAGCTTATGAGTTGGATCTGGTGGTGGACAAAATCCAATGAGTGAACGGTGAACGAGTGAACGGTGAACGTTCACTCTACTTACAACGCTTTTTGCCCTCTTCCAGATGCTCCCGGTCTTTGAGCCAGGGGATCGCTTTGGTCAGTCCGCGTTGGTAGTACATCAACGCCCTTGCACAGTCGCCCATAGCGCTGTAATAATCGCCCAGCACCTCGTAGGTATAATAATGCTCGGGATTAAGCCGCTCATAAGTCTTGAGTTGCTCCGAATCCACCTGTTTTTCCTTTTTTGCAGCCTTGGCAATGCTTTCGCTCAATTGTTTGTACTGCAGATAATCGGCATACCCAGGAGAAGAAAGCAGCGAATCGGCGGGTAAGGACAAGGCCGCATTTGAGATATCCAGCGGCGTCTGCATCAGGGGAGCTTTTTGGAATACTTCGCGCAAATCGTAAGCCACAAAAGAGCCTATTTGCGAAGGCATACCGGCCACCCACATCATTAGTTTTTCGGGTTGAAAGATCACCGAATGGTGTGCGATAAGCTGGTCGATGGCCATTTCATTGCCCAGGCCGATAAAACGGTTGTCCATGCCCCGGTAATCGTGCAGAATCGCCGCCATTTTAGCGGGCGTAAGGGGCTGATTCTGGATAAAAAGCTGTTCCATACGACGATGGCGGTAAGCCGTTGATGTCTGTCGCAATGCTTTTTCATTTTCATCGCATTGCCACAACACACTATCCTGGAAATGATTGGCGCATACCAGGTGTTCATTGCCGGATTCGTATAGAATAGTTTGTTCGGGCGTTTTTTCGATCACCACTACCCGGCGGGGGTTTCCCGTGCTCACCACAATATTTTCGGAAACAAAAGTTTCTGTCTCTTCGGCAATATAAAAAGCTTCTTCAATAGTAGATGCATATTGTAAAATACGGCGCCCGAGTATAGTTACAGGCGTTTTGGCGCCTTGGGGAATACCGGAGGGGCCGGCATTGAGGGTCACCGTGAGTCCTTCGATATTCATGCCCGAAACAGTGCCGACCATGCCCGGCCAGGTCACCATAGCAAAGGGAATACCGCTATCGGGTTTGATAAAAGAGATCATCTTGTGGCGGGCGAAGCCGTCGCCGACGTAGAAATCGAAATTGCGGCCCAGGAGAAGGGTGCTGTCGGCACTCGCCCCGTCCCAGGCGGCCAGGGCCGTACACCCCGACACGAGGCCCATATTCTGCAGCGCATGCCCTATGTCGTGCGCAGCGTGGTAATTGAGCTTTCGGTGATATTTGGGCCCCACATAATCAAAGGAGTCGGAGGCGGCAAGCGACCAGCCGTAGATCTCCTGCTGGTATTCAAGCGGCACGTGATCGGGCAGGTCGCGGTTAAACCAGGCTACAAATAATTTCAGCACCTGGAGATACCATCTTGAGTGAATTTTTTCTTCTACGCCCTGCACAAAAGCCGACTCGTGGGCTTCCAGTATTTCGCGGCACAATTTGCCGCCATAAACCCCTCTTTCAAAAGGAGCGCCTTCGAGATACAATTCCCAGAAGCCGGCCTGATTTTTTTTCAGCCAGTTGTGCTTGAGGGTATAAAATTGCGGCGCAGATTCCTGTCGTTTATCCTGCAACACAGACAAATCGGGCACTTGCGGGGGCGTAGCAATCACCAGTTTGTAAAAAATCCAGGCCAGCGCTATCACGCCGCTCAGAACAAGCAGTAGAAAAATCAGGCTTCTCTTCCAAAAACGCAGATTCATAGAAAAGGCTTTTTGCCAAAAATCAGGAATATATTATATCTTTGGCCAAATTTTATACCACGCAGCGGGAATCACCTATGGCCGAATCCCAGTAATTACTGCCAGGTTATCTTCCTTAAACGGGTATATTGGATAACAGTTTAATTAAAATTTTGTGCAACGAATTAAAGTCGGGACACAACAACTCGGGATAGCCGAGTTTCAGCGCCTGCTCTTTGCCCCTAATGCGTCTGTAGATATAGACGATACCGCGCTCCGGAAAGTTGAAAACAACCACGAATTCCTGAAGCAATTTGCTGTCAATAAAGTTATTTACGGCGTAAATACCGGATTTGGGCCAATGGCGCAATATATCATTGGGCCGCAGGATATTCAGGCGCTTCAGTACAACCTTATCAGGAGCCATGCCACCGGGATGGGGCAACTCATTCCACCGCTTTATGTTAAGGCCATCATGATTGCCAGGCTCAATACGCTGATGCTGGCCCGTTCGGGCGTACACGGCAGCACGGTATTATTGCTGAGCCAAATGATCAACCGCGATATTTGTCCCTGTATTTACGATCACGGCAGCGTGGGCGCCAGCGGCGACCTGGTGCAATTGGCGCACCTGGCACTTTCAATGATCGGTGAAGGCAGGGTTTTCCACCGGGGCGTCATCAAACCCACCAGCAAGGCCTTTGAAGAAGAAGGCCTTCAGCCCATCGCCATGTATTTGCGCGAAGGGTTGGCATTGATCAACGGTACCTCCGCTATGACCGGCATCGGCGTACTCAACGTATTGTATGCCCGCCGTTTGTTGGAATGGAGCATTTTGGCTTCTTCTGTGATCAATGAAATCGTAGAAGCCTACGACGATCACTTTTCGGCTTCGCTCAATGCCGCCAAACTGCACGAAGGCCAACGACTGGTGGCCGCCCGCATGCGCGCGCTGCTTCACGACAGCAAGCTCATCAGGAGTCGCACCGAACACTTGTATCAGCGCAACGCCGAAGCAGGCCAGGCCGAAGATAAGATCCAGGAGTATTACTCCATCCGCTGTATACCCCAGGTGCTGGGCCCTGTAGCCGACACCCTCAAATTTTCTGAAAAAACAGTGTTCGACGAGCTCAACTCGGCCAATGACAATCCGCTCGTTTTTGAAGAAGAACAGCATGTGCACCACGGCGGCAATTTTCACGGAGACTATATTGCGCTGGAAATGGACAAGTTGAAAATTGCCGTCACGAAATTATCTATGTTGTGTGAACGACAATTGAACTATCTGCTCAATAACAAGTTGAACAATAAGTTGCCTCCTTTTGTCAATCTGGGGCAGATTGGGTTTAACTTTGGAATGCAGGGCGCACAATTTACCGCTACTTCAACCGTAGCCGAAAATCAAACGCTCTCCTACCCCATGTACGTACACAGTATCCCCAACAACAACGACAACCAGGATATTGTAAGCATGGGCACCAATGCCGCCTTATTGACAAAAAAAGTAATAGACAACGCATTCGAAGTACTGGCCATCGAATGGCTAGCCATTTTACAATCGGTCGATTATTTGCAAATATCCGACCGATTGTCGTCTGCATCCAGGGCGGCTTACTTTGAATTAAGGGCTATTGTGCCTATATTTGAACAGGATTTTCCCCTCTCCGATTCGCTCCAGCAATTGAGAGATTTTCTTAAAAATGAAGAACGGGAATAATATCCTTTTGCACAGCAGAACAAGTACCAATGAAATACGCGCTAGTAACCGGAGGCTCCAGGGGTATTGGGAGAGCTATTTGCCTGGAATTGGGTAATATGGGCTACCACGTGCTGGTTAATTATCAATCCAATGAAGAAGCCGCACGCCAAACCCTGCAATTAATCAGCGATAATGGCGGCGAAGGCAGCCTGCTCCCTTTTGATGTGAGCGACAGAGCCCAAACCCGGCAGGTGCTGGAAAACTGGCTGCAACAAGCAGATGGACGCTGTATAGAGGTACTGGTCAATAACGCGGGCCATCGCAAAGACAATCTGTTGTTGTGGCAGGAAGACCCCGACTGGGATAGCGTGATCAACACCCACCTCGGCGGGTTTTATGCCGTCACCCAATGCCTGCTCAAAGCAATGTTGCGCAACAAATACGGGAGAATTATAAATATCGTATCTTTGTCAGGCTTGAGCGGCATGGCCGGCCAAACGAATTACTCAGCGGCAAAAGGCGGCATTATCGCCGCCTCCAAAGCCCTGGCCCAGGAAATGGCGCGCAAAAATATTACGGTCAATTGCATCGCGCCCGGTTTTATTTCTACCGATATGACCCAAGACCTGCCCGAGCAGGATATCAAAGCAACTATACCCATGCGCCGGTTTGGCACCCCCGAAGAAGTCGCCGCTGTGGCCGGATTCCTCGCGTCATCCCGCGCTTCCTACGTCACCGGTGAGGTTATCTCGGTGAATGGAGGGCTTTATATGTGAGTTGTCCGTTCTCGGTTCTCTGTTATCCGTTCATTATCTTTGCCAATTATACTTTAACAGAGAACAGAGAACAGAGAACAGAGAACAGAGAACAGAGAACAGAGAACAGAGAACAGAGAACAGAGAACAGAGAACAGAGAACAGAGAACAGAGAACAGAGAACAGAGAACAAAATATGCGACGAGTAGTCATCACCGGTATGGGCATATACTCCTGTATCGGGAAAAATCTGGAAGAAGTTACACAGTCCTTGTACAAGGGGGTATCCGGTATTGGATATGACCAGGAGCGCAAGGATTTCGGCTTTCGTTCGGGGCTCACAGGCATTGTAGAGAAGCCCAACCTGAAGGGCGTGCTCGAACGCCGGCAGCGCGTGGGGCTGGCCGAAGAAGCCGAATACGCATACGTAGCTACCGCCGAAGCGCTGGCGCAGGCAGGGATTGATATGGACTTTCTCGAGCGCCGCGAAGTGGGCATCATATACGGCAATGACAGCTCGGCGAAAGCCGTCATAGAATCTATCGACGCCCTGCGCCAAAAACGCGACACTACCTCGCTGATGTCGGGTTCGATCTTTCAATCGATGAATTCTACGGTGACCATGAACCTGGCCACCATCTACAAGCTCAAAGGCATCAACTTTACCGTCAGCGCCGCCTGTGCCAGCGGCTCGCATGCTATCGGCCTGGGCTATATGTTTATCCGCAACGGTTTGCAGGACATCATCCTGTGCGGCGGCGCTCAAGAAATCAACCAATACGCTATGGGCAGTTTTGACGGCCTCAGCGCTTTTTCGATACGCGAAAACGAGCCGGGCCGGGCTTCCAGGCCTTTTGACCGCGACCGCGACGGACTGGTGCCCAGTGGCGGCGGTGCGTCGCTGATACTCGAAAGCTATGAGTCGGCAATACAACGGGGCGCCACTATCCTGGCAGAAATCATAGGTTACGGCTTTTCGTCCAACGGCGCGCATATCTCTCAACCCAGCGTAGAAGGCCCCGTAAAATCACTGCAGATGGCCCTGATCGACGCGGGTGTCGCTGCTGCCGATATCGACTACATCAATGCGCACGCCACATCAACCCCCATCGGCGACGCCAGTGAAGCCGGCGCAATACACGAAGTGTTCGGCGCCTCAAGGCCCTTTGTGAGTTCTACTAAATCGATGACCGGCCACGAATGCTGGATGGCGGGCGCCAGCGAGGTGATTTATTCCATCCTGATGATGCAAAACGGGTTTATCGCTCCCAATATAAATTTTGAAAATCCCGACGAGGTCTCCGCTAAGCTAAATATCGTACCAGAGGCCATCGAAAAAGATATGGACTTGTTTCTATCCAATTCTTTTGGCTTTGGAGGAACCAACTCCTCCCTCATCGTCAAAAAATTTCGTTAATTCGCCTTCAAAACCAAACCATCATGGTAGCTTCATCAATCATAGAAAAGGTAAACGCGGTGCTGGCCGATGAATTCGAAGTCGAAGCCGAAGATATTACGCTGCATGCCAATCTCAGAGAAACTCTTGACCTGGATAGCCTCGACTTTGTCGATCTGGTGGTCATCATTGAAGATAATTTCGGCTTTAAGGTCAATAGGGAAGACCTCAAAGCCATCGAAACATTTGAGCACCTCTACGATTATATTCACAAAAACGTGAGCGCCTAAGTCTTATGTGATATGTCAAAAAAGGCTTCCTGGGAAGGAAAAAGCAGAGGCGGCGCTATAGGGTACAGGATCTTTTTGTTTTTCCTGAAATACGCTGGACTTTCATCCGCTTATGTCATTTTATACGTGGTGGCAGGATGGTACCTCGTTTTTGCACGCAAGTCTACGCGGGCTTCGTACTTCTATTTTCGCCATGTCCACGGCTTCCCTCCGCTCAAATCGATTCGCTATTGCTACAAAAGTTATTACAAATTCGGCCAAACGCTTATCGACAAGGTGGCGATCCTCGGTGGGTTCTCCAATAAGTTTACTTTCTATTTTGATGGAGAACACTATTTGCGCCAATTGTCGGAAGAAGGCCGGGGCGCCCTGCTCATCAGCGCTCATATCGGCAATTGGGAGATCGCCGGCCATTTGCTCAAAAAACTCAATACCCCCGTCAATGTGGTATTATACGATGGGGAAGACCAGGGTATCAAAGAAGTACTCGAAGACGCTATCAAAAACCGCCAGTTTAACATCATCAGCGTCAAAAATGATTTTTCCCACCTGCTCGATATGCACAATGCCCTGCAAAACAAGGAGTTTATTTGTATTCACGGGGATCGATATCTCAAAAATTCTAACCAAAAAACCTACCGTACTACCTTCATGGGGCGTTATGCGTCTTTCCCGCTCGGCCCGTTCGAGCTGGCTGTACGCTTTAAGGTGCCCTACACGTTTGTTTTTTCTGTAAAAGAAACCAATACCCATTACCACTTTTATGCTACTCCCGGCCATATAGCCCACGACAATCCCGAAAAGGTTATTGACGCTTATTTGCGAAGCCTGGAAAAAATATTGCGCCTATATCCTGAACAATGGTTTAACTATTACGACTTTTGGGAAGATTCTTCACCCGCATTGACAACTTCTGCCGCAACTATTCCTACTGAAAAATAGTTGTAACGTAGTTTCGCACAGCTAAGCACACAATACCATGTTTCCCCTGCTCGACAGCTCACGAATTGCCGATTATTTGCCGCAGGCGCCGCCTATCATTATGGTTGACAAGCTGTGGTATTCCGACGAATCAGTCACGCGCACCAGCTTGCTGATCCGCGCCGGCATGTTGTTTGTGGAAGGCGACCGGTTTGCCGAACCGGGGCTGATGGAGAATATAGCCCAAACAGCTGCCGTAAGAGCAGGTTATTACCATAAAAACCGCCAGGAACCCGTGCCACTGGGTTTCATCGGCGCTTTTAAAGATCTGGAGATATTCGAATTACCCAAGGTAGGCACTGAGATTTTCACCGAAGTACGCCTCAAGCAAGAAGTGCTTGATATCAGCATTTTCGAAGGTATTGTGAAGGCCGAAGATATGGTGCTGGCAAGGTGTGAAATCAAAATTTTTGTGGCGCAAAACCCTTAATTAATGAAAAAAAACGGACAACTGAAAACCTCCCCCATCCTGTCTGCAACTACCGGCATCACCGTGCGATTTTCGGAAGTCGACTCGTTGCGCGTGGTATGGCACGGCCATTATATCAAGTATTTTGAAGACGCCCGCGAAGCTTTCGGCGTAGAATACGGCCTGGGGTACCTCGATGTATTTTCCCACGGCTTCGTTACACCCATTGTACGCAGTATTTGTGAACACAAAAGCCCTATCTACTACGGCGATACCGTAGAAGTGGAGGCCCGCTATATTGACACCCAAGCCGCCAAATTGGTCTTTCACTATACCGTTCACAACAAAAGCACCGGTAAAATTGCCGCCACTGGAGAAACCGTACAGGTATTTCTCGACAATAACAACGAATTGATGCTTACCTTACCCGAGTTTTTAATAGCCTGGAAACAACGGTGGGGCATACGCAATAACCAGGAAACCAGAAAGGAAGAACAGCAAGCATGAAGGGGGTTTATATTATTGCCGATCATATGCTGAGCGCGCTGGGTACAGATTCCGCCGCGCACTTCGAGCATTTGTGCAAGGGCGAAACGGGTATACGCCCTTACGACAAATGGGAGGACCTACCCGGCCCCTTTTGCCTCGCCACAGTGCCCGATGAGCAGCTCAAAGCCGCATGCGACCTATATCGCATACCCTCCACTTATACCCGTTTTGAACGTTTTTTACTTTTATCCATACAGGCCGTCCTACAAGAATCGGGCATTGACCCTGCTTCTCCCGATACGGTTACCATTTTATCGAGTACCAAAGGTAATATCGACCTCATCAATCCCGCCACAGCGGAGCGATTCCCCAATGCGCGTATCAACCTGAGCGAAACCGCCCGTACGGTGCAATCGTATTTCGGACTGCTTCAGCCGCCGGTCATTGTGAGCAACGCTTGTATTTCGGGGGTGATGGCGCTTATCATGGGCGCCAGGCTGATCCGCTCGGGGCAATACCGGCATGCCATCGTATCGGGCGCCGACGTGATCTCCGATTTCATCCTCACGGGCTTTGAATCGCTCAAAGCGGTGAGCCCCGAACCCTGCCGGCCCTACGACGCCGACCGCCAGGGTATTAGTCTGGGCGAAGGCTGCGGCACAATAGTCCTTTCCGCCGATAAACGCCCGGGCAGCATCGCCATATTGGGCGGCAGCATCAGCAACGACGCCAACCACATTTCGGGGCCGTCGCGCACGGGCAGCGGGCTTCAACAGGCGGTAAGGCAAGCCCTCAGCGCTTCGGGCAACCCCCGCATTGATTACATCTCCGCTCATGGCACCGCCACGGCCTACAACGACGACATGGAAGCCGAAGCGTTTCACACGCTCGGCATGCAATCTATCCCGCTCAATAGTTTCAAAGGTTACTGGGGGCACACCCTGGGCGCTGCGGGAATACTGGAAACCATAGCTGCCTGCTGGTCGATGCGCCGGCATAAGCTTTTTAGCTCGGCAGGCTACGCCAATAACGGCGTGAGTAAGCCGCTCAATATTATTACACAAGCTCAAGACGCCGACATACGAACCTGCCTCAAAACCGCTTCAGGGTTTGGAGGATGCAACGGCGCCCTGGTATTGCAAAAAGAAGAGGACTATGCCGGTCATCGCGCATTATAGCCTGATAAAGGACGGTGTCCTGGCCATTGACGGCCTGGCAATCTACCGGCACGAAGATAAAGAAGCCGGGGCGGCCGCTTTTGCTTCCGCATTGTACAAACACATGGAACTTAGTTACCTCAAATTTTTCAAAATGGATAATTTGAGTAAATTGGGCTTTTTGGCTGCAGAAGCGCTCACAAAAGCAGTGCCCGACTTTGCAGATACCCCCAAAGACAAGACGGGCCTGTTCCTGATGAATACTCATAGCAGCCTGGATACCGATGAACGATACTACGAAACAGTAGCAAATGACGAAAATAATTTTCCAAGTCCGGCATTATTTGTATATACGCTGCCGAATATCGTAATCGGAGAAATTTGTATTAGGCATAAAATTACGGGAGAACACGCCTTTTTATTGTCAGAACAACCCGATGCGACTTTATTATGCAACTATGTATGCAATGTATTCGACGAAAACGCGGTGGATGCTGCCATTGTGGGTTGGGTAGAATACTACGGCGCTAAACGCCATGCATTATTGATGTGGGTAAACCGACTGCCCGGTCAGACCGGAGCGAGGGAATTTACCCCTGAGGCCATTCAGCAACTTTGGACAATTCATTCATAATTGGGTCACCATAACAGTTCAAATTAATGGAAACACTCATTACAGATTTGAAAACGCAAATTATCGATCATCTCAACCTGGAAGGCGTAAGCCCCAACGATATCGATGCAGATGAACCTTTATTCGGATCCGAACTGGGTTTGGATTCGATTGATGCCCTCGAAATCATTGTCATGCTAGAGCGCATCTACGGCTTGAAGATCAAGTCGCAGGAAGAAGGCAAAAAAGTATTTTATTCGGTGCGCACGCTGGCAGAATTCATTTCTGAAAACAAGGGACTAGGTGTCGTATAAAGTATTCATAACGGGCATGGGCATGGTATCGGCCATCGGTTTTGATGTGCCGCAAGCCCTTCATGCGTTGCGCCATTGCCAGACCGGTATCGGCCCTATCCGTTTTTTGCATACCCGGCACCGGGGTATGCTGCCCGCCGCCGAAGTGAAGGCTTCCGACGACGACCTGGCGACAATGCTGGGCCTCGACGATATCCGCGATTTTAGCCGCACGGCACTACTCGGCATGATGGCAGCCAGGGAAGCCGCCGCCCATGCCCGCCTGCACGAACAGCCTTACCTGCGCACCGGCATCGTGTCGGCTACCAGCGTGGGCGGTATCGATAAAAGCGAGGTGTTTTTTGGCGAATTTCTCAAAGACCAGGCTCGGGGCGGCGACCTTCACCACATGGTGTCGCACGATTGCGGCGACAGTACCGAGCGCATTGCCGACGACCTGGGCATCAAAGATTTTGTGAGTACCATCAGCACGGCCTGCTCTTCTTCAGCCAACGCCATCATGCTGGGCGCCCGCCTTATCAAAGCCGGTATGCTCGACCGCGTGCTGGTGGGCGGGTCGGACGCCATTACCCGCTATACCCTCAACGGCTTCAACTCGCTACGCATCGTAGACGAACACTGGTGCCGCCCATTTGACCAAAACCGCAACGGACTCAACCTGGGCGAAGCCGCCGCTTACCTTGTACTCGAATCGGCGCGCGCCGTAGAAGAAAGCCGCAAAACCCCACTGGCCGAATTATCGGGATTTGGCAACGCCAACGACGCCTATCACCAAACGGCCTCTTCGCCCGACGGCGCCGGCGCGCTGCGCGCAATGCAACTCGCGCTGCACCAAAGCGGACTTACCGCCTCCCACATCGACTACATCAACGCCCACGGTACCGCCACGCCCAATAACGATTTGTCGGAAGGCCAGGCCCTGAAAAACCTGTTCAAAGACTACCTGCCCCGGTTTAGCTCTACCAAAAGCTATACCGGCCATACCCTGGCAGCGGCCGGGTCGGTAGAAGCCGTTATTTCCGTATTGTCGCTGCAACACGGAATCATTATTCCCAACCTAAACTTTAAAGATCCGATAACAGAATTGGAGATCGCCCCGGTAGTGGCATTCGAAGAAGGTATCGCCCTGCGCAGTATCTTGTCAAACTCATTCGGCTTTGGAGGCAATTGCTCCGCCATGATATTTTCAAGTTGTTAAGTATGCCCGCATATATCAACAGTATCGGCAATATTTCTCCCCAACATTCCCTGGACAACAACCTGTTCCTGGAAGAAATAGTCGACCAGTACGGCTCTCACCTCACCTGCAAGGAACCCAATTATCGCGATTATATAGCCGGTGCAAACCTCCGCCGCATGAGCCGCGTGATAAAACTGGGCGTCAGCGCCGCCAAAATATGCCTGGAAGAAGCCCAGGTAGACAACCCCGACGCCATCATCGTGGGCACCGGACTGGGCTGCATGGAAGATACCGATAAGTTTCTCTCCGCCATCTACGAAAGCAACGAAGAGATCATCTCCCCTACCCAGTTTATTCAATCGACGCACAACAGCGTAGCCTCCCAGATCGCTATCATGCTGGGATGCAATAATTACAATTTTACTTACGTACACCGCGGTTTTTCATTTGAAAGCGCCTTATTCGACGCCCTGCTCCAATTTGCAGAAGACGAGTCGGTAAAAAATATCCTGCTGGGCGGCATCGACGAAATAACGCCCAACTACCTCTCCATCACCGGCCGGCTACGGCAGTGGAAACCCAACGAATATTCCCAGCTCAGCCTGCTGGCCAACCACCTGCGGGGAAGCCTGCCCGGCGAAGGCGCCGCCTTTTTTATGCTGGGAAGCGAACAGGGGCCGCATACCTACGCCCAACTCCAGGCAGTAGGCATGCGCTACAAACCCGCCGACGAGTCGGACATAACCCGGTTTATCACTCAATTTCTGGCCGGCCAGGATCTTGACATCCAGGATATCGACCTCGTTTTGCTGGGACTCAACGGCAATACCGAGCTCGACAAGGTGTACTACCGGGTGCGCGATTTGCTGTTTAAACACAACCACCTCGGCTATTTCAAACACCTTTGCGGCGAATACAAAACCGCCACCGCCTTCGGCATGTGGCTGGCTGCGCAAATCCTGCACAAACAACGCGTGCCTGAAGTCGTCAAACTCGAACCTTTTCAGGCAAAAAAAATCAATAACGTATTGATTTACAACAACTACAGCAATATTAATCATTCGCTTTTATTGTTGAGAAATGTTTAATTTTAAACGCACGGGCCGGATTTTCATCCTCTTGATGGTCTTAACTGCGGGTTTCCATATATGGACGCCGGTGCATTGGGGCGTATACGCTCTTTGGATGCTGGCAATTGCAGGCTGCATGGCTTATGGCTCCGCTTATATATGCTCTCAGTTTTTTATTCCGGCCATATGCCATGTCCCCAACAACAAACGCCAGGTAGCCCTTACCTTCGACGACGGCCCCGACCCCGAAATCACCCCGCAGGTGCTGGCTATTTTAAAAGAATACGAGGTGAAGGCTACTTTTTTCTGTATAGGCCGGAAAGTAGACGCCCATCCGGCGCTGGTGCGACAGATCATCGAAGCCGGCCATATAGTGGGCAACCACTCCTACACCCATTCCTATTGGATTGACTTCAAAACCCCCAAAATGCTGCGCGAGGAAATCAGCCGTTGCCGGGTTGCTTTTGAAACTGCCGCCGGCGTCACTCCCCTGCTGTTCAGACCGCCCTACGGCGTGACTACGCCCGCACTGGCCGAGGCTGTCAAAGCCGAGAAAAATACCGTCATAGGCTGGGATGTGCGCTCGCTCGACGGCCTGCTCAAAGACGAACAACAAATCATTCAGCGCGTGCAAGCCAAAATAAAACCGGGCAGCATTATCCTTTTGCACGATACCAACCCCGCACAACCCAGGATTCTTCGCACTGTGCTGCAATATCTCCGCGAACAAAGCCTGCAGGCGGTGCGGCTGGATGAGCTTAGCGGGTTGGAGGCGTATTAGTGCTAAGAAGTTTTGTAACTGTTTAGTAGGGTTTAGTAGGGTTTAGTAGGGTTTAGTTTTCAAAACATACAGCTAAACCCTACTAAACTGCCGAAGGCACTAAACCCTACTAAACAGTCACAAAAAATCAAACAACAGATGTTAACTTTTCAAGAAAATACAATCCTCCAAAAAACCACCTGGACAGAAAAAACCTGGACCATTCCGGAACTGCTCGAAGACGTCGACCCGCTCGCCGGCGAACCCCTCACCGCCAGAAATGAAGCCCTGCAAAAAATAGTCAGCCTGGCGCCCCAAAACCTGCAGGAACTTTCCAAAACCGCCCAACTCCATCTCGATTTTTGGGATAATTTTCAAAACCAAAAAATGGAGCAACACGCGGCTATTTTCAGGTACACCGTGGGGGAAAACAACCGCTGGGAATTGACAATCAACGAGCTGGGACTTTTTTACAGAGACTTTTCGGGGCAGTACATGAACACGCCCGGCGGGGTTATGGAGCAGTTGTTCAGCAATTTCTGGTTTTACGGCCCCTTGCGGCCGCTGCCGGATTTGCCACTTCGGGAAAAAATTATCCGCACCCTCAGACAGGGTTTTGAAAACCCGGACTGCCCTTCGGCAAAGGCGCATTTTGAGTTATTCGAGTACCCGCAGCAGCAGTCCCCCGCGGATTTAGCGTGGGAAGAAGGCGACCACGTGCGGCGCGATTTCACCACCGTACGCCCCTTTGGGATCGAGTTGGGACACACAACCTGGCGCGACGGTTGGAGTGGGACGGGTTTTATTTCTTTTGAAAAATTCCTGCACCTGCCGCCGACCGAATACCAGATCTTTTCGCCCGAAATCCGGGCAAAAATCGAACAGTACCTCGGCAAAATCTCGCTTGTTAACCAGGGCAAGACCGTCGAAACCGAGCCGAAGCCACCCACGCCAGGAGAAAAAATGGACGCTGCAGAGGCGCTTTTGCAAAACCCGACATCAGAAGAGGGTGCAACGATGTTGATTTCCCTGCTCGTCTACGAGGCGGAAAGCGACTACTGGCGCAACTACGTTTTCAATCGCTTTTTCAAACTACGGGAAAACCCGGTGGTACAAAATTTCCTCCTCGAATGCCTGCGCGGCGATGACGAAATCAGGTTCAACAAATCGCGCGATGTGCTGATTTTCTGGGGTTTGCAGCTCGGCGAGCAGGCCTTGTCAGATAAAGAACTATTGAAAAGTCTGAACTGGGAAGACGCCACGGCCAACGACCCCGATTTCCGGGCAGCCCTCGAAAAAGCCGGCAAAATCATCACCCGGAAAAGTTGAAGGTTGTAAAGCCGGGTATGTCATGCTTTTAGCTTGACAGAATGGGGTATGGTTTTGTATATTGCGGTGTGGTATCATCCTTATCTACCCCGGAATGGGGTGATTGGGATGAAAAAAACATACTTATAAACGAGTTATAGCCAATTTTAGGACGACCGAAAATGACAGAACAAACAGAAACATATAAACTTGACAAAAGTATCTGGACACATGACGACTTTGAAGAAATGGGTTGGCATGACGCAAACATTTATGGGCTGACAATTGAAAAAAGCGAAGACAATTGGACAGCAGACTTCTTGCTTGACTTAGTTTGACTTTACTACTTTTCCTGCACGTCATGCCACGGCTTGGGTAAGCAGGAACCAAAGGTGGCGAATTTTGGCGGAATAACTACCGACATGGGGTTTAAAATGGCTTATCGATAGTTTGGCCTT
>Ga0209573_1001945_pt1 | contig 28629 bp, 36 predicted proteins | sample TNRBio252014_DNA_FD_185870 | JGI IMG/M metagenome (GOLD analysis project Ga0209573, IMG submission 185870) | Wastewater treatment Type I Accumulibacter community from EBPR Bioreactor in Madison, WI, USA - TNR Reactor_6/25/2014_ DNA (SPAdes)... | ecosystem: Engineered > Bioreactor > EBPR >...
GTGCGCGATGTGATTCCAGGTTAGTGGTTGTTTCATCTCCGAACAGATCGGCCAGCATCCACAAGGTGGCGGCGCAATTGTCAATGCCATCGCGGTAGTTGCCACCGTCAACAGTTTCATCGTGGAACAGGGGATGGGACAGAGGGATTGCTTCAGGGGTGTTACCGGCCATTAGTGGCCTCCGTTTGATTTTCGAAGGAAAGCAGATACCCGGTTAAGGGCGGCTTGGAGGTTCGAAACCGCAAACGAACGGCGTCGGGTATTGGGTATTTCCCGACCCTCCAAGCCATAGACGGAATCCAGGCAGGGAGTACAAACAAAAATACCGCAGGTCTGACGGGTGCGGTTGCCGCGTTTGAGGTTTTCGACGCCTCGATGGCCATTATAGGCCGGGTTGGCGGGGATGCAAGAGGCAGTCATTACGCCACCTCTCTACGGTTCGCGGCTAGCCAACTGTCCAGGTCTTGGAGGTCATACCGGATTGCTCTATTGCCCAACCGAATGAATGGCGGGCCTGCTGAACGATTGGCGCGGCGGCCTTCCATTCGGCCTTGGCGTAGGAAAGACAGGCTAACGCCTAAATAGGTTGCCGCCTCTGGATCGGTAAGCAGGCGGCGCTGAATGGACTGTTGGTTTTCCATGATTGCCCTTGGGTTGCTGAACAAGTGGGCGAATCATGGCGTCTGCTCGTAGCAGGTTCTACCTGGGGTAGTGGCCCTCTACCTGGGGTAGTGGCCCTCTACCCGGGTAATTTTTTAATGCCACGAATCAAATCAGGGCGCTTAAGTTGGGTCGCTACGTCTTTTAAATCTCCCAGCAGTCGATCTTTATTAAGATTTCGGAATGCAGGCATCTCCAAAAGATCAGTAGCCATCGCAGAGTGTTGGCGCCGATCTCCCTCTAGCCACAGACGGCGTGCTGTTTCTTTGGCTTGGTGATGGAGAGTTGTACGGGCTAGGTGTTGCCGCTTAGCATTCACCCGTCCTGCTGCCCGTAACGCTGACTGAATAGATTTATCCGCCGATTGATCTTCAAGAGCTTCGATAGTTTGCTCGCTGGTAGATTCTACAGGCTTATGCGATGTGTAATTTTCAGGAAATAGCAATGGCGGCTTTACGTCCTTAGACTCACACCATGCCAATAAATCAGCTTTCTGTATTGCGGCAAAATACAACCCGTCAATGTCTGACTGCATGCCATTCGACATGGTAATGTTGACGTATCGACCAAGCGGAACCAGGCGCTTGGCCTTAAGCTGACCTCTCTCGATTGATCGAATTAGCTCAATAGCTACTAGATGGATTTCTGGAAAATCGTCACTGTGATTTCTTTTAATCCCAAGAATAGCTGCCGATGCTTCCCATACGGTGAACTCGTTTTTTACTTGATACGGATTAATCACAGCGCACCTCACAGCGCATCCCCACAAGGTGGAAACCCATCAGGCCGGTGTGAGGTATCCGGCTTTTCGGCTCGCGACTGCCTAGATGGGTTGAAACGATTATCGATGATCTTCTACGGAAATAGGAACGACATTGAGAATAGGTTTATCCAGCTTTGCCACGGCGGCGGCCTTATGCTCTGGCGCTAGATGGGCATAGCGCAGCGTCATATCCAATCCGGCATGGCCTAATAGTTCCCTCACCGTATTTAAATCCACGCCAGCCATGACCAGTTTTGAGGCAAAGGTATGGCGTAGATCGTGCCAGCGGAAATCCATGAGCCTGGCTTCCTTGCGCAATCGCTCCCAGCCATTGCTAATGTTGTCTAGCCGTCTACCCTGACGCCCAGGGAATAAAAGGCCAGTCGGTTGCTTGTAGGTTATCCAATCGGCTAACACGGTACGAGCTTCTTGATTCAGCGGGACATGTCGGGCTTTAGCGGTTTTATTGCCTTCGGTATCGCCCACAACCGTCAATAGGCCATGCTCCAAGTCGATATGCTGCCGCTCCAGGTTGAATAACTCACCACGGCGTAGTCCGGTATTGAGCGATAGCAATACTAAGGGCTTGAGGTGATCCACAAACGGCGCGGCGCGAAGATCAGGTAACAAAGAATAGCCGCGTTGCTCTCGCCACCTGTTGGCCTGATCGCGCTCCAGTCTGTGGCGCTCTTCCCGTGTATCCAGCGCTTCTCGTAACCGCTGTTCCTCTTCAGCGCTAAGGAATCGCACCCGGCCAATATGATCAAGGCGGCTGGGCTTGACCTTGGCTAGAGGATGTACCTCCAGCAATCCCCACTCCACCGCCTTACTCAGTGCAGCCTTAAGAGTGACCAGCTCCCGGTTAACGGTCGCGGCTTTGACCTGCTTCAAGCGTTGCGCTCGCCACTTTTCCACCAACCAGGCGTTGATGTCCGGCAAGCGCTTGGATTTCAGGTCAGGAAAGCGGCTTAGCAGGTATTGAACCGTCATCCCGCCGGTGCGGCGGTGCGCCCTAAACCACGGGCCGTAGTCTTCCACAATGAAGCTTTCCAACGTGTGGGCCTTGCGGGCTTTGCGTTCGGCCTGTGGGTCAATGCCGTTTGTCGCGTCGGCAAGAATCCCAACGGCTTTATCGCGGGCCTGCTCTGGCGTGAGAACCCCCACCGCGCCTAACTTGATCCAGCGGGCGCGACCATAGACACAGTAATAGGCCATTTTGCCGGTTGGATGTACCCGAACGACGAACCCGGCTAGCCGGGAATCGTAAACATCATACTTAGCCAGGCCCGGCTTAAGGCTGGAAATCAGGCGATGGGAGATGGGAGATGAGCGCCTTCATTTTCTGTCGTGCAGTCGTCGTGCAAAGTCATTATAAAACGGCGTTAAATAGTGAACGATGGCAAATCAACTCTAAGAAAAAAAGCCACTACGAACAGTGGCTTATCATACGCTATTGTTTACTGCAATGTGCGGTTATTCACCTAAAAAAAGCGCTCCTAAGGGTGAGGTCACAGGTTCAATTCCTGTTCGGGGCACCCTTCAACAGCGTGCACAAAACTTTCGCGTCTGCTTCAGATCGTGCAGGCCCACGGAGCGCGCTTGAAACCACTTCAGACCGCCAGATTATCAATGAGCCGGGCGCGACCGAGCCAAGCCGCCGCCAAAATTCGCAGGTCAGTGTCGCCGGCGGCGGGCGGCTGCAAATCTTCGGCCCGGCGGATTTCAAAATAATCGGGTTTCAATCCGGCTTCTGCTAACTGGGTCTTGGCCTCATCCGCCAGCCGCTGGTAATTCCGTTCGCCGCCACGCAACCGCGCCGCGCTCGCGGCCAGCGTAGCGTACAGGATCGGAGCGACGGCTCGCTCCTCTGCGCTGAGATAAGCGTTACGTGAACTCATCGCCAGTCCGTCCGTTTCCCGCACCGTGGGTACGCCAATAATGTCGATGGGAAAATCAAGATCGGCCACCAGCCGCCGAATGACCATTAATTGCTGCCAATCCTTTTCCCCAAACAGCGCGATATCGGGCTGCGCCATGTTGAACAGCTTACTGACCACCGTCGCAACACCAGAAAAATGAATCGGTCGGCTGGCGCCGCATAGAATCCCCGATAGCTCTGGCACGGTCACTTGCGTCATGGCAGCCAACGGACGCGGGTACATTTCGGGAACGCTTGGCGCAAACAGCAGATCGAGTCCGGCTGCAACTAACTGCCGGGCATCAGCATCCAGCGTCCGCGGATAGCCGGCGAAATCCTCGTTTGGCCCAAATTGCGTGGGATTGACAAAAATGCTAGCGACGGTGCGCGACGCCCGTTGGCGGGCCTGTTCGACCAAATGAATGTGGCCTCGATGCAAGTTACCCATCGTGGGAACGAAAGCGATACGTTCTCCGGCCCGTCGCCAAACAGCGACTTGCGCGCGCAATTCAGCCACGGTATGAACGGTTTGCATGAAATTCTCCTCAAAAATCAGGCAATACAGTGCTCTGGGCCAGGAAATTCACCGCTCTTGACCGCGTGCACATAGGCCTGCACCGCCGCCTGCAAACTATCCTGACCGGTCAGAAAATTTTTGGAAAATTTGGGCCGACGGCCGGGGGTTAGCCCTAGCATGTCATAACTGACTAACACTTGCGCGTCGCAGTTTGGCCCAGCGCCGATACCGATCAACGGAACATCCAACTTTTCCGTCAATCGTCCCGCCAGTTCGGCGGGGATGCATTCCACCAAAGCGATGTCCGCGCCCGCCTCTTGCAGGGCCAACGCTTCATCCATCATTTGGCGCGCCGCCGCTTCCTCGCGGCCTTGTACCTTGTAACCTCCCAGTTTGTGAACCGATTGCGGCAGCAACCCGAGATGGGCGCAAACCGGAATCCCGTTGCGGCTAAGTTGCCGCACCAAGTCGGTCAGAAACGCGCCGCCTTCGAGCTTGACCATGTGCGCGCCGCCTTCCTGCATCAACCGAGCGGCATTCCGCACGCCTTGCTCGATGGTGGCATAACTGGCAAAAGGCATGTCCGCCATCAGCAACGCCGTACTGCATCCCCGCGCCACGTTGCGGGTGTGATAGATCATATCGTCCATGGTAACGGGTACGGTGGTGCGCTGGCCCTGAACGACCATACCTAGCGAGTCGCCGACCAAAATGACTTCCACGCCCGCCGCCTCCAGTAGCGTGGCGAAACTGGCGTCGTAAGCGGTTAGCACCGTGAATTTTTCCCGATTCCGCTTCATTTTCGCCAAAGTTGTAATCGTGATGGCCTTTCGAGTTGGTTGTTCCTGATACATGGCAAACTCCGTATGGGCCGCAGTCTGTCCGCTGCTGGCGGATGAACGGCGATGGGGTTTGGGGGGCTTGAACTGGGACTTAAACAGGCGCTGCTATCGTAGCGGGTTAATTTTCGCTGTCTAGACGAATCAGCGTCTGTGACGAACAATGTGCGAGCAGTTCGCTTAACGGACCCTGACCGGGAATGATGAGATCGGGCGCAATATCATGGAGGGGATAGAGGACAAAAGCGCGTTCGTGCAGGCGAGGATGCGGCAGGGTCAACCGTGGATCATCGCTGATCAGTCGATCGTATAACAACACATCCAGATCGAGGGTTCGCGGTCCCCAGCGCCCGTTTCGGATACGACCTTGCGCCAGCTCTAGCGATTGTAATACCACGAGCAGCTGACTCGGCGTCAAACCCGTATCCAGCGCGGCAACCGCGTTGATGTAATCCGGCTGGTTGGGCGGCCCACCGAGCGGAGACGTTCGATACAGCGGCGACCGCGCCACGCAACAGCTGGCGAGAATTCCATTCAGCGCTTCCAAGGCCCGTCGCACTTGGCTGATGGGGTCGTCTAGATTACTACCGATACCGATATACGCTCGGGCGGGTTGCATGCGGCCAACTCAATATCAGGTTTCCGGTAGAACCGAGGCGTTTTGACCGCTCCCGCTCTTGTCCGCGGAGCGCGGCTTGCGCCGGCGACGGGCCTTACCTTTGGTGGGTTTGGCCGCGGGCTGGACCGCGCGAGCACGCCCGGCGTCATCCAGCGCTAGAAACTGCGTCCACCACTCCGCTAGCTCCACTTGGTCGTTGGCTTCGGCGGATAACAGCAGAAAATCGTAACCAGCACGGAATCGAGGATGGCCCAATAAGCGTAACGGACGCTTGCCAGTAATCGTTGTAAAGCGTTCCTGCATTTCCCAGATTTCCCGCATCGGCAGACTGTAGCGGCGGGGCAGGGAAATCCGGCGGGATTGGGCTTGAATCACAACATCGGCGGCCGTTTGCAGGGCTTCGCTATCGTCCAGCCCCTTTGCGCGCAGGCGCTGCCTTTGTTCTCGCAAAGGCTCCCATAGCAGCGCTGCCAGCAGAAATGCCGGGTTGACCGATTTCCTTTCGGCCAAGCGGCTGTCGGTATTGGCCAGCGCCTGGATCAGCAGCGTCCTTGGGAAAGGCCGCTGCTGGTGAGTCAGGCATTGTTCGGTGGCTGGAAAAAGCCAACCGAACAGGCGGCAATGCCGTAAAAGCTCGAAAGTTTGGACCGCGCTGCCTCCCAGAAACAGCTTGAGGATTTCATCGAATAACCGGGCTGGAGGAATTTGCTCTAACAGGTGACCGAGCTGATGCAGGGGCGCCTCAGTGGCTGGGTCGAGGCGGAAACCAAGTTTGGCGGCGAAGCGTACCGCCCGCAACATCCGCACGGGATCTTCTTGATAACGTTGGACCGGATCGCCGATCAACCGAATTAAGCCAGCCTTGAGATCGACTAAGCCGCCGACGTAATCGAGCACGGCAAAGTTGTCGATATCATAGTAGAGCGCGTTAATCGTGAAATCGCGCCGCCAAGCGTCGTCTTCGATACCGCCATAAACATTGTCGCTGAGAATACGGCCATCGGCTGTTCGCTCCACGGTGGGGCTGTCGTCATCTTCGGGATCACCGCCGCGGGCGCGGAATGTAGCCACCTCGATGATTTCCTGAGCGAACTGGACATGCGCCAGCCGAAAACGGCGCCCGATCAGCCGACAGTTACGGAACAGTTTGTAAACCTGTTCCGGGCGGGCGTCAGTAACCACATCAAAATCTTTCGGCTCGCGGCCGAGCAACAAATCTCGTACCCCGCCTCCGACCAGACAAGCGCGAAAACCGGCTTCCCGAAGCCGGTAGAGCACCTTGACGGCGTTGGGGCTGATATGGGCCCGTGAAATGTTGTGCTCGGGACGAGGGATGATAGTTGGCTGGGAAATCGAGATAGCTTCCAAGGAGCGTCCGAAGTCTTGTATGGCGCGAGAGCGTGCGTATAATACTATTTTCCTTGCGAAACGACACCTACCCTCTTTTGCTCCCTTCGTCTAGTGGCCTAGGACACCGCCCTCTCACGGCGGGAACAGGGGTTCGAAACCCCTAGGGAGCGCCATATAAATCAATACCTTACGAATAAGGTATTCGGCCTTTACCCAATATTTACCCAATATACGGTGCTAGACGTGGGTAGACAGCGGTAGAGTTACCTGTCGATTGCAAACGCTATGGCAGGCTATCAGAACGCTTTGGGTAATCCGGCTTGCTTCAGTATGGCATTTGCCAGCGGTGCGGATGCCAGCGAGCGAGGAACGGTAAAGGTTCTACCATTTATCGGGCTGTACCAGATTTCGTGGCTACCTTTCCCGGTACGGACAAACCAACAGCCATTAGCTTTTAAGGGTTTCGCTAAATCGGCATACAGAGAGGCCATTAAGCGGCCTTTGCTGTCAGGGTCCGCTCGGCGGTGATACGAATCAGAATAGTACCCGCCAGCGCTATCTGGTTAGCCTCAAGCAATTCAGGTGTTAAGTCGGTAGCCGTCTCAACCAGTTCATCAAAGGTATCCGCTTGAACGCATAAGCCGGGTACATCCTCACTGGTTGCATACCATACGCGGGCCGCGTCATCCCATTGCGCGTGAATCTCAAGCATGGCGGGCCTCTTAATGGAGTTGGGAATGGATCAATAGCTAATACTCAATCCAAGAAAAGTTAGCAACTTGAATTTTCTTGATGACTAGCCGGACTAATCATTACAGGCCAAATCCATAGCGCCTAGCCACGAGGGTTTTACGGAACCAGAGGCGAAGGCCGAAAACGGAGGCATCGACCACGAAGCGGCGGCCTCGATAGTGAAGGGTGGTTTTTTTCTTGCGGGGATGGGCGGCGCGGTCTTGCTCGGCCTGGTCGAACAGATAGCGTAGCTGGGCCGCTGTCAGGACAGGGAAGTAAGCCCGTTGGCCATTGCAACGATGCCAACGCAAGGGAATAGGTGGAGAAGTAGCCAAGATTTTAAAGGGGATGCCGTTCTAGCATCCCCTATCGACTCAATGGGTAGAGGGTCGCGGGCCTTGTGGCATCTCAAAGACAAACCCGTGGTGATGGGCAATCCACGTTGCACCGGCCAGCAAGGCTCCCATAACGCCCTCCAGGCGGGCCTCGCCTTCGTGGAATCGGGCGGCGGTTTGCAACAACAGAGATACAATCTGCACAACATCCAACTGCCGAGAGGCTAATACAGCAGAATCCTCCCCAGCGGCAATCAATCCAATCAGGGCTAAGGTGCCTTGCTGAGCAGCGGGGGACATGGGGCCATCATTGGGCCGGATCGTGGTTTTAACGACTTGTGGGCCATTCATGGGGCATCACGCCATCTTAACCGCACCTGACCAACCCACAGGTGCGCAAGCCACATCAAACCGGATTTTGAACCGGATCACATCCGTATTAAATTCAACGTCTTGTAAAACTTCTGGGGTATCCTTACCGTTCAGATAGCCTAGCTTAATAGTCGGGGCGACAGTGGGATCACTGAGCAGATACCAATCATCCGGGTTGTCCGCGTCCAGTCGTGGATCGGCGATGACGATCAGGCTTTTAATCCACGCTGGGGTGGTCATTTCTGTATTGGTAGCGGGTCGATAGGTCAGGCTAGCTAGTAATGCCTCGGCATCGGCTTCATGTCCGACCGGAACCACTAAGAAACGCGGATCAGTGAGCACGTAACCGCCGGATTGATCGCGTTGCGTCCGCATCAGCACGCGGGCTTTGTTTAATCCGCTAATATCGATGGCCGCGCTAGAGCTGTCTAGGTTGCCATGCGCCGCACTAAATAAGAGGTTTGCGTCACCCGTAGCAGGATTGTCGGTCAGAATCGAGAAAATCAGGTCGCGCTCTAGCCGGGCTGCACTCGCAGCCGCGTTGCGCAGGAGGACACCAATGCTATCCAAGTCATCATTGGTGATTGCTTCCCGACTAAAGAGCAAACCACGGGCGAAGGTCAGGAGCTGATAGCTGGTAGCGCCATCAATAATGTTGCCGTACTCGATTTCGCCATGCTCGTATTTGCGAACCAAGCCGGGGAGGAAGCTGGTATTCACGATCTTGGCGGGTTTGAAATCGACCAAATCACCTTTATCACAGAGGGCGCGATGGTCTTGAGCGATTTGCTCCAGACGAGTCCCTAGCACTTTATTGGCCGTGTTGCTCAGGAGTTCTGGCAGATCGGAGGTGGTCATTGCCGCTTTAGCCAATTGGGCGCGGCTCATCCCGACCGGACTCGTGCCGGATTGCGCCACAAACAGACTGGCAAAACCCAGTAAACCGGCATTTTGAAAGTCTTGTGCGGCCGGATGTGGTTTCTTGATTTTTCCGCCTAGTCGTAGGGCCAAGGCATCGCTAGCCGCTGCCATAAAATCGTGATGGCCACCAAAACCAATTGGATTTCCTATCCTCTCGCTTTCGTAAAACTCACGGGTTAGCGAGCCAGAAGGGAACGTTATCGGAGTGGATACCGCTCCAGCCCCACCGATGGACCCAATGGCGCTAGAACCGCCAATGGAGCACACGCCTTCGCCTTGTTTGCGCAAGAGACGTTGACTGGCTTCAGCCACGGTGACGGTCATGTCATCCAAGCAGGCATTCATGACCTCAACCAGTTCTTTACGGCGAGCTAAGGGGCCAACCAGGAGGTTCTTGATTTCGCGGCGGCGATTCGTTTCAGCGGCCATCACCTCACGGCGGGCGGCGTCTTGGAGTGCGGTCACATCGGTGACAGCTTGAACGGTGGACATGGGATCAGGCATAGCGAAAAACCTCTTAGGGGGGTTGAGATGACCGAGCTGGGCAGCAACGCGGCGGGCAGGAATAATCTGGTCAACAAGGCCGATGGCGAGCGCTTCCTCAGCGCTGAGCCAGTGGTCCTTGTCGTCCGTAAGCCAGGCACGGATTTCATCGGCGGATTTACTTAGTTTGCCGGTATAAGCCACCACCATCGAATCGACGTATTTTTCGAGCACATCGGCTGTTTCCACCAGGTGCCGAGCGGTGCCTTGTGCTTCTCCCCACGGGGCGTGGATCATGGCTAACGCATCGGCTGCCATAGCGACTGGCCCAGCACAACAAATCAATGTCGCGGCAGACGCACAAACGCCTTGGATTTCGATAGCAATGGGTCCTCGATGAAGGCGAAGTGCGGCGAGCATCCCTAGCGCCGAACTGACGCCACCACCGTAGGAGTTAATGGTGATCGCAGCCCGTGCGGTAGCATTTTTCCGCAGGGCTTGGACGAAGCTAAGGGCCATAGCCTCGTTGATTTCGCCAAAGACAAAGAGTGTGGTTTCCATTCCATAATGCTACTTTTCCTTGACTGACAAGGTGCTAACTAGCTGCCAGTAAACCGTTTTTTTCGTAAATGACCCGATAGAGGCTATCGGTTGATCGCAGCAAAGGCGCGCCTGTTTGTTCGGCTTGCCAGATCAAGGCGCGGATGGGATCAGAAGGGTTTCCCGCATAGCGGCGAATCGTGATGGCCAGCGCTTCACAACGCTGCCAGGGTGATCCATGAAACTGATCAGCCGCTTGTTTTAAAAAGCGATTCCGGGCCGTTTCCCGCTCACGAGCGGTCATGGTCCTAGGTAAAACTTCCAGAATTTCATCCACTAGACCAGCGGTAATCTGACCCGTCGTGCGTGCAACCAATAAGCGGGTAATAATGGCGTCCATCAATCATAAGTCTCTAATTTATAAGGCTATATAGCAGGCCGATATCTGAAAAAAAACCGGGGGGCGAACTACTCGCATAGCCCCCTTTTCTACAGGGACCCAGTGACTAGGAAAGTCGGGTTTTAGCGATTTCAAACCGACAAACCCGAATGCTGAAAATACAGTATTCATGATGTAACCCTATTGATTAATAAAGCTATTAGAACAAAAGAAAATCAGCCACTAGCCTAAAACCGGGGTCGCGATTTCCCGCACTCGCGCATATGTACAGGGACCCACCAACGCTAGAGCTATCCCGAATGGGTAAATCTGCCTTAGTTCTCCCATCAAAACCTCCTAACGATTTGTCTGCCAAATTTACTGAGGACGGGGAAATAGGCTGCACAGGCTGCACAGGCTGCACGAATTACAAGATGGTTCACCGCGATATTCATAGCCTGAGTTTTGCAGCCTGTGCAGCCTGTGCAGCCTCCTAGCCTGAGCCAAGTAAATTTGGCAGTTGTTGTTCAAGGACAGATTGATCCGAGACAACAACCCGCCATTGTTTCCGCGTTCCGTAGTTACCGAATGCCTCAAAGCGGACACCGCACTCGATACGGTTTTGATTTCGCTTGATAAACTCTGCAAGCTCTTGAGTCGTAATCTCACCGCGTCGATCTGCAAAGTGATCTGTTAGGGCTTCGAAGAGATGCGGGTTAGCCCTTATCTCGCTCCTGTTATCGTCCAGCTTGATCAAACCGGCTTGACGAACTGCCTCCTTACAGGTGGCTTCTGCCGTCTTGAAGGTGGCGTACCAACCTAGCAAAAGGCTTCGCAGTTTCTGGCGTTTAGGGTCGGCGTCCTCAATACTGGCGCGACTCATAAGGGGGTCATCCTCCTGGAGCCAAACCAAACAGGAGCGGATCAGGCGAGACCAGCTTTCAAAGCTGCCAAACGTCCTAATTGGTTGTAGGGGCATCCCAGCAGCGATGTAGGAGCGTAGAGCGGTTAGAACAGCGGCGATCAGTTCGGGCCGGTGATCGGGAATCCAACGATAAAGGTCTTTGGAAAACTCCCGTTCCTCTGGCCGCTCGCACTTCGGATCAAGCGTACAAAGGACAATTCGGCGGGTCATGTCACCTTGGACGGAAAGGTTATTGCCCGTAGCCAGCCAAGTTACGTTGGTTGGAGCGGTGGCCTGTTTCTGCGTTCCTAAGAGACGATCCGTGATCGTTTCAGCGGTTAGGGCCATACACAAAGCATCACCCGTTAGAACGCCCTCGATGTTGTCTAGATTGACCACTTGAGAACCAGCCATCAGTACCGTGAACAGGCGCTTTCTTAGCTCTTCGCCATCGGGGGGAAAGCTCATCACCGTGGCAGGAAAACCTGTGACAATCATTGCCACCACATCGGCCAACAATGATTTACCTGAACCAGGACGCGGGGCGGAAAATCCATGTAACGGCGCGGTTCGCAGGGAGGAGCGAACGGCAGCGGTCAGCAGTGCGGAGAGTGCGGCGGATTGATCGTGTGGGGTGGCAAAATCAAATCCGACGAAGATTTCTTCCAGCAGGAAATCAAGCGCCGCCCTCCCCTCCTTATGGCTTGGCTTCTCAGAGACGGATAAGAAGGGTTGGCTGGCGTGAAACAGCAGTCCGGTTTGCGGATCGTAGCCAGGTTTATCAAGAATCGAGCCATCCGGTCTTAGGGTTGGTGCCGTAATGACCCCTGTTAGCTGCCGGAACTTCCAAGCGCCAGACCGGGCTAGAATTGTGCTGGCCACCGGGCGCGGTGCGTTGCACGTTACCAGCTTGCCCATGCGGACAGACCATTTTTGCCAGGCCATCAATCGGTTTAGCCGATCCAGCAGATAGTCAGGATCGACCGGAACGATGGTCGGGGTGCTGGCTGGGCGCTTGATGCCGTGAACGGTTTCTGCTTTGGCTGTGGCCAGCCGAGCCAGATAGCCGGATCGCTGATAGATGTTGCCGTCATGCTCGATTAGGAGACGTTCAGCCTCGTCAGCCAGTTCTGGTAATTGGCCGGGCTTGACTTCTAAAACGGCGCAGCGGTTTTCAGGCAGGCGGGTTGCCGGATCGTCGGTGTTCTCGCTTGGTTTTGGCCTTACGGTGCGCTTAACTTTGCTCTTGGATTGCTGGGCTTCGAGCCGGGCGGCAGCCAGGTCAAGAACGTTATCTTTTTCCTCTTCGGGCGGGCGGCGTTCATCAACCATGATTGCCTCCCGCTATGGCTATCGCTGTGTGGAGGCGTTCTGCTGCTTGGCGTAACCGCGTGTGATCAGCTTCCGTGAAGGCTTTTCCCTCAAGTAGATAATCAGCAGCAGCCGTGACAACAGCTAATTCATGCAGGATGGCGCGTAATACATCAGCGGCTGCAAATGGTCGGCGTTCCGGTTTCGCATTCCCTAGCTTTTCTGGAAACAAGTCAGCCATTTCCAGGCCGCCAGCAACCAAAATATCAGCGGTAGAACAGCCAGCAAAACAATGGATTAGGATGCGCCCATCATCCAAAAGCCGGACGGAAAGGGATGGTCCTTTGTCATCATGGGCTGGGCAGCGTGATATCCAACGACCGGGGCCGGTGGCTTTGACTTTCTCTAGCCGTCCAAGGAGGGCATCGGCTGACATGGGTTAAACCTCACTGTCAAATAGGGTGACAGCGGGGCGGTTTTCCCGTAGAATCATAACCTTGCTGGTGGTTTTTATTCTGCGAGACCGCTCCCGCCGAAAGGCTGGGGCGGTTTTTTAGTCTTTGGAACTATGGGGATCAATCAGGTCGATGTCACGGCCAAACCGATTGGCTAAAACACGTAGCTCGGCCATCACTACCCCGATCAGAATAAAACGGCCCCATTCGACAGTACCTTGCTCACGCGGCGATTCGCTTTCAGAACCTCGAACCACGGCCAGTATGCTTATGATCTCAAGTATTTGATCGACCGGGTGTTCTTTAAAAAATTGCGCGGAAAGAGGATCGATTAGGCGTTCATTATTCGAAGTGTTCATCGTGACACCTCATCACCGGCAGATTCGACGCATTCAGCCGCTCCCAGAACTCCAAGATCGCGGGCGAGTTCTTCCAAGTCGAGGTGCGAGCCGATGACCCTGTTAGCATGGGTGTCCAGCAGGTAATATCGGCCAAATTCTCGATAAGCATCTGAATCAATCCGAGAAACGATGACTTTTTCCTGATCATGAGCGAGCTTGCGGTTGACACGGCGAAGTAACGCGGATTTGGTGATTTTGGGTAGATTGCTCATTGCGCACCCCCTACGCTCACAGTTGCCAACCGCTCGCGGATTAGCGCTACGCCCATATCGTACACAGAGAGTCCGTGGCGGGCGGCTAAATTCCGAAGTATGCCGCATTCCTCTTCGTGTAGCCTGAGATGAAGCGGTATGTCTAAGGTGGTCACGGCATCGCTAACGGCTTCAATTACGTCGCTCAGGCTGCTGAGTTGCAAATAAATCGTAAATCGTGTGTCACTATCGGCTAAGAGATCGCGTTCGCCGTTGTAATCGCAAAGCAGATCTGCCAGAAGTCGTAGGGTAAGCTTGGCCCGATTTAACGAATCGGATGGCCAGCGGGATAACCCGTATTCAGGATTGCATACGAGAGGGCTGACGATCCGAGGATCGACGGAAATAGGATCATGCTTGGCCATGATGGCCTCCTGTAGATTTTCTAAGTTTCAGTGATTGCCCGATGAAGGGCGGCAGGAGGTTAGAAACCGCTACAGGCGGCGAACGGTATTTGGGTATTCCCGTTCCCTCCTGCCATTGAAAATCTGGCAGGCGAAAAAAAAACCGCTGGTTGTCGGTTGCGGGATTCCGCTGTAGAGGTTTCTACGCCTCGATGGCCAGTATACGCCAGCGGGGCGTGGGTGCAAGTGCTCATCATGCGGGCTATCCTTGCCGTTCAACAGCTTCACGATCTTTGATGTAATTCAATATGGCCTCCCTAGAAATGAAGCGCCGCCTTCCTTGCCTGAATGAGCGAAGATCGCCCTGATTAATCAAGTCATAAAGTGTCTGTCTGGATACTGGCAGCACCTTGAGAGCGTCATCGACGCTATAGGCCGCCGGGCTTGTGGCAACGAGATTATGGGACATGCCCCCTCCGTCAGGGTTGATTGCTGTTGACGGAGGGCAGTCTTATCGATTGAAAGCGACTTGTGCGGAACTAATCAGGAGTTTCGTGGCAACAAAATTTATTACCGCGATTTAAAGGCTTCTTTAAGATGGCAAGCGATTGTTTTTTCTCCACAAGGCTCATTGATCCCCCTTTCGGAGAAGGCTTTCAATAAAGCTGAAGCCTCTTTGCGGTAAGCGCCTTTGCTCGCTTTGATACCATGCAATTCCGCTAATGCGCCGATAATCGCTAGCAGCGTATCCCGCTCACTGCCATGTAGCGGTTTTTCTGCTGGAAACAGTAGCGGTGGGCGTAGATTTCGGCTTTCACACCAAACTATAAGATCGGTGCGGGTTATCGTGGTTCTTTCCCAATCTGTGCCAGCAGCTTCACGGATAGTCTTTGGATAATCGTCGAACGCCCAATTATTGACTCTTACATTGACATAATGAGTGGCTTGTTTAGCAGGCAATTGACCGGCTTTAATGGCATAAACCAGTTCCGTAAATACTAAATCACAGGTTTGCTTATTCTCACGAGTCTGTCTAATAACTCCAGCTATCGCGTTAGCCGCCTCGACTAACGTAAAGACTGTCTTTACCACATACGGATTATCCATAGCGCCCTCTTCGCGCTCCCCTCTTGTAAGAAGGAGCCACGCCAGGCGGGACAAGAGGGAATCCCGCTTTTCGCGGGCCAGGCTAGGCGCGGCGGTGATCGGTTAGCGGTTCACGGGTAAAGCCACCACATTGGAAGGAGCGCCCAAACCGAAGCGGGGTGCAGTTGCGCGGATCGCATCGACCACGTAGGACGGGGCCAAATGCCCATAATGCTTTTCTACCATTCGTGTATCCCGATGGCCTAAGTTTTGCGCTAAGACCATCAGCGGCATTCCCGCCATAACGGAAAGGCTGGCGTAAGTATGTCGCAAGATATGGAAGCTAATTGGTGGATCGATCCGGGCATGTTGGCAAGCATCGCGCAGCGGTCGCTGGTTAAGGTTATGCGTCCACGGGTGCCCATCTTCCGCAGACAACAGCCGGTCATCACGACTTAATCCCATCACCAGCCGTTTGAAGAGGTCGATTCCCTCTTCGGTTAAGACCACATGCCGACCGTGCCCACTTTTCGCCTCACGGATATGGAGCGTTCCAGCGGTGGGGTTAAAATCGGCTACCACCAGGCGGGCTAATTCGCCATATCGACAACCCGTTACCAGGGCTGCTTGAATGAGTTCGCGCAAGCGTGAGCCACTGGCGTTCATCAATCGCTGACTCTCTTCAATGGTGAGCCAACGCACACGGGCCGCATCTACTTGAGCAAACGGCTTTACCTTTCGCCAGGCGCTATCATCAGCGGCTAGCCCATCCCGCCAAGCCATGTTCAAAGCCGCCTTAAGCGTGGTCAATACTCGGTTGGCTGTCGCCTTACGCTTACGGCTAGCCTCTGGGTCATGATCCGTGTTGCGGTACTGCTGCGGATTCCCTTGACGGGTTCTCACACGCGGCGGTTGGGTGGCTAGGGCATTAAGCCAGGTGCGAAGCTGGGCCGTGGTCAGCCGACAGACTGGACTATCACCCAAGGCCGGCAGAATGAACGCATCGGCGCGGTTGCGGGCATCGGCGGCGGATTTCCGATGGTGTTCCATCCACGTCAAATAGGCTTGGAGGGCCTCACGGACGGTGTATTTCTCGCGGTCGGGTGATAGGCCAGCCGCTACCTGGGCAAACGCAGCGGCGCGACTACGGGCTAATGCTTGGGCCTGGGCAAAATTAAGGATCGCTACACCATCGGCGTCGGCGCCATCATCGGCGTTGCCGATCAATTCTTCCCGATAGCGTTCATGACCGGTATACCAACGTACCAACCATTTACCGCCAGTCTTGCCCTTGCGATAGCCCAAATGGGTACCCGGATCGATGCCACGCCAATAGGGCTTACTGCTAATCGACAATCGAGATCGAGCGGCACGGCTATCCAGTCGAGAGTCCCGAACCGTTTTGGCCATCAAACCCCCATTATTTTTTACCCAATATTTGCCCAATATACGGTGCTAGACGTGGGTAGACAAGGATAGACGATTTTTTTACCAATCAATCGCTTAAGTAGACGCCAGTAGACGCTGATAGACGGGTCTTGCATTCTCTCACGGCGGGAACAGGGGTTCGAAACCCCTAGGGAGCGCCAAGCTATCGAGCGGTTTGATAGCCGTCTTCAAAATTTGTTCACGATAATCAAGCTATCAGCGCGGCTTCTCAGTCCCCTCCACCTTGCCTTAGCCGTCAATTTCAATGACTCGAATTTCTAATACAGTAGCGTAGGTTCTTCTGGCGGTCGCGTCTTAAAGCGCTTGTAGGCCCATAAATATTGGGTTGGCAGAGAACGAACCGCCGCTTCCACACCCCTATTTATCGCCGTTACCGACTCCTCCATCGAGGTTGAAGCGGTCACGTCCGGCAGCACTCGCAAATGCAGCATAAAGCCTCTGCCATGCGGCAAACGCTCAGCCCAGGTTAAAAACACGGGTACGCCCGTTTTTAAAGCCAAACGCGACACTAAAGTCATGGTGCTAGCGGCAATCCCAAAGAAGGGGGCGAATACGCCGCCTTCTTTACCGGGGTCCTGATCCGGCAGGATGCCGAGGACTTCACCCTGTCTTAGCGAGGTTAATAGCGCACGCACGCCGCTGGCGTCAGTCGCCACCACCTTGCCACCGAGTCGGCCACGGCCTTGCAAGCTGGCTTGATCGAGCCCCAGCCGGCTGGGCCTGTAGAGAATCGTCAACGGATGACGACTGGAATAGTACAGCCCAGCCATTTCCCAAGATCCCAAATGCGGCGTGAGCAAAATCGCTCCCCGTTTCTGGCGTACAGCGGCGGCTAATGCCTCTTCGCCGGACACCGAATCTCGAACTAAAGCCAACACCCGTTCCCCGCGCCAAAACCAAAGCGGCCCCAGTTCTAGCAACAATTTACCGGTCTCCTGCAAATTACGGCGTAAAAGGACATTACGTTCAGCAGTCGATGCCGCGGGAAAACTTAGCGAGAGATTACGTTCGGCGACCATTCGAGGGGTGTTGCCAGGGATCCGCCACAGCAACCAACCCAAAAACGCGCCCATGGCGTGCGCCCATGGCAAAGGCAGCAAGGCAGCCGCGCGCAGCAGACCAACCATCCAGATTCCTCGATTCATGATCCTATGCAAGTTCCTTTGGAATAATCCGCGCGATCACCAGTGGGGTAGGCATCAAACTGTGTGGAAATGTCTCATTTCAAAGGCTCATTCGGTTTAATGCCTTGATGGAAATTGGCTTAGGAACCGCTCGTTTGCAAACTGCAACAGTACCCACTGTATGGCGCTATTGGAAGTTCGACCTGTTGCGCGACAATACTCAGTAGCCGTAGCAATCAGTTCGTCCTCCAAAACAGCTCGAATACTCTAATATCAATAGCCACAACGCAAAGCACTCAGGATCGACAAAAACTTCCAGATAATTTCTGTTATATTTTAATTACAAAATTACAAAATAATAAACAACAATCATCCAAAGAATTTCAACAGTCTGAAAAAAGATAGGGCTATAATAAAAAAAATTGTTTCATTCTTTCTCAAATTGGGAAGAAAGGACCGATCATGCAGTCACCCCTCTACCCCAATGAGCCCTTAGCGCGTTTAGAGCAGCTCAATCAGATTGGCATCGCCCTATCGAAAGAAAGAAACACCAACAAGCTGTTGGAAACAATCCTGGTTGCAGCCAAGCGCTTATTGAATGCGGATGGGGGAACTCTGTACCGCCTGGAAGAAAACAGCCCACACCTTCATTTTGAAGTACTGCGCAACGACTCGCTCCAGCTTTACATGGGTGGCACCACCGGCGTGGCGATTCCCTTCGCGCCGATCCCGCTGTATGACTTGAACGGGCAACCTAATACCGCCATGGTAGTGACTTATGCGGTATTGCATGATACGACCGTGGTGATCGAAGATGCTTACACCGACCGGAGTTTCGATTTTTCAGGAACCCGGCACTTCGACCAACGGACGGGCTACCGTTCCCGCTCTTTCCTGACCGTGCCGATGAAAAACCATGAAGGCCGCATCATTGGCGCATTTCAATTAATTAACGCCCTCGATCCGGCAACCGGCCAAGCTGGAACCTTTTCAGCGGCCGATCGACAGCTGGCGGAATCATTGGCTTCCCAAGCAGCCATCGCTCTGACCAACCAGCAATTAATTGAACAATTGCAATCCTTGTTCGAATCGCTGATCGAATTGATCAATACCGCCATCGACCAAAAATCGTCTTATACCAGCGGCCACTGTCAACGGGTTCCGATCTTGACCGAAATGCTGGCCGAAGCCGCTCGCCAGTCAGAGCGAGGACAGCTGAAACACTTCCGTCCGACGCCGGAGGAAATGTACGAACTTAAAATTGCCGGCATGCTACATGACTGCGGCAAGATCGTGACTCCGGTCCATGTGGTGGATAAATCAACCAAGCTGGAGGCGATCCGCGATGGTATCGAACTGGTGGACGCCCGCATCGAAATCCTGAAGCGGGACGCCGAGATCGACTGGCTCAGGGCTAAGCTAGCCGCGCTGGAACAGGACGAGCCAACAGCTGTTCCTTTATTGGAGCTGCAATTTCGCGAACGATGGAGCGAGTTGGAGAGTGATCGTCTGCTACTACATCGCTGCAACATCGGCAGCGAATTCATGGCGCCACGAGATCAAGAGCGCATCCGACAGATTGCAGGCTATCAGTGGATTGGCGCCGATGGTCAGAAACACCCTTTCCTGTTGGAGGATGAAGTTCGCGATCTCTGCATCTCGAAAGGCACCTTAAACCCGGACGAGCGCACGATTATCGAACAGCACGTCGCGCTATCACTGCGACTGCTGAACACCCTGCCTTGGCCAAAACATCTGCGCAACGTACCGGAATACGCCGGCAGCCACCACGAACAACCCAACGGAGGCGGCTATCCTCGCCACCTGCGCGAACCAGAGCTATCCATCCAGGCTCGCATTATCTGCGTGGCTGACGTATTTGAAGCCTTGACCGCTCGCGACCGGCCTTACAAGCTCGGCAAGCCGCTCAGCGAAGCGTTGTTCATCCTCGGCAAAATGGCGCGAGACCGGCAGATCGATCCAGACCTGTTTGATGTCTTCATCCGGGAAGGGATTTGGCTGGAATACGCCCGACAACATTTACCCCCGGAACAAATCGACACAGTGGACGTTCATCAAATTCCGGGTTATATCCCCTAAATGCACCCTATTCTTAATTTTTGTCCTTGAGGTTCCCGAAATAATTGTATGCGTATTTATCAAAACGATCCGGCATCCCCAGAATTGGTTGATCGGCTCAGGAAAATCCCGTTCTTAAACGCTTTTGACGATCAACATCTCAAAAATATTCTAACCGTCAGTCGCATCCTGGCTTACGACGCCAACGAGATTATCATTCCCGAGGGTACGGTGGGAGGCGAGTTCTACATTTTGCTCGGCGGCAAGGTAAAAGTGGTCAAAAATCAAAATCAGATCGCCACCCTGTGTCGGGCGGGAGACTTGTTCGGCGAGCTATCGGCGTTGAGCAACGATATCCGCACCGCTTCCGTGATCGCCGTTGACACCACTTGGTGCCTGGAATTGAAGCCACATTCTCTCGAAATCCTGCCAACGACCGAGCAGAATGCCTGCTACATCCTGCTATACCGATTCATCGCCCAAGTCGTGGCGGCGCGCTTGAAAAAAACCACCGATGAATTGGTGCTGGTTACTGGTGAATTGGAAGTCACCCGCCATAAACTGAGCGAACTGCAACAACAGTCTAGCCAGCAGGTCTTCAGTGACGAGTTGGCCTTGGCGGTCGAACAACTACGGCGCACCAAGGAAAGGCTATCCCGATTGGGACGGACCACCGCCGAGGCGCCGCCGCCCTGAATTCGCACTGGATTGCCTGAGGAGAAGCCATGCATTATCGAACCTGTTCGTGTCTTGCATTAAGTTTGTCACTGTGGACATCAGCAATCCCGGCCGCCACCGCGCCCGATGAATTCAGCGCGCCGCTACAAGCCACTTCGAGCGCGGCGCGTTCTACTCCACGTAACGCAGGCAGGATTCGGACAATCAAGGATGAACTGACCCAGGGACCGGCCCTGCAAGCTGGAACCGCTCAAGCCGCTGTTGCTACCGCGGCCGCGCGGCATACGGCCGGTTGCCGGATGATTCGCTTTGGTTCTGGCTTCGGCTGGGTAGCCACCGGAACAGCGCAATACCCGGCCTCTGAAAATCCGGTTGCTTTGCGCCGCTCCCGTCAGGATGCGCGCTTCAAGGCATTCACAGATGCCGCAGCGCGGCTTGCCAGCTGTCTGAGTAGTTTACGCTTGGAAGCCCGGCAACGAATTACCGAAATTCTGGAACAAAATGACGCCATTCGCTTGGCGCTCATCAACTTGGCTTTCACAGAAACAGACAAACAGGAACAAGCCCTCCGGATTCTCACCCGTGGTTCCGTAGCCTACTCCGCAGAGGAAGCTCCAAACCAACGTACTGTCTATGTCAACTTGGTGACCACGCCTAAAACCGCTACCCGGCTGACCCGACCGGCGGCTAACGCCATTGAAGCGGCTTCCTTGCACGAAGGTCTGCGCCAAACCCAAGCAGAAGTCGGAGCCGGCTTGATCCCTCCAGTCGGCAATCGCCTGATCGTGGTGAACGCCACTGGCGAGCTGGCATTAGTCGGCTACGCGATTAACCTGATTGGCGCGCATCCCGATCCTGCCGCACAGACCAAATTACGGGCGGACGCTGAAAAAATCGCCACTAATCGGGCCACTGATGCGCTGATGGGGCTGGCGGCAAACGATGACTCGCCCTGGCAAAACAGTTTGGATGAAGCCAGTAAAACTGATATTCAACTCTTTAACAGTGGGTATCTGGACAGCGAACCGAGCGTCTTACGTTTTGCACAAATTCGGGATCTGGCGATGACGGAGGTCAAGGATGATGCGGGCCTGGAAGCCTTGCGGGAAGGCCGCTTGCCCGCCGCGGTCGCCATCAAGCGCTTTAGTGGCGAAGACGCCGTCGCCATTACCGCTACGTATATACCGCCGATGAAGAAGCGCGAATCCAAGCCAGCGCCGCGACCGGCGGTTCGAACACCCATCGGTGGCACGCCATCGACCGCGGTCAAATCGGCCAGCAGCGCTTCCAACGCCTTAGCGCCGCCATCCCCAGTCAACAAACCCCAACCCACTCCGCCGCCGCCACCAGCCAGCACAGCGCCTCCGATCCCGCCTAAGGTCGAATCGCCGCCGACCCCAACCTTACCTCAAAGCGGGCCAGCCGCTGATATAAAAGTGGAACCCGCTTCGGTGCCGGCGACGCCTCCAGCCCCGTCATCTCCCGATAAAAGCAATACTGGAGAATCAAAGCCGGCCGAAGCACGCTAACACTGACAGCGCCCACAAAAATAGGTTGCCCGTTGGCCGATCCGGCACTGCTGGATTGATTCGCCACATACAGCGCATGGTAAAGCGCGGCGGCCATAGACACGCAGATACTGCTGGAAGTAACCCGGCTCGCCCTCACCACCGACAAAATCGCGTAGAGTCGTTCCACCTTGCTCAATCGCTTCAAGCAAAACTTTTCGAATCGCGGCGGCTAGCCGTTGATATTCATCCGCGGTCAGTAAGCCAGCGGGTCGCAGCGGATGAATACCAGCCGCAAACAGAGATTCGTTGGCATAGATGTTCCCTACCCCCACCACCACCTGGTTGTCCATAATGAAAAGTTTGATGGCTGTGGCCCGACCTCGCGCTTTTTGCTGGAGATAGAGTCCAGAAAACAGCGGCTCAAAAGGCTCAGGGCCCAGCATCCGCAACAATTGATGCTGTTCTGGTGGTTCCCGAGTCCACAATAGTGCTCCAAAACGGCGACTGTCATTGAAACGTAAGCATTGCCCGTTCTCTAATATCAGATCGACATGATCATGCTTTAATGGAGGCGTATCTGCCGGAAAAACCCGCAATCGGCCTGACATGCCAAGATGGAGCAGCACGGTGCCGACATCGGTACCCAATAAGAGATATTTAGCCCGCCGCTCTATCCGACGGATGACCTGCCCCGACAATGCCTCCGCCAGTTCCGCTGGCACTGGCCAGCGCAGTCGAGGCTGGCGTATTACCACCTTAGTGATTTTCTGATCGATCAGATGTGGCGTGATACCGCATCGAACGGTTTCGACTTCGGGCAGCTCAGGCATCAGTTGTCGCTCGTCACTGGCAGCAGCGTCTCAAGGGACGGGGCCAGGAAACTCCCCGCGGCGCTGGTCAGTAGCCGATATAGATTGTCGGGACAGAGGTGGACCTTATCACCGACTTGCAGATAACGCTGACCATCAGTTGGAGCGGTCGCTCCAAAGCGAATCTCAACCTGATCCAATCTCAACCGTAGCTGAGGAGAATCAAGCTGCAACTGTTTCAGATCCAACTGATTTTTTGAATACTGCAACAAACAGCGCATTTCAGCGGCACGTAGAATCGGATCGAGCAGAGCGGGATTGGCTAGTCCTTGCTGTGGTGCGGTCATCCACCACTGCTCCACCCGCCGCTCGAACGCCAACCGTTCCTGACCGATGCGCTCGACTACAATCGACCCAATCGGTGCCGGCGTCGGGTCGAGCAACGGCAAAATCGTTAGCGGTCGCTCCCAAAGAAGATCAAAAAATACCAGCGCCAGCAAACCGCTGACCAGCCCCAGCAATCCGATATTGAGCCATTGTCGCCGCTTGAGGGCGTTCACATTCAACGCCGCCGCCGGCGCAACCAGATCAACCAGCCGGATGCCAACAAACTGCTGGGTATGACCAGCAAAAAGAGGGCGGCGATGAATGCCAACGCTCCAGCCGATAGATTCAGGTTTGGATCGGGAACAGCCTTGGGACGAATGACGAGTGGGGTCTCATCCGACAACAACCAATTGAAGAGATTGATTCCCAGTTCTAGGTTGGCGCCATTGCCGAGGTAGGTATTTGACAAAAAATCTCCATCGCCGATGATTGCAAGGCGTTGTCGGGTCGTTTGCGGAATGCCGCCATGCTCAGCGCCGCCGATAGCTAGCGCGATGGCTTTGGCGCGAACCAGCGCCACTCCAACCAGCAATGGCCCTCTTCGCTCGGCAGTATCCAAATCGAAGTGCACTGCGTTATCCAGTGGGCCGGTTTCGGTCCACGCCTCAGACTGACTTTCAAGCAATGTGGCCGCATTCCAATCCGCCTTTGGCGCAAGCTCCAGCGCAACCGCTTGCGGTAGTAATGCCGGAACTTGCAAAGACTGAGTGATCGGGTGCAAGCCATAATCGATAATCGGGATGAAAGCTGGATTTTTGATCCCCAATCGCGAGCTACCCGGATCGACCACCGTGCCAGGTAACTGGGCAATCCCCAACAGGGCGGCCAACGGTTGCAATCCGGAGGGATCATTGGGTTCCAACAGCCACAGCAAGCTTCCTCCCGCTGTTACAAAATCGAGAATCTGCTGGATCTCGCTGGGAGCTAACAGCCGTTGTGGTCCCGCAATGACCAAGGCCGCCGTTTCCACTGGAATAGCTGAGGTGTTAGACAAATCAATCGACCGTACTGTAATCCCGATTTTTTCCAACTCTCGACCAAAAGTTCCTAAATCATGGTTCGCCACGCCCAGCGGTTTGCGTTCGCCGTGTCCCTCCAAAAACAATACAGCGCCATGGTGATGGCGACTCAACCGTTGCAGCGCTGTAGTCAGCGCTTGCTCGCTGAGTTGCTGAATTTTTTCAGCGCGATCGCCATATTCCACGTAGAGCTCGCCATCGCGAGTGACCCCTAGTGCGCGCACCCGATCGGGTAGCACATCTGGATTGATGAAAGTGAGGGTCAGATCTGGCTTAACGCTTTGATAACGCTGGATCAATCGGGTAACGCCATCGCGTAAGGTCGGGATTTCGCGCGCGTAGGCCGTGATGTGGATCGGCTTGCTCAAACGACTCAGCAGTTCCCGACTGGATTGAGAGAGCGTATTACGCCCCCCGACTGTCCAATCGGCTCGAAATGAATAACGGTTACTTAACCAAGCCAATAAACCGATAAGGAGAGCGAACAGCAGCAAAAACAACAGATGTTGAAATCGCAACCGCCAACGGACTGAAGCATTGAGCTGCACGCGCTAATCCCGCGGTGGCCCATCGGACAGCCGCCGAATACTCAAACCCAGAAAAGCCAGGCTGAATAATAGATAATAAGCGATGTCGGCGCTGTCGAACACTCCTAGCAGCAGCGCATCGTAATGGCGGAGCAACGATAGATAAGCGAACGGATGGCTGGTGGTTTCTCGGCCGCCAGCGGCATCAATGATACATAAGAACAGCAGCAATCCGAGGGTAGAAACGGCGGCCACCACCGGCTGCGCCGCCACGATCGACATATAAAGACCCGCAGCGGCAAAACTGGCCGCCAGCAGGATCAAGCCCAGCAGACCGGCCAGTAATTTACCGACATCGAGGTCGGCGCCCGCTGTCAAAGCCAGTGGCATTAAAGCAACCAGCGCTATTGCCGCGAATAGAAAGAGCAAAACTCCCAAATACTTGCCCAAAACGATGGCGGACGTTCCCACGGGCGCCGACAAAAGAATATCGAGCGTACCGCTTAGACGCTCCTCGCTGAATAAGCGCATGGTCAGTAACGGCGTCAACACCAGCAAACACCAGGCGGCAACCCCAAACAAGGGCGCAACGACTAAATCGGTTACGCCAGGGGGATTTTCCAGCCCGACCAAGCGCCCTTGCAAATTCTGAAAATCATCCACCAATAACAGGAAAATCCACGCTAATAGTCCCTGAGCAACCGCCAACAGACTCCAAGCCAAGGGAGATACAAATAAACCGCGTAACTCTCGAATCGCAATGCTAAGGATCACTCAACCGTTGCTCCCCAACGTCAGATCGACGAATATCCGTTCCAGATCGGTATATTCAGGCGTTAATTCCCATAAGTCCCAACCGGCGGCGCAGGACTGATCGACCACCGCCCGATGCGGATCACAATCGCGGGCGTGATGTAACCGAAATCGGTCATTGCCCAATACTTCAACATGATCGACTCCCGGCAGCAGGGCCAAGCGCGACACGGGCGGCGGGGCGTTCAGGCCGATACGCAAGCAGGTCGATTCCCGCCGCCGCTCCAGTTCAGCCAACTCCCCGGTAAAAACCAACCGCCCGGCGCACATGATTTGAACGTGGCTACAGGTCGCCTGGACTTCGGCTAACAGATGAGTGGACAAAATTACCCCATGGCTTTGTCCCAACTCAGCGATCAAGGCTCGAATCGCTTGCAGCTGGATCGGGTCCAGACCAACCGTCGGTTCATCGAGAACAATCACCGGAGGATCATGCAGGATGGCTTGCGCGATACCCACCCGTTGCCGGTAACCCTTGGACAGATTGCCATTTAAACGGACTCCCACCTCGGTCAAACCACAGCGCTCCTTGACCCGTGCCACCGCCGTGCGGGCGGCGGCGCGGCTGAGGCGATGCAAGCGGGCACTGTAGTGCAATTGTTCATCCACCGTCAGCTCACGATACAGAGGGGGTTGCTCGGGCAAATAGCCGATAGCCTGCTTAGCTTGTTGGGGTTGATCGAACAAGTCGTTGCCATCTATAACGATACGTCCAGCATCTGGAGTCACCACACCGGCCAACATCCGCAAGGTGGTGGATTTACCCGCACCGTTGGGGCCAAGAAATCCCAGTACTTGACCTCTAGCGAGGGTAAAACTCAGCTCATCAACTGCTCGGAGGTCACCATAGCATCGAGTTAGCCGTTCCACCTGCAACAAGAGTGGCGTTGTCATATTATTTGGGGGAGGATTGACTTCGGTATAGATGTATCATATGGCTCTTGATAGCACATTTACTGGATTTCATTCTGGAGAAAGCGCGTTATCGAAAAACGCTCCACTTTCTTCGCTCACTCCATCCCAATTTAGACAGAGGGACCCCTATTGACGTAGATGATGGTTCGCCCGTCTTCAAAGTTGGCACCGAGAATGCCATAGAAAAGATATTATTTTACCAATCCTTCGGAAGGATACTGCGTTGAACTTCATCGCTCATGGCCTGTTAGAGCTGCCTTTTTGGGGCTTGGTGCTGGCAACATTGCTGCTAACCCATGTAACCATTGTCGCTGTCACAGTCTTCCTGCATCGCGCCCAAGCTCACCGCGCGCTCGACCTCCATCCGACCATCAGTCATTTTTTTCGGTTTTGGTTATGGCTAACTACTGGGATGGTCACAAAACAATGGGTTGCCATTCACCGCAAACATCACGCCAAATGTGAAACGTCAGACGATCCCCACAGCCCGCAGATTTTGGGTATTCACAAGGTGTTGTGGCAAGGCGCTGAGCTTTATCGCGTTGAGGCATCTAATTTTGAGACTTTGGAGCGCTACGGGCACGGAACACCCAATGATTGGTTGGAACGCCGTCTCTATGCGCGCTTCGACTGGCTGGGCGTGACGCTCTTATTATTCTTGGATCTAACATTGTTCGGCATTTCCGGATTGACGATTTGGGCCGTGCAACTCCTCTGGATTCCCTTCTGGGCTGCTGGCGTCATCAACGGCTTAGGGCATTATTGGGGGTATCGCAATTACGAGCCGCGCGATGCCTCCACCAATTTGACGCCGTTTGGCTTTTTAATTGGGGGCGAAGAACTCCATAACAACCATCACGCTTTCCCCAGTTCCGCCAAGCTGTCCAGTAAATGGTGGGAATTCGATATTGGCTGGTTCTATATCCGGATTCTTGCACTCTTTAAACTGGCGCATGTCAAGAAAACCGCGCCAATCCCTCAGCAGCTGCCAGACAAGCAGGTTATCGACTTGGATACCCTGCGGGCAGTCGTTTTAAATAGATTGCACATCATGTCTGACTTTGGTCGCGAAGTCATCTTCCCTGTACTACGGGAAGAGTTACGCAAGGCTGATGATTCTCGCCGGCAGATCCTTAAGCGGGTCCAGGCGCTCTTGATTCGTGAGGAAACGCGATTGGATGAACATGATCGCGCTCAGTTGCGCAATGCCCTTGATTTAAGTCAAACCCTATGTACCGTTTATGAATTTCGTCTAGGGCTGCAAAACATCTGGAGCCGTACCACCGCCAGCCATGAAAAGCTACTAGCTGCCTTACAGGAATGGTGCGCCCTTGCGGAAGCAAGCGGTATTCAGGCATTGCAAGAATTTGCGCGAACATTGCGCGGCTATTCCATGCGACCGATTTGACAGGAGTTGTATTAAAAAACCCGCCTAGCGGCTGGTTTTTTAACCAGCGAAGCGGCTACTTAATCTTCGCTTCCTTGTAAGGAACGTGCTTACGTACCACGGGATCGAATTTTTTCATTTCCAGCTTTTCAGGCGTCGTGCGCTTATTTTTAGTTGTCGTGTAAAAATGCCCAGTACCGGCTGTGGAAACCAATTTAATCTTGTCACGCATGATAGTACCCCTTAAATCTTGGTGCCTTGAGCGCGCAAATCGGCCAGCACTGCGTCGATCCCTCTCTTATCAATGATACGCATACCATGACAAGAGACGCGCAAGCGTATAAAACGCTGCTCACTTTCAACCCAAAATCGATGCGCATGCAGATTGGGTAGAAACCGACGGCGGGTTTTGTTGTTTGCATGAGAAACATTATTTCCAGTGATCGGGCCTTTACCCGTCACCTGACAAACTCTGGACATCGGACTATCTCCAACTACTAAACACCAGATTTATAAATCTATGGATTTATAACAATCTTTTCAATTATGAACAAGGACACATCAGTCAAGATTAGTACTGAGGGTCGTAATCCACAAACAGCAACCCCCCTCGACCTGCAAGGGGGGTTTGGAATAGGAGCCTGGCGATGACCGACTTTAGCGCGAGTAGCTCTCGCACGATCATAGGCGTGACGCGGTTTCACGGTCGAGTTCGGGATGGGATCGGGTGGTTCCCGCGTACTAAGGTCGC
>Ga0209573_1001946_pt1 | contig 28617 bp, 26 predicted proteins | sample TNRBio252014_DNA_FD_185870 | JGI IMG/M metagenome (GOLD analysis project Ga0209573, IMG submission 185870) | Wastewater treatment Type I Accumulibacter community from EBPR Bioreactor in Madison, WI, USA - TNR Reactor_6/25/2014_ DNA (SPAdes)... | ecosystem: Engineered > Bioreactor > EBPR >...
ACGCTGAAGCTGGCGTGGAACTTCGCCGGCGTCCAGGCGCCGTAGCCCGACTTGTGGCAGCTGTCGCAGTTGGCCGACGCGCTGGCCGGCACCGACAGGTACGGGATGTGGTTCGCACTGCGCCCGTCGGCCGGCGGGTAGCCACCGGTGTGGCAGCTCGCGCACTGGCCAGTGACCGTCAGCTGCGTGTGGTTCCAGCGAGTGGGCTTCCAGCTGCTCGTGGCATGACAGCTGGCGCAGCCAGTGCCTGACGACACCGGAACATGGAGGGCCGGTGTGCCGCTGGCCGTGCTGCCGTTGTGGCAGCTCGCGCACTGCGTTGCGGTGTTGAAGGCGGAGTGGTCGACCTTGGCGCCCGACCAGGTCGAAGTGCTCTTGTGGCAGCTCTCGCAGTTGCCCGTGACGCTGGCGTGGATGGGCGTCGACGGCTTGCCTGCCGCTGCCAGGACGTTGGCGCCATGGCAGGTGCTGCAGCCTGAGTCGACCGCGACGTTGGCATGCAGCCGGCCGTTGGCCCAGGTGGTGACGCTGCCCTTGTGGCAACCGTCGCAGTTGAGCGACGCGGCCGCCGGCAGGCCTTGCGTCGGCGGGTGCGCCGCCGGCTTGCCATCGGCAGGCGCATGCTGGCCATCGTGGCAGCTGGCACAGCGCCCGGCACTGACCACCTGGCTGTGGTTCCACGCCGTGGGCCGCCAGGCGGTGAACGACTTGTGGCAGCTGTCACAAGCGCTTGCGCCGGTGGTGGGGATGTGCTGAGGCCCGGTGCCGGTCGCGCGCGTGCCGTTGTGGCAGCCATTGCAGCTGCCGGCGCCGACGCTGGCGTGGTCGAACCCTGCCAGTGGCAGCCAGGCGCCTGCGCGGTGACAGGCGTCACACGACGCCTGCGTCGCCACATGGGATGGCGTCTTGCCCGCAGCCGCGCTGCCGTTGTGGCAGCTGGCGCAACTGCCGGGCTGCACGCCCTGGTGATTGAACCGCACGCCAGTGAACGACCGGGTACCGTGGCATTGATCGCAGGCCGAGGTGGTCTGCAGGTGGTTGCCGGGCATCACCGTGTTGCCGCGTGAGAAGCGTTGCCCCGCGACATGGCAGGCCGCGCATTCGCGCGGCGTGCCCTTGAGCACGCCGCTGTGGTGGCAGGACTCGCATCGCGTGCTGGCGTGCTGGCCGGTCAGCGCGAAGCCGGTGCGCAGGTGGTCGAACTCGGCCGCCGCGCGCGTCTGCGCCGCCGCCGGCCACACGCAGCACAGCGCGAGCACCAGCAGGGCCAGCCAGCGCCGGACCGGGGCCAGTGGATCGGCTCGCCCGAACCCGCTCGGCTTCATGACGCTGCCCTTCCCCGTCTTGCAGCGCCGAACACGCCGGAGCGACCCAGGATCCAGGCTGCCTGCGGCTCCCCGGTCCCGGCCGCCGCGCCCCGCGCGTCGGCGCGACGCTCGATGCGCTTCCAGTCTTCGACGCCATGGCAGCGATCGCACTGCGGCCCGAATGCGCCGTCGTGCACGTCGTCGCGCTGATGGCAGTCCTGGCACCGCGTGCCCACGGCAGCGGTGGCCCTGCCCTTTGGCGCCGGCTGGGCATGACACCGCTCGCAGCCGGCACGTGCATGCGCACCCAGCAGGGGCCAGCGCGCACGCCGGGCGTGGTCGTAGCTCCACAGCCGCCAGCCACGCGCGTTGTGACAGCTCTCGCAGGCACTGCCCAGGGTGGACTTGTGCTTGTCGTCGGCCTGGTGGCAACCGAAACAATCCCGCGGCGCGTCACGGTGCCGGGCGGACTTGTGGCAGGCCTTGCACTCCAGCGGCAAATGCCGCCCGGTCAGCACGAACCTCGCACGCGCATGATCGAAGCGCGTACGGGTCCAGCGGACGTCGTCGTGGCAGGCGGCGCAGTCGGCCCCGAGCTGCCCCTCGTGGCGGTCGTCCTTGCGGTGGCAGGACAGGCAGTCGCGCGGGGTGTCGCGCCAGCGGCGGATGTCGGCGTGGCAGTCCTGGCAGCGCACATCGCGCAGCGCGTGGGCATTGCGCAGCGCGAAGCGCGTGCGCTGGTGGTCGAACTTCGGTGCCGGCTTCCAGGCACGCTCGTCATGGCAGTCGGCGCAGCGCGGACCGAGATTGGCCTCGTGCTTGTCGTCCTTGCGGTGGCAGGCATTGCAGTCGGTCGCCGCGGCCCGGTAGTCGACCGGCCGCGTCGGGCCGACATGGCAGTCGGCACAGCGCGTGTCGGCGTGTCTGCCGAGCAAGCTGAAGCGGCTGCGGCGATGGTCGAAACGGGAGGTCTCGCGCCAGTCGCGCTCGCTGTGGCAGCTCTCGCAGCGCTCGCCCAGGCTGGGCTTGTGCAGGTCGTCCTTGCGGTGGCAGGCGGCGCAGCTCGTGTCGTCGAGCTTGTAGCGGCCCTTGTCGTGGCAGGCCTCGCACCTGGCGTCGCGATGCTTGCCCAGCAGGGCGAAGCTGCTGCGGTCATGATCGAAGCGCTGCGTCTCCTTCCAGTCCCGCTCGCCGTGGCAGGCCTGGCACTCGCGACCCAGCGCGCCTTCGTGCCGGTCGTCGCGGCGGTGGCAGTCGATGCAGGCGCTGCCGGTCTTGTCGCGGTACAGCGCACCGACATGGCAGTCGGCGCAGGCGGCGCCACGATGCTTGCCGCGCAGCACCCAGCGTGTGTCGCGGTCGTGCACGAAGGTGCTGGGCTTCCAGGCCTTGGCGTCATGGCAGCTGTCGCAGCGCTCGCCGTAGCGGCCGCGGTGGCCCTTGGCAGCGTCGTCGTCCTTGCGATGGCAGGACACGCAGGCCCTGGGCGTGTCCTTCCAGCGGTTGTCCTTGTGGCAGTCGGCGCACGGCGCGTCGACATGCTTGCCCAGCAAGAGGAAGCGGGTCTTGTCGTGGTCGAAGGTGGTGCGCTTCCAGTCCGTCTCGCCGTGGCAGTCGGCGCAGCGGGCCCCCAGGCTGCCCTTGTGCGTGTCGTCCTTGCGGTGGCAGGCGTTGCACTCCAGCGGGGCCTGGCTGTACTTGCGGCCGGTCGCGTGACAGCGCGCGCATTCGGTCTCGGCATGCTTGCCGCGCAAGGCATAGTCGGTGGCCGCATGGTCGAAGCGGCGCGTGTCGAACTCGGCGATTCGCGCGTCGCGCCCCTTGTGGTCGGTGTGGCAGGCGCGGCAGGGCTGGGGCTTCAGGCGGCCGTGCATGCCGGTACGCGCGCGCATGTCGGCACCGATGGGCTTATGGCAATCCATGCATCGCTCGTTCTGGGCGGCACGATCGAATCGCACATGGCATTGCCCGCAGTCGTCGTCCCACTTCGCGTGGCCACGGATCAGCTCGCCCGGACGCAGCACCGACTCCAGGTTCTGCGCCGCCGCCACCGACGCAGCGGCCCACGCCAGCAGGCCCAGCAGCAGGCAGACAAGGCGGCCCATCAGTAGGCATGGACGGCCACCACGTGCACCACGGCACTGACCCCCAGCAACACCACGAACGGCAGGTGGGCGACATGCCAGAGCGCGAACAGGCGTTCGTAGGCACCGAACTGCGCCACGTGCAGTACCGCGTCGACATGGCGGTCGACCAGCCGGCGCGCATGCCGGCGCCGGCGCGAGCGGTCGTCGCTCGCGCGCGCACCGCCGGGCGGGCGGGCGAGCAATGCCTGATCGAGCCCACGACGGCAGGCCAGGCGCAGCTGGTGCGCGCGCCAGGGCAGCGCGGCCAGGGCCTGCCAGGCCGAAGGCGCGGGAGCATCGCCTCGTGTGGCCTGGCGTTCGAAGGCCAGCAGCGCGGATTCGACCTCGGGCGCGAAGGCCAGTCGCGAGCGTGCCGCCTCGCCTTCCAGCCCGGCGCGCCGGCGCAAGTCGCGCAGCGTGTTCCTGCGCCCGTCCAGACCGCGGTGCACGCGCACATAGAGGAAGCGGCCGACGATGCCGCTGGCCACCACGATGACCATGCTGGTCATCGCCACCGCCGCATTCAGCGAACCGATCCTGAAGGTGGAATGGACCAGGATCAGCCAGGGCCCGGCGAGGCCGAAGACCATGTGCATCCAGAACCACCATTTGACGCGCCCGAGTCCGTGCAGCGCCCGCACGTACTTGCGCAGCGGATACAGCAGCAGCGCCAGCATCATGGAGCCGCCGGCGACGGCGATCCAGTAGCTGAGGTCGTCACCCGAACTGAACCAGCCGGCCCGCCCCAGCAGCCAGGCGCTGGCGACCAGCAGGAACCCGGTGGCCACCACCCAGCGGTCGCGCAGGCCTCTGCGGGCGCTGCCGCGGGGGGCCGGCTGGCGGGCAAGGGGCGGGGCGACGGCGAGGCTCACGAATCGTTCCTGGTCCGATCCGGCCGCGGCGCGCTGCCCCGGGGATCGGTGCGGCGACGCCAGGCCCGGGCGACCGGCAGCCGGCCGCGGGAGGGGGTCCAGGTGATATTCGGCCGGCCGGCCATGCCGGCGCTTAAGCTGGCTTAAGGCCGTGATGCAAGGTGTATCCGGCGCAATCCGGCGTCATCGGTACAGGCGTCCAGGCCGGCGCCCAGGTGCGGGAGTCGGCAGGGCCGCTCGCCTTCAGGCCCGTTCCATCGCCGCCTGCGCCGCCTTGACCTCGACGCGGACCTGCTCGGTCAGCTCGGCCTTGAGTTCCGAAAAGGCCGCCGAGGTCTTGACCGAGTAGTGGCGCGGGTGCGCCAGCTCGACGGTGCGGTCGAGCTTGATGCGGCCCGGGCGCGCGCTCATCACCACCACGCGGCTGCCCATGAAGACCGCCTCGTCGATGTCGTGGGTGACGAACAGCACGGTCTTCCTCTGCGCTTCCCAGATGCCCAGCAGCAGCTCCTGCATCAGCTCGCGGGTCTGGTGGTCCAGTGCGCCGAAGGGCTCGTCCATCAGCAGCATGCGCGGGTCGTTGGCCAGCGCGCGGGCGATCGCCGTGCGCTGCTGCATGCCGCCCGACAGCTGCCTGGGGTAGTGGCGATCGAAACCCTTCAGGCCCACCTTGGCGAGGAAGCCATGCGCGATGTCGAGCTGCTGCTCGCGCGGCAGGCCCTTCTCGCGCAGGCCGAAGCAGACGTTGTCCAGCACCGTCAGCCAGGGAAACAGCGTGTAGCTCTGGAACACCATGCCGCGGTCGGCGCCCGGGCCGTCGATGCGGCGGCCGTCGAGCATGACCTCGCCGGCGGTCTGCCGGTCCAGCCCGGCGACGATGCGCAGCAAGGTGCTCTTGCCGCAGCCGCTGGGACCGAGGATGGTGATGAAGTCGTTCTCGGCGACGTCCAGGTCCGTGGCCTGCAGCGCCAGGGTACGGTCGAAGCGGCGTTCGACGCCGCGGATGGCAAGCAGCGCTGCTGTCATCTCAGTTGTCCATGCCGCAATGCGGCACCCTCCTCGCATGAGTCCGGCAGAGCCAGGCAACCGCCGCGGAACCGGCCTTGCCGGGCCGCAGGCGGTGCCCCCATGGGGGGGCGCCGATGGCGCTGCGGGCGGGACTCATCTCATCGCCCCAGCTGCGCCCACGGGAACAGCTGCCGGTTGACCCACTTGAACAGCAGGTCGCTGACCAGGCCGATGAGGCCGATGACGATGATGCCGAAGATGATCTGGTCGGTGGCCAGCAAGGCCTGGCTGTCGGTGATCATGTGGCCAATGCCGGAACTCGCGCCGATCAGCTCGGCCACGATGACGTAGGTCCAGGCCCAGCCCAGCACCATGCGCAGCTGCTCCGCGATCTCGGGCGCGGCGCCGGGGATCAGCACACGGCGGATCAGGCTGGTGTCCTTCACGCCCAGCGTATAGGCCGCCTCCACCAGGTCGCGCCGCGTATTGCCCACGGTCACGCAGATCATCAGCACCAGGCTGAAGAAGCTGCCGATGAAGATCACCGCCAGCTTCTGCGCCTCGCCGATGCCGGCCCACAGGATCAGCAGCGGGATGAAGGCGCTGGCCGGCAGGTAGCGCGCAAAGCTGATGAAGGGTTCGAAGAAGGCCTCGACGGGCTTGTAAGCGCCCATCGCCACGCCCAGCGGCACGGCGAACACCGCCGCGATGACGAAGCCGCCGACGACGCGGAACACCGTCATGCCGATGTCCTTGGCGAAGCCCATCTCTGACAGCAGCGTCCAGCCGCTGCGCAGCATGGACAGCGGGTCGGCCAGGAAGGTCTTCTGCACGAAGCCGCCGAAGGTGGCGATGCTCCAGACCGCCACGAAGACGACGAAGAACGAGATGCCGAGCGCGACGCGCGCGCCCGGCGTCACGGGCGTGAGGGGTTTCATCGTGGCGCTGCCGCGGTGTCGGGGCCGGCCTCGGGCCTACTTGATGAAGCGTGTGTCGGCCAGCTTCGAGAGGTCCGGAATCTGGCGGATGATGCCGGCCTCGAGCAGCAGGTCGGCCGCCTCCTTGCTGAACGCGGCATGCTCGCCGGCGAAGAACTTCTGGTTGGCCGCCTTGTCCTGCCAGCGAAGGTACTTCTGGCTGTTCTCGAACTGCTCGCCCGACTGCTTCACGTCGGCGCCCATGATCTCGAAGCTCTTCTTCGGGTCGGCCTTGATCATGTCCAGCGCCTGGAAGTAGCTGTCGGCCAGGGCCTGCGCGGCCTTGGGGTTGTCGGCCAGGAACCTGGGCGTGCAGCCGAAAGTGTCCATGACCATCGGGTAGTCCAGCGTGGTGGCGATGATCCTGCCGGCCTCGGGCTTGGCGCGCACGGCGCTGAGGAAGGGCTCGTAGGTCATGCCGGCGTCGATCTGCGCGGTGCCGGCGATGAAGGCATTGGCAGCCGCCTGCGGGCTCAGGTTGACCACCGTCACGTCCTTGATCGACATGCCGTTCTTCTTGAGCATCCAGGCCAGCGTGAAGTAGGTGGCGGTGCCCGGCGCGTCGGCGGCCACCGTCCTGCCCTTGAGGTCCTTGATGCTGGCGATGGCCGGCTTGACCACCATGCCGTCGGCGCCGTAGCTCTTGTCGAGCTGGAAGATCTGCGTCGTCGCCACGCCGTTGGCGTTCCAGACGATCCAGGTCTCGACGGTGGTGGCGGCGCACTGGATGTCGCCCGAGGCGATGGCCAGGTGGCGGTCCTTCTGCGGGATCTTCTTGATCGAGACCTCGAGGCCGTTCTTCTTGAAGATGCCGGCCTCCCGGGCCAGCGTGAGCGGCGCGAAGCCGGTCCAGCCGGAGATGCCGATGCCGACCTTGGTGTCCTGCGCGGCAGCGCTGGAGGCAAGGGCCATGGCAATCAGGGCGGCAAGCGTGTTCTTCATCGGGGGTTCCTCGAAACGGGTGGGCGGGGGAAGGCGGGGAGGCGGAAACGTGGAGCGGCGTGCAGATGCGGAAGTGGAAAGATGGCGAGACGGCAAGGGACGATTCTGTGCTCAGCCGGCCACCCACAGCGCGGGCAGGGGCCCGAGCGTGCGCAGCACGTTCGACAGCGAACCGCTGGCCACCATGGCCCCGGCAGCCTCGATGTCGGGCGCCAGGTAGCGGTCCTGCATCATCGCCGGGCAGCGCGCGCGCAGCGTCGCGTGGGCCTGTTCCAGCGCCGCGCTGCTGTGCAGCGGGCGCAGGAACTCGATGCCCATGGCAGCGGCCAGCCATTCGATGCCGACGATGCGCGCCACGTTGGCGATCATGGGCTGCAGGCGCCGCGCCGCGAAGGTGGCCATGCTGACGTGGTCTTCCTGGTTGGCGCTGGTCGGCAGGCTGTCGACGCTGGCCGGGTGCGCCAGGCTCTTGTTCTCGCTGGCCAGCGCCGCGGCGGTGACATGGGCGATCATGAAGCCGCTGTTCAGCCCGGCATCGGGTGTCAGGAAGGGCGGCAGCCGCGACACGCCCGAGTCGATGAGCATGGCGATGCGCCGCTCGGCGATCGCACCGACCTCGGCGATGGCGGTGGCCATGGCGTCGCAGGCCAGTGCCACCGGCTCGGCGTGGAAGTTGCCGCCGCTGATCATGGCGCCGTCGTCGGCAAACACCAGCGGGTTGTCGGTCACCGCGTTGGCCTCGCGCAGCAGCACCAGCGCGGCGTGGCGAAGCTGGTCCAGGCAGGCACCCACCACCTGCGGCTGGCAGCGCAGGCAGTACGGGTCCTGCACGCGGTCGTCGCCGTCGAGGTGGCTGCGCCGGATCTGGCTGCCGGCCAGCAGCCGGCGGTAGACCTCGGCCACGTCGATCTGGCCGGGTTGCCCGCGCAAGGCATGGATGCGCGGGTCGAAGGGGCCGTCGCTGCCCTTGGCGGCGTCGACGGTGAGCGCGCCCACCACCAGCGCCGCCTCCAGCACGGGCTCGAAGGTGAAGAACGCGTGCAGGGCCAGCGCGGTGCTGGTCTGCGTGCCGTTGATCAGCGCCAGGCCCTCCTTGGCCTGCAGGCGCAGCGGCGCCAGGCCGGCGGCACGCAGCACCTCGGCCGCCGGGCGGCGCGCACCGTCGACGACGAACTCGCCCTCGCCCATCAGCGCCAGCGTCATGTGCGCCAGCGGCGCCAGGTCGCCCGAGGCGCCCACGCTGCCCTGGCTGGGCACGCAGGGCACCAGGCCGGCGTTGTAGGCGGCGACCAGCGTGTCGATCACCAGCGGGCGCACGCCCGAGTGGCCACGCGCCAGGCTGGCGGCCTTCAGGCCCAGCATCAGCCGCACCACGGCCGGCGACAGCGGCTCCCCGACGCCCACGCTGTGGCTGCGGATCAGGTTCCATTGCAGGGTGGCCAGGTCCTCGCTGCCTATGCGCGTGCTGGCCAGCTTGCCGAAGCCGGTGTTGACGCCGTAGACGGGGGCGTCGCCGGCAGCCGCGCGCTGCACGACGGCCGCGCTGGCGGCGATGCCGGCCGCGGCGCCGGGGTCGAGCTCGAGCAGGCCGCCGCCGGTGTGCAGGGCCTGCAGTTCCTCGAGACTGAGTCTTCCTGGGCAAAGGCGCATTCGGCCCTCTTGCGTGCCCCGGCCAGGGGGCGGCTGGTGGAGGTCAGGGCATCGGCAGCTTCAGGCCCTGCTCGCGGGCGCAGGCCCGCGCGATGTCGTAGCCGGCATCGGCATGGCGCATCACGCCGGTGGCGGGGTCGTTCCACAGCACGCGCTCGATGCGCCGGGCGGCGGCGTCGCTGCCGTCGCACACGATGACCACGCCCGCATGCTGCGAATAGCCCATGCCGACGCCGCCGCCATGGTGCAGGCTGACCCAGGTGGCACCACCGGCAGTATTGAGCAGCGCATTGAGCAGCGGCCAGTCGCTGACCGCGTCGCTGCCGTCCTTCATCGACTCGGTCTCGCGGTTGGGGCTGGCCACGCTGCCGCTGTCCAGGTGGTCGCGGCCGATCACGATGGGGGCCTTCAGCTCGCCCGTGCGGACCATCTCGTTGAAGGCCAGGCCGGCGAGGTGGCGCTCGCCCAGGCCTATCCAGCAGATGCGCGCCGGCAGCCCCTGGAAGGCGATGCGCTCGCCGGCCATGTCCAGCCAGCGGTGCAGGTGCCGGTCCTGCGGGAACAGCGCCTTCATCCTGGCGTCGGTCTTGCGGATGTCTTCCGGGTCACCCGACAGCGCCACCCAGCGGAACGGCCCCTTGCCGCGGCAGAACAGCGGCCGGATGTAGGCCGGCACGAAGCCGGGGAAGTCGAAGGCGTTCCTCACCCCTTCGTCCAGCGCCACCTGGCGGATGTTGTTGCCGTAGTCGACGGTGGGCACGCCCATGGCCTGGAAGTCGAGCATCGCCTGCACGTGCACGGCGCAGCTGCGCGCGGCGGCCGCCTTCAGCGCGCCATGCTGCGCGGCATCGGTCTGCGCCGTCTTCCAGGCTTCGACGCTCCAGCCCGCAGGCAGGTAGCCGTTGACCAGGTCGTGCGCGCTGGTCTGGTCGGTGACCAGGTCGGGGCGGATGCCGCCGTTGCGCGCGCGCCGCACCAGCTCGGGCAGCAGCTCGGCCGCATTGCCCAGCAGGCCGATCGACACCGCCTTGCCGTCGGCCGTGTAGCGCGCGATGCGCGCCAGCGCGTCGTCGAGGTCGGTGGCCTGTTCGTCGAGGTAGCGGCTGCGCAGGCGGAAGTCGATGCGGCTTTGCTGGCATTCGATGTTCAGGCTGCAGGCACCGGCGAAGGTGGCCGCCAGCGGCTGCGCGCCGCCCATGCCGCCCAGGCCCGCGGTGAGGATCCAGCGGCCCGCCAGGTCGCCACCGTAGTGCTGGCGCCCGGCCTCGACGAAGGTCTCGTAGGTGCCCTGCACGATGCCCTGGCTGCCGATGTAGATCCAGCTGCCCGCCGTCATCTGGCCGTACATCATCAGGCCCTTGCGATCGAGCTCGTGGAAGTGTTCCCAGCTGGCCCAGCGCGGCACCAGGTTGGAGTTGGCGATCAGCACCCTCGGCGCGTCCTCGTGGGTGCGGAACACGCCCACCGGCTTGCCGCTCTGGATGAGCAGGCTCTCGTCGGCCTGCAGCGTCTTCAGCGCGTCCAGGATGGCCTCGTAGCAGTCCCAGTTGCGCGCCGCCTTGCCGATGCCGCCGTAGACCACCAGCGCGTCGGGGTTCTCGGCGACCTCGGGGTCGAGGTTGTTCTGGATCATGCGGTAGGCCGCCTCGATGAGCCAGTTGCGGCAGCTGAGCTGGCTGCCGCGCGGCGCGCGCACCGGGCGGGCGCGGGCCGCGGCGTGAATGGCGGACAGGTCGGTCATGGCGGCACTCCGGCGCCGCGGGTGACGCGGCGCGGCAGGGGGGGTGGGACCGCAGCGGGCTGCTGCGGATGCGGGTGAATCCTACTTGTCTAGACAAGTGAGGGCAAGTAACCTGATCCCATGGTTTTCCCCGACGACCCTGCCCTGGCCGACGCCGGTGCGCTGGCCCCCTACGCACGCGTCAAGGCCCACCTCAAGCAGGGCCTGGCCGCCGGCCACTGGGCGCCCGGCACGCAGATGCCGTCGGAGTCCGAGCTGGTGGGCCGGTTCGGCGTCAGCCGCATGACGGTCAACCGGGCCATCAAGGAACTGCAGTCCGAAGGCCTGGTCGAGCGTGTGCAGGGCCTGGGCACCTTTGCGGCGCGGCTGCACCGCGTCAGCGCCACGCTGACCGTGCGCGACCTGCACGAGGAGATCGTGGCGCGCGGCCACCGCCACGCGACCGAGGTCGTGCTGAGCCGGCGCCAGCGGCCGCCGGTGGCCATCGCGGCCCAGCTGGGCCTGGGCGCACGCGAGCCGGCTTTCCACTCGCTGCTGGTGCATCTGGAGGACGGCATCCGGCTGCAGTGCGAGGACCGCTGGGTGAACCCCGCCGAGAGCCCGCACTACCTCGACGCCGACTTCACCCGCGTGACGCCGACCCAGGTGCTGTTCGAGACCACGGCCCTGTGGCGCGCGCAGTACACCATCGAGTCGTCGCGGCCGACGGCGCAGGAAGCACTGCTGCTGAGGGTCGGCGCCGACGAGCCCTGTCTGGTGGTGCACCGACGCACACACAGCATCCATCGCCCCATCACCGTCGCGCGGCTGGTCCACCCGGGTTCGCGCTACCAGCTGCAGGGGGAGTTCCAGCCATGAGCGTGCCCGGCCGCCCCCAAGCGCCCATACCGGAGCCCCTTGGGGGCGAAGGTACTCCAATGAGCCCGCCCGGCCGCCCCCATGCGCTCGTACCGGAGCCCGCAGGGCGGAGGGTAGCCCGGTGACCGGCACACACCTCGCACCGCCGGCGCAGGCCCTGCGCGCGCGGCAGCTGGCCGACGACGGCGTGGTCGAGGCTTTCACGCGAGATGGCGCGGTCTGCCTGCGCGGCGCACTGTCGCCCGACGAAGTGGCCCGCCTGGCGCGCGGCATCGACGCCAACCTGGCCTTGCCCAGCCCGCGCGCCATCGTCGCCAGCCGCCCCGACGACCCCGGCCGCTTCGTCGAGGACTTCTGCAACTGGGCACACAACGAGGACTACCGCGCGATCGCGATCGACAGCGTGCTGCCAGCGCTGGCGGCGCGCCTGATGAGAAGCCGCAGCGTGCGCCTGTACCACGACCACATGCTGACCAAGGAGCCGGGCACGCGCGCACGCACCCCCTGGCACCAGGACCAGCCCTACTACAACGTCGAAGGCCGGCAGAACGTGAGCTTCTGGATCCCGGTCGACCCGGTGCGCCGGCACTCGACGCTGGAGTTCGTGGCCGGCTCGCACCGCGGGCCCTGGCTGATGCCACGCACCTTCATGACGCAGGAGGCGCGCTGGTTCCCCGAGGGCAGCCTGCAGGAGCTGCCCGACATCGAGGCCGACCGCGCGGCCTTCCCCATCGTCGGCTGGGCACTGCAGCCGGGCGACCTGGTGGCCTTCCACATGCTGGCCCTGCACGCCTCGGCCGGCGTCGACGGCGACTGCCGCCGCCGCGTGTTCTCGCTGCGCTACCTGGGCGACGATGCCACCCACGCGCCGCGGCGCTGGAAGACCTCGCCCGACTTCCCGGGCCTGGCCGGGCGCCTGCCCGCCGGCGCGGCCATGGACGACCCGCTGTTCCCGCTGCTGCTGGGCGGGCCCGCGCCATGATCCATGCCGTGCGCCTGCAGGACTGCCCCGAGACCGCCTGGCGCAACGGCGGCGGCGTGACGCGCGAGCTGCTGACCTGGCCGCCGGGTGCCCCGCATTGGCAGCTGCGCGTCAGCGTGGCCACGATAGACCGTGACGGCCCGTTCTCGGCCCTGCCCGGCGTCGCGCGCGCCTTTGCCGTGCTGGACGGCGACGGCGTGTGCCTGGGCCTGGCCGGCGGGCCGCGCCAGCTGCGGCCCGGCGACCCGGCGGCGCACTTCGACGGTGCCGAGGCGCCGATGTGCACGCTGCTGGGCGGCGCCACCCGGGACCTGAACCTGATGGCCACCGCGGCCATGGCCCGGCCGCGCCTGCGGCGCGCCGGCGCCGGCGAGCGCGCGCCGGCCGGCCCCTGGTGCGGCCTGTACGTGCAGGGCCGGGCGCGGCTGCAGGCCGAAGGCGCGGCGTTGGCGCCTATGGCCCTGGACGCCGGCACGCTGGCCTGGTCGAGCGGCGGCAGGCCCTGGTCGCTGCTCGACAGTGAGGCGCCGGCCTGGTGGTTGTCGGTCGACACCGCGCACGGGAGCCTGCCGTGACCCCGCCGCCCCCCATCCCGCTCACCCCGCCCGCCGCGCCCACCCTGCTGCGCCACGCCCGCCTGGCCACCCTGGACGGTACGCAGCCCTGGGGCTGGGTCGAGGACGGCGCACTGTGCATGGAGGGCGGGCGCATCAGCTGGGTCGGCGCCGACGCGGCGCTGCCCGCGGGGCTGCAGCCCGGGCAGGAAGTCGACCTCGGCGGCGCGCTGCTCACGCCCGGCCTGGTCGACTGCCACACGCACCTGGTCTACGGCGGCGACCGCGCCGCCGAGTTCGAGCGCCGCCTGCTCGGCGCGAGCTACGAGGACATCGCGCGCGAGGGCGGCGGCATCCGCTCCACCGTGTCGGCCACGCGGGCCGCCAGCGACGAGCAGCTGTTCGCCAGCGCCGCGGCCAGGGCGCGCACCTTGATGGCCGAGGGCGTGACGACGATGGAGATCAAGTCGGGCTACGGGCTGCGCGAGGCCGACGAGGCGCGCTGCCTGGCGGTCGCCCGCCGGCTCGGCCGCGAGCTGGCGCTGTCGGTGCGAACGACATCGCTGGGCGCCCATGCCCTGCCGCCGGAGTTCGACGGCCGCGCCGACGACTACGTCGACGAGCTGTGCCGCTGGCTGCCGCGGCAGCAGGCCGCCGGGCTGGTCGACGCGGTCGACGTGTTCTGCGAGCGCATCGGTTTCACGCCGGCGCAGACCGAGCGCGTGCTGCGCGCCGCGCAGGCGCTGGGCCTGCCCGTCAAGCTGCATGCCGAGCAGCTCAGCGACCAGGGCGGTGCGCTGCTGGCCGCGCGCTTCGCAGCGTTGTCCTGCGACCACCTCGAGCACCTGTCGGCCGAGGGCGTTGCCGCCCTGCGCGCCGCCGGCAGCGTGGCCGTGCTGCTGCCCGGCGCCTTCTACTTCCTGCGCGAGACCCGGCTGCCGCCGGTGGCGGCGCTGCGCGCGGCCGGCGTGCCCATCGCGCTGGCCACCGACCACAACCCCGGCTCGTCGCCGGCGCTGTCGCTGCTGCTGATGCTGCACATGGGCTGCACGCTGTTCCGGCTGGACCCCGAAGCCGCCTGGCGCGGCGTCACGGTGCACGCGGCGCAGGCCCTGGGCCTTGCCGATCGCGGCCGGCTGGCGGCCGGCCAACGCGCCGACTGCGTGGCCTGGGACGCCGAACACCCGCGCGAGATGGCCTACCGCTTCGGCCACAACCCCTGCCGCCGGCGCTGGTTCGGCGGCGTCGAGAGCCTTTGATGCACGACACCGAGACCTACACCCTCAGCCGCGGCAGCGGCCCGCTGGTGATCAGCCTGCCCCATGTCGGCACGCGGCTGCCCGCCGACCAGCATGGGCGCTACGTCGAGCGCGCCTTCGAGTTCGAGGACACCGACTGGCACCTCGAGCCCCTGTACGCGTTTGCGAAGGCGCTCGGTGCCACGCTGCTGGCGGCGCGCTGCAGCCGCTACCTGATCGACCTCAACCGGCCGGCCGACAACCAGCCCATGTACCCCGGCGCGCACAACACCGAGCTGTGCCCGACGCGCTTCTTCACCGGTGATGCGCTGTACCGCGAAGGCGCGGCGCCCGACGCCGCGGAGGTGCAGCGGCGGCTGTCGGCCTACTGGCAGCCCTACCATGCCGCGCTGGCCGCCGAGCTCGAGCGCGTGCGGGCCGCGCAGGGCCATGTGGTGCTGCTCGACGGGCACTCGATCAGGAGCGAGCTGCCCTGGCTGTTCGAAGGCACGCTGCCGCACCTGAACCTGGGCAGCGCCGGCGGACGCAGCTGTGCGCCCGGCCTGAGCGCGCAGGTGATGGCGGTGTTTGCCGCCGATGGCCAGTTCAGCCATGTGCTGGACGGCCGCTTCAAGGGCGGCTACATCACGCGCCACTACGGCGCGCCCGAGGCGGGCGTGCACGCCCTGCAGCTCGAGATGAGCTGGCGCACCTACATGGACGAAGCACCGCCCTGGCCCTGGGTACCGTCGCGCGCGGCAGCTGCTCAGCGGCTGCTGCGCGCCATGGTCGAGGCGCTGGTCGACTGGAGGCCCTGTTGAGCCGCCGCTGGTGGGCGCGTGAAGCCTGGGTCGACGGGCGCTGGCAGCCCGGCGTGCTGCTCGAGGCGGACGCCAGCGGGCACTGGTCGACCGTCGCGCCCGGACAAGCGCGGCCGCAGGCCGCAGAGGTGATAGACGCCGCGGTGCTGCCGCCGCTGGTCGATGCGCACAGCCATGCCTTCCAGCGCGCCTTTGCCGGGCTGGCCGAGCGACGCGAAGGCGCCGAGGACGACTTCTGGTCATGGCGCGACCGCATGTACGGGGTCGCGCTGCGCATCACCCCCGCGCAGCTGCGTGCGGTCGCCGCACAGCTCTACGCGGAGCTGGCCGACGGCGGCTACACGCAGGTCTGCGAGTTCCACTACCTGCAGCACGACCCCGACGGGCGACCCTATGCCGACCCGGCCGAGATGGCATGGGCACTGGCCGACGCCGCGGCCGAGGCCGGCATAGGGCTGACCCTGCTGCCGGTGCTTTACGAGCGTGCCGGCTTCACCCAGCCCCGGTTGCGCGAGGACCAGCGCCGCTTTGCGCTCGGCGCGTCGCAGGTGCTGGCGCTGCGCGCGCGGCTGGCGGCCTCGCCGCGGCCCTTGCTGAGCTGCGGGGTGGCGGTCCACTCGCTGCGGGCGGCACAGCCGGCGTCGCTGCGCGCGCTGGCCGAGGGCGTCGGGGACATGCCGCTGCACATCCATGTCGCGGAGCAGATCGCCGAGGTCGACGACTGCCTGGCGGCCACCGGCTGCCGGCCCATCGAGTGGCTGCTGCGCCACGCCGCACCCGACGCCCGCTGGCAGCTGGTTCATGCCACGCATGCGCTGCCGGCGGAGATCGACGCCGTGGCGGCCTGTGGCGCCGGGGTGGTGCTGTGCCCGGGCACCGAGGCCAACCTGGGCGACGGCCTGACCGACCTGCCGCGCTGGCTGGACAGCGGCACGCCGCTGGCGATAGGCTCCGACAGCCAGGTCACGCGCGACTGGCCCGAGGAGCTGCGCTGGCTGGAGTACGGGCAGCGCCTGCAGCGCCGCCAGCGCAACGTGTCGGCCGACCCTGCGCGACAGGCGGCGACCGCCGCCCGCCTGTTCGAGCGGGCGCGCCAGGGCGGTGCCGCGGCCGCCGGCCTGGCCCGCTGGGGGCTGCAGCTGGGCGCCCGCGCCGACCTGCTGGTGCTCGACGACACGGACGACGCGCTGCTCGGCGTGCCCGGCGCGCAACGCCTGGACGCGCTGGTGTTTGCCGGCCCGCGGCGACCGTTCGGGCGCGTGATGGTGGCCGGGCGCTGGCGCGAGGTCGACCGCCAGGCCATCGCGCGCCGCCATGCGCAGGCCATGCAGGCGCTGTGGCCAGCGGCCATGGGCGGTGCGAACGCCTGAGCCGCGACGAGCAAGAGTCCCTGCGGCCGCCTGCACGCCGGCCGACCGGGTCGGCGACGCGGCAGAATTGGCGCCAGGCAGCGGGCCGACCGCGGCGCCACACCGATGAACACCCGCCCGCATCGCCCCCCGCCACCACCGCCCAGGAGGCCGGTCGGCGGCGCGGCCGCCGCGGCGCGCGTGGAACAGCAGCTGCTCGAGGCCGAGCACCTGGCCGGGCTGGGCAGCTTCGACTGGTTTCCGGCCAGCGGCGAACTGCACTGGTCCGACCAGCACTTCCGGCTCTGGGGGCTGGCGCCCGGCAGCGTCCAGCCCAGCCTGCAGGCCTTTCGCCAGGGCATCCACCCCGACGACCTGGCGCGTGTCGACCAGCAACTGGCCGCCGCACTGGCCGGCGGCCCGCGCTACGACTGCCGGCACCGCGTGCGTTGGGAAGACGGCACCGTGCGCCACATCCACGGCCGTGGCGAGGTGCTGTTCGACCCCCAGGGACAGCCGCTGCGCATGATTGGCGCCGTGCTCGACGTCACCTCGCAGGTCGAACACGAACAGGCGCTGGACCTCTACCGCTTCGTGCTCGACGCCCTGGGCGACCCGGTGAGCGTGCTCGACCGCCAGCTGAGCTACCGCCTGGTCAACGCCGCCTGGAGCGAGGCCAACGGCACGCCGCCCGGGCAGGCCCTGGGCCGCCGCTTCGAAGAGGTCTTTCCGGTCGTCGTCAGCCCTGCCCGGCGGCAGGCGGCGGCAGCCTGTGCCGCCGGCGCGCAGCCGGCGCCGGTGCGCGCGCGGTCGCCCAGCCCGCTGCACCCGGACCGCCTGCTCGAGACACGCTACTTCCCGCTGACGCACCCGGCACTCGACGGCCCTGGCGCGGTGATGATCTCGCGCGATGTCAGCGTCGAGCAGCGCGCGCTGGAGGCACTGGAAGCCGGCCTGGACAACCTGCGCCTGACGATCAACACCATCGACCAGGGCATCTTCGCCTCCGACGCCACCGGCCCCGATCAACCGGTGCTGTTCGTCAACGAGCAGCTGCTGGCCATGTGGCGCATCCCGCCGGAGCGCGCGCAGCCGCTCACCCCGGCCACCATCATCGAGTTCGCGCGACGCTTGTTCGTCGACCCCGACCGCGAGACGCAGCAGATCGACGCCATCGTGCGTGGCAACCTGGACTGCGAGGACCGCGTCGAGCTGCGCGACGGGCGCATCCTGGCACGCCGCTGCCGGCCGCGCCGCGTCGACGGGCGGGCGGTTCGCGTCTGGGCCTTCCGCGACATCACCCAGGAGGTGCAGGCCGAACGCGCCTTGCGCGACGCCCGCGACAGCGCCGAGCGCGCCAGCCAGGCCAAGTCGCGCTTCCTGTCGCAGCTCTCGCACGAGCTGCGCACGCCGCTCAACGCGGTGCTGGGCTACGCCAACCTGCTGGCCATGGGTGGCAGCAGTGCACTCGGCGCACGCGCCCTGCAGCAGGTCGAGCAGATCCGCATCGGCGGCCGCCACCTGCTGACGCTGATCAACGACCTGCTGGACCTGGCCCGCATCGAGGCCGGCCAGGTCGGCATCCGCCTCGCCGACGTGGCCCTGCAGCCGCTGTTCGACGAATGCCTGAAGCTGGTGGCACCGCAGGCCCAGCAGCAGCGCGTGCGGCTGGACCCGCCCGACGCCGGCCCGCTGTTCGTGCGTGCCGACCCGACGCGACTGCAGCAGGTGCTGCTGAACCTGCTGTCCAACGCCATCAAGTACAACCGCGCCGGCGGCCTGGTGCGCCTGCTCGCCCGGCCGCAGGGAGCACTGCTGCGCATCGAGGTCCACGACCAGGGCCAGGGCATCACCGAGGCCGACCGTGGGCGGCTGTTCCAGGCCTTCGAACGGCTGGACGCGGACAGCTCCGGGACCCTGGGCACCGGCATAGGCCTGGCGCTCAGCCGCGAACTGGTCGGCCGCATGGGCGGCGAGATCGGCGTCGACAGCGTGCCCGGGCAGGGCAGCTGCTTCTGGGTGGTGCTGCCGGCACCTGCGAGCGGATGACAAGCCCGGCCGCCCGCCTCCCCCGATGCCCCCGACTCCCCGATGCCCCCGACTCGACCTGACCCCGGCACGGACCCTCAGGGCAGCGCGCCCAGGCCGGCCAGCGTGGCCACGCCCAGCAGGGCGAACAGCAAGGCTGCCAGGGCATGCACCCAGCGCATGGGCACGCGGCGCGCGATGCCTTCACCGAAGAAGACCGCCGGCACGTTGGCGATCATCATGCCCAGCGTGGTGCCGACGACCACCGCCACCAGCGCGTCGTAGCGGGCGGCCAGGGCGACGGTGGCGATCTGCGTCTTGTCGCCCATCTCGGCCAGGAAGAAGGCCACCACGGTGGCCCCGAAGACGCCGAGCCGGCCTGCGCCGGCATCGACTTCCTCGGCCTGGTCCGGTACCAGCATCCAGGCCGCCATGCCGAGAAACCCGAGGCCGATGATCCAGCGCAGCCAGTCCGGCCCGAGCTGCGCCGCCACCCAGCCGCCGACCGCCGCCGCCAGCGCATGGTTGGCCAGCGTGGCGACCAGGATGCCGGCCACGATGGGCCAGGGCCGGCGAAAGCGCGCCGCCAGCAGCATCGCCAGCAACTGGGTCTTGTCGCCCATCTCGCCGAGGGCGACCAGGCCGGTGGAGGTCAACAGGGCTTCCAGGAACACGCGGGCAGGCTCCGGTACGGGCGGGCCCGTCGGGGCGCGCATGCTACAGGGGCCCGCGGGCGGCCACGCGGGTACGGGCGGCCGCCGGCGGTCTCGCCACAGCTCCTTGGCCTTCGCTTGATTCGGGTCAAGTGCAAGCGACAATCGCCTCGGAAGAATCCGCTCCCGGACTTCCCCCCGCTGCTCCCCGCCCATTCCGCTCGCCAACGCTTGCCCAGCCACTGACGCGCCGCGCCGCCGGCAGGCAGGGGCGCGCCGGGTTCCTGACGACTGCCGCCCCGCCTCCTGCACCCTTCCGATGATCGCCGGCGTCCCAGACCTCCAAGCCAACGCCCTGGCCTGCCGCCGCGGCCGCCGCCTGCTGTTCAGCGGCCTGGACCTGCGCCTGTCGGCGGGCCAGGGGCTTTGGCTGCGCGGCCGCAACGGGCGCGGCAAGACCAGCCTGCTGCGCCTGGCCGCTGGGCTGGCGGTGCCGGCGGCGGGCGAATTGCGCTGGGGCGGCGAGCCCCTGCGTCGCAGCGCGGCGTTCCGCCGGCAGCGGGTCTGGCTGGGCCACCACAATGCGCTCAAGGAGGACCTGAGCGTGACCGAGAACCTGGCCTTCCTGGCGCGCCTGCAGGGTCGGCGGCACGACAGCGCGAGCCTGGCCGCGGCGCTGGCCGCCGCCGGCATGGCCGAGCGCGCCGGCGCGGCGGTGCGCACGCTCTCCCAGGGCCAGCGCCGCCGCGTGGCGCTGGCGCGGCTGGTGCTGGAGGACCAGCCCGGGCTCTGGCTGCTCGACGAACCCTATGACGCGCTCGACGTCGACGGCATGGCCTGGCTGGGCGGGCTGATCGCCGCCCACCTGGCGCGCGGCGGCAGCCTGATGTTCGCCAGCCACCTGGCGGCGCCGGCGACGGCACCCGTGGTCGACTTGCTGGACCTGGACGGCCGTGAATGAACGACGCGGGCGAACACGCGCACGAACTGGGCTTTGCCGCGCTGTTCGCGCGCGACCTCAGGCTGGCGTCGCGCCGGCGCATAGACGCCTTGCTGCCGCTGGGCTTCTTCGGCGTGGCGGTCAGCCTGTTCCCGTTCGGCGTCGGGCCCGAGCCGCAGATGCTGAGGCAGATCGCCGCCGGCGTGCTGTGGGTGTCGGCGCTGCTGGCCACCATGCTGTCGGTGGCCACGCTGTATTCCGGCGACCATGCCGACGGCTCGCTCGAGCAGATGCTGCTGTCGCCCTGCAGTCCGTTTGCGCTCGCCTCGGCCAAGGCCGCCGCGCACTGGTGCCTGACCGGCGCGCCGCTGGTGCTGGGGGCGCCGCTGTTCGGCGTCATGATGGACATGGCGCCGTTGTCGCTGGCGGTGCTGACGGCCTCGCTGCTGCTGGGCACGCCCATCCTGAGCCTGCTCGGCGGCCTGGGCGCGGCGCTGACACTCGGCCTGCGCTCGGGCGGCGTGCTGCTGATCCTGCTGATCCTGCCGCTGGCCGTGCCGGCACTGATCTTCGGTGCCGGTGCGGTAGGGGCCAGCGACGCCGGCCTGTCGGTGGAAGGGCACTTCTCGCTGCTCGGCGCCCTGCTGCTGTTCACGACGCTGACCGCGCCCTGGGCGACCGCGGCCGCGCTGCGCATTGCCGTGGAATGAGATGAACACCCGAACCCTTCGCTGGACCATGTTCGCCTCGCCACCGCGCTTTTGCGCGATGGCTGCCGCCACCACGCCCTGGCTGTGGGCGGCCTGCCTGGTGCTGACGCTGGCGGGGCTGTACATCGGCTTCGCGGTCGCCCCCACCGACGCCACTCAGGGCGAGTCCTACCGCATCATCTACATCCACGTGCCGGCGGCCTGGATGTCGATGATCCTGTACGTGGCGATGGCCTTCTGGGCCGCCGTCGGCTGGGCCTTCAACGCCCGCATGGGTTCGCTGCTCGCCCATGCGCTGGCACCCACGGGCGCCATGTTCACCTTCGTCGCGCTGTGGACGGGTGCGCTGTGGGGCCGGCCGACCTGGGGCACCTGGTGGGTCTGGGACGCGAGGCTCACGTCGGAGCTGGTGCTGCTGTTCCTTTACCTGGGCTACATCGCGCTGCGCGCCGCCATCGACGACGAGCAGCGCGCCGACAAGGCGTCGGCGCTGCTGGCCATCGTCGGCGTGGTCAACGTGCCCATCATCTACTTCTCGGTGCGCTGGTGGAACACGCTGCACCAGGGCGCCAGCGTCAGCCTGACCGCGGCACCCAGGATGGCGCAGATCATGCTGACCGGCATGCTGGTCATGACCTTCGCGTGCTGGGCCTATGCCTTCGCTGCAGTGTTCACTCGCGCCCGTGGTTATGCGCTGGAGCGCGACGCCGGCGCCGCCTGGGTGCACGAACACCTCGAAACCCACGCAAAGGAAAGGGCCTGAAAATGCAGGGGCTGCCCGACTGGATCACACTCGGCGGCCACGGGCTCTACGTGTGGGGCTCGTATGCCGTGACCCTGGTGGCGATGCTCGTCGACGCCTGGTCGGCGCGGCGCGCCGTGCAGCAGCAGCGCGACCGCCTCGAGGAAGACCCGACATGAAACCCCGTCACCGCCGCCTGGCCATCGTGGCCTTCGGCGTCGCCGCGCTCGGCGTCGCCGTCGCCCTGGTGCTCAACGCCTTCAACAGCAACCTGGTGTTCTTCTACTCGCCCAGCCAGGTGGTCGCCAAGGAAGCTCCGCTGGCCCGCACCTTCCGCATCGGCGGCCTGGTCGAACCCGGCAGCGTGCAGCGCAAGGACGTGGTGGTCAGCTTCCGCGTCACCGACAGCGTGAAGTCGATCGCGGTGCAGTACCAGGGCATCCTGCCCGACCTCTTCAAGGAGGGAAAGGGCGTGGTCGCCCAGGGCAAGCTGCGCGACGACGGCGTGTTCGAAGCCAAGGAAGTGCTGGCCAAGCACGACGAGAACTACATGCCGCCCGAGGCGGCGGCCGCGCTGGAACAGGCGGCCAAGGGCGGCACCATGCCGCACGGAAAGAAGCCATGACGGCGGAACTCGGCAACGTCGCGCTGCTGCTGGCGCTGGCGGTGGCATTGCTGCAGGGCACGCTGCCCATCGTCGGCGCGGCGCGCGGGCGCGCCGACTGGATGGCGCTGGCGGGCAGCGCCGCGCAGGCCCAGGCGCTGCTCGTCATCGTCGCCTACGGCCTGCTGACCGCCGCCTTCGTGGCCAACGACTTCTCGGTGCTCTACGTGGCGCAGAACTCCAACTCGGCCTTGCCGCTCGAGTACCGCATCGCCGGCGTCTGGGGCGGGCACGAGGGCTCGCTGCTGCTGTGGCTGCTGATGCTGGAGCTCTGGACGCTGGCCGTGGCCGCCTTCGGCCGCCACCTGCCGCCGGCCATGCTGGCACGCATCCTGGCCGTCATGGGGCAGGTGGCCGTCGGCTTCCTGCTCTTCATCCTGATCACCTCCAACCCCTTCGAGCGCCTGTTCCCTGTCCCGGCCGACGGCCGCGACCTCAACCCGCTGCTGCAGGACCCCGGCATGGTCTTCCACCCGCCGCTGCTGTACATGGGCTACGTCGGCTTCGCGGTGGCTTTCGCCTTTGCCGTCGCGGCCCTGATCGGCGGCAACCTCGACTCGCGCTGGGCGCGCTGGGCCCGCCCCTGGACCACCGCGGCCTGGGGCTTCCTGACCCTGGGCATCGCGCTCGGCAGCTGGTGGGCCTACTACGAGCTGGGCTGGGGCGGCTGGTGGTTCTGGGACCCGGTCGAGAACGCGTCGTTCATGCCCTGGCTGGTCGGCACGGCGCTGATCCACTCGCTGGCGGTCACCGAAAAGCGTGGCGCCTTCAAGTCCTGGACCGTGCTGCTGGCCATCCTCGGCTTCTCGCTGTCGCTGCTGGGCACCTTCCTCGTGCGCTCGGGTGTGCTGTCCTCGGTGCACGCCTTTGCCACCGACCCGCGGCGCGGCCTGTTCATCCTGGCCTTCCTGGTGGTCGTGATCGGCGGCTCGCTGGCCCTGTACGCCTGGCGGGCGCCGAAGATCGGCCTCGGCGCCCGCTTCGGGCTGCTGTCTCGCGAGACGCTGCTGCTGGCCAACAACGTGATCCTGGTCGCCGCCATGGCCAGCGTGCTGCTGGGCACGCTGTACCCGCTGGCGCTCGATGCGCTGGGCATGGGCAAGATCTCGGTCGGCCCGCCCTACTTCGACACCGTGTTCGTGCCGCTGATGCTGCCGCTGCTGCTGCTGACCGGGCTCGGCCCGCTGGTGCAGTGGAAGCAGGACGAAGGTCAGGCGCTGCTGCGCCGCGCTGCCGTGGCGGCAGCGGTCGCGGCGGCGGCAGGCCTGGGCGTCGCGGTGGCCGCCGGTGCGCTGACCAGCATGACGGCGGTCGGCCTCACGGTGGCGCTGTGGATCGTCGCGGCGACGCTGGCCGATGCCTGGCGCTGGGTCGCCGGCCCGGCCGACGCCACGGGTCGCCGCCGCTGGCGCGCCCTGCCGCGTGCCACCGCAGGCATGATGGTCGCCCACCTGGGCGTGGCCGCCTTCGTGATCGGCGTCACCGCGGTGCGCAGCTTCGAGGCCGAGCGCGACCTGCGCATGGCCCCCGGCGACAGCGCCAGCTTCGGCAGCTACCGCTTCACGCTGGAGGGGCTGCGTGAATTCAAGGGCCCCAACTACGACGCCGTGCAAGGCCAGGTGCGGGTCGAGCGCGACGGTCGCCTGGTCGCCTTGCTCGACCCCGAGAAGCGCGTCTACCGCGTGCAGAACAACCCGATGACCGAAGCCGCCATCGACAGCGGCCTGACGCGTGACCTGTACGTGTCGCTGGGCGAACCGGTGGACGGCGGCAAGGCCTGGATCGTCAGGCTCTACGTCAAGCCCTTCGTCACCTGGATCTGGGGTGGCTGCGTGCTGATGGCGCTGGGCGGCGCCATCGCCGCCAGCGACCGCCGCTACCGGCAACGCAAGGAAGCCACCGCCCCGGCCGGGGCCACCGCGCAGGCCACATGAAGTCCCTGAAGTTCCTGATCCCGCTGGCGCTCTTCCTGGTGCTGGTGCTCTTCCTGGCACGCGGACTCAGGCTGGACCCGCGCGAGGTGCCCAGCCCGCTGGTGGGCAAGCCGGCGCCGACCTTCTCGCTGGCCGTGCTCGACGACCCGGCCCGCCGGGTCAGCCGCGAGGACATGCTCGGCAAGGTCTGGCTGCTCAATGTCTGGGCCTCGTGGTGCACGGCCTGCCTGATCGAGCACCCGCACATCAACGCCTGGGCGCGCACCAGGCCGCCGGTGACCCTGGTCGGCCTCAACTACAAGGACGATTCTGCCGCCGGCCGGAAGTGGCTGGCGCAGTACGGCAACCCCTATGCGATGTCGCTGGTCGACGGCGACGGCCGGGTGGGCATCGACTTCGGTGTTTACGGGGTGCCGGAGTCGTTCCTGATCGACAAGAAAGGCGTCATCCGATTCAAGCAGATCGGCGTGCTGACGCCCGAGGTGCTGTCGCAGAAGATCACACCGCTGGCCAAGGTGCTCGATGCGGAAGGCTGACTCTGCCCTGAAGGGCCTGCGGGCCGCCTGCCTGGGCCTCGCCTGCCTGTGCCTTTCCGCCGCGCAGGGCGACGAGGCGCGACCGGCCGCCGCCGACCCGGCCCTGGAGGCGCGCGTGCAGGCGGTCACCGAGGAACTGCGCTGCCTGGTGTGCCAGAACCAGACCATCGCCGACTCGCATGCCGGGCTGGCCGAGGACCTCAAGCGCGAGGTGCGCGAGCAGTTGCAGCGCGGCGCCAGCGAAGAACAGATCAAGCGTTACATGGTCGACCGCTACGGCGACTTCGTGCTCTACCGGCCGCCCGTCAAGGCGACGACCTGGCTGCTGTGGGCGGGCCCCGCCCTGCTGCTGCTGGTCGCGCTGGTGGGGCTCGCGGTGGTGCTTCGCCGGCGCTCCCGGCTGGACGCCGCGCAGTTCGAGGCCGACCCGGAAGAAGCCGGCGAGGTGACGCGGTGACCGGCTTCGTGCTCGCCAGCGTCGTCATGGCGCTGCTGGCGCTGCTGCTGCTGCTGCGCCCCTGGTGGCCGGGTCGGGCCGCCTCCGGACGTGCGGCGCTCGAGCAGCAGATGGCGCAGCTCGACGCCTTGCGAGAGGCCGGTACCTTGACCGCTGCGGCCCATTCGCAGGCCCATGCGGCGCTGGCGCAGCAACTGGCCGCGACGCCGGCGCCGCCAGCGGGTGGCGGTGCCGAAGGGCCGGCGCTGCGGCGCATGGCGCTGGCCGGCGCGCTGCTGCTCGCCGTCGTCGGCGCAGGCGGCTACGCCTGGCTGGGCACGCCCGGTGCGCTGACCGGCGAAGCGGCCAGGGCCGCGCAGGCCGGCGGCGAAGGTGCGCATGAAGTCAGCCCGGAGCAGATCACCGCCATGCTGGCCGAACTCGAAGCGCGGCTGCAGGCCAGGCCCGACGACATCGAAGGCTGGACCATGCTGGCGCGCTCGTACGCCGTCACCAGCCAGTTCGACAAGGCGGTACCGGCCTACCGCCGGGCGCTCGCCCTGCAGCCGGGCGACCCGACCCTGCTGGCCGACCTGGCCGACGCGCTGGCGATGGCCCAGGGCCGTGAGCTCGCCGGCGAGCCGCTGCAACTGCTGCAGCAGGCGCTGAAGGCCGATCCGCGGCATCTCAAGGCGCTGTCGCTGGCCGGTGCCGAGGCCTACAACCGCCGCGACTTCAAGGCGGCGCTGGCTTACTGGGAGCGGCTGCGCGACGCCGCGCCTGCTGACAGCGTGTTCCTGAAGCAGGTGCTCGAGGGCATCGAGGAAGCGCGCGTGCTGGCCGCCGGCGGCCAGGGCGCCGCGTCGCCGCCGCCCGCCCCGGCGGACCGCGCCGCAGCGGCGCCGGCGCCGGTCGCTGCAGCGCCGGTGCTCGCGGGGGTGGTCAGGCTTGCACCGGCACTTGCGGCCCGCGCCGCGCCCGAGGACACGCTGTTCGTGTTCGCCCGCGCCGCCGAAGGCTCCCGCATGCCGCTGTCGATCTCGCGCCACCAGGTCAAGGACCTGCCGCTGCGCTTCTCGCTCGATGACAGCCAGGCCATGTCCCCCGCAGGCGCCGCGGCGCGCCCGCCGGCGGGCCGCCTGTCGGAGCAGGCGCAGCTGGTCGTCGTCGCCCGCATCAGCCGCAGCGGACAGGCCACGCCCCAACCCGGCGACCTGCAAGGCCAGACGGCGACCATTGCCCCCGGGCGGCACGACCTCGAGGTCGTCATCGACCAGGCGATAGAGCGCTGATCGCAGCGAACACCTGCCGCCGCTTGCCGCCCCCGGGCTGTCGCCGCGGTGGCGGGCCGGCGACCGTGCGGGAGCCGCCCGCCCCCTTCCCCCCCCAGAATGAAGGGGGCGAAAGGGGCGCAGGCCTACCACCGCGGGGGGACCCGAGAATTGACCCTGCCCCTGGGGGCATGCACACTCGTCCGACGGCAAAGCGTTCGCCGCCTACCCAAGCGAGGTCCCCATGTCCATCAATCGATCTGGCCTTTCGGCGCTGCTGTCGGGCCTGCTGCTGCTCGTCTCGGCCAGCCCGTCCTCGATCGCCGCGCCGGCCGGGTCCGGGTTCGCCTTCAATGGCCACACCTTTGCCAACCAGAAGGCCTTCATCGACAGCGGCGCCCGCTGCGCCACGCGCCATGTGCCCGACTTCGAGCAAAGGGTGCTCGACATCGCGCTCAACAAGTGGATGGACGAGCGTGCCGCGGCGGGCAATCCGGTGCAGGAGAGGCCGCCCGGCTCGGTCGAGGTCCCGGTCTACTTCCACGTCATCAACAAGGGCAGCGGCATCTCCAACGGCGACATCCCCGACACGCAGGTCGACGACCAGATCGATGTGCTGAACGCCGCCTTCGCGAACACGCCGTTCTTCTTCACGCGGATCGCCACGACGCGCACGACCAACGCCACCTGGTTCACGGCCGGCCCCGGCAGCAACGCCGAAGCCCAGATGAAGGCGGCCCTGCGCCAGGGCGGCCCCGAGACGCTCAACATCTATAGCAACAACCCGAGCGGCGGGCTGCTGGGCTGGGCCACCTTCCCCAGCGACTACAGCAACGCGCCCACGATGGACGGCGTGGTGATCCTGTTCTCCTCGGTGCCGGGCGGCAGCGCGACGCCCTACAACCTGGGCGACACCGGCACCCACGAGGTCGGCCACTGGGTCGGCCTGTACCACACCTTCCAGGGTGGCTGCGGCAGGCTGGGCGACCGTGTCAGCGATACGCCTTCGGAGGCCGCGGCCACCTTCGGCTGCCCGACCGGCCAGGACAGCTGCAGCAGCGCCGGGCTTGACCCGATCACCAACTTCATGGACTACACCGACGACGCCTGCATGAACACCTTCAGCACCGGGCAGTCCAAGCGGGCCGACCGCCAGCACCAGAAGTACCGCACTCCGCCGGCCTGATCGGCGCACAGCCTCGGGGCCTTCTTGCCGGCGGCCCCGAGGGCCTGCCCGCGGCGGCCGCCGACGGACCGGCGGGCGCCGCACTCAACGGGCCAGGGCGGCAGGGCCGGACCGCCAGAGGTGCATCTCGAAGACCCCTTCGTCGCACACCTCGAGGCAACGGCCGCAGCGCAGGCAATCGCCGTCGGCGATGTGCAGGGTGCGGCGGTCGGCGGCCAGCACCGGCACGATGACCTGCGGCTCGGGGCAGACCTCGAAGCAGTCGCCACATCGTGTGCAGGCCGCGGCGCGAGGCGCGGCGACCCGCAGCCGGCCCCAGCGGCCCAGCAACGCGTGCAAGGCGCCGACCGGGCACAGTGTTCCGCACCAGCCGCGCCGCACCAGCAGCAGGTCCACCCCCAGCACCAGGCCCAGCGCGAGTGCGGCGCCGGCCCACAGCCCGAAAGCCAGTGCCCGGCTCACGGCCGTGATGGGGTTGACCCATTCCCACACCACCTGCCCGCTGGCGGCGCTGGCCACCAGCACGGCCGCCAGCAGCAGCAGGCGCAGGTGCCGGTGCGGGCGCGGCCAGAACCCGCCGCGCCAGCCGATGGCGCGACGCAAGGCGTCGACGGCATCGGCCACCAGGTTGATCGGGCACACCCAGCCGCAGAACAGGCGGCCACCCAGAAGCATCACCGGCAACACGACCATTGCGGCGCCCCACCAGCCGGCGGCTTCGGTGGCAGCGCCGGCAGCCAGCGCCTGCAGCATCACCAGCGGGTCGCTCAAGCCCCATTGCCCGAACCAAAGGCTGCTGGCCAGCGTGCCCTGCACCCACCGCTGCGCGTCGCCCCAGGGCGCGCCCGCAAAGGCCAGCAGCACGCCGACCTGCAGCGCACGCCGGGCGATCGTCCAGCGCGGCCACCGGCCCGCTTCAGGCATGGCGCCTCACGGTGATCGCCGGCGGGTCGGCGATGCAGAACTGTTCGCAAAGGCCGCAGCCGGTGCACACCTCGGCGTCGACCGTCGGCGTGAACTGGCCGCCCAGCGGCGTGCGGCCGGCGACCATGCGGATCGCATGTTCCTGCATGGGGCAGGCCCGCCAGCAGG
>Ga0209573_1001947_pt1 | contig 28600 bp, 23 predicted proteins | sample TNRBio252014_DNA_FD_185870 | JGI IMG/M metagenome (GOLD analysis project Ga0209573, IMG submission 185870) | Wastewater treatment Type I Accumulibacter community from EBPR Bioreactor in Madison, WI, USA - TNR Reactor_6/25/2014_ DNA (SPAdes)... | ecosystem: Engineered > Bioreactor > EBPR >...
CCTCCGGGACGTTTGTGCGCAGTACGATACTGCGTCAAATCGGCAGGATGCAAAGTTATGGGAGCCAATAAGCATTAGACTTTCATGATATTGATGTTTCTCAGATCCGACAAATTGGTTTGCGCCCGTGCGACTTTATGACTGTACGACAGTACGACCGGGCGATGACGCCGACTCCCCTTTTGGGGCCGGGGGTGCGACCGTGCGATCCTTGTCGGTCGTTGAGCGGAGTCGAATGGAAAGTATTGAAAGGCTACGTAAACCATCGCCTGCGACAAAATCACAAATACCTGCGACATGATTGAAAGGCCGAATGCCTCGAGTGACTGCATCTTTGCCACAGGTTTTTATTTGATTTTGTCACCATCAAAAAATTGCTTACAATGGAGAAGAAGATCATTTACGGAACATTGGCCGGCACGGTTACCGGCATGGTAGTGGCCATGGCCATCTTCATGGGATTATTCGGACAAATGGGCGAGAAGTGGTACGCAGAAAACGCAGCCTGTGTGCGCCAAATGGCCGAAGCTCCCGTTTGGGCATGGATTTTGGCTAACGTTTCACAAGGCCTATTGGTAGCCATTTTACTCTACCGCTTTGGCGTGAGCACCTTCAAAGGCGGCCTTTGGGCCGGCGCCTGGATCACTTTCCTGATTGTATTGTGGTACGGCCTGTGGACGCATTCTACTTTCAAAGCCTATGAACTGAACTGGCTGCCTATCGACCTATTGGGCAATACTATTGCAGGCGCCGTTGCCGGGGGTGTGATTGGTTGGGTGTACGGAAAAGTGAAATAAAAAGCTATTGCTTGAAATATACACCGGGCAAAAACAAGGATTTTTGCCCGGTTTTTTTTGTGAAAAATCGGCTGTAATTAAATGCGGGTATTGCGTATAGAATAATACACAATAAAAATCTGATCAATGAAAACCCTGCTTTTTTGCACCAGCCTGATTATTCTTTTTGCGCTTGGCAGTTGCACCACTACCGAAGAGATTTGGATCAGTGGAGACGGCTCGATCCGCCAGGAAGTCAGAATCGATATGGCCGCATTAATTCCTTTTATGAAAATGTCGGATAGCCAAATGAGCGCTGAAACCGGAGTTGACACCGTGAATGCTTCCCCAGACCCGTTTTCCGAATTACTCAAACGAGGAAATGTAGATACGCTCATCGATCTGGGTGCTGTTTTTGAAGAAGAAATAAAAAAGACGGGTTCGACTGAAGAGGCGTTTTGGCAGCAGCTTAACGAGGAAGGGGATGAAAATGTACCGACCCGGGAAAAAGAAGCTATGAAAACCCTGTTTAAATCAATGACCAATACGCGGATTCGCATCAAAATGAACGAAGCGGAAAATGTCTATTTTTTCAGCGTAATCCAGGAGTTTAAAAATATAGATGCCATGAATGGCGTCCCCAATGCCCTGAACATGATACAATCGCTTGGCGGGGGAGGAATGGGACAAGACTCTTCGAATCAAGCTATGCTGAATAGTATGGCAGGCCCAAGCCCCACCTACAGCCTGAACAAAAAAGATTTTCGCCTTACCCGCCCTGTTGTTAAACTGGGTAATCTGCCAGGTGAAGATGAGCAAGCCATGCAAATGATGCATTTATTTGCCGATGCTATGCAATTCGAATACCTCATCCACTTCCCCGGAAAAGTAAAGGAGGTCAACCTCAAGGACGCAGAGATCATCGATGGGAATACGGTGCGGGTGAAAGTGCCGGGGAATGCGGGCGCTCAGCAGGAAGCTTTTGAGTTAGTGGTGAGGTTTAAGTAGGGCGATGACGAGTGGGGCGGTTTCAAATTTTGGGCGTGACACAGGCTCGGGCGCGAAGTATAATTAGTGTCCGTCTTTATAGTCCGATAGCTGCGTTACACTCGCCCCCAAAATCGGTCATTTACGCGAGTAAACTCTCGCTTTTGGAGGCTTCGCGTGCCTTGCTCTCGAACTCTAAAGAACAGACACTCGACTAAATGGACAGACACTAATTAATACAGCAAGCCGAATAACCACAAAGGTATGCGATTCCCATGCCCGGTTTCTATGTCGTCCAGCGCCAGCCACGTCTGCGGTTCGTTTTTTATTTGCTCAAATGTTTTTCCTTTGCCGCCAACTTCTAATACAAGCCGGTTGTCCACCAGGAAATCGCCGGCTGGAGTAAAATGCACCGGGCAGATTTGGCGCAACTGATTGAAAAGAAACGTTTCGCGCAAATTTCCTTTGTCAGCGCGTTGAGGCGACAAGGTATAAGCGAGATTTGGATTATCCAGGTACACTTTTTCCGGCTTTTGAAAAGCAGACAGGCCTTTTTCCGGCGCCCGAAGGAAGGCGAGAAGAGCTGCTTTTTCCAAAAAATGCAGGTATTTTAGCAGGGTATTGCGCTCAATCTGAATGCGCTCCGCTACTTTGCTTACATTAATGGCAAACGGTACGGACTGCGCCACCACCTGCAGCAACTGCAATATTTTGCGCGTCTGCCGCACCTGGATACCTTCCACAAAAGCCAGATCGCTCTCTACTACCAACTGGATGGTCTGTGCCAGCCTGCGGCTGTACAGCTCCGGAGATTCGGTAAAATAAGGATAACACCCCAGTTCCCAATAGCGCGGCAAGTGCCGGAGCGGTTTGATCTTCTGCACGATATCCAAGGCGATTTCGAGGTGGTTGGCCAGGATTTCCTCCAGGAGAAGCGCCGGCAGCCGGATGTTTTCGCTCAATGCCAGATATTCCCGGAATGACAATACAGGGAGGTCATACAGCACTGCCCGCCGGCTCAGGTCCACATCGAGTTTATTCAATTCTATTATCGAAGAGCCGGTAAAAACGATTTTTATATCGCTGAAAGCGTCGTAAATGTTTTTCACTTCTCTGGCCCAATCCGGATATTTATGCACTTCGTCCAGAAAAAAATAGCGGTAGCCTCTTGCCTGCAGCGCATCCACGGTATCCCACAGGCGGTTGTCCATGAAATACAGATTATCCAGCGACAAAAAAATGGCTTCGGCTTTTCCCACCGGGTGCGCCTCTTGCATCCGCTGCAACATCAGGGTAGTCTTACCCACGCCCCGGAAACCCCGAATGCCGATTAGCCTCCAGTCCCACTGTATTTGGTCGTACAGAAAACGGACAAACGACCTGTCTGCCTGCATGACCAACTGATTAGAACGAGCGATAAGCGTATCCATGATTGATTTTTATAAAAAGCAAAATTAATCATTTTTTGCTTAATGGAAGAAGCATTTATTGAAAATTAGTCGAGTATTTACAAGTATGCAACACGTCCAAAATGGCAGGCTGCACTTGAGCTATAAGAAAGGCGCCCTATGGGAAAATTTTCTGGTAGTTGAACGACTCAAGTACCTGCATCAGGAGGCTTGGCGCCCCAATCGCAAGCATCAGGGTGCGGAAATAGATTACATCGTAGAGTGTGACGGCCGTCTGAGCGCATATGAATTCAAATTGTAGAATAAGTTGGCGCGCCTCCCCACCGCCTTTGCCGAAGACCGCTCAGGAAGCGACTTAGCCGGGGTGCATCGCGATAATTTTGAAGATTTTATTGGCGGGTGATGTGAAAAAGCGGGCTTAATATATTTATCTCCCCCCTGCATTTCTCATTTGATAGATATGTTAAAATTTAGTTTATTTGTGAATGATATTTTCAAAATATGATTAGTAAAAAAAAGAGTCTATCATAATAATTACGCCACCCCATGCCTGAAACCCTATCGCCATCCTCTCCCGCCGTGAATTGGCAGAATCTCTTGCGCGCTGTGCAAAACAGAGAGTGTATTCTCGTGCTCGGCCCCGAAACAGCTGCTATAGAACGCGACGGACGCCGCGTATCGCTGCCGACTTTGCTCGCCCAACACCTCGCCCGTGCTGTATATGACTGCAATCCGGATGTTATACTGGTAGACGAGACCATCCCGGCTTATGTCGCCAAAGTGCTCGAAGATGCTGTTTTTGCCCGGGAAGTGGCGCGTAATCCCAATTATTCCCGTGAAAACGCTAGAGAGGCCCTTGCCGTTATTATCAATGAATTTTATGCGCGATATTCTTTCCGCGATTTTCCAGTGTACGGCCAGTTGGCCAAAATGCCGTTTCACTTCATTGTTGAAACCAACCCTGTATTATTTCTCGCTCAAGCGTTGGACGAAGAGAATAAATTCGGGGCGAAATGTCTGTTTTATCACTACGCCAACCCCACTCACAACAACAGCATCAACATACATGAAAACGATATCCAGGCCGACGCTCCTTTAGTTTACCACCTTTTCGGTTCGCTGGAGCAACCCGCTTCGATGGTCGTTACCGAACGCGACCAGCTGGCTTTCCTCGACGCCGTTTTACAGAAGGAATACACGGCAAATATCCCCACCAGCGTGGCCATTCACTTTACCTCCAACAAAGAAAGGGATTTCAATAAAACCTTCGTATTCCTCGGTTTCGACTTCAACCAGTGGCGCCTGAGGCTTATTCTGCACCTGATTGGGCGATATCAACGGCAAAAAGAAACCTATGCACTTCAAAATCCGAGCGATCTGGACGCGCTCACTGCATTCTTTTATAGCAATAACTTCGATGTCCGCTTCGTGGATACGCCGGCAGAGCGCTTTTTGTCAGATTTTGAAATGGCCTTGCAACAACCCCTTGTCGCTCCCACACCTGAAAATCCCAAACTCAAGGTTTTCCTGCTCTATGACCCCGGCGATGAAGCAGAGAAAAATGACCTCTATATCCAACTTACCCCGCTAAGGCGAACCGAGTTAATCCAAACATGGGACGAAAGTCAAATTCTGCCGGGCGCCGATTGGGAACAAGAGATTAACCGCCGTATGGCAGAAGCTGATATTATCTTGTTGTTAGTGACCCCTAATTTTTTTAGCTCCGATGATATATACGAAAAATACCTGCGGGCAGCCTTACAGCGCCATGAAGCCAAACAAAGCGTCGTCATTCCCTTGCTGATAAAAAGTTGCGTGTGGGAAGACACACCCATCGGCAAACTAACTACCATTTTGCCGCGCAAAAAAACAGCCTTGGACAGACAAGGAGATCCCGAAACAGCCTTGTCTGACACCATCGAGCAACTCAAAGGCTGGTGCAAAAAAATCGTTGACCGCAAAAAAAATGCCCGATGAAACACCGCTACCCCGGCCCGCGCGCATTCACCGGCGATGATCGCCACCTTTTTTTCGGCAGGGAATCTGAAACGCAGGAACTGTTCCGCCTCGTCGTACTGAACGACATCGTGGTGCTATTCGGCGAATCGGGCACGGGCAAAACCTCCCTGTTGCAAGCGGGTGTGTGCCCTGGGCTGGAGGAACGTTTGTACAAGCCGGTGTTCATACGCTTGAATAATCCCGCCGAAGCGCCAGAACTGCAAGTTTGTCGGCAGCTTAAAGAAGGCGGCTACATTCCCGCAGATATTTCTGAAAATCTTACGTTGTGGGAATATTTCGGTCATTTCTGGCACGTCGACCTTGGAGAGGTGTACACACCTATTTTCATATTCGACCAGTTTGAAGAACTCTTCACCTTGTATAGGTCCGAAGAGCGGCGGACATTTATCATACAATTTGCCGCAGTGGCCAACGGACAGGCGCCGGCGGGCTTGCCGCCGGAAATCGCCGCACCACCAAAGGCGAAATTCGTATTCGGCATCCGTTCCGACTTTCTCTACCTGCTCGACGACCTCTCGGCGGATATTCCCGCCATCCTGCGCTGTCGCTTCCAGTTGCGCCGGCTCAACGGCGAACGGGCGACGGAAGCCATCACCAAGCCGGCAGGCATGGATGGCGACTTTGCCTCGCCCAGGTTTAAATACAGTGACGCAGCACTGAACGTAATGCTCGAAACCCTTGGCAGACGCGATGCGGATGACGCGCTGCAAGCCGATACAGCCTCGGAAGAACTGGAAATCGCCGCCGTGCAGTTGCAACAGGTGTGCCAACACCTGGAAGCCGCTATCATCGAGAAAAAATGCTCCCCAGACTTTGAAATCACGCCCGAATTTTACGGCGGCGACAAAGGCATTCAGCATATCATCGACGAATTTTACAATGCTGTACTAGACAAACTGCCAGATGATCAACGTGAAGCCGTAGAAAAAATGCTGGCCCGCGGCCTGCTGCGCAACGGGCGATGTATCATGATGGAAGCTTCCGCTATACTCAGTGATTTCGGCGTATCACAGTCCTCGCTCAATCTGCTCCATGTTGAGCGCTTGCTCAACTGCGAAGCGCGCAAGGGTGAACTCTATTACGAAATCAGCCACGATACGCTGATAGACCCTGTGTTGGACCGGTTTAAAAAAATTGAAGAAGCAGAAAAAGAGGCGGCGGCACAGCGGGAAAGGGAAGAATTAGATAAGGCAAAACAACAAGCAGGGTATGAGCGAGGGTTGCGCCGAAAAGCAGAGGTGAACGAAAAACGTGCCAAGGAACGTACCCGCCTCGCTTATATCTTATCGGGTGTAGCTATTGTGCTGGCTCTAGTTACAGGCTTTCTGGCATATGAATCCAATAAACGGCAAAAAGCATTAGAACAGGCAAACATTTTAATCGAGCAAAAACGCCTTGATGCTGAACAAGCACTTGCAAGGGCTCTGGAAGAAGAACGTCAGCGCAAAGAAACGCAAATAAATGCTTTTTTGGCCAAAGCAAATCAGTTGCTTACTTTCGGAGCGATAAGAGCTGCAATCGAAAATTTAGAGAATGCTTTGAAGGTAGACAGTACTCGTGAAGATATTCGTCAACAGCTGAAAGAGTTAAATACCAGGCAGTAAAGAATTTTACCTCAAAAATACAGAATCAATATGAAATACCTATTCTTATTCCTCTTCCCATTTACTTCAACTGTGGCTGACGCACAGTGCAGTTCATTCGACGATCTTCTGAAAAAAGGGAATAATTGCTTGAAAGGAACCAGGATTGATTATCAGGAGGCTATAAATGCGTATACTGCCGCCATTCTGGCTTGTCCTGATCGTGCGAATGAGGCTAAGCAAAGTATTAGCAAGATGGTCAACGACATAAATAGATTGAGGGAGAATGCTGTGTTGGCGGAGAAAAAAGCAACAGTGGCACTTGCCGACCTAGAAAAAGCTTTGGCTGACATCCGCGCTAAAAATATAACTACTTTCGAAAGTTTTGCTCGCCTAAGTGCTGACCTTATTTATACTCTAAATCATGCAGAAGCGCTAGAAAAAATAAAAGTGGCTGTGGATATTGAAGTGGATGCAGAACTGAAGCGGCAACAATTAACGGAGCCTATTTCGGAACTCTTGTATTTCTTTGCCGAAAGCGGTCTTAGGTTGGAATTGGCGCGGAGAGCTGCTGAATTGTTGTTGCAATTAGAACCCGGGACTGAATTAATATTGCTTTTACGGCAATGCTTAAACGAAAACTGGAACAATCGAAAACAGTTTGCACCGTTACTTAAAAAACTTCCATTCTTCCATAAATTTCAAGTACGATATTATCCAGAGCTGGCTACTGTCCCGCTTGGTACAGACGGTGTTTTTGAAATGGGCAGTGATTCTTCTGAGTGGGGACGTGACAATGACGAGCAATTGCATCAGGTCAAACTCACTGCCTATCAGATCACTGTCACGCTTGTTACCTTCTATCAATTTGCGCTCTATAGCGAAGCAACCGACCGAAGCCTGACAAGCCGTACCCCTTACTGGGGGCGCTTTGGTGATCACCCTGTTGTTAATGTTAACTGGTATGAAGCTGTGGAATATGCAAACTGGCTAAATACACAGCTAGGTCTGCCTGCCGTCTATCAAATAAAAAAGGAAGTCAATAGTGATTTGGATAACCAGGTACAAAATGATTACCTGAAATGGAAAGTGGACTGGAATAATCGAATCAAAGGCTACCGTTTGCCCACTGAGGCGGAATGGGAACTGGCAGCCCGCGGCGGAGTGGGTGCCCCAAAAACAATATTCGCCGGGAGCGACACCTTAGACAATGTAGGTTGGTATTGGAAAAATTCTGGAGACAAGCCGCTCAGCGGCAACTGGGACCTTAACCGGGTCTATGATAATAATGGAAGAACACACCCTGTGAAAGTAAAAAAGGACAACGGTATTGGCATTTATGACATGAGCGGAAACGTGTGGGAATGGTGTTGGGATTGGTATAGCATCGAATACTATGCCAATTGTAATAATCAAGGTATTGTACATAATCCGACCGGCCCTGAAAGCAGCACCGGAGGTCGTGTTCTTCGAGGAGGGAGGTGGGACCACGACGCGGAATACTGTCGGGTGGCAAACCGGTTCAGAATTAACCCTGATTACCGCGAAAACCGAATTGGCTTCCGCCTTGTTTTTGTGCCTTAAAATGAGTTTTTTTACAAAAAATCTCATGCTATTTGTATGATGCAAGGGGAAGGAGGATGCGCACCTTTCTTCCACCTACTCTGTTTGCGCCGATTTCCGGGAATTTCCCTTCCCTCGCTTTCGCCATGACTCCATCCGCGCCTTCTCCTCCTTTATCCGCTCCAACAATACCCCCGCCGGCTCATAATCCGCCGCCGCCTGCACCTCCGCCAACTCCGCCGCCGTCAACAACTCGCCCCGGAAGGCACGTGTGAGGAGGGTTTGACGGAGGGTGTGGAGTTCTTGTTTGGAATCGTCGAGAAACTTCTCAATATTGCCCATTTTCACGAAATGCTTTTCAATGGCCTCAACGATGCTTTTTTGCTCATCTAAAGGTGGGAGGCTAATTTCAAGCGTTTTAATTTTTTTCAAAACGATCCTGGTAATTGCAGAACCGGTCATTTCTCCGAGTAAATTCTCTTGCCCGTCAGGGCTTTGGGTGTAATATTTCAGGAAGTTGGAATCTAATTTCTTGGCATCGGCTTTCAAAAGGCATACGCTGGAAAGCAGGCTGAAGGGTTCTTGCAGTGTGTTCAAAGTGACATTTCCGGTATTTGCTCCATCCTTGGTAAGGAGTACATCCCCAAATTCAGGATTGCACCTGGGGTAGATTGATTGGTGAAACGCCTCGTCCACATACTCAACTTTCGATAAGTCGAGGTAATTGTTTCGGATGTTCTTGGAGGTGAGATACATGTACCGGCCTTTTCCAGGCTCAGTGAATTTTACTTGTGGTGAAAAATGGGATCCATCCTGGATTTTGGTGCAAACCTCATCCATCTGCCGCTTTTCCCAAGTTGAGAAGTCGCTTGAAGTCAACCGCCCCGTCACCGCCCAATGCAGCACCGAGCGCCGGAAATCCTCCAGCAGGGCCGGTACCTCCTCCAACGCCGCCTCCGCCGCCCGCAGCCGCTCCATCGCCGCGTCCAGCTTCGCTACGATGCGGCGCTGCTCGGGAAGGGGGGGGAGGGGAAAAAAGATCTCTCCTAGGTTCTTTCTTGAAATTCTAACCCTTGTAGAGCCACTGGACCTCGCTAATATTTCTTCTCGAAATGGTTGAGAGTTGATGATGTACATTAACCACTTTTGACTTACAAATCCTAAATTCATGCGAACGATTGCAACATCAACTGCTGTTACAAATCTTTGCTCATTGAATGGAAAAAGACAAGCACGACCCAGTGGATCGGGAAGACGGGCTATTAAAATATCATTTTGCCTCAAATAAGTACAATTCAACTCATCAGCTCGATTCTTGGTAAGGAATCGATTTGATTTATCCTTAAATGTTCCGTCGCCAATATCAGCAAGTTGGATAAGTCTAATTTCTCCGTTAGGATCTTGATCTTTTGACTCTATCCAATCACCATCTGCAAATACTCCTTCATAACCTATCAAGTCAGGAATTGTTGCTTTTGACCAATTCTCGGGGATTTCAAGCTTCATGGAAATTTCGGGTTGAGTATTTCAATTATCTCTTCCAACTCCCCCAGCGCCTCCTCCAATTTCCCCTTCACCCGCTGCGCGATCACCTCCGGGGCGGGCAGGTGTTCGTGGTCGTTGGTGTTGCCGTTTTGCATCAGCCCGATGTCGAGGTTGTCGTCTTTGGCAGCTATCTCGGCGCGGGTGAAGACGCTCCAGCGCGGGTCGTCCACCTGGCGGCGGTCGGGGGCGTGGTAGGCGGCTTCAAAGGCGGCAAAGTGGGCTTCGGTGAGGGGCGTGCGCTTGCCGAAGGAGGGCATATCGCTGCGCAGGTCGTAAAACCACACTTCACGGGTATTGCCTTTGTCGGTGGTCCCGCGGCGGAAGAAGAGCACGTTGGTGGCCACGCCGGCGTAGTCGAAGGTGCCGCCGGGCAGGCGCAGTATGGTATGCAGGTCGCATTTGTCCATCAGGTCGGCGCGCACTTTCTGGCCGTCGCCGCCCACGAAGAGCACGTTGTCGGGGATGACCACGCCGGCGCGGGCTTTGCCGTCGGGCTTGAGCGAGCGGTAGATGTGCTGCACGAAGTTGAGCTGCTTGTTGAGGGTCTTGAAGGTGAGCTTGCCGTGGGTGGGGCGCTCGCCGCCTTTTTTGGTGCCGAAGGGCGGGTTGGTGAGCACCACGTCGAAGCGCTCCATGAACTGCTCGCCAAACTGCGAGAGGGTGTCGCCCTGCAGCAGCATGTCGCCGGAGAGGTCGTGCAGCATGGCATTCATGAGGGCCAGGCGGTAGGCGTCCTGCACCAGCTCGATGCCGGAGAGGGCCTGCGTGCGCTGGAACTGCGCGTCCACCCCGGCGGCGTAGTAGTCGTTGTAGCGCTCGCGCAGGTAGTGGTCGCAGGCGATCATAAAGCCGAAGGTACCCATGGCGGGGTCGTGGCACAGCTCGCCCGGTTGGGGGGCTATGCAGCGCACCATCACGTTGATGAGGGTGCGGGGGGTGAAGTACTGCCCGGCGCCGGATTTTTTCTCCCCGGCGTTTTTTTCGAGCAGGCCCTCGTAGAGGTCGCCGAGGCCTTCCTGCTTGGCGCTGTACCAGTCGAGCTGGTCAATGCTTTTGATGATCTTTTCGAGGTTGGCGGGGTGGTCTATGCTGGTCTGGGCGTTGTGGTAGATCTTTTGTACCGTACCTCTGGTCTTTTGCTCGTCGCCAAGGTCGAGCAGCAGTTGGCGGTAGAAGTTTTTGAGTTCCGTGCCTTCTTTGGTTTTGAGCCGGTTCCAGCGGTAGTCTTCCGGGATATTGTCTTCGGTACCGGTTTCCTGGGCCATTTTCAGGAAGAGGATGTAAGTCAGCTCGGTGACGTACTGGTGGTAGGTGATGCCGTCGTCGCGCAGCACGTTGCAAAGGTTCCAGAGTTTGTCAACGATTTCTTTGGTGGTCATGTGGCGGGAAAATTTCAAGGTTCAAGTTCAAATGTTTGGGCAAACCAATCCAGGAATGCTTGTGTGTTGTTGGCGGTGATGTCAAAATACGCTGCTTCAATGGCCTGTCCGAAGGGTTTTCCCGGGTCTTGCTGCCAGGCAAGCCAGGTGTGCAGCAAGGCCTTTTGGCGTTTGCTCCCGGTGAGCACGTTATAGGGTTGGGCCATCAGGTCGTCCAGTGCAGATTGCGCATGGCTCCATATTTTGTTTCCGTTGGGTATGAAAGCGGAAAGAAAATGTTCGAGATAGCCACTACCGGAATTATCGGGCATAATCCATACGCCAAGCGTGGGCATGCCGTTTTGCATAATGACTTTAGCCCCGGCTTTTGCATCGGCTGCCGCCAGGATGTCAGCCGGGTAAAAGCCGGTCAAAATACGGCGAATTTGCTGCCATCTGGCAGCGGCGTTGTCATCGGCATCTACGATCAGTCCGATATGGGTAAGCGAGGGTTCCGAGAGGGAAAGCCGGAGTTGTCCGATTGCCCCATTGAGACCTCCTCCGGTTTTGACAAATTCTTCCTTAAACTTAAGCGGGCTGGCATAACCCTTTGGAGGTTTCAGCCCGCATTTGTTACACAATACGGCTATGGCAATGGCATCATTTCCTTCTACGATAAGTCGCTGCGCCATATCAACGGGGTTCCAGGTTAGCCTCCAGGCTTAATTCCAGGTCTTCCAGGTTGTAATCCACCGCCTCGATAGCCCCGGTTTTCCGATTTTGTTGTAAGCGATAATACGCGCCCCTGCCTGCGTTCTCGGGTTTTTCCAGCACATAAGCAAAGGTTTTCACTGCATCGTGGCTGTGAGTAGTGGCGAAGACTTGAATATCCCATTTCCTGGCTTTGGAGAAAATTTTATCCCAGAACACCTCCAGCACGCTGTGGTGCAAGCCTGTCTCTACTTCGTCGATGAGCAACATTTTGCCTTTGGCGCTGACGAGTGCGACAGCCAAAAGCAGCATCCGCTGAACGCCGTCGCCGAAGTTCTGGAGGGGCAACGGGGCGGCTTCATCTTTGACCCGAACCAGGGTCCGATCTTTATTGACATCCAGCCGGATCAAGCCGGGCAAAACCGTCTCTCTGAGGATGTGCATGACATCGTCTTCGCCGGGGGTCAGCACGATCTTATCCCATAATTGGAAGAGCGGGAAGCGGGCTTCTTTGCCGAATGGCACAAAAATGGCGGCGTCTTTGGGGTAATCTGCCGGTATAGACGCATCCAGATTGGGTTTCAGCTCCTGTCCGCTCCAGAATGTTTCACAATATGGATTGAAATTTTTCGAGGTATGGCGAATGATGTTCAGTTCATTGATCTCGGCCTGCAGTTTATCTCCGTTGTGATGGAGGGCCAAACTCGGGCGATGAAAAAGCGCGTCATAGGATTCCGACCAACCCGGAGTAAATTGACCTCTTTGTGCCAGGAAGTGGTTGATCACCGTCGTATCGCCTTTGGCGGCCCAAATGCGCAGCGCTTCCAGCAGGATGGTCTTGCCGGAGTTGTTCATACCGGCAAAAAGATTGACCTGTTTGAGCCCGCCAATCGAGAGGTTATCAAACAATAGAAAATGCTTTATGTGGACATGATCGAGCATAGCATACAAAAATAGCAATATTCTGCTTATTAAGCCGACTGCTGGAAAAGATTGTCGTTGACGGTCTTGATTACCATATCCAACTCATCCTGGAAGATTTTGTTGAGGCGCCGGTAGCCGCCGTCCGCTTTGAAGGGTTCTTTTTCGAAGAAATCCCGGTCGAGGATGACCTCGTCCAGCAGCCTGGCTTTGATGCGCTCTAGCCAGTTCAACTGCACTTTGCTCCAGGGCCTGGATGCCGACAGGGTTTTGAAAGCCCGTTCGATGCGTTCTTGCGGCGTTTCCAGGTGGACGCCCATAGCCAGGGTGCGGATGTAGGCGATGATGTCGGCGGCGATGTCTTCGTTTTTGGCCTGCCGCCAGGCCGCCTGCAAGTGCGAGGGCGTATAGTCGCGTTCGGCCAGGATCAGTTGCAGCTCTTTCAGCGATTGGCGGGTCAGTTCCCCGGGCCGGTTGCAGATGATATCCAAAGCGGCGATCTTGTTGCGGTTCTCTTCGATGAATTTCTGGAAACTCAGCAGAAAATCCTCCGGCTTGCCGTAGGCGCCGAAGCCGCGCTCCACGGCTTGCACCGTATCCACGTGATGTGAGACGAGTTGTTGTCGGGGAATACCCCGCACCTTGTCCAAAAAATAGATCAACTCCATTTGCCCGCGCAGGGTATGGGCGGCTTCCCTGGGCGACTGCCCGCGCAAGGCTTTGATGAACTGCTCCGGCGTAAAGCCCCCGGAGATGCGCTTGAAGTTCTCCACGTTTTCAGCGCGCTCGGCAATGACGCGCTTTTTCTGTTGCAATTTGGCGATAATCTGTTCTATTTGCCGTTGGAGCGACGGCTCCTTGTCCATCTGCGCTATTTCCTCCACCAACTGCTCAAAGGTAGCCAGCGGGTTGACGACCACGGGTCGCATGTCAGTCACGTCTTCCAGTGCCTCGTACAGGCGCACCGCGTCGTAGATGCGGAAAGTCTCCTTGCCGATGTGGTCGGCCCGGCGAGTAGCCCGGCCTAGCATTTGCTCATACAATATCCTGGACTTCACCCGGCGCAGGAAAACGATGTTGCAGATCTCGGGCACATCCACGCCCGTGCTGAGCAGGTCCACGGTGACCACGATATTGGGGATGCGTTCATTTTTGAAGCGGGTCACTTGTTTGGAGGCTTCGTAGGTCTTGCCGGTGATCTTCATCACGGCGTCGTCGTCCAGTTCTACGCCGGCATTTTCAAATGCTTCTTTGAGGAACTGTACCACGAGGTCGGCATGTTGGTCGTTGGCGGCAAAGATAAGCGTCTTTTCCCGCCCGGTGGGGTCGAGTTCCTGCACCAATTGCCCGGCTACGGCCCTGTTGAAGTTTTCGGTGATGACCATTTTGTTGAACCCCTCTACTTCGATCTTCAGTTCGTCCTCCAGCTCGTCCAATTCGATGAGGCGGTTTTGCTCGCGGTCGTACAGCGAGGGTTTTTCACCCTTTTGCCAGACGATGCCTTGTTGGTTCAGTTCGGTTTTGATGAGGAAAGGGGGTTCGTGGTCGATGAGATAGCCGTCAATCACGGCCTGCCGGTAGGTGTAGCGATATACCGGTTTACCGAAAATGTGGGAGGTGTGCAGTGCCGGCGTGGCGGTCAGTCCTATGCGGAAGGCGTTGAAATACTCCAGCACGGTTTTGTATTTGCTCACATAGTCGTTGAGGTCTTTGAAATCAATTTCGTCCTCGTTCATTTCCTTGTCGAGGGTATAACCCCGGTGCGCTTCGTCCACAATAATACAATCGTAGGCGCCCACGGGCGGCGGGTTTTGTCCTTCCTCCGGATACAGGATGCGCTTGACCATGCCCTGCACGGTAGCGAAATGCACTTTGGTTTCGAGGGCGGGGATTTTTTCGTTCAGGCCTTTGAGGTCGTACAATTTGCCGAAAGGCAGCGCGCCTTCGATGACCACCTCATTAAACGCGTCGGCAGCTTGCGTGCCCAGGATGTTGCGGTCCACCAGGAAGAGGATGCGTTTAAAACGCTTGCTTTTGATCAGGCGGTAACACAAGCCGATGATAGTGCGGGTTTTGCCGGTGCCGGTAGCCATAGCCACCAGCGCCCTGGGATCGTCATGCGCATGGCGCAGCACCTGGTCTTCTACGGCTTGAATAGCTTCCAGTTGGTAATAGCGCAGGTTCAGACCCGCTTTATCCGTGAGGTAGTCCAGGGGATCTGCTGCCAGGCGTTGGTTGGCCTGGTCTTCGTCCTTTTCCAGCATATTCCGCAGGTCGGCGGGCGAAAACCATCCCCGCAGCGCCTTGGGGTGGTTGTTGAAGCGGCGCACATCGAGAAACCAGATGCCGGATTTGGTTTCCAATTGCGGGTGGTAGGGGCGGCTGTTGGTAGAAAACAGGAAGGGTACCTTGTACTCGCCCCACTGCCCTGCCGGCTCGGCGCCCTGGTCGGCGGCGGCGAGGCGGGCGTATTCTTTGGCCTGGCCCAGGTCGGAGATCACATCGGTTTGTCGCCTTTTGGCCTCCACGATGCCCACCAACTGTGAGTCGATAAACAGTGCGTAGTCGGCTTCCTTGTTGCCGATGCGCCATTCGGCAATGGCCAGGCAGCGTCCTTTTTGGGGGCGTGCGCCATTGGCAAAGCGCAGGTTGGCGGTGTCGGCTTCCCAGCCTGCGGCCCGGAGCTGCTCGTCGATCATTTCGCGGGTTTCCGCCTCGCTCAGCCGGATGTGGGTAGCGGCCTGTATGGCTTTGAGTTTGAGGGCAGAGCGGTCGCCGGCATCAATGCGGGCATGCGCTGTTTTGTATTGCACGAAAGCTTCCTCGAGTTGCCCGTACTCTTTCTGCAGCAATTGCAGGTTGTAGCGGCTGTCCAGCCTGGGCGGGGCGGAGAATTGCCGTTCGGCAATGCGGGGATAGGGTTGCTCTCCATAACTTTCTACCCACCACTTGGAGATATGAAATGCCGCCGACAACGCCGACAAAGCCTCTTGCGCTGTTCCTTTGTTCTCGTGCACCGCCCTGTTGCCCATGTTTTTTATCCTGAACAGCAGGCTCGCCGTCTGCCCGGGCAGGATGTCCTCTTCTTTGAGTGCCTGGAGGCGGCGTTGCAGGTCGTTGGGATAAGGCGGCGGGATGCGGTGCATCTCGAATAGGAGGTCCGCCATTTTTTCCACAAACTGCCGCAGTTTGAATAGCGCTACTACCGGTTCGGCGTGGAGATACTGCTCCGCCGATTGGGTGAGGTTAGCCAGGAGGGGGAACTCCTGTTGCAAGAATTGGAAATTGCTGTCGGCATCGAGGTGGTTCATATCTGCTGTTCCAGGCGGTGCAGGGGGGCGCATCCGTTTCACGGTGAATGTACAAAAGTAGGGGGAATTTGGGAGGGAGTCAAGGGGGAAGCTGATTTCATTGGTTACCAGAAATCAAGCCTTAACGCTTCTGGAAAGCATATGCGGAGGAAAAACGAACGCGGCGGAATAATAGCTTGGAATGAGACTTGAGGCGATATGCTGTCTATGCGGTGTTTTCGATTATTTCCAGATCAATGTAATTCATGTATTTATACATAAAATATATTTTCATTTAAATAATATACTACTAATACACGCAGGGCGCAAACCAAATTGTCGCCCAAAATCTCCACAAGAATCACCACGCCCACACCGTAGCCGTTCCGGAGGAACGCTATACCGGGTATTTAGATACCGTCCTCCGGAACGCATATTGGGTTTCTCCCTGTTTTTCTACAAAGATAGCATCCCTCCGGGACGCTTGCACGCAGTACAATACTGCACCAAACCGGCAAAATACAAAGTTATGGGAACCCGATAAGCAATAGACTTTCATGTTATTAATGTTTCCCGGATACGGCAAAATGGTTTGCGCCCTACACGCATATTCATTTGAAAAAGTGCAAAGTTTTACATTTTTTCGTTTGAAGAAGTGTATTATTGGACAGCCACAAACGCTACTGCCGAAATTGATTTTTTGATTCAAGTCCAAAACGGTGTCATTCCCCATTGAAGTTAAAGCGGAGGAGAATTTAAAGGCTAAAAGTTTGAAAGTTTTTATAGAAAAATACAACCCCCGCACGGCGATTCGTACCTCGATGAACCCCTTCCGGGCACAAGATTGGATGACAAATGTGCCTTTGTATAGCGTTTCGACAATTGGGCGCGTTGATTTTACGTAAGGCCTCGTATTGCAAGTCCAAAAAAAATGCTTTATCGAAGACGACTTGCCCCGCGTTATTACCCTCCTGGGTGATCTGCTCAAAAATAGTCCAAAACTCGACGAGGCGATTGTGCAATCGGCCTGGCTTGGGAGAATGTGGCTGGGGTTTCACCCGGCGTACATGCCGAAAGGCTTTGAGTATAGTTTTTTGCAAAAGAGCGGTATATCATCTTTCCGAAATTATTCCGATGTTTACCATACAAAACCAGATGCATATGCTCGACACTGCCGTAAAATTCATTCTCGACCTCGTCCTTCAAAACGAAGAAGTTAAAAAATTCCCCGGGGACTTCCTCACCGCCTCCATGAAATGGATGCGCTCATGGTTTCTCACCGATGACGACCCGGCGACCGCCGCTGTGATCAATTCACCGCAAACCTCCCCGGAAGAAAAACAGGAAGCCGTCCGGAAAAAAACGGAAACACTGTTGGAAAACCCCGAATTTCGCAGGGAATTGGAAGGCTACCTGAAAAGATACGACGAAATCCGGGTTGAAAATAGCCAAAATGTACTCATCGGCAACACTATACACGCCCAAACCGTTATCGTGGGCAACACCTATAATAACCCCGGCGCCGCCGCCCCTCCTGCCGGTAGCCTTACCGCGATGGAACGCCAGGCCGCCGAACAACGGCTCGGCCTCCTGATTCAAAAACGCCAGGCCGTTCAAAAAGGCCGCGACCTCGAAGCGGATGCAGGGCGTCAATTTGCTTACGAACAACAACTCGCCGACCTGGACAAGGATATCGCGCAGCTTAAAAACCAGTTGGGGTATGAATGACGCTTGGGAACTAGAGCTGAAGGGCGACCAGGAACGGCTTTGCCGGTTGATCCAACAACGCCAGGCGGTTCAAAAAGGTCGCGACCTCGAACCGGATGCGGGCCGCCGATTTGCCTATGAACAACAATTGGCCGACCTGGACAAAGATATTATTAAGCTTAAAGAAAAACTCAACAGCCTGGGCGTTGTCGCTAGTCCCCATTATGCCTGGGATAAAATCTTTGAACAGCATCAGCTCAGAACCGGCCTCTCCCCATCGGTCACCGTTAATTGCAACCGGGAAGAGCACTATGAAGGAATCTTGTGGGAACATTTTAAAGATGCCTTCAAAACCCGCAATAACCTGTTGTATTTGATAGTGGCATGCCCTTATCAGCGCCCGGCAAGCATCGCCAAACGCCTGATTTATGAGGCATCAAAAGATCTTTCTATCGCCCATATACGGGATGCCGCCGGGGGTTTGGAGGTCGCAGTCGGCGATTTTGAGTTCGGCCTGGAACCCGAGAATAGCTGGACACGGCTTTGGGAGGCGGTACAAAAAAATCGAACCCTTGCCGGGCAGCCTGCCGAAACGCCCGACGCGCTGGCCAAACAACTCGCCGACCGGCGCTATATCGCTCTGGTGTACCGGCATTATGCTGCGACATGGAATGAAGAACGAATAGAACACCTGCGCTACATAGCCCGGCAATTGCAAAATATGCCCGAAAACAGCCGGAAATTTCTGGTTTTTATCGCTATTGAGTTTCTGCACATCCACGATCAGAACGGTGAAAAATACAAGAATGAATTGTCTCAATTGAATGAATTTGTAAAAGAAATAAACGCCGACGGGCTGCTTTCCACCTGTGTCTCTCTGCTGCCTCCCGTGAAAAACAAGAGTATAGAAAACTGGTGCGCCGGTAAATTTTCGAGGGATGGGCAAAACGCATTTCCCCTCATCCTGAAAGAATTGGAGCAGGCAACCCAGTCAAAAGACGTGTTTAATATGGATCAAATAGAACCGATGCAAGAGGCTGCTTATCATTATAGCATAAGCCGCCCCCGCCCCGATCTGCCTTTCTAAATACAAAACCCATACCTGTACTATGCCTACGCTTACCCATCAGAAGGAACCTTTCAAATTTGACGTGCCGGCTTTCAGCCTGTCTCTGCCCGACGACCCCGACGGCTACCGCCCCTCTCCAGAACTCGTAACAGCCGTAAAAGTAGCCCTCACCCTCGGCCAGCCCCTGTTGGTGACCGGCGAACCCGGCGCCGGCAAGACCCAACTGGCCCGCTATGTGGCCGCCGGCCTCGACCTCAACGAGCCTTTTGTGTTCGAGGCGCAAACCGGCTCCGTCAAGCAAGATCTTTATTACCAATACGACGCCCTCGGCCACTTCCAGTGGGCGCAGGTGCGCCGCGAAAAAGACGAACCGTTGAGCGCCGCCGATTTTGAAAGCCGCTTCATCCGCTACCAGGGCCTCGGGGCTGCTATCAGAGCGGGGAAGCGCTGCGTAGTGCTCGTGGACGAAATCGACAAGGCCCCCCGCGACCTGCCCAACGACCTGCTCGCCGCCCTCGAGAAATTGTCGTTTGCGGTAGACCAAACCCCGGGCAATACCCCGCTGGCCTACCGCTGCGAAAAACCGGAACACCGCCCTATCGTGATTATCACCTCCAACTCCGAAAAAAACCTGCCCGACGCCTTCCTGCGCCGCGTGGTGTACTATCACATCCCCTTTCCCGACGACGACCAACTGCTCGATATCCTGAAATCCCGAACCTCGGCCTTTGCCGAAACCGAACTCAAGCCCCTGCGCGACTACTTCCTGCAACTGCGCAACGCGGGCAACCTGAACAAAAAACCCGCCACCGCCGAACTCATTGCCTGGGCCGCCCTGCTCGCCCACTTGCGCTTTCCGGTGGATAAACTGAAAAAACCTGACACGCTAAACGACGAAGAGCGCGCCATGCTGCGCGGCGCCAACGCCGTATTGGCCAAAACCCGCGAGGACCTCGACACCCTGAACAAGACGCTTTCGGCATGAAAAAAGGCGAAGCACCGTCCCTCGCGCCGCCCTACGACCGCTACGTGTTGCTGGCGCGTTTGTTGCCCGCCATAGCCGGCGCCGGCATGACGGTGAGCCCCGACAGGCTGATCCGCCTGCAGCGGCTGCTGGACGCGTTGCCGCCCGACGTTCCTGCCGGCGCGCTGGGCCCCTGGATAACGCCCCTCTTCGCCACCGACTCCCTGCAACAAGAGCGCTTTGCAACACTGATGACCCAGGCCCTTCAACCCTTGCAGGGCGCCCCCGAAGGTGAAAAACCTGAAAAAGAGGACAAAGGCCCCGCCGCCGCCTCGCCGCCAACTCCTGCGCCCTCGAAACCTGACAGCCCCAAGCCACGCGCCGATCGCGCGCCCTCCGACACCCTGTTCGCCGTTGACCTTGAACAGTGCGACGAGCCGCCCTACTCGTGGAGCATCGCGCCCCGGGAAGAAATCCCTATCGCCGAGGGCAGCGAACACGGGCGCACCCTGGCACGCCTGCGCAGCCGCGAAGCCTCCGATCTGCGCGCGCTCGACTGGCCTGCCACCCTGCGCGCCACTATTGCCCAGGCCGGCATGCCCGCCCTGCGCTACCGCGCCCGCACCCGCCCTGTGGAGTACTTGCTACTCGTGGAGCGCTTCGGCGCCGACGACCACCGCGCCCTGCTCTTCGACCGCCTTTTTCAAAACCTGCGCCGCCAGGACGTGCTCATCGAGCGTTACTTCCACGACGGCGACCCCCGCCGCTGCTATAACGAACGCCACCCCGACGGGATCCCCCTGCGCGAAGTGCGCTACCGCCATGCCCACGCCCGCCTGCTCTTTATGGGCAACGGCTACCGCCTGCTCAGCCCCGAAACCGGCCTGCCTGCCGACTGGGCCAAAAACGCACTGCCAAGCTGGAACACCCGGCTGCTGCTCACCCCCCTGGCCCGCCCCCGATGGGGCCTGCGCGAGTTTCAACTGAAAAACCTTTTCCTGCTGTTGCCCGCCGACTGGGAAGCGCTGCGTTATGCCGCCGAATACCCCCAACCCGACCAAAACCTGCGCTACGCCGAACTGCCCGACTACGTGCGCGAAGCTGCCGAGCGGCCCCAGGGCCCCCTCGAACCGCCCTACTTGCCCGACTTGCGAGCCCAATTGCCCGAACACCTGCTCCTTTGGACGGCTGCCTGCGCCGTGTGGCCCGCCCTGCACTTTGACCTCACCCTGCAGCTCGGCCGACTGCTCGGCGACGACAACCACAACCTGCTCCGCTACGACTACCTCGCCCGCCTCGCCGCCCTGCCCTGGTTCGCCAACGGATACATCCCCAAAGATGCCCGCCGCGAACTGCTCGAATACCTGGACGCCGAATACCCCGATGTGCTGCAACGCTGCGCCGCCCACCTGCTCGACCTGTTGCGCCAAAACCCGCCCGACAACCCCCGCAGCTACGCCGCCGCCGAACACACCCTTTATATCGCCCTGCTGCAAGTAATGGCCACCCCTCAACCCGACGAAACCGCCCTGACCCGCCTGCGCGCCGTGCTCAGGCGCCTGCGCCGCAAGGCCGTACTTACCGACTTCGTTTTGCCCCCATCTATTGCCGCACAACTCCAACTGCCCGACGCAGAACCCGGCGAAGACAACCCGCCGCCCCCCGCCGAATTCCCGCTACCCGATATGATAATTGTGAAAGGGGGCAGCTTTGAGATGGGCAGCGAAGATGGCGATTCAGAGGCCTATGACGACGAAAGACCCCGCCATCCCGTGACGCTGGGCGATTTTGAGATGGGGAAAACAGCGGTGACCAACGAACAGTTTTGCGTTTTTTTGAACGAAACGGGCAACAAAGAAGAAGGCGGCGCATCCTGGATTGATTTGCAAGGAAGCTATGGTTCAGAAAAATGCCGTATTATAAGCAGCGACGATTCTTCCTTTGCTATCGAAAAAGGCTATGAAAACCATCCGGTGATTTACGTGTCGTGGTATGGTGCTAAAGCATACTGCGTCTGGCTTTCCCGCAAAACGGGCAAAACGTACCGGCTTCCGACGGAAGCGGAATGGGAATACGCCGCGCGCGGCGGCGAAGCGGGCGCAAAAGACGGGTACAAATATGCGGGCTCAAACGATATCGACGAAGTGGCGTGGTATACACAAAACACGAAGGATACCGGCACGCGGCCGGTAGCGACCAAAAAGCCGAACCAACTGGGACTGTTCGATATGAGCGGCAACGTGTGGGAGTGGTGCGAAGACGATTGGCACAGCGATTATAAAGGCGCTCCGGCCGACGGGCGCGCCTGGGTGAATAGTCCTCGGGGCGACCGCCGCGTGTACCGCGGCGGCTCGTGGCTCCGCGACGCGCTGCGCTGCCGCGTCGCCTTTCGCGACAGCCCCGCGCCTTCGTACCGCCTCAGCCATGTCGGCTTCCGCCTTGTTCGTTCCTTTCAGTCAGATGGTCTGCCTACTCCGGCATTCCCGTGATCAAAAAAGGGGCGACACCTGGCAACGCAGCGAGCGAGGCGGGGGCAAGCGGTAGCGCCCCGCCTGCGAAGTGGAGTAGCCGGGTGTCGCGTGTCGCGGGCGGTAGCGAAAAGGGGCGAAGCCCCGATTTTTTTAAAAAAAGGTAACTATTTAGGTCGCCTTCTGGCTCGGCATTTCAGCCCTTTGTTTGCCCCAGCCCTGAAGGGAGCAAAGGCCTAAAATGCCTGGGTTCCCTTTAGGGTTAGGGCAAAACCAGGCATTTTAGGGCTCCAATGAAGGCGACCTAAATAGTTACAATAAAAGAGGTTATTATGCAAGTCAAAATTTTCACAATTCCCATCCTTGGTGGGGAAGCCTTCAATGAAGAAATGAACGCGTTTTTGCGCGGCCACAGGATCATTTCGGTAGAGGATCAATTGGTTCAGGGCAGCGGCGGCGGTTGGTGGGTGTTCAAAGTGCAATATGCGGAAGGCGCCGTAGCAGACCGGGAAAAGCCCCGGGTTGACTACCGGCAGGTATTGGACGAACCGGCGTTCAAGCGATTTACGGCGCTGCGCGAAATTCGCAAAAAAATAGCCAAAGACGATGCCGTTCCGGCGTATGTGATTTTTACAGACGAAGAACTCTCGGAATTAGCCAAATTGGAGTTGCTTACCGAGGCGAGCATGAAAAGCGTCAAAGGAATCGGGGAGCAGAAATTAGAAAAATACGGGCGGTTTTTCCTGCAGCCGCTCCCGCCAAATGCTTCCAAAGATGAAAAGGGCGGGTAATCTGCTTCCGCGCATCCTCGACATAGACAACCTGCGCTTTGCCTTCTGGAAAGCCTCCAAGGGCAAGCGTTACAGTCGGGAGGTGCTGGCGTTTCAAAGCAACATCGAGGCAAACCTGCTGGAACTACAACGCCAATTGGCTACCGGCCTCGTGGATGTAGGCAAGTACCGCTACTTCAAGGTCTTCGAACCGAAGGAGCGGCAAATCTGTGCGTCTGCCTTCAGCGAGCAGGTGTTGCACCATGCCCTGATGAACGTCTGTCACGATGTATTTGAGCGGCATTTAGTAAACGACAGCTACGCCAGTCGTAAGGGCAAGGGCGTACATGCCGCGTTGGCTCGCGCCCAGGCCTTTACCCGGCGCTACCCGTGGTACCTGAAGCTGGACTTGCGCAAGTTTTTCGATTCTGCCCACCACGGCGCGCGACGCCCTTGTTGGCTTTTTTAGGCCATGCCCGTACCAGGAAATTCAGGGAAAGCGTACTTTTACAGCGGCGGCAAACACCATAAGGGCGACAACCGCGTGAACCGCGGCGGCTCGTGGAACAACGACGCGCAGAACTGCCGCGTCGCCAATCGCAACAACAACGCGCCTTCGAACCGCAACAACAATGTCGGCTTCCGCCTTGTTCGTTCCTTTCAGATCACGGGAATGCCGGATAGCAGCCACTGAACAGGTGTTTGTCCCGTCCCGGGGGAGTGCAGCGATCTGAATGTTCGCGGCCGTACCCGGGCGAAGAGCGTTCCTGGCTCAGGAACCTTTGCGCGGCAGTGTTGGTAGGCCGGTTCATGGAGGTGACGCGACCGAAGGCTCTGCCGCGCTTTTTTTGTTGTTTTTTACCGTGCGCCGTCAAATCTTGCACATGATTTTTCCGGCTTTGCACCCCGGCACAAAATGAAGTGGTGATGGATGATTTGTTTGCTTTGTGACGTGGATTACTGATAATGGCTCCTACCCGCAATACCTTTGCAGCGTTATTCCACATAATAATAACTTCTCATCATGGATAATCAAGTAATAGGAAGCATGCCTCGCATCGGCGACAAAGCGCCTGATTTTAAAGCAAAAACTACTACGGGCGAACTCCAGTTTTCGGAGTTCAACAAGGGCAGTTGGGTAGTGATGTTCTCGCACCCTGCCGACTTTACCCCGGTTTGCACTACTGAAATGTCGGCTTTTGCCGTTGACAAGGAGTTCTATGCTAAACGCAATACCAAGCTCATCGGACTCAGCATCGATAGTATTCACTCGCACCTGGCCTGGGTGAATAATGTGCGGGAAAAAACAGGGGTTTATATGGATTTCCCCATCATTGCCGACCTCGATATGAAGGTGGCTAATCTCTACGGGATGTTGCACCCCGGTGAGAGTGAGACTGCAGCCGTACGGGCCGTGTTTTTCATTGACCCTAAAGGTACGATCCGCTTGATTATGTACTACCCGCTCAACGTGGGCCGCAATATGGACGAAATACAGCGGGCGCTCATTGCCCTGCAAACCGCCGACGAGTGCAAGTGCGCCCTGCCCGTCAACTGGCGCCGAGGCGACAAGGCTATCGTGCCGCCGCCAAAAACGCTGGTGGAAATGGACGAGCGCATCGCCAATACGACTTATGAAAAGGTTGATTTTTACCTGGCGAAAAAGGAGATTGCACTGAATTAAGTTTCAAAAAAACGCAATAAAGAGGTCGGCGCCCGATGTGGCGCCGGCCTTTTTGTTTTATGGAGTGAAGCTATTGGTACTAATTCCAACATTTTTTGTTTGACAAAAACAATAATTTTCCGTACCTTGTGGGTAAAATTCGTGCTGGTATGGTAGAAATAGCTAACCCCATTTACGATGTCGTTTTCAAATACCTGATGCGGGACGAAAAAGTGGCTAAACTGCTGCTGTCGGCCATCATCGGCAAAGAAGTCGCTTCGCTCGAATTCAGACCCACGGAGCACCATTTTCCTGTTGGCGAACTCCTGACGGTGCTGCGCATGGATTTCAACGCGCGCATCCTGGATGCCGACGGCAACCAGGAATTAGTCATCCTGGAGCTGCAAAAAGCCAAAATGGCCGGCGATATCATGCGCTTCCGGCGCTACCTGGGCGAGCAATACGCCAACAAAGAAAACGTGGTGCGCGAGGAGTCTGCCGAATATCCCCGGCGCAAGGCGCTTCCAATCCTGAGTATTTATTTCCTGGGCCATACGCTGGCGCACGTCAAAGCACCCGTAGTGCGAGTCAACCGGGCCTACATCGACGCCGCCACCGGCGAGCAAATCCACGAAAAAGAGGAATTCATCGAAAGCCTGACCCACGACAGCATCATCATCCAGATACCCTACCTCGAAGGCCGTCGCCGCACCGAACTTGAACAACTGCTGGCATTGTTCGACCAGTCGTCCGTCACTTCCAACCCCCATTTTCTCGCCGTTGATGAGGATGAGCTCCCCGAGCGCTACCGCCCCTTGTTGCGCCGCCTGCAAAAAGCCGTGGCCGACCCGGTCGTCCGGGAAACGATGGAAGGGGAAGACGATATCATCGAGGAGATTAAGGATTATCAGCGACAGATTATGTCGAAGGAGCAAATCATTGAAGCCAGGGAAAAAGTCATCGAAGCCAAAGACCAAGTCATCGAAGAAAAGGACAAAGCCATTGAAGAGAAGGTGAAAACTATTGAAATAACGCAAAAAAGGATCGAGCGAGCCGTATTGAAATCCTTTGCAGGCGGCACGTCTATTGAAGATTTAGCCGACATGTTTGAATTAAGCGAGACGGAGGTCTCCGCAATTCTCGATAAATTGCGGTAAGTATACACCTATGCTCTACACCACCCTCCTCCTCGCCGCCTCCATTGCCTTGATCCTGCTGCTCTCCGCGCGCTGGAAACTCAGCGCTTTTTTCGTGCTGTTGTTTGTGGCGGCGCTGACGGGAGTAGCCGCCGGTTTCGGCGGTGAGAAAATCATAGCCCTGTTAAAGGTGGGGCTGGGTAGCACGATTGAAAAAATTGGACTGCTCATCGTGCTGGGCACTACACTGGGCGTATTGCTCGAAAAAGCAGGCGCGACTGCCAGTCTGGCCCGGGCGGTGCTGGGCCTCACCGGCGAGGAGCGGGCGCCGCTGGCGTTGAGTGTCATCGGTTTTGGGGTAGGGTTTCCCATTTTTTGCGATTCGGGGTTTGTGGTGTTGTCGGGGTTGGCGGTGTCGCTGTCGGCGCAGTCGCCCGGGCGGCGGGTGTGGCTGGTGCTGAGCCTGGCTACGGCTTTATATGCGGTACACTGCCTCGTGCCACCGCATCCTGGTATTACGGCGGCGGCGGGTACCCTGGGCGTTGATATCGGCCGTACGATGTTGTTGGGCGCAGTGGCAGCCTTGCCGGCGGCTGTTGTGGGTTATTTTTGGGCCAAATGGGTGAATAGCCGGGGGGGAATACCTTCGGTGGAGGTTATTGATTATCAGGCAACCCAACCGCATGATCGGCTGCCTTCTCCGTTTTGGGCGGCTTTGCCGGTGGTGACGCCTGTGGCACTTATTGCCGTCAAATCGCTGGTCTTGCTGGAGCCTACTCCGATTTCTAGCGGTCTGCTCAGCTTCATCAAAGTGGCGGGCGACCCGGTAGTGGCACTGTTGATTGGGATATTATTATGCCTGCCTTTATTTCCTAAAATAGAAAAAACAGCCGTCAATCAGATGCTCGAAGCCGCGCTGGTCAAGTCGGGAGGCATCCTGTTGATCACCGCGGCAGGCGGCGCCTTCGGCGAAGTGATCAAAGCGCTGAACCTCGGTGAGATTTTTGGACCTGCTTTTGCTGCCAGCGGTTTGGGCCTTCTAATACCCTTTGCCTTGGCGGCAGTGTTCAAAACGGCGCAGGGAAGCTCTACTGTGGCCGTCATATCGGCGGCAAGCATACTGGCGCCGCTGCTGCCATCGCTGGGTTTTGACGCCGAAAACAGCCGCATTTGCGCCCTGCTGGCTATGGGCGCCGGCTCGATGGCGGTGTCGCATACCAACGACTCGTATTTCTGGGTGGTGTCGCGCTTCGGGCAACTGGATACGAATACCGCATTGCGATCGTATTCGGCGGCCAGTGCATGGATGGGATTGACCGGGCTCGTGGCGGTTTGGATTTTAACGCTTATTTTATAAAAAATATATACAACAAATCGTGCCCGGGCATTGACTTTACCGTTATTTTACCGTATATTTAACACTTGGAAAACCGGTAGTGCATACTCTTCTATTCCTCATTTTCCTCCCTTTTTTCCTACGAGCGAAATGTAGCACACACTGCCGGGGATGGGAATTTTTTTCTACAGCCTACATTCTCTATTAACAGTTGATTGTTCCTTTTGACCGTGATTTACGTGTTCATTATCATTGATCACATAAATGTTATGGTCATGTGTACATACAAAACTGTTTCTACATCAGTGGATAACCGATGTGGAACTCCGCAAACGAGAAAACGGAGTCCTACTGTTCCCGCTGTACCTAAACCGGAACAGGTTAAGGAATCTGTATCTACTACCTTCCATATAGTGATAAAGTTGCTCCTCATTTTTGCCATAATAGCATGGCAGAGCATTTATGCAGGCGCACAACTTGCTAAATGGACTTTTAATGGTAACGTTACTTCCGCAAGCACAGTAGCAAGCGGCATCACTGCCCAAAATGCTTTCTTCGGCCCCGGCGTGGATCATGTCGGGTTCACCACCGGTAATGGAGGTAGCGCGTATAAAGCCGAAGAATGGACCGAAAGCAATACCAGGGATAACGATGAATTTATTCAGGTTAAAATTACCGGCTCTTGTTTCAGGGTGTTATATTTTGCCTGGCATTTTAGGAGGGACCCTGAGGGCCCAAGGAAGTACGAGGTTCGTTATTCTACCGATGATTTTTATACAAGCACGCTTCTTGCCAACGGGTCTCTTGATGATATTACAAACTGGTATACATTCAATCAACTGGTAAATCTTTCTAATCTCACTCAGATTACTTTCAGGATTTATGGATTTGATAGTGAGGATGAGAATGACAATGAGAATGTATTCCGCTTCGATAATATAGCTATCGAAGGATATACTTGTGGCGTGGATTCCGATGGTGATGGAATTTATGATCCTGTGGATAACTGTCCTTATACGCCTAATCCAAACCAATTAGACTCAGACCAAGACGGTAAGGGCGACGTATGCGACAACTGCCCGTTTAATGTTAACCCCAACCAGGCAGATGCCGATAATGACGGCAAAGGGGATGTATGCGACAACTGCCCTAATAATTCCAATGCCAACCAGGCAGATGCGGATAACGACGGCAAGGGAGATGTGTGCGACAATTGTCCCAACAACTCCAATGCCAACCAGGCCGACTATGACAATGACGGCCGCGGCGATGCCTGCGACAACTGCCCCAACATAGCAAATGCCAACCAGGCCGACTATGACAAT
>Ga0209573_1001948_pt1 | contig 28574 bp, 23 predicted proteins | sample TNRBio252014_DNA_FD_185870 | JGI IMG/M metagenome (GOLD analysis project Ga0209573, IMG submission 185870) | Wastewater treatment Type I Accumulibacter community from EBPR Bioreactor in Madison, WI, USA - TNR Reactor_6/25/2014_ DNA (SPAdes)... | ecosystem: Engineered > Bioreactor > EBPR >...
ACGGCCGTAACCGCAATCGCTTCGGGATAGGCTGCCGGGAATGCCGGCGGCGCGCCCGGTCCGCCGTTGCCTGCGGCGGCGATCACCACGATGTTGCGTGCGCTCAGTCGCTTGATGACCTCGTGCAGCAGCCGGTTATCCGGCCCGGTCAGGCTAACGTTCACGACCGACGCTTGCTTCTCCAGTAACCAATCCAGGCCCTTGCCAAGCAGTAGGGCGTTGGTGCGTAAATTGGAGCCGGCGCCGATGAAGGTGTCGGCGGCGTACATTTCGGCCTTCGGTAACAAACCCGGAAATTCGCCGGCCGCCGAACCGACCAGCAGCGCCGCTACGGCGGTGCCGTGAGTTGGGGATGATGCCCGGCCGTCGTCGGCGAACGACCGGGTCGCGACTTGCTGCCCAGCCAGCGCTGGCGTTTTGCCGTTCACCGCCGTATCCACCATACCCAGTTTCGCCCCGCGTCCACAGTTCCCGGCAGCCTGGTCCCAGCCGATCAGGCTGGAACCGTAACAGCGATTTTCCGGGCAGGGCAAGGCGGCGGTTCGATAGACATGGTTGAGTACGAAATCGCCTTTGGGAATACGGCGTTGCAACTGTCGTAAGGACTGCGGGGGACTCTGGTTGGCGGGTATGCGCAGGCGGGTGATCCGCAGGTTCAGTTGGCTCAGCGATTCAGTGCGTCCGATTGTGAATCCCAGTGACCGGGCTCGATTCAGCACGACTTGAGTGGCGTTGATGGCCAGGATTTCCCGGGGTTCGAAACTGCCGATCTTTGCCACGGTACGAGCAGGCGGCTGACGCTGGGTTGGCGGCTTCCGGGATTTGGGGGGTGGGGACTTGGCTCGCTGTCTGGATGAAGCCTGCTTGGCCGGTGGCTGGGACCAAAAATTGGGAATGATGTGCCGCAAATCGGGCAATTTCAGTGGGCGAACAGGCTCATTGCCCCATTTCACGCCATCGCCTCCGCTATCACCACCGCCTCCACCTCCACCTCCACCTCCGCCACCATCCCCGCCATCATCCGCACAGGCCATTCCTATTCCGTCGATGATCCCATGATTAAAGGTAGGCAGTGGCGCACCAATGGAAAGATATAGAACCAGCAATCCTCGAAAGAAAAAGAGTCTTAACATGTCTTGTCCTGATTGGGTTTTTATCATTCCCCGGTTGAGGCAGCGCCAAGGGAGGTGTGTTCCCGGACTCTGGATACAATCAATGTACGCCTTGCGTTGGCGGGAATAAAATACCGGCAATTTCGTTCCATGATTAGAGAGGGATGGATGTGACGGAGGATGTCAGAGCACAAATGATCGCGCTGTTGCCCCGCCTGCGGCGCTTCGCGCTGGGTCTGACCGGCGCTCGCGATGACGCCGACGATCTGGTGCAGGCCGCTTGCGAGCGGGCGCTGAATCGCCTGCACCAATGGCAGCCGGATACTCGTCTCGATAGCTGGATGTTTCGGATTATCAAGACGATCTGGATCGATCAATGGCGAAGCAATCGGGCGCATGGTGCGCATGTGGAGTTGGACGATGCTGGGCCGCTGGTTGGGAGCAATGGCCGGCATGTGACCGAGGTGCGCAATACCCTGGAAGTCGTCTGCCGGGCAATGGAACAACTCCCGGACGAGCAGCGCCTGGCGCTGACCCTGGTGTCAGTGGACGGCATGTCTTACGAGGAAGCGGCGGCCGTGTTGGAAGTCCCTATCGGCACGGTGATGAGCCGCCTGGCGCGCGCCCGCCGCCGCCTGCACGAACTGTTGGAAACTAAATCCGCGACGCTGGCCCGTGGGGGGAAATTGAAATGACGCAACTGGATGAGGAAACCCTGATGGCTTACGTCGATGGCGAACTCGATCCGCGGCGCGCGGCGGAGGTCGAGGCCCTCTTGGCCGAGGACGCCGAGGCGCGCGCCACGGTGCAGATGTTTCGGGACAGCGCGGCTCTGGTGCGTGGCGCTTTCGATCCGATCCTGCGCGAACCGGCGCCGGCGCGCCTGCTAGCGGCGGTCAACGCTCCGGTGACCAGTAAAGTCAGCGATATCCGCCTGGCGCGTCGAAGCCCGTTGTCGCGATTCTTTCCCCAAACCGTCTGGGCGCGGGCGGCGGCGGTGGCGTTGTTGATCGGCGCGGGCGCCGGTTATCTGACCGCGCAATGGCAGTCGGGCGTGCTGGAACCCTCGGCGCGAGTGGCGACCGCCGATCCGTTGTTGAACGAGGCGTTGGAAACCACCGCCAGCGGAGCGGTCTTCGCCAGACAGGAGCGAGAGAAGGGTATCGAACGGAACATCATGCCGCTATTGACCTTTCGAGATGCGAGCCTACGTTATTGCCGGGAATTTGAAAGCACGCTGAAGATTCCCGACGGCCTGCAGGTGAGCTACGGCGTCGCCTGCCGCGAACAAGGCGTCTGGCAACCACAGGCGCTGATGGCCCGCCAGCTCATCTCCCCGACCCTGCGCGGCGATCCGGCGATGGATCACAGCCAGTATGTGCCGGCGATGGGCGGCGAGGTGGCCGGCTTCGACACGATCATCGAACAGCTCATGGTTGGTCAGTCGTTGGGCCCTGACGAGGAAGCGGCGCTGATCGGTCGAAGTTGGCGCTGAGTGCTGAAACCCGGAAGAATCCATTTGCAACACGATAAGCAAGACCCGCTCGCAGTGGCCGCTACGGCGACGCGGGTGCGGCATATTGCGGGGCAACTTGGCCTCGATGAAGGCGCTTTTATGCGCGCCCTCGCGTTGAGCGGGGCTGTGCCTGATCACGGCGCGTTCGCTCAAGCGACAAGCCGCTTTCTGATGCTCGCCGGGACGGCGCTGATTATCGCCGGCGTGGCCGCTTTCTTCGCCTTCAACTGGGCGGAACTGCACCGCCTGGCCAAGTTCGCCTTGATCGAGGGCGGCATTGTCGCGGCGGTGTTCCTGGCCTGGCGTCAGGGCCTGGACCATTTGGCGGGTCAGGCGGCGCTATTCGGTGCGGGCTTTCTCACCGGCGTATTGCTCGCTATCTACGGTCAGACTTACCAGACCGGCGCCGACCCCTACGGTCTGTTTCTCGGCTGGGCGGCGCTCATCTTGGGTTGGGCAGTGATCGGTCAACAAGCGGGCCTGTGGCTGCTGCTGGCGGTGCTCGTCAATCTGGCCCTGGTTTTGTACTGGGGGCAGGTTCTGCATCCGCCGGAGGCGTGGATCGAGGACCTGGCCCATGTGTTCGGTCCGGCATCCTGGATAGGCTATCTGTTGTCGGATTTCCGCCTCGCCCAACTCGTTTTCAGTCTGAACGGCGCCCTGCTAATCGCCTGGGAGTTCGGGACCCGCCGGGGGGTGGCGTGGATGCGTGGCAGAGGATTCCCGCGCCTGATCACGTTGTTCGCCCTGGCGGCGATCTCCGATGCCGCGTTGTTGCTGATCTTTACCAGCGAGTTCCGGGGGGCTGACCGATTGCCTATCGTTGCTCCGATCCTGTTCGCGGCTTTTGTCGCCGCCGCGCTGTGGTACTACCGTGCGGTGGAGCGCGACTTGTTTATCCTGGCTGTTGCTCTGCTGGCGGTGATCGTGGTCGTAACCGCGTTTGTCGCCCGCGTCCTGGACGGGTTCGATGCCTTTCTGGCGTTGAGCGTGCTGGTGGTGGCGCAGACGGCAGGGGCCGCCGCCTGGCTGCGGCGGGTGGCGCGTTCATGGCGGGCGGCGGCGTGAGTGCGGCGACGCCGGCGGTGCGCGCCGTGTTTGCGGCCCTGGAACGCGAGGGCCGGATCGCGGCCAACTGGCCGGAACGGGTGACAACCGCGCTCGCCGCCGAGGCCGATGCGTCGCCGTGGTATGTGCGCGTGCTGATCGGGTTCGGCGCCTGGCTGGCGAGCCTGTTGTTGATCACCTTCGTGGTGTCCTCGTTGCTCCGCTCCGAGTCAGCGATGATCGGCGTGGGCGTGGTGATGATGGTTGCCGCGCTCGGTGTGCGTTTCACTTCGAGCCACGACTTTATCGTGCAGGCCACGCTGGCGGTCAGCCTCGCCGGTCAGGCGCTGCTGGCGTTCGGTCTGGCAAAGTATGGGGTGAGCGCGATGCTATGGGCGGTCATCGGCGGTCAGATCGTGTTCGCGCTGGCGTTCCCGGATCGTATCCACCGGTTCCTGTCGGTGCTGGCGGCGGTGAGCGCGGCGGTCATCTTGATGTACTACCTGAAGCTACAAGCCGGCATTCATGTCCTGGTGCTGGCGCTGGCGGTTGGCTTTCTGTGGTTGCAGGCGCGTGAAGGCGCATTCATCGCCCGTAGGCTGGCCCAGCATGTCCGCCCGCTCGTCTTCGGCGTGCTGGCAGCGATGCTCGGCTGCGTCATGCTCTCCACCCTCTATGTGTTGCCGGAACTGATGGGGCGCGGGGATTTCTCATTCTATCCGCGCCCGTGGGTGTCAAGCCTGGGCTTTGGCGTGCTGCTGGCGTGGCTGGAGTGGCGTCTTGTGAACACCATCCTGCGCGATGTCCCGGTTGCGACCCGCGCCAGCTTCATCGGGGCGAGCGCCCTGATCGTTGCGATCTCGTTGCCCGCCCCCGGCATTGCCGCCTCGTTGGTGGTGCTGCTGGCCGGCGTCATCTACGCTGAACGTTTGGTGGTCGGCATTGGCGTTGGGTTCTTCGCGGTGTTCCTCGCCGCCTATTTCTACGGGATGGAAGCCTCGTTGCTCGCCAAATCGGCGACCCTGACGGCGACCGGGTTAGCGGTGCTGGCGCTGCGTTATGTTCTGATGCCGCGACTGGCGGGGCGGGTGGAGGGGAAAGATGCGTAATTTCGTATTGTGGGGCGTGCTCGCCGTCATCCTGATCTTTGTTAACTTCCTGATCTACGGTAAAGAGGTTGTGCTGGCTGAAGGCGAGACCCTGTTGCTCGAATTGCAGCCACGCGACCCGCGCTCGCTGCTACAGGGCGACTACATGAGCCTGCGTTATCGATTGGGGAACGAACTGGCGTCGCAGGCGAGCGGCGCTACAGCCGACGGCCATGCCGTGATGCGGCTCGATGACCGGCATATTGCGCAGTTCGTGCGCTTGCACGATGGGGTAACGCCGCTGGCTGCGGAGGAACGGCTGCTGCGGTTCCGCAAGCGCGGCAGTGCGGTGCGGATCGCTGGCGACGCCTTCTTTTTCCAGGAGGGACAGGCGGCCATTTATCAGCCGGCGCGTTATGGCGAACTGCGCGTGGCGGGCGATGGCGATGCGGTGCTGGTCGGCTTGCGGGATGGAGAGCTTCGCGCCCTGGCGCCAGATCAGGGTCAGTGAGCGTGACGAACGAACAGCAAATGTTATGTTAGCGAGGACAGCAATGAACGCGACCGACCCGAATCCTAATCCCAAACCATGGCAACGCCTGCCCAAGCCGTCGCTGCCCAGCAATCTGGGGCGGCTGGGCGGCTTCGTTCTGGGCGTTGGCCTGCTAATCACTCTGGCGCTGTTCATCTGGTGGTTCTGCCGCATCGAACCCGAATCCGGCGAAATCGCCGTGCTGATCCACAAGACGGGCGAGGATTTGCCATCAGGCGCGATCATCGCTCTGGAACCTCGGCAAAAGGGGATTCAATTCGAGGTGCTGCCGGAAGGGCGCTATTTCCGCGATCCTTACACCTGGGGTTGGGAAATCGCCAGGATCACTGACATCCCCGCCGGTAAACTGGGCGTGCTGACGCGGCTGTACGGCCAGGATTTGCCGCCAGGCCAGATCATCGCTGACGGAGATTGCGCGACAGGCCGTCCCGGCGACGCCAAGGGCATCATCGCCGCCGTGCTGCGTCCGGGTAAATACCGCATCAATCCCTTCGCCTGCAATGTCCAACTGTTCGACGCCCTCTCTATCCGTCCTGGCGCGGTGGGAGTAGTCACTTCGCTGGTGGGCCAGGATGTGCTGAACGGCCAACTTCCGCCTGAGGCGCGCAATACTTACCTGGTTGGCGAGAACATGAAAGGGGTCGTGCCGGGCGTACTCGATCCTGGCGCCTACTATCTGAATCCCTATCTCTACAACGTGGTCGAAGTGACTTTGCAGAGCCAGCGCTTCGTGCTGGGCGGCGAGGACGCCATCAGTTTTTCGACTCTGGACGGCTTCAATGTCCAGGTCGAGGGCACCATCGAGTTCGGCATCGAGCGCGACAAGGCGGCGTTGATCACCCATCAGGTTGGCGATATGGAAGACGTGCTCAAGAAACTGATCCTGCCACGGGCGCGGGGCTTCAGCCGGATTGAGGGCAGCAAGCATCCGGCGATCAACTTCATCGTTGGCGAAACCCGCCAGCAATTTCAGGATAACCTGGAGCAGCACCTGCGCGAGAAAGCGCGGCCCTGGGGAGTGGCGATCAAGTCGGTGTTGATCCGCAACATCGCCACCCCGGACGCTATCGCCAGCATCATCCGCGACCGCGAGGTGAGCGTGCAGAACGCCCGCAAGTTTGAACAGCAGATCGAACAGGCCCGCTCGCTGGCGGAATTGACCCGGCAGGAAATGCTGGCGCGGCAGAATCAGGAAAAAGTGGCGGCGGAAACCAGCCGGATTCAGGCCGTGATCCGGGCGCAACAGGACTTGGCGGTGAAGGTGACGGCGGCGAACCAGGAGTTGGAAGTCGCCAAGCTGGAGAACGAGGCGGCCGCCGCCCAGGCTGAGGCGATACTGTCCAGGGCGCAGGCCGAGCGCGACGTGATCGCCCTGAACAATCAGGCGCAGGCGGAGGTCCTCGCCGCGCAGGTGCGCGCTTTCAAAACCGGGATGAATCTGGCGCGTTATGCCTTCTATCAAAAGCTCGGACCGCGCATCGTTTCGCTGCTGGGCAGCGATACCCCGGACAGCTTCGGGGGCCTGTTCCAACCCTATCTATCAAAGGAGGTCAAGCCATGAACAAGCTGGGAGGCGTGGTGGGCCTGGTCGTTGCGCTGGCCGGCGGCTGGTTCGTTTGGCAATGGGGTTTCTGCCGGTTCTATGTGGCGCCGGGCGCGATGGCGGTGGTCACTGCCAAGAGCGGCGAAGCATTGCCGCCGGGGCAAATCCTGGCGAAACCGGGGCAGCGGGGCATTCAGGAACAGGTGCTCGGCGAAGGCCGGCATTTTCTCAATCCCTGGTGGTACGAGCATAAAATTATGCCGGTCATCGCCATTCCGCCCGGCAAGGTGGGGGTGGTGACTTCCAAGATCGGCGCCGAATTGCCGCCCGGCGAGTTCCTGGCGGAGCCGGGGCAGAAAGGCATCTGGCGTCGGGTGCTGGGTCCCGGCAGGCACCGCTTGAATCCCTACGGCTATCAGATTGACATCGTGGACGCCGTCAGTATCCCGGTCGGTTACGTTGGCGTGGTGACCAGTTTGTCCGGGAAGCAAACGACTCCCGACGCTTTCGCCGGTCCGGGCGAAAAGGGCGTGCGGCAGGACATTCTGCAACCGGGGTTGTACTACGTGAATCCCAAGGAACTACAAGTTGATTTGCTGGAAATCGGCGTCAATCAGGTGTCGCTGCTCGGCAAGACGGGCGGCGAGGTGGTGACCAAGACGCAAATCGTTTCGCAGAACGTCGCAATGGAGAGTTTGCAAAAGCGGGCTTTGGCGGAGCAGATGGAAAAACGGCTGGATTATGTGGCGCAACAACGGGCGCAGGAATCCGTTGCCGATAAATCCTGGACGGAGAGCGGTTTAGCGCGGAGCGCGCCTCAGGCTAAACAGACCGCGCCGACCGCGCTGACCCCACCGAAACCGATGTTGCCGACGGACGCCAGCAATGTGTTGAGTCTGAACCAGTTCGTTGAATTTCCATCCCGCGACGGTTTTGAAATCAGCCTGGACATGACGGTGGAATTCGAGTTTTTGCCGGAACATATCGCCTGGATTTATCAAAGCTACGGCGATCTGCCGGCGGTCGTGGACAAGATCATCATGCCGCAGATTCTGTCGGTGTCGCGGCTGAAGGGTTCAGCGTACCGGGCCAAGGATTTCATCGTCGGCGAGGGGCGGGAGAAGTTTCAGAGCGATCTAACCGAGGCGCTGGCCAAGGCCATTGAGGAGAAGCATATCGTTGTCCACGATGCGCTGATTCGACACGTTAACGTACCCGAACAGATCCTCGATCCGATCCAGCAGGCCAGCATCGCCGTCGAGCAGGATTTGACCAATAAGGAAAAGCAGAATACCGCCCGCAAGCAGGCGGAACTTAATACAGAGTTGGGGCTGGTGGAGCAGCGCCGCCAGCAGGTTGCTCAGGAAACCGAGAAGCTGAAGGCGGAAATCCAGGCCGATCAGGAGAAGCAGGTGGCCCAACTTCGGGCGGAAGCCGTGCGGCAGGCTGCCGAGATCGAACAAAAGACCGCATTGGTTCGCGCCGACAAGACGCGGAAGCTGGGTCAGGCGCAGGCGAATACCGTGGCTTGGGTGGAGGGCGAGAAAGCCAGGGGGTTTGAGTTGAAGGCGGCGGCGTTCGGTGATCCCACCGCCTATACCTTGTGGGAGTTCGCCAATAATCTGAATAAGGATATGCGGGTGAATATCCTGCACGCGGGCCCCGGCACGTTGTGGACGGATTTGGAAAAGGCGACTTTGGGTGAATTGGGCGGGGCTGCGGTGTTGAACAAGGGCCGCTAACTCAACGAAAGAGCCTAAGAAGCTGTACGAAAACCAACACATTGATATTATTAAAAAGCGCCTTCTGTAGGATATTGATTATTAATGATTTTTAAAGAAGCTGGGAATTGCTGGTAGCATGGCGTTGATTGTTCGACAAAGTGGTTCTCCATCGAACCCAGGTCATTCTATGAGTTGCGAAAAACCAGGCGTAAACTCTACGATAGAAATTGCCCCTCCCCCGCAAGGGAGAGGGGCAATTCGTGGATCATCAAATTCAAGGGCGATCAGTATTACTTCCTCTCGCCGTAAACCTGTTCCCGGGTAAAAACCTGCCCGGCAATCAGAGTGCTATCGATATTGTCCCTGGTAATCAAAACCACGGGCGTAATCACGGTTGGAACCTGAGCGAAGCCATTATCAGTCGTAGCAAATCGCACGCCTTCCTGACTCGCCTCCCTGGCGATATCCAGAACCGGCTTGTCGGGATGCCGGGCGATTTGCACTGCGATTTCCGCCGCCTTATGCGCCAGTGGCTGAATCTTTTTCCAGATTTCAACAGCCTGCTTGCCCTGGGCGATGTACTGAACATTCCTTAAATCGGCGTCTGATCCAGCGACAAAGACTTTTTCCGCATCCGCCAGCTTTTCCAGATCCAGCGATGCAATGACTCCGCTGGCCAGCCCGCTGTTGTTGCAGGCAAAAGCGTCAATCCGATTCTTGTGTTTCAATAACAGATTGCTGGCGGTTTCAGCGGCGCGGTCCGGCGACCAGTCCACATGTGATATTTGCGCGACCAGCTTGAGTCCGGGATTCTTTTGCACCGCATCCAGAACGCCCTGGCTCATGGCCGCTGCATTGGAGTCACCCGGCTGTCCCATGATGAGCGCGACGTTGCCTTCCACCTTCCCGCGTTTCTCCTGGAACCATTGCACCATCGCTTCTCCCTGTAACTGCCCAACCGCCCAGCTATCCTGCATCACCATGACGTCCAGCGGGCCATTGGTCAGCAACCGGTCATAACCAACCACCTTAACGCCCTTTTTGTTCGCCAGGCGCACCAGCGCGCCGGCCGTGCCGGTATTGACCGGCTGAAGCACAATCACCTGACACCCCTCATCCAGCATTTGCTCAAATTGCTGGAGTTGGGTCAGTTCGTTATTGCCGCTGGAGTTAAACATGACGGTCGCGCCCAGCGACTCAGCATGACCGATAAACCCGGCCTTGTCGGTTTGATACCGCTCTTCCTGCATAGTGCTGAGCAAAAAACCGATTTTCACCGCCGGTTCCGCCGCTGCAACAGACTGGAAAATCGGCGACACCATGATTGAAAGAATCAACCCGATGGCCCAGGCTACTAAGAAAAGCCGGTTTGGCTTTATAAAGGATGGCTTTGACATATTCGTGATGTCCTTTGGGTAAAATTGACGAACCCGTTTGATGGCTGGACATGTATTCACTACCTGTCCCTCGATCAATGCTTACCCGTGCTTCTTCTTGCTCAACACGTCAAACCATACCGCCAGGATGATGATGAGTCCCTTGATGATGAGTTGGTAGAACGTGGGCACTTCCAGCAAACTCATGCCGTTATTCAGCACGCTGATGATGAACGCCCCGATCACCGTACCCAGGATCGTGCCGACGCCGCCAGAGAAACTGGTTCCGCCGATAATCACCGCCGAAATCGCATCAAGCTCAAACATATTGCCCAGATTCGGGGAAGCGCCATTCAGCCGCGACGCCAGAATAATGCCCGCCAAAGCCGACAATGTGGTAATGATGCAATAAATACTGATCTTCATCCGGTAAATACTGATGCCGGACAGCCGCGCCGCTTCCTCATTACCGCCCATGGCGTAAATTCTGCGCCCGAACTTGGTATGCTGAAGCATGAAAATCCCGATAAACGCGATGACCGCAAAAATCACGACCGGATAGGGTATCCCGCGATAGGTGAATGCGTAGAGGGTAAGTCCGCCTGCCAGCAGGGTGACCACTGCTGTGGTAATAACCTCTTGCCGTTTGACCGCGACGCCGTATTGCTGTTTCTGTTTGATGTCGCGAAATTGTGAGAAGAGCAAAAACCCGACAACCACTAATATGATGCCGGTGGAAATCGTGACCGAGAAGAATCCGCCGCCGATCTCGCCGAAGATCGGATCCGTCACCGGCACTGAACCGCCTTCGGAAAGGGTCAAAGCCACGCCTCGGGCAATCGTCATCATGCCCAAGGTAATAATAAAGGGCGGAATATTATAATGCGCAATCCAGAAACCGTTCCAAAGTCCGACCAGGACGCCGGTCAGGAACAGGGTAATCAAAATCGCCGCCCAGACATTGACGCCTGATTGCATCAGGAGGGTCACGACAATGGCGGATAATCCAACAATCGAACCGACCGACAGATCAATGCCGTTAATGATAATGACCAAGGTCATGCCCACTGCAATAATACCGACAATAGTGGTTTGCCGGGCCAGATTGGTCAGATTTCTCGGCGTCAAAAAAGCCTCATCCCAGAAGCTGAAGATGATCATCAATACGACCAGGGCGACCAGTGTTCCATTGTCTTTCAAAAACTTCAAAAAGGTCCGCACACCCTCGCTGTGCAGAAAATTCATTGCCTGCTCACTGCTTGGCGTCATATTGGCCATATCGTTATCCCCCTTTTCTCTGGCTGCCGGTGGCGTATGCCATAATCAGTTCTTTGGTCGCTTCATTACGCGCCAATTCGGCGACGATTTCCCCTTCGCACATCACCAGGATGCGGTCGCTGATTCCCATGACTTCCGGGAGTTCCGAGGAAATAATGATCACGGTCACTCCATCTTCAACCAATTTATTTAACAGGTTATAAATTTCGACTTTCGCGCCCACGTCAATGCCGCGCGTGGGTTCGTCGAGAATCAGGACCGTCGGCTTGGTATTGAGCCATTTGGCTAAAATCACCTTTTGCTGGTTGCCGCCGCTCAGGGTATCGATGTTCACGTCCAGTCCTGGCGTCTTAATCGCCAACCGTTTCACATAGTCTTGGGCCAGATTCCGTTCCTTGGCGTCATTGATGACTCCGAGCAGATTGGCCACCGTTTCCAGCGAACTGATCATCATGTTCTGGATGATGCTTTGTCCCAGGATCAGGCCGATGCGCTTGCGGTCCTCAGTCACCAAGCCGATGCCCTTTTCAATAGCGTCGTGTGGAGAATGGAAATGCATCAGTTGGTTATGCAGATAGATTTCGCCCCGGGACGGTCCGGGCGGCGCGCCAAAAATACCCGAGACCAACTCGGTTCGTCCCGATCCCATCAATCCGGAAAAGCCAAGAATTTCGCCTTTATACGCGCAGAACGAGGCGTTCTTGACTTTCTTGTGACCGGGCAGGTCCGGGTTATCGATTTCAAAATTCCTGACTTCCAGAACCTTTTCGCCACGCTGGCATTTCCCCTTGGGAAACATATCTTTGACATCCCGCCCGACCATGCGGCTGATCAGTTGGTCCAGCGTAATCTCGGCCATGGGCGTCACTTCGCCAATGGTTCGGCCATCCCGCAACACCACCACACGATCGGCGATTTGCTGGAGTTCGTCCATTTTGTGCGAAATGTAGGACATACACACACCCTGACGCTTCAGTTTTCGGATGATTTCAAACAGCGAGGCCACTTCCTTGTCGGTCAGTGCAGAGGTCGGCTCGTCGAAGACCAGCACATCGGCCTTTTTCGAGAGCGCCTTGGCGATTTCCACCATTTGCTGCTTGCCCACCGTCAAATCCCGGACCTTATCCGTCGGCTTGAAATCCTGGATATTCAATTCATCCAGCAGGCGTTGCGTTTCCGCGAACAGCCTGCTCCAATTGATCACGCCAAACGCATTGGTGATTTGCCGATCGAGAAAAATATTTTCGGCGACGGTCAACTCCGGGATCAGGTTCAATTCCTGATAAATGATCGCTACGCCCGACGCCTCCGCCTCCTTGGTGTTATAAAACCGCTTTAACTCCCCTCGAAGGTAAATATCTCCTTGATAGCTGGGATAGGGCCAGACTCCGCTCAGGACTTTCATCAAGGTCGATTTGCCCGCGCCGTTCTCGCCCATCAAGGCCAATACTTCTCCAGATCGCGCCTCGAAATTGACCTGATCCAAGGCGCGCACCCCAGGGAAGTCCTTAACGATATTTTTCATTTCCAAGACGATTTCGCCCATTCAACTCACCGTCCTTTTTCGTTCGAGAAAATTTCAATAAAAAAGCCCACCTCCAAGCCTATCAGGAAGGTGGGCATTGGCCGGTCTCCTTCGTTGCGCAAGGCGGCTCGATGAGAATAACCAGTCAGGTCTTATTGCTTGCCGTAGACCTGTTCCTTGGTGTAAAGCCCTTCGGCAATAATGGTGGAATCCAGGTTGTCCTTGGTGATCGGCACGATCTCGGTGACCACAGTTGGCACATCAACGGCGCCATTATTAACCGTTTTATCGACTTTAACGAGATCAGCGGGTTTCTTGTCAGGATTCTGGGCCAGCTTGACTGCGATTTCGGCGGCGGTTTCCGCGAGGGGCTTGACCTTCTTCCAGATTTCGACGGTTTGCTTGCCCTGCGCCACATACTGGATATTGGTCAGATCGGCGTCGGAACCGGCGACGAACACTTTATCGACGCTGGAGAGTCCCTGCGCATCCAGCGCAGCGACCACGCCCCGCGCCATGCCGCTGTTGTTGCAAATGAACGCATCGACCTGGTTCTTGTACTTGGTCAAGGCGTTTTCCGTCGTCGCCATCGCCTTGTCGGTGGACCAGCCTTCATGGGATTGCTCCACCACCAGTTTCAAGCCGGGGTTTTTCTTGATGAGTTCCAGCGCGCCGCTGCTCATGGCCACCGCGTTGGAATCGCCCGGCTGTCCCATGATCAACGCTACATTGCCTTCGATTTTGCCCCTATGCTTCTGGAACCAGTCCAGCATAGCCTCGCCCTGGAGTTTGCCGACCGCCCAGCTATCCTGCATAACCATGATGTCGAGCGGGCCGTTGACCAGCATCGAGTCGTAGCCGACGACTTTGACGCCCTCTTCATTCGCTGTCTTGACCATTTTGCCAGCCGTCCCGGTATTCACCGGTTGCAGCACGATCACCTTACAGCCTTTGGCCAACATATTTTCAAACTTGGCCAATTGCGCCTGCTCATCATTATTCGCCGAATCAAACACGACTTCGGCGCCCAGCGACTGGGCTTTGGCGGTGAAATTGGCTTTGTCATGCTGGTAGCGTTCTTCCTGCATAGTTTTCAGCAGAAAACAGACTTTCACCTTATCGGCGCCAAATGCATTGTTACCCAAGATCACCGCCGCTATGGCGGACACAGCGATTAAGGTTTTAAGTTTTTTTTGAGTCATGTCATCCTCCTGCGGAATGATTAAATTGCGTTATTCGATTATTCGGCAGCCGAAAACGGCTAACCGGCATTTTTTGGCCTAACGGATATAGCTCATGATCGCTTGAATTTTTTGAGTATAGATTCTCCTGTGAATTTTGCCTGGATAGATATTTATTTATTGGCGGCGCAGAAAATCCAGCACTTGCTCCCGATCCGGCAGGGCGGGAATCGCGCCCCGTTGCGTCGTCGCCAGCGCGCCGACCGCGTTAGCGAAGCGGCACAGGTCACGCAGGCGGGCTTCATCGGTGAACGTAGCCGGGTCGGTGAGCAAACCTTGCAACAGGCCGGCCACGAAGCCATCGCCCGCGCCGGTCGCATCGACCACCTCGACCGTGAAGCTGGCGACCGCGCCGGTAAACGCCGGGGTGAAGTAGACGCAGCCCGCCCGGCCCCGCGTGACCACCATCAGCTTCATCCCATCATGCCAGAGCGATTTGCAGGCGCTTTCCAGGTCACTGATCCCGGTCAGAAACTCGACCTCATCGTCGCTGAGTTTGACGATGTTCGCCTTCTTCATGCCCAACAACATGCCGTCCCGTGCGGCATTGGCGTCCGGCCACAGCGGCAGCCGCAGATTGGGATCGTAGGACAGCAGACAGCCGGCGGCGAGGGCGGCGTCAACCGCGTACAGAGTCGCGCCCCGCGACGGTTCGCTAATCAGGCTGATGGAGCCAAAGTGCAGCAGTTTAGCGCGCTTGATCGCTTCGACATCCACTTCTCTGGGGTTGAACAGCATGTCGGCGCTGGGGTGGCGATAGAACATGAATTCCCGTTCCCCGTCCGCCCGCAACGACACGAACGCCAGCGCGGTGCGCGCCTCGGTGGAGAAGACCAGCGGCCCAACGTCCACCCCAGTTTCGGCCAGGGTGTTGGCCAGAAAATGGCCGAAAGCATCGTCGCCCACCTTGCCCATGAACGCGCTCGGAATACCCAGCCGGGCCAGCCCGACGGCCACGTTGCCGGGCGCTCCCCCCGGCGCCTTGATAAACGCCGGCGCATCGGTCAGACCGGTGCCGGTGACGGTGGGAACAAAATCAATCAGCAGTTCGCCCAGACAGATCGCATCGGCCATGCCGAGTCTCCTTAAAATCTTGAATCGGAAGATGGAAGGGTTGAAATCGCCGTGCGAAAACCGGTGACATCAGTTTAGTAAGGAGATTTGGCCCAAGAGCGGCGAGAAGCCTGCCTCGGCCAACCGGAGGTTGAAGCCACGGCTGACTCCAACTTCCAGCCTGATGGCCCGTCTTCGCTTACTTGGTGACCCAACCCTTGTAATCCTTGACGTTGTCGCGGGTGATCAGATCAACCGGGATCAGAATGACCGCTTCCTTCGGCGTCTTGCCCTGTTTGATCTGGTGGCCAATCTCGACGCCTTCCTTGGCCATTTGCAGCGGATTCTGGGCGGAGGTGGCCAGGAACAGGCTGTCCTTGTCCTTCAGCGCCTCGACCGCCACCGGCGCACCATCGACGCCGACGATGAAGAATTCGGTGCGCTTGGCCTGCCGAGCCGCCAGATCAGCGCCGGTGCCGGTGGGATCGTTGATCGCGAACACGGCGTCAATCTTGGGGAAGGCGATGAGCAAGTTGCTCATTGTTTCCAACCCCCCCTCGCGGCTGCCCCGGCCGTTCTGGTTGTCGGACAGAATCTTGATGCCGGGATTTTTCGCGAATACCTCCTTACAGCCCTTGATCCGGTCGGTCACGGCAGTGACGGGCGGACCGTCAATGATGACCACGTCGCCCTTGCCCTTCAGGCGATCCACGATGAATTGACAGGCTTTTTCGCCAGCTTGGACATTGTTGCTGGTGATCATCGCATTGACGCCCTCGGCGGCGGCGTCCACGGCGATCACGGGAATGTTCGCTTCCTTGGCCCGCATGATCGCCGGCATAATGCCTTCGGGATGAACGGGGTTGAGCAGGATTATATCCACCTTGGCCGCGATGAAGTTGTCGATCTGGTTGGTCTGCTTGCCGAGATCGTCATCGGCGGAATCGACAGTCACCTTGACCTTGTCGCCGCCGAGTTCCCTGGCCTTTTCCTCTGCGCCCTTGGCCAGGGTGACGAAGAACGGATTGCCCATGTTGCCCATGGACACGCCGACGGCTTTCAGGGGTTGATCGGCGGCGAGGGCGGCGGAGCAGGTCAGCGCGGCCAGCACGGCCGCGGAAATCAGGGTCTTTTTCATGATGCGTCTCCTACGGGGTTTAACGGGTTTAGTTATTACCCCTTTCCCGCTCGCGGGAGAGGGGAGCGAAAAGCTCAGGTCCGGGCACCGGCGCCCTTGTGCCGATACTTGTCGAGCGCGACCGCGATGATGATGACCAGACCCTTGACGACCAGTTGCCAGAAGAACGACACGTTCATCAGGGTCAGGCCGTTGTTGAGGGTAGCGATGATCAGCGCGCCAAACAGGGTGCCGATCACGGTGCCAATGCCGCCGACGAAGCTGGTGCCGCCCAGGATCACGGCGGCGATGGCGTCCAGCTCGTAGCCGGTGCCGAGCACGCCGTTGGCGCTGTATAGCCGGCTGGTGGTCATCACCCCGCCGAGGCCGGCCAGCAGACCGCTGAAGGCGTAGACGAATAGCATGACCTGTCCGACCTTGATGCCGGTCAGCCGCGCCGCCTGCGGGTTGCCGCCAACGCCGTAGATGTAGATGCCCAGCACCGTATGCCGCAGCAGGAACCAGGTCGCTAGCAGCACCAGGAAGGCAATGACCACGATCCAGGGCATCGGTCCCAGGTAGGCGTTGCCGATCCAGGCGAAATCAATCTTGCTGTTGATGACCGTGGTGCCGCCGGCCAGCAGATAGGCCAGGCCGCGCAGGGTGGTCATCGAACCCAGGGTGACGATGAACGGCGGCAGTCCGGCGTAGGCCACCAGCACGCCGTTAATGGCGCCCAGCACCAGGCCAATCAGCAACGCGATAGGCACCGCCGCCCAGCCCAGTTCCGGCATGAGCGACACCACCATCGCGGTGACGGCCGACACCGCCAACACCGAGCCGACCGACAAATCAATGCCGCCGGTGAGAATAACCACGGTCATGCCCGTCGCCAGCACGATGTTGATGGACGCCTGGCGGACGATGTTGAGCAGGTTATTCTCGGTCAGGAAGTTGGGCGCGATGAACGAGAAGATGATGGCGATGACAATCAGCACCGGCAGGATGCCCGCCGTCTGAATCAGGTTCGCCCAGAATTTCTTGTCAGGTTTTTTTGCTGGGGTGATAGCTTGTTCGGTCATGATTGCACCATTTCAGTCGTGCCTGTCGCCAGGGCCATGATATTTTCCTGAGTCGCCGCCTTGCCGCTGGAACCGCCGACTTCGCCGACGATGACGCCTTCCCGCATCACCAGGATACGGTCGCTGATGCCGATGACTTCCGGCAACTCGCTGGAGATGACCAGAATCGCGACGCCCTTGGCGGCCAGCTCGCTGATGATCCGGTAAATTTCCGCCTTGGCGCCAATATCGACGCCCTTGGTCGGCTCATCCAGAATCAGCACCTTCGGGTTAATCGCAATCCAGCGGGCGATGAGCAGCTTTTGCTGGTTGCCGCCGGACAGCGCGCCCGCCGTGACGAACGGTCCCGCCACCCGGACCCGCAAATCCTGAATCGAGCCAGCGGTCAGCCGCGCCATGGCGGCCCGGTTGAGCAGGCCGCCGGCCAGCGCGTCCCGGCCCAGCACGCTGATGGTGATGTTCTCGCGCACGCTCATGTCGAGAAACAGCCCCTGTGCCTTGCGGTCCTCGGTCAGATAGGCGATGCCGTTGTTGATTCCATCCAGCGGATTGCGCAGCGTCAGGGGCTTTCCTTCCAGCCGGACTTCCCCGCTGGCGCGGCGGTCGGCCCCGAAAATCAGCCGCGCCAGTTCGCTGCGGCCAGCGCCGACCAGACCCGCCAGCCCCAGCACCTCGCCGGCGTGGAGGGTCAGGCTGCACGGTTTCACCCGCCGGCCGCCGTCGGTCAGCGCCCTAACCTCCAGCACCACCCGGTCGGTGGTGTGGCTGCGCTTGTCAAACAGATTGGAGAGCGGCCGCCCAACCATCATTTGCACCAACCGCTCGGCGGACAGTTCGGCGCGGTCCAGGGTGCCGACGTAGGTTCCATCCCGCAGCACGCTCACCCGGTCGGACAGTTCGTAAATCTCCGCCATCCGGTGGCTGATGTAGATGATGGCGATGCCTTCGTCCCGCAATCGCTTGATGAGTCCGAACAGGCGGTCGGTTTCGCGGGTGGACAGCGCGGTGGTCGGTTCGTCCATGATGAGGATGTGGCTGTTTTGATGGAGCGCGCGGGCGATTTCCACCTGTTGCTGTTCAGCAATGGACAGCGTGTTGACGAGCGTGTCCGGGCCGAATTCTGCGCCGAGCCGCTCCAGCACCTTGGCCGTTTCCCGACGCATGGCCGCGCGGTCCGCCAGCACGCCGAACTGTTTGGGTTCGTTGCCGAGGTAGATGTTCTCGGCCACGGTCAGGTTGGGAGCGAGACTCAATTCCTGATAGATAATAGCGATGCCCGCCGCGCGGGCGGCCTTTGGCCCGGCGATGGGGGTCAACTGGCCGTCGATGCGGATTTCGCCGCCGGGGTCGGCGGTGTAGGCGCCCGACAGAATTTTCATCAAGGTGCTTTTGCCCGCGCCGTTTTCGCCCATCAGCGAATGAATCTCGCCGGTCCAGGCTTGCAGTTGCACGTTGTCGAGCGCCTTGACGCCGGGGAAAGTCTTGCTGATGCCGCGCATGTCCAGCGCCGGCGCCCGATTGGGAGTGGAGGCGTTCGGGGCGGCTGTTGAGGAAACGGGCAAGGGAGAAGTCGCGGCCATGTCATTTCACCTCGCTGTCCAGGCCCATGGACGCCCGATAGGCCGCGCGCTGCTGGGCGCGCCCAAAACGGTCGGTCAGAGCGTTCCAGGCTTTGGCCACGTTGTTGAGGGCTTCCTGGGGCGAAATTTCAAAGTTCAGCGCCCGCGTCAATTGCACCTCCAGCGCCTGGGTGTAGGCGAAGTGGCCGGGGATGCGCAGATCCAGGGCGACGTTGGGCGCGTTCAGGCTGTTCAGTTGCGCGTCCAGATACAGCGTGGCTTCCTCGGCCGTGAACAGCTTCAGCCACCGCTCGCGGGCGAAGTGACTTTGCCGATAGGGATTGATGCCCGCCTGCGGCGTGACCACCGCCTCGCCGCTGACTTCAGGGCTAGACAGCCAGGCGATGAAGTGCCAAGCCGCCTCCGCATGGTTGCTGTTGGCGGGGACCGCCGCCTGCCAGCCGCCGAAGGCCAGAAACGGTGTGCGGTTGATGGCGGGGAAGTCGTCCCATTGCCCGGTCTTGTAGTTCCAGACCCTTTTCGCGCCGGGCAGCATCGCCGTGCCGACCTTGCCGGGAATCAGGCTGGCCTTGGGGTCGGCGGCGTTGACGCCGGTATCGCCCCAGTCGAAATTCATCGCCACCGAGCCGCCGGCGAAGATGTTGTGAATGTCGGCGGAGCTGAAGCCCAGCGTGCCCGGCGGGGCGACGTTGAGGCCGTTGATGTAGTCCTCCAACGCCTTCACCCAGCCGGGATTATTGATCTGGGCGTCCATGCTGTCCGGGTCGAAGAACATGGCGCCCGGATGGGCCGGATGGTGGGCATAGGCGGCGGCGTGGGTGAAGAAATACCAGAACTGCTCGCCGCCGCGCCGGTACGCCTCAGCCGTGCCCCACAGGTTGGCCATGGGCCGGTTGAAGAATTCCGCGACTTGATAGTACTGGTCCCAGGTTGCGGGCGGGGCTAATTCGTAACCGTATTTAGCCTTGAACCGTTGCTGCTCCTGGGGATTGGCGAATAGGTCCAGCCGGTAATACAAAATGTGCTGGTCGCCATCGATGGTTTGCGACAGGTAGCGGCCATTCCACATCATCAGCCGGTCGCGGTAGACCGGCAGGATGTCGTGCCAGGCGTCGGTTCCGCGCATGGTGGCCGGCATGTCCGCCAGATAGGGGGCGAAATCCGGCGTCCAGAACGGGCCGAAGGTGATGATGTCGAATTTGCCCTCGCCCGCGACCAGGGCGTTCATGTAGGTCTGGTAGAGCTGATCGACGGGAAATTCCAGGAGGTTGATCTTGCCGCAGGTCTGTTTTTCCCAGTCCCTGGCGGCTATGACGATGGCGCTGGCGATGAACGGGCGAGTTCGCGTCGCGACCTGCAAGGTGACGCCGCTGTAGTCGGGATCGCACGGCGTCGCCAGCGCCGTTGCTGCAAGGGCCAGATTCAGTAAGCCGGCCCGGATCAAGAGAGAGGGTGCTATTTTCATTAGGGTGCGCACCTCGACGGGGGATTGGTTTTTGGGGTTTCAGGAATGAAGCGGCGGTGGATCTCGGCGCGCGCAGGCGGGAATGACATCGCCGTGTTCCATACAATGGTAGGTGACGATGGCATAGCCTTCCCGGGTGATGAACCGATAAACGGCCACATGCTGCTGGCATTGCGAGCAGATCTTGGCGGAAAGCCGTATGTCTCCGGGCCTCTTCAGGCCGAAAGATGAATTGAAATTGTACTGACAGTCGAGCTGGTCATGGTTAATGGCGTCCTCGCCGTCAATGCAGGCTTCGGTCTGGCTGCAGGCGGCGCGGATAACATGATCGCCGACGGGGTTCATGGCGTGAAATCCTCAATGGGGTTAAGCAGTCCCGGGTTGGACTTGTGTAAATCGTTTACTCTGGCTTTTTTATTGATATTAAGCGCTCTGTATACGCTTTTTATCATCTTTATTTGTAATCGATTACAATTGGATTGTCAACAGGGGCTGATTAAAAAAAGTTATGGCTGCTGTATGAATCGCTTTTCAGCAGATGAAACTGATTGTAATCGTTTACAAAATCCAGTTTTCGCGCATTCGGTTTTTTTACCTTCAGGGCGACTGCTACGGGTCAGGAACCGTTCGGAACGAAAGTCCTGTGAATAGCGCAATTCCTGTAATCGCGCCTCCCGCGCTGTCGGAGGCAACCGGCCTATCGCTTCCACCGCCCGGTGGAACGTTGCAAAATCCCGCCCGCCCCGCTCGAACAACGCCAGAAACGCCGGAACTTGCCGGTGGTAAGTGCTGACGCCCGCCAGCTTCGCGTTGTTCAAATCCTGTGCGAACCAGCGGTCATAACCCGCATAACCATCCCACCCCTGCCTGAACGCCTGATAGCGCTCCTGCAGTTCCGCCAGAATGCGCCGCTTGCCCGACCGTTTTTCCGCCTCACTCCAGGGAAAAGCGTAGAGCGCGGCCAACGCCTCGCGGGCGTCTGCGGTCAACTGCAAAAACTGCTCACGCCGCTGCACATCAGCGGCGTACTCCTCCTGCGCCCCCGCCCCGCCCCGCCGCTCCAGCCAGCGCGCCGCGCCCAACTGCCCTACGGCGGTTGCATAGGCCTCATTGAACGCAGTGTCATCGGCGACATAGAGCCGTTGATGGGCCAGTTCATGGAAAATCAATTCCGCCAGCCGCCCGTCCGGCCAGTGGATAAAGGTGTTGAGCAACGGATCGTCAAACCAGCCCAGCGTCGAGTAGGCGGAAATATCGGCGACATAGACATCATCGCCGCCCGCCTGCAGCGTATCGGCGAATTGTTGCGCGGCGGCGGAATCAAAATAGCCGCGATAGCTCAGGCAACCGGCAACCGGGAAACACCACTGGCGCGGCTCCAGGCTCAGTTCCGGCGCGGCGAACACGTTTTTCACCACCCAGGGCCGCTGTAGATCGGCATAATGCTGATAGCTGCCGTTATCCGGCAAACTCAGCTCGGCGCTGGCGAAAGCGCGAATCGCCTGTGCGGTTTCCAGCCGCTCGCGCAACGCCGCCGGCGTCTCCGGATCCGCCGCCACGCCCGCCACGGGCTGGCGGGCCTGCCATAACGCCCACTGTCCAGCCGCCGCCTGCCGGTAATAGGCCAGATCAGCGCAACCGGACAAGGTCAATGTAAGGCTCAGGGTTAAAAGTTTCCAAAACATCCGTCGTATCGCTGGCAAGCCGTCTAAAGTTCATGGGTCGGCATCCATTGTACGCCGGCAACTCCCGGCGATGACGTTAGGGTCATCGTAAAACCTGATTAATGAGCGCATACCCCATGGAACTCTATCTCGTTGGCGGCGCGGTGCGCGACGACTTGTTGGGCCGTCCAGTGACGGAACGCGACTGGGTGGTCGTAGGGGCGACCCCGGACGATCTGTTGGCGCACGATTTCCGCCCGGTCGGTAAAGACTTTCCGGTGTTTCTGCATCCAGACACCCATGAGGAATACGCCCTCGCCCGCACCGAACGCAAAACCGCGCCGGGTTATCACGGCTTCAGCGTCTACGCCGCGCCGGACGTGACCTTGGAAGAGGATCTGCTGCGCCGCGACCTGACGATTAACGCCATGGCCCGTGATCGTGAAGGTCGGCTGATCGACCCCTATCGCGGCGCCCGCGATCTCGAAACCCGTTGGCTGCGCCATGTCTCGCCGGCCTTCGCTGAAGACCCGGTGCGCATTCTCCGGGTGGCCCGTTTCAGCGCCCGCTACGCGCCCTGGGGTTTTCGGGTCGCACCGGAGACGCTGGATTTGATGCGGCGTATGGTCGCCGATGGCGAAGTCGATCATCTGGTGGCGGAACGGGTCTGGGCGGAAACGGTCCGCGCGCTGGGCGAACCACAGCCGACGTCATTCCTTGAAACCCTGCGCGATTGCGGAGCGCTGGCGCGAATTTTCCCGGAACTGGACCGATTGTTCGGCGTCCCGCAATCCCCCGCCCACCATCCCGAAATCGATACGGGCCGGCATATCCTGCTGGCGCTGAACCAAGCGGTGCGTTTGCACGCCGACGTAGTCACCCGCTTCGCCGTGCTGGTTCACGACCTGGGCAAGGGAACGACTCCGCCCGAGGAATGGCCGCGTCATCTGGGTCACGAGGAGCGCGGCGCTGATTTGGTGCGAAGCCTGGGTCAGCGCTTGCGGGTTCCCAACATGTATCGAGAGCTGGGCGCATTGACCGCCCGTTACCACACACACTGCCACCGAGCGCTGGAATTGCGTCCCAAAACCCTGCTCAACACCATGCAAGGGCTGGACGCTCTGCGCAAACCGCAACGCTTCGAGCAGTTTCTGATCGCTTGCGAGGCCGATGCCCGGGGCCGACTGGAGCGCGCAGACCGCGACTATTTGCAAGCGACGCTGATGCGCCAGGTTCGCACCGCAGCGGCGAGCGTTCAGGCGCGCCCTTTGGTGGAACAGGGCTTGACCGGGCTGGCGCTGGCGGACGCCTTGCGTCAAAAACGGCTGGCGGCGATTGCCCAGGTTCGGCTAACCTTTAACGCCAGCCGTGATGCTCATATAGACTTGTCCAGCGACCGACCGGGAGAAAAATCCTGATGAATAATAATCCATCCCTCGCCGATGACCTCGATCTGAACCGGTTATTCGTCCGTCTGCTGCAAGATTCTCTGGGCCAGATGGACCCCCTCGAACAGGCTGTTTTTCGCATTCGGTTCGATTTGCACATGCCGGATGTGCTGAGACCGCTGCGGAAACTGTATGGCGCACGCCCGGATTTCGCCGCGCAACTGGAAAATCTGCTGGGCATCGTAGCGCGGGCCTACGCCCGCCGGCCAGAGGAATTACGATTGCTCGATCTGCGGCGGGCCAGCGAACCGGATTGGTTCCAGCAACCCAACATGATTGGCTATGTTTGTTATGTGGACCGCTTCGCCGGCAATCTAGCGGGCGTCAAGGACAAGATTCCCTATCTCAAGGAACTCGGCGTCACCTACCTGCACCTGATGCCGCTGCTCAAACCCCGGCCCGGCCCCAACGACGGCGGCTATGCCGTGATGGATTACCGTGCGGTGAATCCCGCCTACGGAACCATGGACGATCTGCGCGAACTGGCCACCGCGCTGCGCCATGAAGGCATCAGCCTGTGCGTCGATCTGGTGTGCAACCACACCGCCAAGGAACATGAGTGGGCCCGCAAGGCGGTCGCCGGCGATTCGGTTTATCAGGACTATTACTACCTGTTTCCCAACCGGGCGCTGCCCGATCAATATGAAATGACCCTGCCCGAAGTGTTTCCCGATTTCGCGCCGGGCAACTTCACCTACTACGACAGTTGCCAGCGTTGGGCCTGGACCACCTTCAACGAATACCAATGGGATTTGAACTACACCAACCCGGCGGTTTTGGCCGAGATGCTGGACATCATGCTGTTCCTAGCCAACCAAGGCATCGGGATTCTGCGGCTGGACGCGGTGGCCTTCATGTGGAAGCGGTTGGGGACCGATTGCCAGAACCAGCCGGAGGCGCACGCCATCCTGCAAGCGTTCCGGGCGCTCACCCGGATCGCCGCGCCCGGACTGCTGTTCAAGGCCGAGGCCATCGTTTCGCCCGACAAACTGCTGCCATACCTTGGACTGGGCGCGGCCACCAACAAGGAATGCGAAATCGCCTACCACAACTCATTCATGGTGCTGTTGTGGAGCAGTCTGGCCGAGCGGCGGGTCGTGCTGATGACCCACGCCCTGCAAAATATGCCGGATACGCCGAACGGCTGCGCTTGGCTGACCTATGTGCGTTGCCATGACGACATCGGCTGGGCGGTGCGCGACGAGGACGCCGCCGCCATTGGTTTGTCCGGCTTTCTGCATCGCGCCTTTCTCAGCGATTTTTACGGCGGCCGCTTCCCCGGCGCCTTTGCCCGAGGCGTCACCTTCCAGCACAACCCCAAGACGGGCGACCGGCGCATCAGCGGCGCCCTGGCCTCCCTCGCCGGGCTGGAGGCCGCCGCTGAAAAGCAGGACTGGCGCGAAACGGACCTCGCGGTACGCCGCATCCTGCTGCTGCACGCCATGATTCTCGCGCTCAACGGCATCGCCATCATCTACATGGGCGACGAACTTGGCCTGTTGAACGACCCAAGTTACCTGGATGACCCGAATCTTGCAGACGACAATCGCTGGATTCATCGTCCGCGCATGGATTGGCGCAAGGCCGGGCAACGGCATGACTGGCAGACCCTGACCGCCCGGATTTTCCACGCCATGCGCGACATGATTCAGGCTCGCAAGCGCACGCTGAGCCTGCACGCCGAGGCCCGCTGCTACGCCGTCTGGACGCACAACGAACAGGTGTTCGGGATGATTCGCGCCAGCGCACGAGGGCGGTTGCTGGTGTTGGCCAACTTCACCGAGCATGACCAGAAAATTCTCCGCCACCGCATCCATGACATGGGTTTTACCGGGGAACTGGTCAACCATCTGGATGGGCAAACCCTCGATAGCTGGTCCGATTTGCAACTTGAACCCTACCAGGCGCTATGGCTGGAGAAAATCCCCGTAATCTGAACCTGGCGCAATTTTTGTCTTAAAGTGCTACAGATGAAAATCCAATACGATTGTATTATCGGGAAAATTTTACCAGACGGGATGGCATTGCAGTTTTTGACTGCTATGCTTTTGCCGCTACACAACAAATTTCCCCAAAAATACAACGGCAGGGAACATATTCATGAAAAAAACTACCCTGAGCGCCAGCGTTGCGTTGGCCTTATTGACCGGAGCTACGGCCCACGCTGCAGACGACGCACTGCTTAAGCGACTGGAAGAGCTGGAAAAACGTATAGAGCAGGCGGAAGCCCGCGCCAGACAGGCGGAAACCCAGGCCAAACAGGCCGAAGCCCGCGCCAGACAGGTCGAATCTCAATCTTTACCGGGCAAAACCAAAACCAAACAGGCCGAAATCCAGGCCAAACAGGCCGAAATCCAGGCCAAACAGGCCGAAATCCAGGCCAAACAGGCCGAAGTCCAGGCCAAGGAAATGGCTGAACAGGAAACCGCCAAGGCCAAACCGGCTGGAGGACCGGAGTTCTCCTTTCACGGCTACGCCCGGGCCGGTTTCCTGACCGACGATACCGGCCACAATGTCAAAGGCGTGGGTCCCTACATGACGCCGGCGGGCAATCTTGGCGGCCCCATCGGACGCCTGGGGGTGGAGCCGGATAAATATGTGGAAGCGGTCTTCGACAGTAAGATCACCCACGACAGCGGCGCCTATTCCAAATATCGGTTGATGATTGCTGACGGGGTGTTGACCAACAATGACTGGACCGCTGACGACAGCAACTTGAATGTCCGTCAGGTCTATGCGGAACTCGGCAACCTGCAAAGCTTTGCCGGCTCCAGCACTTTCCAGGACGCCGTGTTGTGGGCCGGCAAACGGTTTGATCGCAATAATTTCGATATCCACTTCTTCGATTCAGACATTATCTTCCTGGCCGGCACCGGCGCGGGAATTTACGATGTCAAGCCCGCTCCAAACTGGGCGACCAACCTGACTCTGTACGCCCGTAACTTTGGCACCATCGAACCGACGAATGAGGAAGTCCAGAGCTACATCCTGACCGCCAACAATTATGTAGGACCCTGGCAGTTCATGCTGTCCGGCATGTGGGCCGCCGATAACAGTGACCGCACAGCCGACGCGGCGGAAAGCGGCGCTCATCTCATGCTGGGTTATGGCCTGCCTAACTTTTATGGCTATTCCCAGGGCTTTTCCCGAGCGGGCGTTCTCTATGGTCGAGGCCTGGGCTCCCAGGTTAAGGTCCTCGGCGGCGAGGGTAATGTGACCGACGACGCCCAGTCCGTGCGGGTTTACACCTATGGCGTGACGCCGATCAGCGATAATTTGCGCATCGCGCCGGCGTTGATGGCGCAATACAGCGAGGATTACTACTACAAGGGAGACGAATATAGCTGGGTGTCTCTCAACCTGCGCCTCGAACAGCCCATCACGCAGAATTTCCTGATGGCTTATGAGGCCAGCTATCAATACCAAAACCTCGACATCGGCTCCAACGCGGCCCGGAACAGGCCCGACACGAAGATGCAGGCGAGCGGCAATGTCTTCAAATTCACCCTGGCCCCAACCTTCAATCTCGATACCTCAGCCGGCTTCTTTCAGCGGCCGGCGCTGCGGGGTTTAGTTACCTACATGACTTGGGATAAGGATTTGAATGGCTTTAATTTTGGCCGATCTGCATCAGACCCCGAAACCTTTGCCCTGACCGATTGGACCGGGTCGGATCACTGGTTATTCGGCTTGCAAATGGAAACCTGGTTCTAAACTGATCGCGGAGGGTAAGACTATGGGTAAGTTCACGAAGACGCTGATAGCGGCCGCCCTGGGCGCAACCCTGGTTGGTTGCGCGACTTCCACGCAACAGGCGGTCAGTCAACGCGAAGAACTGCTACTGGCGGCTGGTTTCGCCAAAAAACCGGCGAATACCCCGGAAAAAATGGCGCGCTTGAGGCGGGTGCCGCTCTATGAAGTGGCCGTGCGCAAAAAAGGCGACCAACCGGTCTATTACTACGCCGACCCCAATAACTGCCAGTGCATTTATCTTGGCAATGAAACCAATTATCAGACCTATCGCCGGCTGCTGGTCGAGCGCAACATGCGTAGCGCGCCGCTGGCGGTGACGCCGGAAGACATGGAAGCCGAGGAGGAATGGGGAACCTTGAGTTCACACTAGCCAGCGCCGTAGTTACCGCGCCGGGAAACCGCTCTGTTGGCTAGAGCGTCTTCTCGGCGGCGGCGACGCCCGCATTCACTTGCGGCAAACTGAAACCGGCCTTGACCAGCAATTCGGTCATGGCCGAATTTTCCTGAAGGCACAATGCGGTCAACCGCCGGATGCCCCGCATCCGCGCCGCCTCCTCCAGCAGGCGCAATAGCGCGCTCGCCAGCCCGACCCGCCGCCAGGCCGAATGCACGACCAGCGCAATTTCCGCCTGCTCCTGACCGGGCGCGCCTTCGTAACGGGCAACCCCGACGCCTTGATCATCCTCGGCAAAAGCCACCAGCGCCAGCCGCCACTGGTAATCGACGTGAATCAGCCCATGTAGGCGACGGGCGTCCAGTTTAGGCCGCGACGTGAAAAAGCGTTGATAGAGCGTTTCGGCGTCCGCATCGCGCCATGCCCGTTCAATCGCCAGTTCATCGGCGGGAATCACGGGACGGACAAAAACCCGGTGCCCCCCCCGCAAGGTAAGAGACTGTTCAAGTTCAATCGGATAACCCGGTGGGTGGGCGGCGACGGAGACTTGATCCGATGGCCCGGCGGTTTCATGCCGTTGATTCATACGTCCCGCATCCCCACTTTCCGTGGCGCCTGAACGCCTCGCTGTCATAAGCGAGGTTCCCAGATGTAGGTTGGACGATTTCCTGAAAAAACCATGCCGCCCTGGACTGCACCATCAGCAGATCCGCGAAAAGCGGCAAGACTGCTATTCAGCATGATCTTGATTCGCTGTTTCATATTGATCCTTGTTGAATGCCACGCCACACATGTCGAAAGCGGTGATACGGTCTTCGGCGATTTTTTCAAGGTTTGTAGGACTTACGCATTGACAGGAGATTGAAACTGTGGATTGAGGTGTTCCAAACTAGTGGGCTGCCGCAAAAGTTTTGATAGGTCGGGGTGATAGCCTATAGTGAGGTCAACAGGAGAAACCCCCATGGCCCACACATACTTGGTTGACCTCACTGATGATGAGCAGGGATACCTGCAT